>Ga0334898_1001589_pt1 | contig 24166 bp, 20 predicted proteins | sample GraSluR3_MG_10_FD_207228 | JGI IMG/M metagenome (GOLD analysis project Ga0334898, IMG submission 207228) | Sludge microbial communities from methane-producing bioreactor in Wageningen University, Netherlands - Granular Sludge_3_08-R3 | ecosystem: Engineered > Bioreactor > Anaerobic >... | reverse complement strand
GTATGTCGCTGGTGGCTTGGACGGTAATATTGATCTGACAGGTATTACAGATAACGGCTATAACGGAGCTATCAAAGACGATGACGGCAAAGTTACTGTGAAGCCTGATACTGAAACGCCTGCGATTAATCAAGGTCAGCATGCGAACGAAACGCCTAAGAATGACATCAAAGCTGGATTCAAAGTTAAAGTGAACTTCTCTGCTTCTACTTGGGCAACCGGCCAAGCGATCCCTCAATGGGTCAAAGGCAATAGTTACACCGTTAAGGAAGTAAGCGGAACGAAAGTATTGCTCGATGGCATCATGAGCTGGATCAATCGCAAGGATGTTGAAATCTTGCAAACGACAAGTACAGTTCCTTCTACAACAAGCACTCACGTTGTCCAATCAGGTGAGACTCTGAGCGGTATCGCTAGTAAGTATGGGACAACATATCAAACGTTAGCGAGTCTAAACGGACTAGCTAATCCGAATTACATTTATATTGGTCAACAACTGAAGGTTTCGGGAGCGGCTAGTACATCGAGAGTTTATATTGTCATTTCAGGTGATAACTTATCCACGATCGCTCAAAAACTTGGGACAACGTATTCTAGTTTGGCTCAAAAGAATGGTATCGCGAATCCAAACCTGATTTATCCTGGTCAAAAATTAGCGTATTAAGATAGAGGTGTAAGATGGCGCTGTTTTACTTTTTAGTTGTTCTCTTAGCAGATATTACAGCGATCTATTCAATAAAAGAGAGCATTTATATAATTTTCGTTCAAGAAGATACTACTCTTGTACCATGTTTAATTCTATCAATTATTGCGGGGGTATATTTCACCATTGTTTTAATCATTGGTATAGAAGAATATCTTCGTTAAAAAACTAGACCTCAGCCTAATCGGTTGAGGTCTTTTTTTGTACCCTTAGCTCAGTTGGTTAGAGCAGACGGCTCATAATCGTCCGGTCGTAGGTTAGAGTCCTACAGGGTACATAAAAAATACCTTCTCAAAAAGAGAAGGTATGTTGATTGATTATAAATTTAGCAATTCTTTTTTCTTTGTATCAAATTCTTCTTGCGTAATGATACCTTCATCTAGTAGGGATTTGAATTTTCTTATCTCATCTGCTGCAGAAGGAGTTTCAGTAATGGAATGTTCAATGATAGTTTCTGTTTCAATTACTTCATCGGAAAGTTCATTAATTGTTCTTGAAGGTGCTGAAGATTGGGAAACCAGATCCAACATAGCTAAATCCGCTTGCGCCGTTTTAAAATAGGTTCCAGCTAAGCTACTGTTTTCTTCGATGTCTTTACCTTTATAAATGGAGATATTTCTTGAACTACGAGCCGCCCCATTAACATTTATATTAATTTCAATACGGCTAATTTTATTAATTTGTTTTTTCTTACCGGTCGCTCCACCTAAAATCATTCCAGCAGGTCCTAGCAAAGCACCTCCAACGATAGCGCGCCCAACAGATACGCCACCTTTAACTTGAACACCAGTGTTAGTAGAAAGATCATAACTTAGCAGTTCTTCAAATAAGTAAATAGAACCAGTCCCGAGTGCATTCTTGATTCTCCACAATCCGTGAGTTTGATCAATTTCAATATTTTTTGACGATTTGGTTCGCTTGAAATATTTTTTTGGATTAGTTACTTCATCCACTCTTTTATTTTCGGCATCAATTCGCTTTTGTTCTAAATGCTCAGCTTTTAGTCGTTCTTGTTCAACACGATATTCTTCGGGAGTTTGCCCGTTGTGTTTTTTAGCGAAAAAATTCAACTCTTCTTCTGTGAATGCACCTTGTTTTAATGCTTTAGAAGTCAATTCAGTATCTTTCATCATATCCGAACCAACTTTTTTTAGAGTATCAAACAATCCCATAATTATTCCTCCTGCGTTAAATAATATACTCAACATTATATTACCATTTTGAGAAATAAATTGAACAGATAATCTATACTTAAACAAGTTTAAAATATGAAAAAATTGACTACCCTTTTGACTACCTAATTGAAATATTTAAAGTAAGCAAAATAATCACTGTAAAGTGATAATTGCTTATTTGTAAAGAAAGTTGAACGAAAGGGAGTAAATATAGTTCGTAATTTCAAACTCGAAATCCGGCGAGCCGCAGTAATGTGGTGCACGGGTTCAAGTCCCGTACCTTCCTTTTATCTTACTGGTATGGAGTTGTTTGGCTTAGGCTGAGCAACTCTTTTTTGCTGTTAAAACAAAAAGAGGCTAGCTGCTTCGGTAACTAAAGCAGCTAGCAAAATGAAAAGTTTATTAGGGTTGAGTAGACTATAAGGAATAAAGCTTAAATGGGGCTTAAACTATCCAAAATGAGTTTTCGCATTTGATAAAAAGTCAATTTTGCTTGCTTTCGCTACTTTTCCTTTTTAAAGTAACAGTTGTTAGGTAAATACAAAGAAAAACTTGGTCATACTAACTTTTTTTTAGCTCTGCGAGAAGGAAGTGGTTCATACCCGTTCGCTCTAATAAAGGCGTCAAATGAGCCATAGATTTTTTTAATTTGATTGATTTGACCGAATTCCTTGCGTGTCGGGACACGATCATTTATTGAAATAAAGTCATTTAGCTTTTTTATCAATCCATCTTTTGTGAGCGGCTTGTTTTTACCAGGAGTATTCAGCGGGTAGCCTTGGCTGCGAAGAAAGTTATTGTAGGTTCCAAAGTATTTGTTGATAATATGCATATGCCCCAATTCTGTTGAAATCGGTGTTCGCCCATGCTCCTTTGCAAATAAATGCAATTCGTTGATCACCATTTCTATTGTCATAGGCTGTCTAGGTTTTGTTTTTCTCGATTTTTTTGGCTTACTTTTTGGTTTAGCTCTAGGTTTCAGTTCTAGGGATTTGTCATACAACGACTCATATCCATGGGCTTTAATAAAATCAAAATAGGAATCAAAATAATTTTTAATGGCATAGCGATAGCCGAACTCACTTGCTTTGGGAGCACGCTGATGCGATCTCACAAAAGTATGGAGCTTTTCTGCTATTTCGATTTTCGTATAATACTCGATTACTTGTTTTTTGCCGAGTCCCTGACTTTCTAGGAAAGTTGTATAATTTTTAAACATTGTTCTTATCGGGGTTTGATAGCCAAATTCCTTAACGGTTGGTGTTCGGTGATGCTGTTCGACAAATTTGGTCAGCTTTTTAATCAAATATTCTTCAGTAATTCTTACTGCCACGGCGAATATCCTCCTTTACATCATTCAATGACTAAGAAAACGATACCACAAATTAAATGAAGGATTGTTATCAATAATTTTAAAATTTTGAAACGAAAAAAATATTTTCCGACGAGACAGACAAGAGATTATCACTTAATAGACTAAGCAATAGCAACAATAGATCGAGAAAAGTCAGGTAGATTTTCTATTTATTAAGAATGAAGCAGGACCTTTTAAAAGAATTATTCAGCTTAAAACACAGATATTACGTGTCATGTTTTTTTACCTTAAGAAATCGATGTAAGAGGACTAAAGTTTTCAATTATTCAATGTTCACTGCTGGTTCTGTTATACTAAGGATAAGCAAATTTTATTTTTTAAAAGTGAAGAGAATTGATCGCTTAACATTATAAAAGCTACGACTAGAGGTGAATAAAGATGGAAGAGACTGTATTCTTTAATTTGGGCAACGCGATCGCTTCAAAACGTGACCCAAAAGAATTGATGAAAGAAGCTCAGATCGTCAAGGATAACCGTGACCCATTAGGCAAATTAGTGATTGTGGAAGGTGAGGGAAAGGAAGCGCTGATCTTGTTTGATTTAGCGGATCAAGAAGAACCTTCAGAACGGACCGAACCCTTTAAAGTAAAAAAGATTATTGAGTAAATAGAAAATGCTGATTCATAAGTGCTCAGTGTCAAAAAGTTAAGAAAGAAATTTCGCAAGTTGCCAAGAAAATCAATAACATAGGAATCGAGGTTGAAGGAACCTACTTTGTGCTTCTCAAATTTTTATGAATTTTCGGTTTATTTCGGCTAACTCTGCGTATGAGTTGCTTTTTATTCATGAACAGGAGCTGATCCAAAAGTCTAAGAGATTTTTGGATCAGCTCTTTGTTTTGGGGCTTTTATTAAGAACAGCTTTTAAAATCTTGAAGTATTTTTGCTTATTGTCGACATGCTAGTTCTGCTTAACGGCGTTTAGCAGTAACTCAATGCATAGCTTGTGTAGAAAAGTTCATTCGTGCAGTCGGTCATGAAGATACCTATTATTCCTTCATGTGAGGGATTTATACTTTCCTCTAATCAAGAAAACATATTTTTTTCGTTATTTACGTCTACTAAAAATGGTCAAGAGGTTTTTTGAAATGCTGAAATAATTGTAATTTATGACGGAAAATTCAGTTTTTCCACTTAAAGCCTAATTATTTTTTAAAAAATATAAAAAAATTGATGTTGAAGTAACTCAGAAAAAGGCTTATGGTTTCCTCAAAGGTGGACAAGTAATGTTTCTGGTTGGTGAGTGGGTGTCACCAGTGAGTTAAAAAGGAGTTTATCAATAAATGAAAAAAGGAGAAGAATCAATGAAAAATTATGGCTTAAGTGAGTCTCAGCTATTCACTTTAACACGTAAGAATTTAGAAAAACGTATTAGTCAGTATTATCGTGACACAAATGATGGCGATGGCGCGCTCGAATGTTTGATAGCGCTTCAAGTACGAGAAGAATTAACAGAGGCAGATTTCGCTTTTGTACTAGCCGATCTTGTGCGTCACATTTTTATGCGGACACGTTCGAATCGTTCACTGCGCCGCTACTATCTGTTTTTTACAGAATACTTCGAGAAGAAGGAATGGCGCTTATTAGAAATCAAATTGTTTCCAGCAAAGACCTATGTTGTGGAAAAGCTGAAGACCTTGTTTACACAATTTATTAAAGAACCTTTAGCAGGATTAGTCGGCTCATGACGAGGACCTGCGGAGAAAATATCGAGATAAAGAAACTAGAAAGGACTAAAAACATGCAAACAACCTATACATTAGCAGCAGAATTCGGCAAAAGCGATGGCAAATCCCATCGACTGCGCATAAAGGATATTGATTTATCCAAATCAGCAGAAGAGATCAAAGCTTCACTAACAAAATTGACAAAACTAAAACTATTTGAAAAAAATGGCGTTGAATTATTTCAAGAAGTCCGCCATGCCAAAATCATCAAAAAAACAGAAAGAACCATTTTTAATGATGGAAAAGCTGCCAAAAAATCAGCACAGCCTCAGTCTCAAACGGATCAAACAGCAGCTGTCCAAACAATGGAAGAACCAATAAAACAGGCGAAGACACCTGATAATAATCGAGAAATTCCGGAAACGATTCGGATTCCGGAGGATTTAATCATTACAGAAGAATGGCCGCAGCCGAATCGCTTCGTCCAAACAATTGAGCTGCCAAGTGGCTACCATTCGTGGGATTTGAATGAGAGTCAAGCATTCATGCTGATCAACGCGTGTTTTCCCGCGGGAATCGAACCATTGACTATCGAGGCAGACGATCAATCCGTCCCAGCGAAGTTGATTGTCACCGGAAAACGCACGGAAGAGGCTCCACAGGAAGCGATCGTCGCTGCGGTGAACAAGAAATCTCCACCTGCAAAACCTAAGAAAAAACGAAAGCGGTTACTCGAGCGAATTCGTAAACGAGAGTAATCATTGTGTCCAGCTCATCAAAAAAACCAACGTTGGTATGAGGTGGATCATTGAGTAAAATGTTCTGTACCATTTTTATCAAAATTTAGACAGGGATTTTCTTTGACTCGCTGAGGCCTATCACTCGACTCGATCAAACTTTTTTACTATGCTAAAGAAAAAAGATTTGAGGGAAATCCCATGATGAAATTAATAGTGGAGATTGATCATGATACAACCAGCATTCAGTTTGATGAAGAGGGTACGATGATGATTTTTCGCAACTTGAAAAAGGTGCCTGCCTTGACTAAGGATCAGCTTGTACTGTATTTCAAAGGCCGTGAAGCGCAGTCGGTGGATTATGGTCAGACGATTGACCAAAAAATCCTGAAGGAAGCGGACAGTCTGGTAACGATCAGTGTTCCGTGGGATATTGAAGGCCGTGAATTAGCTCAACAAATGCTGGAGGTTTGGCAAAAAAACGCGCTGAAAACGGCCGGGTTATTTGAGGAGCAAAAAATTGCCGTGAACCGCTATCCTATTGTAGCAAGACATCAGGAACGACTTTTCGAGCTTTTAACTACCTTTGGCTTTGAGAATAAAAAAGTCAAGGCTAAACCAGCAAAGGCTCAGCATCGCTGGAATAAGCAAGTCAGCGAAATTCCATTTTATATTGATTATAATAATGCAAAAGGGGAAGTTATTTGGCAAAAGCGCAATGAAATGCGGCTGTTGGCTGGTGCGAAATTAACACAGGAAATGCCTTTGAACAAAGATGGTTCGGTGGGATTTAGTGCACGCTTAACTGAAAAATTGAGAGCGGATTATGCCGATAAAATTTCTAACTATACAACAACAGAGGATATAATCTTTAAGAGTGTGAATGAAGTCGGTATCTTTCTTTATTATGCCGGAACGAATGGCTGGCTCGTCTTCAAGGACAAGGATGGCAAAACAATTGATGAATATACCGTGGTAAAATAAATAGAAATTCAGTCTGAAATGAAATTGGCTTATTAAAGGTCAATTTCTTTTTTATGTTTTCAAATCATACAAAAAATTGAGGCGGAAAATCATCTGATTTTCCCCTCAATTTTTATAAGGAAAGTATAAAATTTTCACATGAATGAATCGCTTTACAGCGGGTATATTCATGCCCGATTTCACGAAAATGCTTTTTTATAGGTCGAGATATTTTGTTAAGTAATCGGCCATACCGTCTTCACTATTTGGCTTTTCCGTGATATCATCCGCGACAGATTTTAATTGATCTGTCCCGTTTACCATGGAAACACCCCAGCCGGCAAATTTTAACATGTCCACATCGTTGTGTTCATCGCCAAATGCTAAGATATCTTCTTGCTGCACGTTAAGACTATTAATCACCCGTTTAAGTCCATGAGCTTTTTGAATCCCTTTAGCTACGACTTCCAACATCGGATTTGGACCGCCCCAAGTATTGACTTCAACTTCATGTCCAAATTGCTGTTTTAATTCCTCGGAAACACTGCCGACATTTTCAGGTTGGCTGCGTAATAGAACAGACGTTGGATTTGTTCGTAAAGTATTAATCGTTAACAAATTATCATTTGTTGCAAAATCACTGGCGAAGAAATGCTGATCGAAGAAATTTAAATCATCGATAAAGAAGGTCTCGCGGTTTTCAGCGGCGATGAAATCTAGCTTCAAGTTTTTCTTTTCCGACATTACATCGAAAACAATCTTCCGATTAACAGAAGTTTCCTGTTCATCTGCCCATTTCTTCCCAGGAAGATGAACAAGGGCGCCGTTAAAATTAATCATCGGCGTAGTTAATTGTAATTGCTGATAAAAGTTTTTACTCATGCGGTAAGGACGTCCGGTAGCGATCACAACTGAGTGACCATCTTCAATCGCTCGGCGCAGAGTTTTTGCTGTCTTATCAGTAATTATAGAATCTTGATTTAGGGTTGTACCATCTAAATCAATCGCTATCAATTTTTTCATAAAAAACTCCTACTTTGTATTTATTATTTATTTTTCTGAGAAAGGCAGAGCGAATTCTCAGTACATAATACCCATCTGGCAATCTTGCTTAAGCAAGAAAAAAGCAGCATTCCGATTTTGCTTTAGTCTAGCACATCCATTAGAAAACGCAACCGTAGCGCTTAAATAATCAGAAAATATTAGAAAATTATCAAAGTCCCTGAGGGCAGAAAAAAGTCTTTTTCCGGTGATTCTGCTATAGTATAGGCATAGAAAATGTAGAGAAAGGGGATTAAAAAAGATGGCAATCAATTGGCGGCGAAATCTTTTGATTTCATGGATCGGTTGTTTTTTTACTGGTGCCAGTTTCAGTTTGGTGATGCCCTTTTTACCAGTCTACATTGAACAACTGGGAACACCGAAAAGTCAAGTCGAGTTGTTTTCTGGATTGGCGATCTCGGTAACAGCCTTTGCGGCGGCAATTGTTTCTCCGATTTGGGGGAATCTAGCGGATCGAAAAGGGCGGCGCTTAATGATGATTCGTGCGGCAGCTGGAATGACTCTCACAATGGGCTCGCTGGCTTTTGTGCCGAATGTTTATTGGTTACTGATTATGCGTTTTATGACCGGTGTCTTATCTGGTTATGCCCCTAACGCGACAGCGATGATCGCTTCTCAGGTCCCGCGTCAAAGAAGCGGCTGGGCATTGGGAACACTTGCGACAGGCGGAGTTGCTGGAAATTTAATTGGTCCTTTGATTGGCGGAATGTTAGCGCAATGGTTCGGATTACGGAATGTCTTCATTATTACCGGAGTTATTTTGCTGATTTGTACCTTCTTGACGGTTTTTATGGTGAAAGAAAATTTCCAACCGATCGAAAAGGAAGATGTCATCAGTATGGCGGAATTGCGCAAACGAATTAATTATATGCCGATTCTGATTGGCCTATTTATCAGTTCCCTGATTTTGCAGGTCGGAGCCACTAGCATTAGTCCGATCTTGACGCTGTATATTCGGGACCTGAGCGGCTCCAGCAGCAACGCTTTAGTTATCAGTGGGTTTATTGTTTCAATTGCTGGGGTTTCGGCGATTGCTTCTTCACCAACGTTGGGTAAAGTCGGAGATAAAATCGGGAATCACAAAGTTTTGTTGGCAGGTCTAGTCTTATCTTTACTTTGCTTTATTCCAATGGCTTTTGTTAAAACACCTTTCCAACTTGGTGTTTTACGTTTCTTCCTAGGATTTTCAACCGGCGCGTTGATGCCTTCAATCAATACTCTTATCAGCAAAATCAGCCCACCAGAAGGAGTTAGTCGTATTTTCAGCTACAATCAAATGTTTAACAATTTTGGTCAGGTCATCGGGCCAATGCTAGGCTCAACTGTAGCCCATGCGATGGGCTATCCAGCAGTATTCCTAGTCACTAGCGCATGTGTTTTTGGGAATATTATTTTAAGTGTTTTTAATTTTCGTAAACTGTTAGCGACCAAGACAAAGATTTAGGGTATTTGAAAGAATAGGATAGTGAGCGGGATTATCAGTTTAGATAATCCCGCTTTTTTTAGGGAACTAGCGATTAATTACTAAGAAAATCTTAAAAATGAAAAATGACTATTTTGTTTGATTAAGAAGAATTGTTTACTGATAAGACGCTATCTATTACTTTTATACTTTATTTAAGTTAAAAATTATAGATATTTTGGACTGTATGGCTAGTAAGATTGCGACATCATTTAATTAAAGAAAGCAAAGCTAATGAAAAATGTATGGAGGGATGAAGGTGTTAGAAAAACAGGGAGAGGTACCCATGTCGAATGAAGAAACTATTTTGCGAGAACTGAAGCAGTGCTATTACTCTGAAGGCGAAGAGCTAACGTATAAAAAGGATAAGTTTCTAATGGAAATGCTTGTTGCGAGGATTGCTGGTTTATTTGATGAAAAGGATCTGATTTTTTGGGCTGGTCATGAAAAGAGCATCAATATCTGGGCAGCAACGCCTGTCAAAAGTCCGACTACTTCAAGATTATGGGAACTGTTTGGTCCTAGTGATGCGAAGTTTATTTTTTTGACAGCTGAAAAGGCCGTTTATATCAATGTGGTACGTCTTTTGGAGGAAGAAAATCGGCTCTGCTATGAGGCCAAGGAGATTCATTCGATTTTATGTGGGTATTATTGGACAAAGAAAGAAGATGAAGTTAACCGCAGAGCTGTTCGAATTGTAACAGAGGAGCATAGTGAGTTTCATCCTTCAGTAACTATTTCAAATACTAGTTATAATGAGCTTGTGGATAAAATCAGCAGTGGCTCTATGAGTCCGATTAAAGAAAAGGTAATTATTTTGGAAGATACAGACAGTATCAAAAAATACCATGCCGCCTCGATTCGTAGAAAAAGTAGTCAAACTGAGGGGAATCAAATTTATTTTGTATAAAAGGCTGTTCGTTTGAGACAGTCTTTTTAGTTGGTTAAAGATGGATAATAGCTTGTCACAGCACTGCCAAAGGTGTTAGGCTTAGGCAGAAAGTCAAGATTTATTTAAAAGCCATTCAACTTTTATCGTTAATGAGTGTTTGGGTGGGCAGGTTTCTTCAAGCTTTGTAAAGAACTTAGTTTTTTCAGAGCGCCAAGCGTTGTTTGCCGGTAAATATGATAGCTTTCTTTGATGGCGAGGCGGCGAAAAAAACGAATTATAAAGGGAGTTTTTATGTCTTACAAACGTGTTAAAATGGTGGGCGCTAATTGTCCAACTTGTCAACGAAAGCTAGAAATTTTACTGAAGGATGATTCACAGGAAGCATTATGTATTTGCTTTCGCTGCCGCGGAATTTATGCCTTCGATGGTCAAGAGCTGCATAAGTTTTCTAATGGAAAACAGGCAACAAATCAGGAAAAAACAGCTTTGGCTAGACTTGTTCAGGCCTTGCCGGAAAAGCATCTCTATATAGGAAAAGGAAGTCAGTTACGTCAAAAGGACTTTAGCTATCAACGAAGCTGGTTGAGCCTAGCCGAGTATGAACGGCAATTCGGCGAGGCTCTGGGCTTCAATCAATGCGACTTACGAGAAAGTGCTGCAAGTTGTAAATGGTGTGGTCAACGTTTGCCGAAGGGACGGCGTTCCTTTTGCAAGGATAGCTGCTCTCGCAATTATTCAAAAGCCACTTTCACGAAACGCCATATGGCAAGTCTGCCTTATCGAATTGCGTGCCGTGACCAGTTCTTTTGTCAAATCAGCGGAGCAGATCTAGCTCGATACAATCGGCATGGGATACGTATTCCTGCCAGTAATGGCGACTTGGCAATTCATCATTTAATTTATGTCTCACAAAACGGCACCGACTATGAGCAAAATCTATTGACTGTTTCTGCCGAGGTGCATCGAGCCTATCATTCCGGAGACACTGAAATAGTAGCGCTTGTTGATAAAATTCGAGATCGACGATTAGAAAAATTCGGCGAGAAAATGCAGTTTGATTCTTCAGAAAAACATAATCGCTATAACGAATAGCGGTTTAAATCCTACGAATAATTACTAGTTCGGAGATATCGTTTTATTTATAATTGAATCCTTTTTCTCTGCTTTTTGTTTACACCATCTAAGAGTAGAGGAAAGTTTTTTTGTTTTAGCTATATAACGAGGTAGTTACATAAAGAATTAAGGAGGATTAATTTACGGTATTAGAGATGTTGGGAAAAATAATCACAGTATTTTATGCTTTCAGTATGATCGTATTTATAATTTTGAGTGAGAATTTCAATAAATCAAAGACAAGAAAATATAAGAATGATGAAAACTTGTTAAAAATAAGGCTAATACAGTAATATTATAGTACTATCTCATTAAATATCACACTGTTGTATTCGATAAATATTTTTGTACCAAAACAGTATTTACCGAACTTATCATTCAAGAATTTTATAACCATCGCACTTTACATTGTGTTGTTTAGATATGCGGTGGAATGCTTGGCATTGAAACATTTTGATAGAGTAATATAAAAAGATTTTTAAAATAAGAAAAAATCGTATGCAATTTTTCGAAACTATCATTTAAGGTGGAAATTAGATAAATAATCTTCAATCGTTTCCAACTAGGAAAAAAACACAAAACCAGTTACAATATAGTAACTGGTTTTGTCTATGCTTTGGCTTTTTTTGGTGAAACAAAACGCGCCGCAACAAGTGCGATAACTCCAACAATTAGAGAAATAATCGTAGATAATTCAAAGTTATAAGAAGCACTTTGCAAGGCACCGCCTAGGTAACAAACGGCTTGTCCAATTGCGAAAGCCCAAAATAATGTAACTAGATATTTCATCAAGAGCACCTCTTTTCGCAAATATATCTAGGTTCAGTTTAGCATTTTTTTTGAAAATGTAAAGAAAAGGCCTATGAAAATAAGCGGAAAATCTAAATAGAAAACAGGTAATTTTTGTTGAGTTTTAGCGCCAAAAATTTCGTGCTATACTTATTAGTTGATTCATCGACAAAAATAATTACGTTAAATAGGAGGAAATCATGCAAATACCACAACTTTATACGAAAACTTCCTATTCATTATTGAAAAGTACGTTAACGATAGAAGAATATGTCTCAGCAGCTAAGGAACGCGGGTATTCTGCGATCGCGATTACGGATGAGAATGTTTTATACGGCGCGGTCGAGTTTTTTAATGCTTGCAAAAAGTATCAAATGACTGGAATCATTGGCTTGGAACTGGATTTCACATTTGAAGAGTCAATTGAAAGAATTGTGTTCTATGGGAAAGATGTTGCTGGTTATCAGGAGTTAATGCGTCTATCTAGCACACGGATGATGGCTGAAAAACCGCTGAGCTTAGCTGATTATAATATTGATGCGAAAAATCTAATCAGCGTTTTACCAGTAGATAACTTGTATGATCCAAATGAAGCAGTCTTCTCACAGATCGCTGACCTTATTAACGGGGAATTTTATCTAGGGATTTCATCAAAAACAAAGACCTCCGAATTGTCAGAAAGCTGGCCGAAAATAGCACTTCACGAGGTGGCATGTTTGGAAACGGAACAAGCCTTCGCGATAAAAATTATGGGACACATTCAAAACGGTACTCAGCTTCCTCGGGAGGAATTAACGAATCAATTAGGTGATAATTATCTGATGGAGATGCCGCAATTGATTGCTGGCTTTGAAGACGAACAGGCATTAGCCAATGCACAGCATTTGGCAGAGGTTTGTCAATTTGACTTGCCTTTGCATCAGAAATTGCTGCCACATTATCCAGTACCGAATCAGCAGACAGCGGATGCTTATTTGCAGGAGCTTTGCTGGCAAAAGCTGCCAGAGCGCATTAGCGATGTGACAGAGGAATACCGCCAACGACTGACGCGTGAATTGGGAATCATCCATAACATGGGCTTTGATGATTATTTCCTGATCGTCTGGGATGTGATGGATTATGTGCATCGCAGCAAGATCGTCTCTGGCGCTGGACGTGGCTCAGCGGCAGGCTCGCTAGTGGCCTATGTGCTAAGTATTACCGATGTTGATCCGATCAAATACAATCTTTTGTTTGAGCGTTTCTTAAATCCTGAACGAAACAGCATGCCCGATATCGATCTGGATATTCCTGACAATCGTCGTAACCAAGTTCTTCATTATGTTCACGAAAAATATGGACACTTCCATGTTTCTCAGATCGCAACCTTTGGAACGATGGCAGCAAAAATGGTATTGCGGGATGTCGGTCGAGTATTCGGGTTATCTCAAAGTGAAGCGAATCGCTGGTCAAAAGCTATACCAAATCAGTTGAAAATTACTTTACGCGAGGCTTATAACAAATCTGAACCACTAAAGCGATTAGTCGCTCATGATGAACGAAGTAAATTACTGTTCCAAACAGCATTGACTTTAGAGGGCTTGCCACGGCATGTCTCCACTCATGCTGGCGGAGTAGTGATCAGTGATGTGAACTTAATCAGTGTCGTGCCTCTGCAAAATGGCTCGGAGGATATTTTGTTAACCCAGTTTACGATGTCTGATGTGGAAGCTATCGGACTGTTGAAGATGGATTTCTTAGGACTGCGAAATCTTTCCATTATTGATAATGCTCAGCAAAATATTCGCCGCGTGTATCATGAAGAGCTGGATTTAAAAAATGTACCTTTAGATGATCCAGAAACGCTTGCCTTGTTCCAGCGAGGCGAGACCAGTGGCGTGTTCCAATTTGAATCGGCGGGTATTCGTAAAGTTCTAAGAAATCTGCATCCAACATCCTTTGAAGATATCGTAGCGGTGAATGCCTTGTATCGCCCAGGTCCGATGCAAATTATTGATCAGTTTATTGCTCGAAAAAATGGCAAGGAGCAAGTGACTTTTCCTGATGTCTCGGTGCAGGAAATCTTGGCACCGACTTACGGTTTTATTGTTTATCAGGAACAAATTATGCAGGTGGCTGCTCAAATGGCTGGCTTTAGCTTAGGCGAAGCCGATATCCTACGCCGCGCTGTCAGTAAAAAGAAAAAAGACTTATTAGATGAAGAAAGGCGTCATTTTGTTGGTGGTGCGATCGGTCGCGGACACAGTCAGAAGAGTGCCGAAGAGGTGTATGACTACATCGAACGCTTTGCCAATTATGGGTTTAACCGATCCCACTCGGTAGCTTACAGCTTTGTTGGTTATCAAATGGCCTATATGAAGGTTCATTATCCCGGAGCGTTTTACACTGCATTGATGCAATCAGTCCGGAATGATCCAAAGAAATTGCGGGAATATATTGCCGAAGCTAATCGAGCAGGTGTGAAATTATTAGCTCCGGATATTAATCGTAGCAGCTACAGTTTTACTTTGGTAGAAAAAGACCTGATTCGTTTTGGATTAGACGCCATTAAGGGTATGCGTCGTGATTTAGTCAGTGATATTTTGACCACCCGCAAAGAGGAAGGGCCTTTCAAGTCCTTGGATCAATTCCTGTTGCGAATCGAAACTCGTTGGCTGAAAAATGAGTATATCGCACCGTTGATTTTCATTGGTGCTTTTGATGAACTGCATCCGAACCGTCGTCAGTTAGCCGATGGGTTGGAGGGGAAAATCCAAAATGTTCAATACAGCGGCGGCAGTATGTCCTTGCTAGATATGATGAGCTTGAAGGAACGACCATCTGAGGATTTTTCATTGGCTGAGCGGTTGAATTATGAAGAACAGTATCTAGGTCTTTATGTTTCAGGTCATCCAACTGAAAACTTTCCTAAACTGCTAAAGCAAAAGGATTTACAACCGATTTCTGAACTAACTGTCGGCAGTCACGGGAAAATTCTCTTCTATTTAAAAGATATTCGTGAGATTCGAACGAAGAAGGGTGAACAGATGGCCTTCTTAACAGGCAATGATCAAAGCGGCGAAATTTCCTTAACGGTTTTTCCGCAAACCTATCGACGCTTACGCAAAGAGCTTGAGTTAGAAAAAGTCTATCTCGTCCAAGGTAAAGTGGAGCGCAGTAAGTATGATCAGGCGATCCAATTATTAGTGGAAGAAATGACTCTTGCGCAAGTAGCAGAAGAGGACATCAGTGATAAGACTTTGTATTTGCGTGTGCAAGCAGAACAGGATTCTCCTGAAATTCAGCAGGGAATTGCCGAAAGACTTCAACTGTCACCTGGAAAAGTTCCAGTTGTGATCTTCTATGAAAAAAATCGACGGAAGATTGTGCTGGATAAAAAGTTTTGGGTGGGGGTTAATGACACTCTCATAAATGCTTTACGTGACATATTAGGGGAACAAAACGTCGTAATAAGATGATTTCTTGTAACTTTCAAAAACTTTTTGCAAAATACCGCTTTTTCCCGTGGACATCCCAAGACTTTTGGGATGTTTTTTGGTAGAATGTACCATGAATTAAACGATGTATGTTTTTTTGAGAATACTTATGAGGTGAGAAAATGAAACGCATTGGAATTTTAACAAGTGGAGGAGACGCTCCCGGAATGAACGCTGCCGTTCGCGCGGTCGTTCGTAAAGCGATTTTTGAAGGCATGGAAGTTTATGGCATCAATTATGGTTTTGCCGGTCTAGTTGCTGGTGATATTCGTCGTTTGGATGTTGCTGATGTCGGCGACAAGATTCAACGAGGCGGAACTTTCTTATATTCAGCTCGTTACCCAGAATTTGCTACTGAAGAAGGGCAATTAAAAGGGATCGAACAATTGAAAAAATTCGGTATTGAAGGATTAGTTGTCATCGGTGGTGACGGTTCTTATCATGGTGCATTAGCCTTGACGAAACATGGCTACCCTGCTGTTGGTATCCCAGGCACAATCGATAATGATATCCCGGGAACTGACTTTACTGTTGGTTTTGATACAGCGATTAACACTGTCTTGGAATCTGTTGACCGCATTCGTGATACAGCGACTTCACACGTACGTACTTTCGTCATCGAAGTAATGGGACGTAACGCAGGCGATATCGCTTTATGGTCTGGTGTTGCCGGTGGTGCGGACGAAATCGTTATTCCCGAACATGATTTTGATATGGAACGTATCGCTAAGAAAATCCAAGCAGGCCGTGACCGCGGGAAGAAACATTGCTTGATCATTTTGGCTGAAGGTGTCATGGGCGGAAATGAATTTGCTGAAAAATTAGCTGAATACGGCGACTTCCATACACGCGTGAGTGTGTTGGGTCACGTGGTTCGTGGTGGCTCACCAAGTGCCCGCGACCGTGTATTAGCCAGCAAATTTGGTTCATATGCCGTTGATTTATTGTTAGAAGGTAAAGGCGGATTATGTATCGGTATCGAAGAAAATGAAGTGATTGCTTCTGATATCGTAGAAACGTTGGAAAACAACAAGCACAAACCAGATTTGTCATTGTACGAATTAAATCATCAAATCTCATTTTAAACTCGTTAATAATAGTGTAGAGCTATATATTATAAACAATCAAGAAACAAGAATGGAGCGTATTACGTAATGAAAAAAACGAAGATCGTTAGTACATTAGGACCAGCAAGTAACTCAGTTGAAACAATCTCAGAATTAATTGAAGCTGGTGCTAACGTGTTCCGTTTCAACTTCTCACACGGAGATCACGAAGAACAACTTACACGTATGAACATGGTTCGTGAAGCAGTGAAAAAGACTGGTAAAGATGTTGGTATTCTTTTAGATACAAAAGGTGCTGAAATCCGTACAACTGTTCAAGATACAACTGATGCAGACTACGGCCGTGCTGGCTATATTGAATTTAACGTAGGCGACAAAACACGTATCTCAATGGACCCAGAACATAAAGGGACGAAAGAAAAAATCGCTGTTACTTACCCAGGCTTATTCGACGATGCACACATCGGCGGACACATCTTATTCGATGATGGCTTGATCGACATGGAAATCATTGACAAAGACGAAGCAAACCGCGAATTGATCATGTTAGTTAAAAACGCTGGTATGCTAGGTTCTCGTAAAGGTGTAAATGCGCCTGGTATTTCAATCAACTTACCTGGTATCACTGAAAAAGATGCAGACGATATTCGTTTTGGTCTAGATAACGACATTAACTTCATCGCTGCAAGTTTTGTACGTAAAGCACAAGACGTTCTTGATATTCGTGAAATCCTTGAAGAAAAAAATATGACACACGTGCATATCTTCCCTAAAATTGAATCACAAGAAGGAATCGATAACATCGACGAAATCATCAAAGTTTCTGATGGTATCATGATCGCTCGTGGAGACATGGGTGTTGAAATCGCTCCTGAATTAGTACCTATGGTTCAAAAACGTATCATCAAAAAATGTAACTACGCTGGTAAACCAGTTATCACAGCGACTCAAATGTTAGAATCAATGCAAGAAAACCCACGTCCAACACGTGCAGAAGCATCTGACGTTGCCAACGCTGTATTTGACGGAACTGATGCTACAATGCTTTCTGGTGAATCTGCAAATGGTAAATACCCAGTTGAAGCTGTTGGCACAATGGCTCGTATCGATATGGAAGCTGAATCTGCATTGTCAGAACTAGGATCATTCCAAATCAACGAATTCGACAAATCAAACGTAACAGAAACAATCGGTCTTTCAGTAGCTCGCGCTGCGAAAAACTTAGGTGTTAAAACAATCGTTGCTGCGACTGAATCAGGTCACACTGCACGTATGATTTCTAAATACCGTCCAGATGCTGACATCTTGGCAGTAACTTTTGACGAACATACAAAACGCAGCTTGATGGTTAACTGGGGCGTATACCCAACAGTTGCTGAAAAACCAACAACAACAGACGATATGTTCGATTTAGCTGCTCAAAAAGCTGTTGACTTAGGTTTTGCTAAAGAAGGCGACTTGATCTTGATTACTGCTGGTGTTCCAGTTGGTGAACGTGGAACAACTAACGTAATGAAAGTTCAAATGATCGGTTCTAAATTATTACAAGCTCAAGGTATCGGTGAATCAACAGTTGTTGCTCATGCAGTTGTTGCTAAAAATGCTGAAGAAGCAATCAAAAAAGCTAAAGACGGTATGGTTTTAGTTGTTCCAACAACTGACAAAGATTACATGCCTGCAATTGAAAAAGCTTCTGCTTTGATCGTTGAAGATGGCGGATTGACTTCACACGCTGCTGTTGTCGGTATCGCTCAAGATATCCCAGTAGTAGTTGGTGCAGATAGCGCGACTTCCACAGTTGTTGATGGTGAATTAGTCACTGTTGATCCTCGTCGTGGAATCGTGTACCGTGGACAAACAACAGCGATCTAAACACTAGATAGTTGTTCCAACAAGAAATATCGGGACTGCGGCATTCATGCCACAGTCCTTTTCTATGAAAGATATAGGGGATCAGACTTGATTATTTTTTTGTGATGGACGTATGTTATCTAGCTCATTAAAGTAGATAGAATTTTTCTAACCACGCTAAAGTGTGAAGAATAACTGGCAAAGCTGACCGAGTTCGTCCAGCCTTTCCTTGATATCCAGCTTTCTGAGCTAGCTTTTTCGGCATTAAGCGAAAATCATTCGAAATCTGAGAACCGCCAAGTAGGTACCAATCAACATCGGTTCTCTACGCTCACCGTGTTTCTTGGCAATTTAGAATGATTTTAGTCTTAATGCTCAAAATCTGACCGAGTTCGTACAGCCTTTCGAGGTGTCAAGAAAATTTCATTGACAAAGGTTTTTTCCACCTGTATAATATCGATTGTTGCTTAGAGGTGATGAATAATGAAATGGTCGATTGGCGAATTGCGCCGCTATAAAGAAGAAGCACTAAATTTTTCAGAAACGATCGATGTGAATGACGCATTGACAGCCCGTGATAATGAAGTCTTAGCAGTGACTCCGGTTACTGTGGAAGGAATCTTATCTGTCGGAAAAAATGAATATATTTTACATTATCGATTGAAAACTATTGTAACTGTTCCTTCAGCCCGCTCCTTGGAACCAGTTGATCTGCCACTTGATCTGTCAGTGGACGAAGTATTCATGACACGGGAGCAATGGTCTTCTATGGAAGAAGAACGAGACGAAGAGATCCTTGTCCTAGACAATGATACGATCGACTTAACCAATTCTATCGAAGATAACATTTTATTAGCGATTCCGCTGCAGGTGTTTACTGAAGAAGAACTGAAATCTTCTGACATGCCAAAAGGCAATGATTGGGAAGTTATCAGTGAAGAAGCGTACTTGCAGAAGAAAGAGGAATCGGCTGAAACAATTGATCCTCGTCTTGCGAAATTATCTGAGTTATTCAATGAATCAGAAGGTGACAAGTAAGATTGGAATAAAATGTATCAGTAAATGATACTTCATTTTATAAGGAGGTGTAACACCCAATGGCAGTACCAGCTAGAAAAACATCAAAAGCTAAAAAGAACAAACGTCGTACTCATTACAAATTGACCATTAAAGGATTAAACGAATGTCCTAACTGTGGCGAAATGAAGAAGAGCCATCACGTATGTGCCAACTGTGGCTACTATGATGGAAAAGATGTTATGTCTAAAGAAGCATAAGCACTTTTTAATAGAGAAAGTCAAAACCTCAAGACTAACCATGGAGTCTTGAGGTTTTTTTCTTGGAATTAGGCGAGATAACAATTTGTCATATTTGCGAAAAATCTATCGTTTTTATAAGGATTGGCAGGTTTTATCAAGGCTTTTTAGATTAAAAACACTATTCATTTTCCATTCTCACTTTCTTAGGATATAATGAGAATCGTATTGAGTATTATAGGATGCTAACTCTACTTGGTGTAAATACATAATCAGTAGAAGATTGCATGTGGTGAGAAGCCACCTTATTTTTCCTATAGAAAAATCTGCACATCAATTCGAACTAGGAGGATAATTATGTCAAAACAACAATTCGGCGTCGTAGGTATGGCCGTAATGGGGAAAAATCTAGCATTGAATATCGAAAGTCGCGGGTACTCAGTGGCTTTGTATAATCGTACTGGATCAAAAACTGAAGCGGTAGTAGAAGAACATCCTGATCGCAACTTAAAAGCGACATTTTCAATCGAGGAATTTGTTGCTTCAATCGAAACTCCGCGTCGTATCTTACTAATGGTTCAAGCAGGTCCAGCGACTGACGCAACAATTCAATCACTATTACCGCATTTAGATAAAGGCGATATTCTGATCGATGGAGGAAATACCTTCTTCAAAGACACGATTCGTCGTAACGAAGAATTAGCGAACTCAGACATCAACTTCATTGGTACTGGTGTTTCTGGTGGTGAAAAAGGCGCATTAGAAGGCCCTTCAATGATGCCAGGCGGACAAAAAGAAGCCTATGACTTAGTCGCTCCAATCTTTGAACAAATCGCTGCAAAAGCAGAAGACGGCGAACCATGTGTCACTTATATCGGCGCAAATGGTGCTGGTCACTACGTAAAAATGGTACACAACGGTATCGAATATGGGGACATGCAGTTAATCGCTGAATCATATGATTTGATGCAAAACCTACTTGGTTTGTCTGTAGAAGAAATGGCTGATGTTTTCTCAGAATGGAATAAAGGGGAATTAGACAGCTATTTAATCGAAATCACTGCGGACATTTTGACCCGTAAAGATGACGAAGGTACGGATAAGGCGATCGTTGATGTAATCAAAGATGCAGCTGGTAATAAAGGAACAGGAAAATGGACTTCTCAAAGCGCATTGGACTTAGGTGTGCCGCTTCCATTAATTACTGAATCCGTCTTCGCACGTTTCATTTCTGCGTGTAAAGAAGAACGTGTGGCTGCCAGCAAAGTTTTATCGGGACCAGCACCTTATAAATATGACGGCGACAAACAAGAATTGATTGAAAAAATCCGTGAAGCATTGTACTTCAGCAAAATCATGAGCTATGCACAAGGGTTCTCTGAGTTACGTGCCGCTTCCAAAGAATTTGGTTGGGATTTACCATTTGGCGACATCGCGAAAATTTGGCGCGCTGGCTGTATCATCCGTGCACGCTTCTTACAAAAGATCACGGATGCCTATGAGAAGGATGCCGATTTGGCAAACTTGATGTTAGATGATTACTTCAAGGAAATTACTGACAAGTATCAACAAGCGGTTCGCGAAGTTGTTGCGATTGCTGTTCAAGCGGGGGTTCCTGTACCAACTTTCTCATCTGCTATCACTTACTATGATTCTTACCGTGCTGAACGTTTACCGGCGAACTTGATCCAAGCTCAACGCGATTATTTTGGCGCACATACCTATGAACGCCTTGATAAAGAAGGGATTTATCACTATAGCTGGTACCACGAAGAATAGCAGAAGTTATTTATAACTTTTACGCGAACTAACTATAGCTTTTTGACAGTTTTAGCCCTATAATGATAAAGGTTTAATGAAATTCAACTTGGAAAGGAACTAAAAAAATGAGTAATATTCTGATCATTGAAGATGAGAAAAATCTAGCTCGTTTTGTCGAACTAGAATTGAAGCACGAAGGCTATGATACAGAAGTTCATTATAATGGTAGAACAGGACTTGAAGCCGCATTAGAAAGTGACTGGGACGCTATTTTACTTGATTTGATGCTGCCTGAATTGAACGGCTTAGAAGTTTGCCGCCGTGTTCGACAAGTAAAAAATACACCAATCATCATGATGACAGCCCGTGACTCTGTGATCGACCGTGTTTCGGGTTTAGATCATGGTGCCGATGACTATATCGTCAAACCATTTGCGATTGAAGAATTGCTAGCGCGTTTACGTGCTTTGCTTCGTCGAATCGATATTGAAGGCGATAAGAATGTTGCTAAACAAACGACGATTACTTATCGTGACCTAACGATCGAAAAAGAAAACCGTGTCGTGCGTCGCGGAAATGAAATCATTGAATTAACTAAACGTGAATACGAATTACTATTGACGCTTATGGAAAATGTCAATGTTGTACTTGCCCGTGATGTTTTACTTAACAAGGTTTGGGGCTACGAAACAGAAGTAGAAACAAACGTGGTGGATGTGTATATTCGTTATCTGCGTAATAAGATTGATGTACCAGGAGAAGACAGCTATATTCAAACTGTCCGCGGTACTGGTTACGTTATGCGCTCATGAGAAAATTTATCAAGAAACAACGAGAACTGAAAGGGCCCTCACTCACCATCAAGTGGGCCTTTACAAGTTCTTTCTTTATATTCGTGGTATTTACGATCTTCGCTGTGATCACCTATAAGTCTTCGGTCAATCTGATCGTAACGAAAGAAAGAAACAACGTTGAACGCACAATCTCTGAAGTCACTTCCCGTTTAGCGAATGCGGATGAGGAGTTAACGTTGGTAAATACCTATCGAACGCTAACTGAATCGGGTGCACGGGATAATGCCATGTATGATCAAAACATGACCTTAGAGGGCAATATGATGCGGATTGACGAATTTATCTCAGAATTAGGCCAACGTCAATTATCGTTAGATATCTATAATTTAGACAAAAAGCTAATTTTTAAAACACAAAAAAACTATCAACCCTTAGTTCAGACAAAACGCAAAGAACCGACAATCGTGACTGTAGATGAAAAGAACGGGTTCTTATCAGTAGAACCAATCTATTCAAAAAAAACACGTGAGAAAATCGGGTATGCACAAGTCTTTTATGAGTTATCCGATTTTTACGAGATGCGCAGTAAGTTATTGTTGACATTGATTGTACTAGAAATTGTTTCGCTGCTTCTGAGCAGCTTCTTAGGCTTCTTATTGTCTTCGTACTTCTTGAAACCTGTAAAGATTCTGCGAGATACGATGGAAATCATCAGACAAGACCCACAGGCAGAAGTTCACGTACCTGAGATTACTACAAATGACGAGCTATCTGATTTAGCCGTCATCTTTAACGATGTGATTGATCGTATTCGGATGTATATTGAGCAGCAGGAGCAATTTGTGGAAGATGTTTCTCATGAGTTAAGGACACCAGTTGCCGTGATTGAGGGACATCTGAATATGTTGAATCGTTGGGGGAAAGACGATCCAGAGATTTTGGACGAGTCGATTCAGGCTAGTCTACAGGAACTTGTTCGGATGAAGAGCCTGGTACAAGAAATGCTCGATTTGTCTAGGGCCGAACAAGTAGATGTGTATTACGGGAATGAGACTTCTAAAGCCAAAGAAGTTATAAATCAAGTATTTAACAACTTTAAACTGCTTTACCCTGAGTTTACCTTCACCCTTGATGATGATTTAGATAGTGAAAGAATTTTGAAGATTTATCGTAATCATTTGGAGCAGATTCTAATCATTGTTTTAGATAACGCTGTGAAGTATTCAACTGATCGTAAAGAAGTGCATATATCAGTTTCATCAACCTTAAATAAGTTTGAGATTGCGATTCAGGACTTTGGTGAGGGGATACCAGACGAAGACATTGATAAAGTGTTTAATCGTTTTTATCGCGTTGACAAGGCTCGTGCTCGAACAAAAGGCGGAAATGGACTGGGTCTATCAATCGCTCACAAACTTTTAGAAAGTTATAAAGGGAGTATTAGTGTCGAAAGCTCTGTCGGCAAAGGTACCATCTTTAGAATTTTTATCCCAATGGTAGAAGAGAAAACAGCTGAGTAGAACTTAGCTGTTTTTTTATGCGAAAGTTCAAAAAAGTTTTAGATTAAGATAGCGTTATTTTTGTTTTAAAATCGAACGTTATTTTAGAGTTTTAAATGAACGTTCGAAAAATTAAAAAGATTGAAAAAAACTACAAAAAATAGTTGCATTACTGCTTGAAGATTGCTATATTATTAAATGTTCCCACGAGAACAAAACATCTTGAAAAAAATTAAAAATAATTGTTGACGGATGAATAATCTTGTGGTATTTTTATAAAGTCGCTTGAACGAAACGCGAAGCAAACTTGTTTTTTTATCAAAAAGTTTTTAAATAAAAGTTGTTGACTTTTGAATGGAAACCTGATATGATTTAAAAGTTGCTGAAACAAAGCGACGAACAATGTAGACCTTTGAAAACTGAACGAATAAAACAAACCAAATGTGTAGGGCGCTTCTATTATAGAAGCAAACAACATAGCAAGCAATATGCTAGCAAGTCAATTAATACAATTGAGCTTAACAG
>Ga0334898_1001588_pt1 | contig 24186 bp, 17 predicted proteins | sample GraSluR3_MG_10_FD_207228 | JGI IMG/M metagenome (GOLD analysis project Ga0334898, IMG submission 207228) | Sludge microbial communities from methane-producing bioreactor in Wageningen University, Netherlands - Granular Sludge_3_08-R3 | ecosystem: Engineered > Bioreactor > Anaerobic >... | reverse complement strand
CTCGTGGAGAAACTCGCCGAGCACCTCCAGCGCCGGCCGCCCCCGGCTTTGGACCTGGTCGCCGTAAGTGATCAGCAGAACGGTTCGCTCGTCCCAGGGGCTCCTCGGGGCGGCCTGGCGCAGCGAACCGTGGCGGTCGACCGACGCGTCGATGCGGCGGAGCACGCCTTCGGCCCGGTCTCCATAGAGGCGCCGCAGTTTGGCCCCGATGCGGGGTCGAAACACGTCGGAGATGGGCATGGCCTTCGCTCGATGGTTTCGGTGGATTGCCGCGTTCGGTATGCCTCCCGCTACGGTTCGATTCCCTCGACCCGATGCGACAAGGGAGCCAGGGCCGTGCCGTCGGGCATGGCGTACGCCCGGTCGCCGAAGTTGGCCGTCACCGTCACGCCGTTGGCGAAGCGGGTCTGCTGCACCGAACGGTCGTCGGTGAGCCAGCGGTGCGAGAGCATCTCGGTGTAGCCCGTCGCCCGGGCGACCGGCGTGGCGGTCTGGTAGCTCTCGACGAACCGGTCGCGGTGCTTTTGCCAGATCTCGTCGTTGAACATGAACATCGGCGGGGTGCCGTAGAGGGCGTTCAGCAGGTCGCGGCGGTCCCACAGGGAGGGCAGCTTGTTGTTGTAGTCGCCCCAGTACCACTGGGCCACCACGCACTCGTGGTACACCAGCTCCCAAAGCGGCAGGCGGTAGCCGTGCCCCGTCTGGAACTTGGCCACGCGCTCGGGCACTTCGTGCCACGGCTCGATCATGGCCCGGCCCGCGTCGGGCACGCGGTAGGGGCCGAGGCTCAGCATGCCCTCGAAGTAGTGGACCCAGGGCACGGCCGCCTCGTGCCCCGTCTCGCTGCCCGTGACCAGCCCGCACCCCTCGCTGACGTACCGAAGAAGCTCCATCTTCCAGTGGCGACTCTCCGACCGGGTCATCGGATGGTCGGGGTGATAGCACTCCCGCCAGGGCGAGGCCGTCGTCGTGTCGATGAACCGGCAGCGGTAGGGATGGGTCTCCAGCTCGGGTGGGATACGCCGCCGGGCGTACTCGACCGCCCGGCGATCGCACAGCACGCCGCACGGATACCACTCCCCGTCCTTCCCCTTCACCCGCCAGCCGCGGACCCAGTCGCCGTCGCGGTCGAGCATCAGGTCGTCGGGCCATGCCTCGCTGGTCCAGTCGGGATGCACGCCCCGAAGCTTCGGGAAGTTCGCCGGGTTCATCGCGTCCTGGTAGATGTCGTACCGGCTGGTGAGCACGCCCATCGCATTGAGCTCCTCGAGCTGCTCGGGGGCGCAGCGATTGCTCCAGAGAATCCGCTCGATTCCCAACGAACGCATCTCGCGGCACACGGCCGCGGCGTCCTTGCGCCAGCACCAGACGTTGACAGCCCCCACGAGAAGATCGACATGAGGATTCTCCTCGCGTTTCCGGGCCAGCGTCTTGAACAGGCCGGCCTGGCGGGAGTATTCGCGGTACCGTTTGCACATAGCCACGTATCCGCCCTCGTCGAAAAAGGCGTAGCGGATCCGCCGCGCCGGGCCGAACGCGCCTCGCTGCGCCACCCACTCGGGCGCCAGGCACAGCTTCCCGTCGACCCGGGGCACGCGCACGGCCGCGTCGTCGGGCGTCTCGACCAGCGCCATCACGCCCCGCCGCCCGTCGGTCGCGCCCCACCATCCCATGCACAGACCGTGCCCGCCGTACAGGTAGTAGTGCATCGGGTTGAGCGTCTCGTCGTCGACCGGATAGCTGATGCCCTCGTTGACCGGCAGCACGAGGAACGTGCCCGGCGACGTGACGAACGGGGCTGGATAGCCGACCGGCGCGAGCATCTCCCCCTCCGCAGAAAGCTCGACGAGCAACTCGGGCCGCCGCGCTTCGAGCCGGATCGCCACGGCGATCTCCAGGGCGCCGTCGGGCGCGAGCAGGCGAACATCGAAGCCGCGCTCGACCGCCTCGGCGTTGAGCACGAACAGCCCCCGGCCCGCCTGCTGCGACCACGTCTGGCCCGTGCGCAGATCGCGCACCGAAAAGCTCCCGTCGGCGGTCCGCAAGGTGGCTTCGAGCATCGACGTGGCGGCCGACAGCGTTTCGGGGAGGTTCCCGGCCCGCATCGTCGCGAGTTCGCCCTCCCGTATCAGAACGGCGTCGTCGAGCCAAACCCTGGCCGGTCCGTTGCCGATCAGGCGCGGCCGCATCTTCTCGCCGCCCGGCGGAATCACGAACCGCGAGCGCAGACGACGCCAGTCCGACGTGGCCGCGGTCGACCGACCGCCCAACGACCAGCTCATCACTTCGTCCCGGGCGCCGTACAGGATGACGCCGAGGGTGGCGGTGCCTTCGCCTTCGACGCGAACCCAGGCCGACAACTCGCAGATCTCCCCCGGCTTGACGGCCAGCGCGTCGGTTTGCTGGAAACTCCAGTCCTGCGATCCCGTGTGCTCGATGCGAACGGCCCCCGAGCCTCCGTGCACCTGCTCGGTGTCGAGAACGGCGCGGACCCGCCCCGACCGCGACCACGCCTCGTTCCAGCCGGCAAGACCGTTTTCGAAATCGCCGCCGGTCAACAGGTTTTCGCCCCCGACGGCCGCCAGGGGAAACAGGACGAGCATGGCCAACGCAGGCAGGGATCGCATGGTTCGAGTCCTTCGCAGAGACCGCGGCGCCAGGGATTGCTTCGGCACGGGCAAGGCGCCAGTGTAACGCGCCGATGTCGGCCGTCAATCAACGCCCGGGCGCTCGGTTTGGCAAGGCTTGCGCCTCGCCCGGTCCGCCGGTACAATCAGAGCCATGAATGCGATTGTCTTGGCAACGGACCGCCTCCACGCGGGCTACGTGGGGGCCTATGGAAACGCCTGGATCGAGACTCCCTCGCTCGATCGACTGGCCTGGGAGTCGGTCGCCTTCGACGCCTGCCTGATCGAAAGCCCCCGGCTGGACGATTTCTGCCGGGCGTGCTGGCAAGGACGGCATCCCCTTGCGGCGAATCGACCCGCCGACGCCTTCCCCACGCTGCCGGCGATCTTGTCGGAGGCGGGCGTGACCACGGCCCTGCTGACCGACGAGCCGGCAGTCGCCGATCATCCGCTGGCCCGGGCGTTCGATTCGATCGTCCGGCTCGACGAGCCCGAGTTTGCCGTAATCGCCGACGATGTCGACGACACGCACCTGGCGACTTGCTTCGCCCGCCTCATCGAGTGGCTCGAGAACGCGCCTCAGCCCTACTTCGCGTGGTGCCATTGGAAGGCGATGGGCGCGCGGTGGGACGCGCCGCGGGAGTTTCGCTCGCGATACGCCGAGGCCGACGATCCCGACCCGCCCGACTCGGCCGAAGTGCCCTGCCGCATGCTCGACGAGGATTACGATCCGGACGAATTGCTCGGGGTCGTGCAAGCCTATGCCGGGCAGGTGTCGCTGTTCGACGTGTGCCTGGGCGCGCTGTTGGAGTTTCTCGACGAGAGCCGGCAGAACCGCGCCACCCTGTTGACGCTCCTGTCGGCGCGAGGCTTTCCGCTGGGTGAACACCGGCGGATCGGCCCCTGCGACGACGCGCTCCACGGCGAGTTGACGCACGTACCCTGGCTGATGCGCTTTCCCGACGGGCTCGGTCAATCGGTTCGCAGCCCCGCCCTGGTTCAGCCGGCCGATCTGCCGCCCACGCTCTTGGATTGGTGGGGCATCCACGCCTTGCCTCCCCTCGCCCCCGCATCGAGCCTCATGCCGTTGGCGCGGGAAGACCTCGAATCGATCCGCGATCGACTGGCCCTCATCGGTCGCGACAATGCTTGGGCCCTTCGCACGCCGGCCTGGTACCTCCGCCACGCCGACAAGCCCGAACTGTTCGTCAAGCCCGACGATCGCTGGGAAGTCAACGACGTAGCCGACCGCTGCCACGAGGTCGTCGAACTGCTCGAGCAGGTCTATTCGGGCTACGCCGTATTCCTTCGCTCAGGGAACCTGGAGAAACCGCCCCCTCTGGACGAGGTGTTGCTGTCGGGCCTCGAATAGCTCGGTTCACCCCCTTTTCTGGGGCGCGTTGCCTTCGCACCGCTCCCCGATTGACGAAGACTCTCTGTCCCAGGCGGAAAACCAACAAAATCGACGGGAAATCGATGACAAGAATTCGCCCTTCGTTATAATCGCAGTATCTCGGCAATCGCTGATGTCGGGGAGAACCTTGGGGGGTGAACATGCGTGCCCGCACTCTTTCTCTTGCCCTTGTCGTTCTTCTCGTGACCCAAACCGTGGCCGCGCCCGCCCCGCGCACCTGGACCGACGGGCAGGGCCGACCGTTCAGGGCCACGTTCGTGCGAATCCATGGCGGCGACGTAATCCTCTCCCGAGGAGGCCGGGTGGCACGCATCCCGGTGGCCAGTTTGGCTCCCGACGATCTCGAGTACGTGCGCGAGCAATTGAAGGCCAAGGGCCAGGAACATCGGTTGCCGTCCACGCCCGACCGTCCGCCGCCGCCCGACGCCTTGGCACCGACGATTCCCCTTCCCGCACTGCGGCCCAAAGGCTGGGACCCGGCCGAAACGACGCCAAGCGAAGCCGCCCAGCCCGCGAAACCGACCGTTCCGCAGCGCGGCCCCGAGCCGATCCGAACCTGGACCGACCTGGACGGGCACACGATCCAGGCCCAGCTCCTCGAGTTCTCCGGCGACATGGTCGTTCTCCGAAAGGACGGCGACACGGTCTCCTATCCGCTGAGCGTTTTCAGCGAAGCCGACCAAGCCTATGTTCGAGAGCGGGCCGGAAGGGATGCCAAACCCGCAACCACCGGCGAGGCGCCCGATCCGCCCGGAATCTACGCCCCGCATTACGGGGGCCCCGCCGAGCACCCTTCGCACGGCGGGCACGAAATACCCCACTTCGGCCCAATGCACGGCGCGCCCCAGTCCACAGCAAAACAGCACCCGGCCCACGGCCACTCGGCGGGAGAGACCGCGCCGGGGCGATCTGCGGGCAACAGCCCTCCGGCAGGATCGAGACCGTCTACGGACGAATCGGCCGGGATCCCCCACCAATCGAGCATCGGCCCCCCCCACATGTCGCCTCCGGGCAATCCTTCGCCAAAGGCACCCTACATGCCCGGGGCGCATCGCCCCGCCAGCTTTCCAGGCGGTTCTCGACCCGAACCCGAGGGGATTTCCCACGGAAGCCCCCCCGCCGTCGATCACGTCCCCGCCGAACAGGTCGAAGTGTACGTTTGCAGCAACTGCAACAAGGAGGTGCCGGCCCACCTCGGGGCGGGAGACCGATGCCCCCACTGCGGCGTCCGTTGGGACTACGAAGAGACCGCCGATGGCAGAATGCTCGACTCCTCCGGCCGAGAGGTCTCCAAGGCCTGGATCAGGATGGGGGGCGCGGGCGGACTCGTGGCCATCGTTGTCTTCCTGGTAAGCTTGGTGATACGACTTGCCCGAAACCGCGACTGACCCACGACCCGGGTCGGGCCGGCCACTCGCGATCGTCCAGGGGGGCGTTGCGGTCTTCGATCGGTTATGTCATACTAAGCCATGTGGCATCCGCCGATGCTCTCGGGGCGTGGCGCAGTCTGGATAGCGCGTTTGACTGGGGGTCAAAAGGTCGCTGGTTCAAATCCAGTCGCCCCGACTGACCCGGGTAAGGCTGAGTGGCGTTGCCCGGGTCGTAAACTTTTCAACCACAACGCTTTGTGGTCAACAAATTGGCCGAAGTGTCATTCAGCCGGGCTTCTTGGCAAGACTCGGGTCGGATGGCCCACGATAGTGAGGCTGCCCCGTTCTGTCGGGACCGTCGGCGTCTCGGCCATCCAGATAGTCTGTCGGCTCACTGGACATCGCTTGTCGTGGAAGACTGCTTCCATGGCGGCTCCGACAAGTTCGCTCGTCGTCAGGCGACCGCTTCGACCGGCACCAATCACGAGCATGGCGGACTTCATCCTTGAGCCGTCGAAAATCATTCCCAGGCCGTTGTGGTGCGGATTGAGACAAGGAATTTCCGCAGGTTGGTCAGTGTCCGCCAGTGAGGCACGCCCCCGCTTCCGATGGGCTTATTGCCAGAGCGAGCGAACCTAACCCCAAACTGGATTGTCAGTTCCGAAGCGGGTATTCTGGGTCGCGTTGCCCGAGAGATTCCGAGCGAATTTCTGAATTATTCACGATGGCATGAGTTGGCGAGCGGCCAGGTCGATCCGGTCGTCAGCGACTTGCCGTCTGCGAAGAGGACCGGATCGTGCCGAAGCCACATGAAATTCCGCCGTGTCCCGCGGTCCCCGCAGTAACCCAGTCGGGCCGGGTCTCGCGCGAGTTCAAGATCGAACTGATAACGCCGATGTTCGGCGGCGGAGTCGAGCCTCGGACGAACGACCCGAGTTTTCCGATCCGGCCGACGGCAATTCGAGGACAGCTCGAATTCTGGTGGCGGGCAACAGTCGGAGCGCAGTACACCACGCTCGGGGAACTCCGAGCCGCCCAATCGGACATCTGGGGTTCCACAGAACGGGCGAGCCGGGTGCAGGTGTTAGTGGAGAACGTGAATGCGGGGAAACCGGAACAATGTGCCCGCTTTGAAATGGACAACAAGAACCCCGGGAGATACCGCTCGATGCCGGCCTGGAACCAGCCGTTCAACAATAGCACACTTCCCTACGCGCTCTTTCCCTTTCAGGGGCAGTTGGCAAAAGGCCGTACCGCAGTTGAAGTCGAGCCAGCCTCGTGCATCCAGCAGGCAAGCTTTCGATTGATCATCCGGTGCCCGACAGATTTTTGGCCGCAGGTTGAGCCGGCAGTCTGGGCCTGGGTGAACTTCGGTGGGTTGGGCGGCCGCACGCGGCGCGGTTGCGGAGCGATCTTGTGCAAGGAACTGGCACCCAAGGATCGCAATGAACTCATCGGGTTGTGTGAACCATTCGTGCTCAACGCTCCTGCCCCGCGGGATTGGCCGACGCTGGCCGCTGCGATTCTCGTCGGCGGCGAGCAGTCCGATGCGATTCCTGCGTGGGATCATGTGATTGGGCGATTCAAGCACTTTCGCCAAGGAGTTGACTTCGGGCGCACTCCGGGACAGCAATCAAACCGACCGGGCCGCTCGCGATGGCCGGAGCCAGAGACACTTCGTGAGATCACGGAACTGAATGCCGATCGACAGCGCAGTGGTCACCCGCGTTTGAGTGCGATTCCATCTGATGCGCTGCCGCGCGCAGAGCTCGGCCTACCAATCGTGTTTCACTTTCAAGGACAAGGCGAACCGCAGGATACTGTTTTGTATCCCTCCGATGACGCGGACGGCAAGAAGCGGGAGCGGATGGCCAGTCCCCTCATCCTCAAGCCGCTTGCCCTGGGGAATGGCAACGCACTTCCGCTCATCCTGCGATTGAAGTCGCCTGATCTCGCCGGCGTCGATCTGCGGCAGAAAGTGCAAGGCCAGGAGCAATCGCTGCCGTTGCCGAATCCGACGCACATTCGAGACGCTGCTTTGGCAGGCTACGTGAACTCTCCCCTCGCTAGGTCACCAAATGGTTCAGCGCTTGAGGCATTCCTCGCGGAGGCCGCCGCACAGGGCTTTACGGAGGTGACTCCATGAGCCATCTACTCGCCATCAGCGTCGGGCCGGTGCAGGAATTCATCGCCGCCGCCCGGCGCACGCGCGACCTCTGGTTTGGGTCGTACCTGCTTTCGGAAATCAGCCGGGCGGTGGCGAAGGCTGTTGAGGAGAAGGGCGGCCAGCTCATTTTCCCCGCATCGTCAGATGCCGAGAACGTCGCCAATATCGTCCTGGCGGAATTGCCCGCCGGTGAGCCGCAGAAAGTGGCAGTGGCGGCCAAGCAAGCTGCACAGGTTCGCTGGCGAGCCTTTGCCGATGAAGCCCACCAAGCAGCGGCTGGTGCGATTCGGGATGACATCTGGGCCGACCAGGTCGATGACGTCATCGAGTTCTATGCTGCCTGGGTGCCGCACACCGATCCACAAAGGTACAAGGATGATCGCGCCCGCGTGATGCGACTTCTCGCAGGCCGTAAGAACTGCCGAGATTTACTGCCGGCGAAAGGGCGACCGGGAATCCCAAAGTCCTCACTGGACGGGCAACGCGAAACCGTTCTCGGGGATGGCGACCGGACGACGTGGCCTCAAAAGCTTCGGCTGTCACCTGGCGAACAACTTGATGTCGTGGGCATTACCAAACGACTTGGCAAACGGCAGGGCGAGACTGATCCGCGTTACCCTTCGGTTGCCCGGGTTGCGGCCGAAACCTGGCTGCGAGGCGTCCACATCCGGGACCAAGGGAAGTTCCAGAGACTGAAAGACGCCTGCGAAAGACTTGTGTCCAAAGGATTGAATACCGTCCGGGAGGAGAACTACCAGTATTTCCCGTATGAAGGCACAGTGATCTACAAGGATCGCCACGCGGACCTGAAAAACGAACTGGGGCTCGGCGACGATGACCTTGATGAAGTCGCAGCGGTGCTCAAGGACATCGGCGGTGGGCCCAACCCTTACCTCGCCGTCCTCGTGGCCGACGGGGACAGAATGGGCGCGGCGATCTCGTCCCTGACTTCCGCCAGTGATCATCGCGCGTTTTCGCAAGCTTTGGCAGGATTCGCGGCCGAATCGCGGAAGATCGTCAACGCCCACAATGGCGTGTTGGTCTATGCCGGCGGCGACGACGTGATGGCATTTCTGCCGGTGAACAAATGCCTGGAGTGCGCCCGCAAGCTGCACGACGATTTCGCGTCAAGGATGGCGATGTATGGTAACCCCACCCTCTCCGTTGGCATCGCAATCGGGCACTTCATGGAGAATCTGGAAGACCTGCTGGAGTACGGCCGGTCCGCCGAGAAGGCCGCCAAGCAAGTTGAAGGAAAGGACGCACTGGCAGTTCATCTCCACAAACGCGGTGGAGCACCAGTCCGGGTTCAAGCCCGATGGGGCGAGACCCCTGATGAACGATTCGAAACACTCGCCGAACTGATGAACCAGGGCATTCTTCCGACGAAGCTGCCCTACGAGTTGCGGGATATGGCCAGGCTCTACGAACCGTGGAAAGAGCACGCCGATAGCGCGATCAAGATCGACTTGATTCGGCTTATCGCCAAGAAACAGTCGCGCGGCGTCAATACCGTGAAGAAAGCGCTCGACGGACACCTCGATGCGATGAACTCGGCGAAGTTGTTGTTTTTCGCCGCCGAACTGCTCGTCGCGCGGCAAATCGCCGCAGTTCTCGTTGAAGCCGGCGAGCGTCCGGAGCATATCGTGGAGGCGACATCATGAGCGTCACCACACTGCAACTGACCGCCCGTGACCCTATCATCGCGCGCGACGGCCGGCCGTTCGGAGCCGGTCAAGGCAATCGCATGCGGAGCCTTTCTTGGCCGCTCCCATCGGTCGTCGCTGGCTCATTGCGCACGGCGCTGGTGAAGGTGAACCCGAGCCTGGACTTCACCAAAGAGACCCCGGTCGAGCTTCTCCGAGTGGATGTCGCGGGAGCTTTTCCCTGCACGGGGGAGCAACTTTACCTGCCCGCGCCGAACGATTGCGTGTGGGATGGCGAGGCTGTCTATGCCGTGAAACCCATGACTCTGGACGATGGTGGTTGTGACTTCCCAGCCGTTGGCCTGCGTCCGGTGATGCTTTCGGAAGAAGATTCCAAGGCCGATTTCAAGCCGAAGTCTGTCCCCGCCTGGTGGCCTGTCAGCAAGTTGACCGACTGGCTGCTTGGACACCCCGTCGCGTTCAACGAGGAGTTCCTGTATGCCGCAATCCAGGAAACGCGCGACCACGTCTGTCTCGACCCCGAGACGGGAGCTGCGGCCGAAAGCCAAATCTTCTCCACGGCCGGATTGAACGTCACGCATTTGTCACGTTTCGGGGTCCCCGGGTCGCGACCGATTCATGAGCGACTCGCCGAAATCACGCTGTCCGCTCGCGTGACGATCGCCGAGAAAGCGTTCGAGCACGTGGAGAATCTGAATTCATGGCACCCGCTCGGGGGCGAGCGGCGCCTTGTTCACTGGCAGCGCAGCGATCAGATCGAATTGTGGAAATGTCCTGATGCCATCCGAACCGCCCTCGAAAGCGCGGAGGGCATCCGCATGGTTCTGGCGTCGCCGGCGATCTTTGATCACGGATGGCGTCCGAGTTGGCTCGATGCTGACTCTCTCGTTGGGAAACCTCTCGGTGATGGGCCGACGCTGAAACTGGTCGGCGTCTGCATCCCGCATTGGCGGGCTGTGTCAGGCTGGGCGTACGCGCCTCACGCCGAAGACAATGGGCGCCGCCGAATCGTGCCTCACGATCGCCCCGGCCCAAAGGCCATTCGAAGGATGGTTCCGGCTGGCGGTGTTTACTTCTTCGAGAAAGTCGATGGCGATGCTCGCGTATTGGCCACGAACGGATGGCTGAAGCCGGTCAGCGATGCTCCGCACGACTGCCGCGACGGGTTCGGCCTGGCGGTCTGGGGCACGTGGTAAACGAATGAATCATTAAGGGGAAGACCATATGCCGAACACACGAATCTATTGGCTGCATGCCCTCAGCCCGACACACGCCGGTGTGGGCCGGGGTGTCGGCTACATTGACCTGCCGATCGACCGCGATGGGGTGACGGGCTGGCCGATCATCCGCGGCTCCGCGTTTAAGGGGGTCTGGGCGGATTACCACCGGGCCACACCCGAGGCCCGTCAGAGCAACGCGATTCTGCGGGCCGCGTTCGGCATCGCCGATGGAAATAACTCGAACTCTGGAGCGCTGATGCCGACCGACGCGCAGCTCGTCTGCCTGCCGGTCCGCAGCTTTCGTGGCACGTTCGCCTGGTGTACGTCGCCGCTCTGTCTGCGGATGCTGCGCCGAACGCTGGAGCTGGCAGGGGAAGCAAACCTGCCACCGACTCCGTCAGAGCTGGCCGACAATGCGGCGCATCACGCGGCGGATACCGCACTGGTCGAAGGTGGGCAGATCTTTCTTGAAGACCTGAACTTTGCAGCTCAGCAGTGCGGTACAGCCAATGCTTGGGCAAGACGCATCGCCGAATCCGTCTTTCCCGAGGACAGCGAGTGGCAAGGTCAGTTCCAGAAACGCTTCGTCGTACTCCCGGACGCGTCCTTTGATTTCCTCTGCGAAACCGGCACCGAGGTTCATACACGGGTGCGGATCGACGACGACACGAAGACGGTCGCCGATAGGGCCCTGTGGACCGAGGAATCGTTGCCAGCCGAGTCTATCCTGGTTGGCATCATCCAGTGCGATCGGATATTTGGCCGCAACGGCGAGGACATCACCCCGTCTGGCTTGCTTGACCGCTTCGCCAGGGAGACGCTCACCCTCCAGATCGGCGGCAAGGCCACCATTGGTCGGGGACAAATGCGATGTATCTTCACACCTGTGAACGGAGGTCGCTAATGAGCGTTCACACACGAAGTCAGAAACTGGCCCAGGCGGCCTATGCGCGGGTGTCCGAGCACGCCAAGAAGGATGGCGAATATGTCACGTTCGCCAAGAAGTTTCCGGCGCTGGTCCACACCTGTGGTCTGGCCCAGGCCGTCGCCTTCGCGCTCGCCAAGAAACAGACACTTTACATCGACGACTTGGCGGCAGTGCTCACGGCAGGTGGACACAACGCAATCGATTCGGCAACGAAATTGGCCGAGGCCACGCGATCCGAGCGGCTTAGTGGATATCTCCGGCTCAGCCGCGGCGCCATTCAGGCTGCAAGCTGGCTGAAACGGTACGTCGAAGCCGCCATGCCGGCCGACGATGAGGAGGCCGCATGATGCGAAGTGCCATCGTTGCCTTTAAAACCAAGCGAAAAGATCGCGGTCAACATGCCGGCCTTCTGCTGCAGCGCTACCTCTGCGAGAACGCCACGGGTGACGATGGCAACACGGAAGAGAAGCGGGCCATCCTCCTGTCCGCAATCAATGCTGCAACCAATGAAGATGTTCGCGTGCTCTACAAATCCGCGTTCAACCGCTGGTCGGCATCCCTGCCCACCGAGCCCGCGCCCGTCGATCTGCAGACCGCGGGCCGGCTGATCGTTGGCCTGGGGTCGGAGAACATTCTCGAAACCGGCATCCGACTTCACCACAACTATGGGATGCCGATCATCCCTGGCTCCGCGCTGAAGGGGCTGGCCGCGCATTATTGCGATCAGGTCTGGGGGGAGCGAGACAGCCTGAACCCGTCGGAGCAGGCTTTGCCGTTCCGGTCAGCAAGAAAAGCCGACAAGAAAAACAACCGCCCAGCCGAGCCCGCGGGCAAATACCACCAACTCCTCTTTGGCACGACCGATGACAGCGGCTGCATCGTTTTCCACGATGCGTGGTATGTCCCCGAATCCTCGCCGCAGCCGCTCGTGCTCGACGTCATGACGCCGCATCATCCGAAGTGGCTTGACGGCTCTGCCCCACCAACTGATTTCGACAGCCCCCGCCCCGTGCCGTTCCTCTCGGTAACCGGCAAGTTCCGTGTTGCCGTCTCGTGGAGCGGTCCGCAGCACCCGGATGCTCCAAGCTGGATGGACGCGACCCTCTCATTGTTGAAGCAAGCCCTGGCCGAGTGGGGCATTGGCGGCAAGACCAGCAGCGGCTACGGACGGCTGGTCGAGAATTCAGAATTGTCGCGACAGGACGCCGTACATGCGCCGTTCACGCAGAGCACAACCGCTCGGGCTCCGGCCCTGCCTGCGAAACGGACCTCAGGCACGCGGACAACAGTGCGCATCATCGGCACGCGAGACAAGGGCTTCGACGTTCAAGAAGAAGGGCGGCCGCAAGGAACGCTGACAGTCGGCAATCAACCTGCGGACGTGCAAGCGAACATTGGTGACGCTGTTGACGTTGAAGTCCATAACGACGATCCGAAGAAGCCTCAGTACCGCTGGCCCCCTGCCAAGCCCGCGAAGAAAAGAACTAACCGTGGGAATCGTAAACGATGAGAGTTCTACTGTGCTTGCTGTCCGAACAGCATGTTCCAAACCTCCTTTCCGTGCATCACTTTCAGCCGGACAGGCTCGTGCTGGTAGAAACCACGGCCATGCAGACACGGCGTGCCGCCGAGAACTTCTTGCGGGCCTTGCACCTTGGCGGGCTTGACTACGGCGAACGATGCGATGTCGAGTTGTTGCATGCCGAAGACAACTTGGATGCGGTGCGGGCCGTGCTGCGCAGCGCTTTCGGCAAATACCCGTCCGCAGAGTGGATCGCCAATGTTACGGGCGGCACGAAGCCCATGAGCATCGCAGCGTTCGAATTCTTCAAGGCAACCGCTGGCAGAGTTGTCTACACCAACTTCACGCGTCCCAATGTCCTGCTGGCTTTGGATTCCTCCAGCGAGGAGACATGTGAGCACAAGCTCTCGATCAGCGAGTTTCTCGCGGGGTACGGATTCGAGTCCCGAAAGGCGGACGAGAAAATACGTGAAGCCGAGGGCAGGGCCCGCAAATGGGCACCATGCGCTGGTCTAATCGCGAAACACGCGTCATGCCAGGACATCCTATCGCTTTCCGATGACGAGCGGGCTACCGCTCGAAAGAAGGGGTGGGAGATTCAGCCCGGCCGGCTGAAGACAGCTTCCCCGGATGTGGCTTCGGCAGTGTGCGATACTTTTTCATTGCAGGGGAACGGAACGGGGGATTCCTTGCACGGGTGTATCGATAAGTATGTGGTCGAGTTCCTGACAGGCGGCTGGCTCGAGGTGTACTTCTGGGAACTCTTGTCCCGCCATGCCGACGCTCTTGGTCTCTGGGATGTGCGATTGGGACTGGAAGTCGGCCGTCGGGGAGATTCGTCCGGGAACGATTTCGATGTGGCATTTATGCGCGAGTACGGGCTGGCGATGGTGGAATGCAAGTCCGGCTCACAGGATCACGATCCCGGCAGCGACATCCTCTACAAGGTCGAAGCCGTCACCCGGCAATTCCGGGCCCTTCGGGTCCGATCATACCTCGCGACAACGGGCAGTAATGTCCTCGATGCCAGTGGAAACCTCAAGACGTCAGTTAAGAATCGCGCCAGCATTTACAACTGCCGCATCGTCACTGCGGCTGAGATCAAGCAAATTGCGAATGGCGGCGATACGCCCGACGCGATTCGCAGACTGCTCTTCAACGCGACGGAGCCAAAGCGATGAGCCAAGTCGTTTTCTATCAGATCGGCGTCGATCAACCCATCACTCCTGAGGAGCCTTTGCCGCCGTTGCCGGACATCCCGCGCGGGGCGCTGGTCGTGATCGAGGGGCGGGCTCCCATCTGGCGCTACGGTTTGGCCTTTCACGGGCTTCATGGCTCGCCGGCCGGGGCTATCGCTGTTTTCGATCCGCGACTCGGAGCCGTGGTGGTGGCCTCTCATCACCCGAACTGGCGGGAGGGACAGATTGTCGATATCTCACCTCCCAGTGACGGCTGAAACGACCCGGGTTATTCCGGCGAACTTCGGTTTGAGGACGCTGAACCGAGGAGCCACGCAAGTGCTTGTTGCATAAAAGGAAGCGTCGAAGCGAGGGCCTCTACTCCCTTCCGAAAAAGTTCAATAGACGTCCTGTCACCCCGACTGACCCAGGTAAGGCTGAGTGCCTTCTCCCGGGTCTTAAACTTTTGGCTCTTCAGGGATTCGAGTGGGAAATAGGGGTTCATCCGGAGTTCACGTAGGTGGTTGCTCAAGACGGAGTACCGGTGCCTCTTCTCTGTTGCCAATGCAGTCGCAACCCCTGACAGAGTAAGTGCTTCGGCGCAGTCGTGAACAGAGAAGAGGCACCGGTACTCCCGTGCGGGCCTCGGGACGTACGCTTCCGCCTTCCGTTGACCTGCCGCGAACGACGGTTCCTGGGCTCTGCCCCACACCATTTCCTTGTCCTGCCAAGCCTACAAAAACCTACCGTAACCATCGGGAAAACCGCGTTACCCACTCAAGTCTCGGAATACCCAAACTTTTCAACCACAACGGTTTGTGGCCAACACACTGGCCGAAGTGTGATGCAACCGGGCTTCTCGGCAAACTCGGTTCGGATGGCCGCCTGGCCGCACTCGGCCCCCTCGATGCGATCGAACCCGAACTCGTCGATTGCCAACAGATCGAAGTTGCTGTCGTACCGCAGTCGCTGGGGAAGGCTGTGATCGGCCAGGGAGGCGGTCAGGTCCCGCAGCAGCTCGGCACTGGTGGTGTAGCGGACGCGGGGTAGCCATGGGCACACGCAGCCCTCCCCACGGATTGGACGATCCGGCTCGCGCTCCCTCTCGGCGGCAGCCTGCTGTGCCTCGCGCCGCTGGCGCACCCGCTGCCGATACCGACAACTCTGCCCGCGGCGGCACGGCCGCCCACTTTCCGTCTTCCGCCAACTCCGGCCCGCACGCCAACGGCGCCACCGCCGCGCCTGTTGACATGCCGGACCGCAGTACCGCGACTGGGGGTGCCGAGGCTGCAACAACCGCTCGCAGCCCTTTAGCAGACACCGCCGCCGTCGCGGCGCCCGACTGGAGCCTTGCCCCGAAAAAGATCGTCGATCATGTTCAAGAAGACCCAAGGGAGCGCCCACTCCCGAAGGTCACGTCCCGGAGAGGATCTCTGTTCCTCTCCGGGACACCTTAGGTCCACCGCCTTATCCTCCGGCCTCCCTCCAGGCTCATTGCCTCCGCATCCGGCCGCCACTTCCCCGCCATCCGGCCGCCACCAACCACCGCCGACCAGACGTCTCCCCGACCGCCGAAATGGTCCAATCCCCGGCCGCCGCTAACATCAACTGCAGATTCCAGAGATCAACAAAGACGCGAAACCTCGTCGGGCTGCTCCGAACGGCAGGAGCGGGCGGAACGGAAGGCGAAGCAGCCATCCCGGATCCCTCGATTGCCTTTGCCTCGATCCAGAAAAAATACAGGGGGATGGCATCAAAGCAACCTTCCTGGGGATTGAATGATCGGCGGCAGCCTCGGGCATGTGAGCCCTCCGGTCCGCCGATGGGCAGTAGTCAGTATCGTCTGCACGGGAAAGACTCGCCATCAACCTTCCCTGCGCAGGTAAGTATAGTCCCCACGGTCAACAGGTTTTCCGTTGTTTTGAGATTATTTCGGGCATAGCGGTGCAGCGGTTTTCGCAGCCTGCCATCACACAACATGTTATTGCTGGTGGCTGTCGCCGCTCGTTGGCACGACGCGTGTGGACGTGGGCCGCTCCCTCGATGCTCCCGTGCTCACGCACTACGCTCGAGACGGGCGGCCTCGGCGGGGGTAGACGTTGGATTCTTGCCGTTTTCCCGTCGCTTCAAAGGTTCACCGGAATCCCGCGCGACGCGAGGTACTCCTTCATCTGGCGAATCGTGAACGTGCCGAAGTGGGCGATCGAGGCCACCAGCACGGCGTCGGCGTGGGCCTCGGCGATCGCCTCGTAGAGGTGATCGAGGGCCCCGGCGCCGCCCGAGGCGATGACCGGCACCGCGACCGCGTCGGCGATGGCGCGGGTCATGGGGATGTCGTAGCCGGTCTGCATGCCGTCGGTATCCATGCTGGTGGGCAGGATCGCGCCGGCTCCGAGCGATTCGACCCGGCGGGCCCACGCGACCGCGTCGAGGCCGGCCCCCTCGGTTCCGCCGCGCACGACCACCTCGAAACCCGAGGGCAGCGTCTCCGACCGGCGCGTGTCGATGGCCACGGTGATTCGCGACGCGCCGAATCGCTTGGCCGCCTCTTCGACCAGTTCGGGCCGCCGGACCGCGGCCGTGTTCATCGAGACTTTCGACACGCCCAGGTCGAGCAACTCCTCGATGTTCGCGACGCTGCCGATGCCGCCGCCGACGGTCAGCGGGATCGCAATGCCCTCGACGGTGCGCCGGACCGCGTCGAGCATGGTCTTGCGGTTTTCGAGCGTGGCCGCGATGTCGAGAAAGACCAGCTCGTCGGCGCCGGCCTCGCTGTAGGCTGCCCCGGCCTCGGCCGGATCGCCCACGTCGCGGAGGTCGACGAAGTTCACGCCTTTGACCAGCCGCCCGTCCTTGACGTCGAGGCAGGGGATGATTCGGCGGTAGTCCATGAGAAGCTCCTTTCGGGATGACCGGGGCCGGCACCGGCCCGCCAGACGCATGGTCGAGGGGGTCCCAACGGCGCGGCACCGTCGAGGTTGGGCCGTCGCGCCCTCCGTCGTCATCGAGCACGGTCGCCAAGCCGAGTCTGGCCATGATATCCGCCCGGAGACAGGGTTCAAGGCCTGCCGTCCGAGCCGGAGCCGAGCGGAAATCGTGGCATACCTCGGTGGCGGCATCCCCCCCTTTGACAAAGCCCTCGGCACGACCTAGAATCAACTCCGTCGGCCACACGAGCCGATAAAGCTCAGACGCTGGGGCGGTAGCTCAGTTGGGAGAGCGCAGCGTTCGCAATGCTGAGGTCGGGAGTTCGACCCTCCTCCGCTCCACTCGTTCTAAACCAAGCCGAATCTTCGACTTACGGCTGCGTTTCACAGATAATGTCAGGGGCAGGCGGCCAATCTCACGGCGAGACGGCCGCCGCGCCGGTCTCGCCAGCAGTTCGCGGCGCGCCGATGCGACGCAGTCGATCGAGAAGTTGCGGCCCTGCCGAAAACGCGCGGCGTTGCTGGCGGCAGGTCGCCGCGAAGCCGTCGATCCCTCTGAGGGCAGACCACGGGCTGCGCGGCCACGGACTTGACCCGGCTCGGGAAATGCGGAGAGAATCAACCCCCGACCCGCGGAATCTGCACTGCATCGCTTAACCAGACGCAGACCATCCGAGCGAAGGGCATGACGACGACCACGATTCGCGCGTCAGACCACCCCGTTGCTTGCCAAGTTGCCAGCTCTTGATCTCGTCATCGTTCTTCGCGATCCACCAAATCCGGAGGGAAAGCATGCCCGCCAAGGTGCTTTCGCGTCGCGATTTTCTTCAAGTCGGCGTCGCGACGGCCGCGGCGGTTCTGAGCGCATCCCACCCGGTCCATTCCGCCGGGTCCGACGTGTTGAGAATCGGGTTGGTGGGCTGCGGCGGTCGCGGTCGCGGTTCCCTGCTCGATTCGCTGACCGCGATGCCGAACGTCCGAGTCGTCGCGCTCGGCGATCTCTTTCGAGAAAAGGCCGTGATGACGCGTGCCGCGATCGCCGCGTCCGAAGTCGGCAAGGGGCGGGTCGACGTTCCCGACGACCGCATCTTCACCGGATTCGACAGCTACAGGGGAGTGATCGCCGAAAGCGATATCGTGCATATCGCGCTTCCGTCGCGATTTCATCCGCCGTACAATCTCGCCGCGGTTCAGGCCGGCAAACACGCCTTCACCGAAAAGCCGAACGGCGTCGACGCCGACGGAGTTCATGTCACGATCCAAGCGGCGAAGGTCGCCGAAGAGAAGCGGCTCGCCAACGTCTCGGGTCTCTGCTACCGTTACGACCTTCTCCGTAATCAGGCGATCGATCGAATCCGCAACGGCGACATTGGCGAGATTCTGGCCGCGCAGTCCGACTACCTTCGAGCCCCGTACAATCTCATTCCGAAGAAGCCGGAATGGTCCGAAGCGGAATATCAGATTCGCAACTGGGAGCATTTCACGTGGCTCAACGGCGATGAGATCCAGCAGTCGCTTTTGCACAATCTCGACTCCGTCCTGTGGGCGCTGGAGGATGAGCTGCCGGAGACCTGCTACGCGCTCGGCGGCCGTTCCAGCGTTTTCCGCCCGGCTTTCGGCGACTTGTTCGACCACGCCTCGGTCATCTACGATTACGCCGACGGCAAACGAATCTACGGTGCGACCCGGACCGCCGAAAACTGCTGGTGCAGCAATATCGACGTTTTTCACGGAACCAAAGGGCGCATGGTCTTCAACGCGACCGGAATTCCGTTCATGACCGACACGCGGGGGAACGAACGATGGCGTCCCCCTCGGAAAGACCGAAACCGCTCAATGTACGTTCAGGAGCATTTTGCGCTGATCAACTCCATTATGGAGGGCAAGCCGATCAATGACGGGTTCCGCATGGCGAATTCGACGATGGTCGGCGTCCTCGGCATGATCGCCAGTTTTACGGGCAGGAGGGAGTCGTACCAAGAACTGTTCGACAGCCGGTTCAGAATCGAGCCGAACGTCGACAATCCGTCATTCGACATGACGGTGCCGTCGCCCGAGGCGAACGGGCTCTATCGAATTCCTGTCCCGGGAGAGTATCAAGTGAAAGCACAGCGGTAAATGCTCTTATGAAAACGTCTCGACGACCGTTCCTCGCCCATTCGAGCGTCCTGCCGCTTTAGGGCATCCTTGTTGACGATTACGTTCTGGCGGTCGGTCGTGATCGTGCCGGGGCGCGCTCGTGCTCCGCGAAAAGACCAACGCCGATGGCATCTGCCAGCCGAGATCCGTATTCGCGCTGTACGTGCTGTTTGGCATCGTGGCGCCGGCGTTGGGCGCGGCGATGTCGACGGTGCGGCACTCTGCGATCTCCAGGATCGAGTCGGCCCGGCAATGGGAGCCAACACCGGCCGTTGTCGAGCGCGGCTTTCGTTGGCGATGACCGCGGCGGCCCCGCGCTTGGCCTGGACTGCCGCGACGCGCTTCGTGCTCTTTCGGCAAGCCTCCATGATCGGCGCAGGGGGGGGCTGGGGGGCCGTGTCGATCGATTCTTCCGTACACGAAGGGGTGCACGACCGATGCGAGCGAAGATGAGCGGGGAGACCGGGGGGCGGCTGCGTGAGGCAAAGCGGAGGTTTGATCGCCGGCGGCGAGAGTGCCGCGGGGCGGGAAGGATTCTGACGGAGGGGTGACCACGCGCGGCCCCCGGGGGGGCGGTCGAGCATGGAATGGCGGGGCGCCTGCACGTTACCCCCCCAGGGCCTCGAGCGGTGGGGGGCCGTAAGGCGGCCGAGGCGCCTGGGCGGAATTCGTCGAACTGCCGGCGTCGGCGAACGACCCGCTCGGCACCCGGCAAGGGGCTTTGCAGCCCTGCCGAAAACGCACGGAGTGTCAGGGTTGCCGGCGGGACCTTTCCGGCGGAGTGGCGGTGGGACCGGTCGGGTAATCGGTGATGCGAGCGGGCAACCGAGCGGCTTGTGCGGTTCGTTCGTTCGGGCGGGGCAGCCGTTTTGCCCAGAACGGCGACCTGCGCCTCGACTTTTGTGTCGGCGCGTGGTTATACTGAAACCTGAGAAAGGAACCCGCCCATGACCAATGCTCGCCGTTCCCGAGAGCCCTTCTTTAGCCAGATCGACGTATCCCACGGAGGAGGTAGTCAGTTGCCCACCGCCACCGGCACGAATGCGGAATTGGTCGCCGTCCTTCGCGAGATTCTGGCGGCCCAGGATCGTCAAAACGAGCTGCTCGAAGAGATGGTCGGCCAGCTCAATGCGGCCCAGAAGCAGCGAGCCAATGAGCTGGGACAGTGGAAGCAGGCAAACCCCGGGCTGGCCCGGAGTTGCCGCATCGCCGCCGAAGCGCTCAGCAAGGTGCAGACCGAGTATCTCGCCAACCTGACCGACGAGATCAACGAGAACTTCGAGACGTTGCGCGACGGCGAATTCATGCTCAACGAGTTCGTCGACCGCTTTGGCCCGCGGGTCGCCCACCTGAACGGTCTGTTGCAGGTGCTTTCGCAATTGAGCGCGACGGGCGATCCGGCGAACACGCCGAACACTCGATGAGGGTTCGGCCGTCGTTCGGACGGTGTCGGATGCCCCAGGAACACGGCACGAATCGACCACCGTGGTTCGGACCCTCGCTCGCCGAGGGTCCCTTGCTGGCGATCTTTGTATTCGTCGCGGCTTTGCTGGGGTGCGGCGAAAGCGACTCGGCTCCGGCGGCCGACGAGTTGGCGAAGCCCGCTCCCAAAACCGCGGCTGCCGGCGACGACGCCTGGCGTTTGTTTCGTGCCGATCCGGCGGCGACCGGGGTGGCGCGCGGATCGCTGCCCGAGCGGCTCGACGTGCTCTGGAGGTTCACCGTCGCCAAGGGCTGGTTCGAATCGTCGGCCGCCATCGCCGACGGGACGGTCTACGTGGGCGCGACCGACGGGAACCTGTACGCGATCGATCTGGCCGACGGCGGCAAGAAGTGGGAGTTCAAGGCCGACGACGGATTCACCGCCTCGCCCGCGCTGCGCGACGGGCGCGTGTACGTGGGCGACAGCTTCGGCAAGTTCTACTGCGTCGACGGCAAGACTGGCGAACTGGTGTGGAGCTTCGAGACCGAGGCCGAGATCAGCTCGAGCGCCAACTTCCACAACGACCGCGTCGTGTTCGGCTCGCAGGATGCCGTGCTCTACTGCCTCGACGCCGAATCGGGCCGCGTCGTGTGGAAGTACGAGAGCCAGGATCAGATTCGCTGCTTTCCCACCGTGGTCGGCGACCGGTGCTTCGTGGCCGGCTGCGACGGCCGGTTGCACGTCGTGGATCTGACCGACGGCACGCTCGCCGCCGAGGTCGATCTGGGGGCACCCACGGGCAGCACCCCGGCCGTGGTCGGATCGATGGCCTACGTGGGCACCGAGGGCAACGCGTTTCACGGCATCGACTGGAAACGGGCCGAGATCGTCTGGACCTATGAGAACCCCCAGCGCCAGTTTCCCTTCCGCTCGTCGGCCGCCGCCACCGAGACGATCGTGGTCGTGGGCGCGCGCGACAAGCTCGTCCACGCTCTGGACGCCAAGACCGGCAAGCCCGTCTGGTCGTTCACCACGCGGGGCAAGGTCGACAGCTCGCCGGTCATCGTGGCATCGCGTTTGTTCGTCGGTTCCGACGACGGACGCCTCTATGCCCTCGACATCCACACCGGCAAGGAAACCTGGCGATTCGAGCTGGGAGGCTCGGTGCTCGCCTCGCCGGCCGTCGCCGCGGGCCGACTGGTGATCGGCAACGACAACGGCGATCTGTATTGCTTCGGGGCCCAATAGGCGCGATGGGTCGGGGGACGTCAAGCGGGCGCGGCGTCTGCAACGTGCCGGGCGCCGGCCCCGATTGCCCGCGCTCGGCGCCGCCCCTTATAATCGGGGCCGGTTCGACCGATTCGGCGTGCCGGGTAGTTCGGGCGACGGGCGATGAGACCAGCAGTCAGGAGGTGAACGGATGAAGCCGTTGCGTTACGGGATCGTCGGTGGCGGGTTCGTGGCCACCTTTCAGTGTCGGGCGCTTCAACAGGTTCGCGGGGCGGAGGTGGTCGGGTTCGTCTCGAAAGACCCGGTCGACCGATTGGCCACCTGGGTCCGCGAGACCGGCTTGGGCGAGGGGCGCGTCTTCGACAGCATCGGGCAGATGGCCGCGGAGGTCGACGTGGTGGCGATCTTCGCGCCGAACTTCGTCCGCCTCGAAATCGCGGAGCAGATTGCCGAGGCCGTCAAGGCGGGGGCCCCGCTGAAGGGCATCATCTGCGAGAAGCCCCTCGCCCGCAACCTCCGGGAGGCTCGGCGCATGGTCGAACTCCTGGGCGGGCTCGGGGTGCCGACCGCGTATTTCGAGAACCAGGTGCACATGAAGGCGGTCCAGGCCCAGCGGACGCAACTGCGCCCCGTGGTCGAGGCCATGGGCCCGCCCACGTTGATCCGTTCGGGCGAAGAGCACGGCGGGCCCCACAGTGCGTGGTTCTGGGACCCCACGCGCCAAGGCGGCGGCGTGATGAGCGACATGGGCTGCCACTGTCTCGCCGTCGGCTGGTACGGCTTGACTCCCCCGGGTAAACCGGTCCGCTTCCTCGAACCGCAATCGGTGATGGCCGACCTCTCGCTGCTCAAGTGGGGCCAGCCGCGATGGCGCCAGGAGCTGCTCGACCGCCACGGCGTCGACTACGCCCAGATCCCCGCCGAGGATTTCGCCACCGGCATGGTCACCTACCGCAACCCCGAAACGGACCAGCGGGTCAAGGCCCAGTTCACCGTCTCGTGGATGTACGACATGCAGGGGCTGCGTCTGCTCATGGACGGCCTGGGCCCCGGCTATGCCTTCGAGATGAACAGCCTTCGCTCGCCCCTGGAGGTGTTCATCGGCGATGCGGCCGCCGCCAGCGCGGCCGACACCGAGTTGGCCCTCGAAAAGCTCCAGGCGAGCCGCGGGCTGTTGAACGTCCAGCCCAACGAAGCCGATCTCTACGGGTATACCGACGAGAACGTCGACGCCATCGCGGCCTTTCGCGCGGGCCGATCGGCGCTGCTCGACCTGGAGTACGGCCTCGAAATCGTGCGGCTGACCATGGCCGCCTACCTGTCGGCGGAGCGACGGGCGACCGTCGATCTGACCGATCCGGCCGTGCGGCAGGAACTCGAGGATTACGTGCCGCTGATCCAGCAAGGCCGGGGCGGCGAAGTGCTGTTCTAGCGGCAGCCGGCGGAACCGGCGAATTGCAATCTGCCCGGAAAGCCCGATAATGGGCGGTCTATCTTCTCACCCACGGAGGACCCCGGGCATGCAAGACAAGATCGCTTATCGCGGCGTGACCTTCGACGACGTTCTGCTCGAACCCCGCCACAGCGACGTGGTGCCGGCCGACGTCGACGTGAGCACGCGTCTGACGAGCCGAATCCGGCTGACGATTCCGCTTTTGAGTTCGCCCATGGACACCGTTACCGAGAGTGCCATGGCGATTGCCCTTGCCCAGGAGGGGGGGATCGGCATCGTCCACAAGAACATGTCGATCGACTTCCAGGCCGAGGAAGTCAAGAAGGTCAAGCGAAGCGCCAACGGGATCATTCTCAACCCTGCCACGCTGCACCCCGACGCCACGGTCGAGGATGCGCGCGAGTTGATGGACCAAGTGAATGTCTCCGGCATCCCGATCACCCGATCGGATGGCCACCTGGAGGGGATCTTGACCCGCCGCGATTTACGGTTTCTCGAAGACTGGGACCTGAAAGTCTCGGAGGTCATGACCCGCGAGAACCTGGTGACGGCCACGGGGACCGTGACGCTTGAGCAGGCTGAGAAGATTTTGATGGAAAAAAAGGTGGAGAAGCTTCTGCTGGTTGACGAATCTTTCAGACTGACAGGACTGATCACGATCAAAGACATCGATATGATGCGGCGCTTCCCGAACGCCTGTAAAGATGGGCAAGGGAGGCTGCGCGTCGGTGCCGCCGTGGGCATCTTCGACTTCGAGCGGGTCGAGCGACTGATCGGGGAGGATGTGGACGTTTTGGTGGTCGACAGCGCCCACGGGCATTCGGCGAACGTGGTCGAGACCGTCCGAGAGATCAAGCAGCGATGGGAGATCGACGTGGTCGCGGGCAATATTGCCACCAGCGAGGGGTGCAGGTGCCTTAT
>Ga0334898_1001587_pt1 | contig 24189 bp, 27 predicted proteins | sample GraSluR3_MG_10_FD_207228 | JGI IMG/M metagenome (GOLD analysis project Ga0334898, IMG submission 207228) | Sludge microbial communities from methane-producing bioreactor in Wageningen University, Netherlands - Granular Sludge_3_08-R3 | ecosystem: Engineered > Bioreactor > Anaerobic >... | reverse complement strand
AATCATTTGTTTACAGAATATTCTATTGATAGTGTAGAACCTGACGCTATTTTATTTGATACAGATGGAAATAGTCACAAAGCTATTTGGTATGAAAAACCAAAATGATTGGAAGATCAAGCCAATATAAAATACAAAGCTGGTCAGGAAATTACATTGAATGGTGGTAAAATCATGAAAATATCACTGGATATGTATCAGCATCAAACTGTTATGATAGAAAAAACTATTCCGCTAGCAATATGGATTGGAAGCAAAGAAAAAGCATTGGAACAATTTAATACAATGCTCTGACTTGCAGGAAATGTAGAAAAATTTAAAGAAGTATTTAAATTTTGTCCAAATACCGCAAAACTTGAAGCGCAATTTGCTGCACAAGCACCCAAAAAAGAAGAAAAAGAAACTGGGGCGACAACAGGAACTAGTGAAAAACCTGTTGGAGCAAGTCCTTCAAAACCGACTTATTCGCCTGCTGCGCAAACAGAGTGAGCGTTTGACATCTCAAACATCAAACTCGGTGAACGATACGAAGGATATGTAAAACTCAGCTATAATTATGGGATGTTTGTGACAGTCAAAGGAGTTGAAGGACTTCTTCACAAGAATTTCATCGTCGCCCCAGACGGAGTCGACTGGAAAAAGTACTACAATATCTGAGATAAAATCAGAGTAAAAGCATCTGAATTCAAAGAAATCAATGGAGACAAGAAAGTTGTTTGGAGTCAGAAATAAAGAAAAAGAGCCAAATTCGGCTCTTTTTTGATAACTATTTTTTTCCTTATTTTTTGAAGATCTTGTTATAAAGGTGGATGATAAGAAGAGAAACTAGCACAGAAATTATAATATTTGGAAGTAAGTACAGAGTACTCAAGGTTATATTGTAAATTGCAGACAGAATTTTGTTGAAGATATCACTAACAAAACCTACCTCAATATATCTTCGTACATGTGCTACATGTATAAGAGTATGTTGCAAAATAATCATCCCATAAAAAACAATAGCGAAAACTACGCAAGTTACCGTATAATTTTTGTTGAGCATTTTTCGGATAGATTTGATCATTTTTTGATATGAAAAGATAAACTGCTTCCATTATAAGCAGAAAATATTTTTTGTCAATTCTTTGATCTCTTTCCATTTCTCTTTGGCGAGTTTCTCTACGAGCGCACTTTTGGCATCTGAGAGGGATTTCAATGTTGATCTGATATCAGAGAGAAATGATGAGGAGTTGAACATAGGAAGAGCTGATTTGTAAAATTTACGACATTTTTGAACTACAGGGAAATTCCCGGTAGTTGGTATCGTATGTGCAAAAAATGCACATTGCTTTTATATAATCTTTGGTAGTTTATTTTAAAGCCCTTTAATAAAGATTTCATATTTAGACCAGTTCCACTTTAAAAGGGATCGAATTCGATCCCTTTAAAATTTGAATTGTTTATAAACTTTTTTACCCAACAAAAAAATCCAGAATTGCTTCTGGATTGTCTGAAAATATAGTGAAGTGAAAATTACATTGCTATGTAAGCCAATAATCATTTTACCAAAAATACTGGCCAAACGATAGCTTTGAGGAAGGCTACTACCCCACCTCGAAATCCTACAGCATTTCCGATGAAATAAATAGCTGCACCGATAACTCCCAAAATATAAATAAAGTCTGTATGGGGAGTACCACACTTCATTGTTTTGCAAGAACCAACTGCTTGAGAGAGTTGTTCGTTATCACAAGATGCTTCGATTTTGAGAGTCGCAGCCTTTGCTTTTGCTGGAGACTTTTTGTTTTTTGTAACTACCATACTCATTGAGAACAGAAAATAAAAAATAGTGTGTTTTTAGATATTGTTGTTGGGATTTCAATATTAAGTGGGGGTGGGAGGAAGTAATGAATCATTATTTTACAATCTTTTTTAACTCTCACATTATTCAAGCAATCCTTTCATTATTTTTTTCTATATCTTGTAAAATTTCTTTTGGATCTCTATGGATTTGTTCTTTAATTTTATTTGGATTTTTTGCTGAAAGATCATAGTCTTTGATATCGCTTACGTTTACAGTCCAAGAATTTTCTGTAATAGCTCTTGTATTGAAATTTTTCAAGAAATCTCACATATCTTCGAAAGTAATAGGTTTGTTTTTGGTTAATTTTCTCTCAAGATTTACTTCGTAATACCAGATATCCTTGGTTTGTCCTACTCTATCAAAAAAGATAATATTGGTTTTTACTCCAGAATACGGAAGAAAGACACCTGCTGGCAAACTAACTATCGTGTGTAGATCAAACTCTTCTAGCATCATTTTTTTGATATCCTGAAAAGCTTTTCCTGTATTAAACAATACTCATTCTGGAACTATAATCGCAGCTTTTCAACCGGCTTTGAGTTTTTTCATAAAATGTTGGAGAAACAACATCTCTGTCGAATTTGTTTTGATTGGAAAATTTGCTTGGATTTGATCTTTTTCTTTTCCACCAAAAGGTGGATTTGCTAAAATAATATCAAATCTATGTTTTTCCTCTATTCACCTAATATCTGTAGTCAGAGTATTTTGTTTACTCAGATTTGGATTTTCTATACCATGCAAAATCAAATTCATCAAGCCCATCACATAAGCAAGCGGAGTTTTTTCGTTTCCAAAAAAAGTTTGGTTGTGTAGAAATTGGAGATCTTTTGTGGATTTTGTTTGTTGTTTCATTTCTTCGTATGCTTCGATAAGAAATCCACAGCTTCCTGCTGCGCCATCATACACAGTTTGACCCAACTTTGGATCAATTGCTCTTACCATAGATTTGATAATAGCTCTTGGCGTATAAAATTCTCCTGAGTTTCCTCCATCATTTCACATGCCTTGCAAAAGATCTTCGTAAATTTTACTAAGTTCGAAAAGATCACTTTGACTTTGAAAATTGAGTTCGTCGATGATATCAAGTACTTCCCTTAGTGTATGTCAGCTTTCTATTTTGTTATCCAAAAAGTAAAAAATTTCTCAGATTTTGTAAGAGATACTAAGAAAATCACCTTCATTTTTTTTGAATCATTTGAGATATGGAAAAAGTTCTTTGTTTACAAAATCCCTAAGATCATCTCATGATTTGGCGATAGAAAAATCTATTTTTCCATCTTCTTTTTTGGGACAGGCTCGAATATCTCGTCTATATTCTGGCTGAAGAATATAAGAATACACTTCCCCATTTAGCACAGCTGATTTATATTGATTTTCTTCAAAATCATTGAGATATTTCAAAAACAATATCCAAGAAATTTGCTCGGTATATTGCATAGCTCCAGAAATTCCGTCATCTCTACGAAGTATATTGGTTATTCTATTGATGTGTGAGTGCATACTATTTATTATTAGCAAGATAAATTTGTAATAATTTGGTTGTCTCAGTTATAAGATTGGCTTTTACCCAAGGTTTTTGTTTGGCGTCTAGTACTTCTCAAAGCTGATGAAGTATAGTATTTTCTTGGAATTGTTTTGGGATTTTTTGGATAAGCATAATAATTCGTTGATCGAGTGTAGAGTCTGTTCTATTTTTGATAATATTTTCATCAAACTGACATCATTGAGTGACGAAATAATTGATGTCGTATAAATCTCTATTATATCGTCTATCTCCAAGCGCAATAAGTTTATTAGTCACCATTGAAGTAAAATTTTGTGCTTGTATCTCAATATTATCTATAACAATCCACTCATATTGGGTAAAAGGATTTTGTCTTTTATTGAGTTCTATCTTGATCAGCCAACTATTGGGATCATAGTGAAACTTCCAACGATGAAGATCTCTTCATACTCTATTCTCTACATTTCAAAACCCCATAAGAAGTGTCTCTATATATTCTTTCACCTCTTGTTCTTGAGCAATATCAAGCAAATCCAAATCAATATCGGTAGAAAATCTTGGTAATCAATAATATAAATACGCAAGCGTTCCACCTTTAAATGCTATTATATCTTTGTAAGGACCAGAAAAAATAGCAAAAAGGATTTTTTTCATATACTCTTCGTGAATAATTTTATATCTGCTGAGCAATGATTCTAAGGACATTTTTTTGAGTAGATTTGGGATAAAGTGGCAGTAATTGTTTTAATCTGACTTCACTTTGTTTGGTTTGGAAATACTGAGGGTTATCAAAATTTGCATTTGGTCGAAAATATACAAGGTCACAAAGAGCTCTTTCGGGCATAGCTTTACGATACCCGTCAAATTGCTGAATAAATAGAGGATTATTATACAATTCTGGTTTCATACTACGAGCTACATAATTTTCGTTATTGAAAAAGATGTCTGCTGATTTGTGTCGGATACAATGAACTGTATTGGCGTATCGTTGAAAAAGTACTCCAGCTTCAAAAAGAACTTTTTCCAATGAAATATAGCCACCAGGAAAAAGTTTCCCTGCGAGTTCTTTTTGATCATATACTGGCAACGTCCATACTCCTTTTTGGGGATTGAGAAGCTTTCCATCTTTTTTATATCTTCGTAAGGTTTGTTTGAGTGATTCGAGTTTTTGCTCAGGAAAAATCGTTTGCAACTCTGCAAAACTAAATACTGTTTTATGTGTTTTTATTAGTTTATTTATCATTTCGTATTTATTAAGTCTACAAATATGTAGACTATATACAGATAAAATAAATTTTTGCAAGAGATTTTACAAAAAAATCCCAAAATTTTCACAAATTACTCATGGGATTCATATACTTTGTTTCCTTGTTGTTTGTTTTGTTGTAACAAAGTATATGAATCCCAGCAGGAAAATCAAGTTTTCTTAGTTTTCCTCTAATATTTAAATAACCTACTTAATCCACTTGCTTAAATCCAAACCTGTTCACCATTTTTCAAAATCATATGACTGGATTCAAGAATATTTCAACCCATGTAAAAACCAACTTTTTGATGAAGAAACTATGGCGCTTCCAACCAAAGGTCAGATATATGCAGCATAAAATTTATAATCATCTACTGGATTCAAAAGTTCTTTTTGTCGATATTTAATTAATTTATCTTCCTCTATCATATCCACCACAAGATAACTCATAACAATAATGAGCACTATCATAGTTCAATATACTTGATTGTATTTATTCTTATCGAATGAAACATCTGAAGATATATTTGTCTTATGCGTATAAGCACCACTGAGATAGCTGTAGATTTTATACACTTCATCTACCTCAAGAAACAATGTTTCGCTACTATATTTTCTTTTTTTAAGAAGTTGAATAACTTTGTCTTTTTTGTTATTAGTTTTTCACTCGTAAAAACAACTTAACCATGATTCAAAAGATTTTCTTAAATATCATCAAGCAGCATCATAATGACCTATTTGTAGAAATCTATTTGCTAGTCATAATAATTCTACTGTTGAATTTAAGTTTTCTTCTGTAATTTGTATAGATAACTCCTTATTAAATCTTTTTATAAATTCACATAATATTTGAAAATCATAGAATAGATAATCTAATGAAACGTTTGATTTATTTTGTTTAATAAATTGTCTTGTTTGTTTATATATTTTTTGTTCTTTATCGTGTAATTCATAAGCAATTTTTATTGCAGTAATATTTTGTTCAGCTACAGAAGTAGAGAACAGTGATTTTATTCGATTTCGCATAGTGGTTTTCTAAGCCAAATAAAAATCTAAATCAATTTCCCCTCAAACGCACTCTGCAAGATACTCGACTTAAGCTCTTTGAGTTGCTGTAATTTTGCTTCGTACTCTGCCTTGATTTGTTTTGTTTGAGCAAAAACTTGGTCAAGATATGAGACAATTTCTTGTTGTTTTGAAAGAGGTGGAAGAGGAATTTCTATAATATTCATCATCTTTTGAGAAAGTTTAGGTTGAGCAGATCATGTAATATAAGAAGATATATCTAAATTAATAAAACAGATTTCAAGAAAACGATTACTTACAATTCACTCTTTGCCTTTAACTATGTGAGCATGATTATTTACCCAAAACCTTCCGCTAGCAATAAAAGCAATAGGATACTTTCTAGCAACAAGATTAGCTCAATCCTCACTTATAAGTAAATATTCTCAATCATAAATATATTCATCTACATAATCAATAATTCCACTTGCTCCATAATAAGGATACTCTCATTTTTCATTGATTCTATTTCATGCTTTTATAGGAACTCTTTGTCAATCATAATTATCAATAATATCTCACAATTTCACTTTCTCCCGCTCACCTTCTTCGAACACTTTATCCAAGACAGACTTCGTCACTTCATCCAAACGAATAATATTTTCTTTTGTAAGTGAGATACTCTCATCAAGAGATGCAAATGCTTCATCAAGTTTGGCAACGATTAGTTTTTGAGTTGATAGAGGTGGGAGAGGGAAACTTATTTCTTTTAATAAAGAATAATGTCTTCTATATCACTGAGTTTCTGGTTTGTAAAATTCCAATAAATAAACAAAAAATCTTGTATCTATATCTTTTTTGAGTTTAAAGACCTTTGTTCAATCTGCACCACAAATAAAAGGAAAATCCACATATTTAACAATATTTGTATGATCTCAATATATTATAACAGGCAACTCTCAATCATAGAGCAAGCTTTTGTCATTCGAATATCCGGCTATTAAATCTTTTCATTGATCAATTATAGGAAAATCACCACTTGGTAAACAATCCTGTGTTTTTACTTTTCAAACAGAAAAATTTGTTTTATCTAAACATTCTTCTACTTTTTTTATTGATCGATTGTTGGTCATTTATTTCCTATATTAATTAAAATTACTTATTATTCATATAAGCTTTCCCCTTATTTCAAAATTTTTATCATCTCATAGAATTATAGAACTAAATCTTTCATTTTTTGGTTTCAACAAAACAGAGTTTGGCTTTTTATATACCTGTTTTAATACTGCTCTTTCGTCAAAATCATCCTTTATTATAATAACACCAACATCTCAATCATCTACTGTATTTTGATATTTTATAACTACATAATCGCCATCAAATATACCAATACCATTCATACTGTCTCACTTTGCTTTTAATGCATATCAAGTATCTATTTTTCTTAACATAGAAGATGGCACTTCTATTTCTTCTGAAAAATTAGAATAAGGATCTATTTCTATTACATTTCAATAACCACAAGAAATATTTCATAATATTTTAATTTTTTGAAGGTTTTTACTTATTTCAACATTGCCTGAAGCTGTTCTATTTACATATCCGAGTCTTTCAAGATTTAAGATATGCTTATAAACACCCGCTGTGGACATATTTAGATTTCATGCTGCCTCACTATAAGTAGGACATATTCAATTATTTACGAAATAATTATGATAATATTCTCGTACTTTTTTCTGGTATGCTGTAAGCGTTTGTAACATTCTCTTTGTATTTGAAATAAAATGAACTTAAGTATATTATATAAATTTAGTACGTTTACAATATTTTCTTAATCTTAACCATATGGTTAATGATTTTAACTTTCCCTTGATTTATATAAAAACTTATCTATACTACCAGCATAAGTAAATTTTATCTTATTATAAATTTTTTACTATGTTGGATAACATTATATCAGAACTAATTGCAGCCATGATTATTTGAGTGGGATCATCTGTTTTTACTACTATAATAAATAGAAGACTTCGATTAAAACAACAAATTAGATTGTCTAAAAACCTTAATCGCCCAATTGCTTTCATAAAAAATTGAGCCGACTTAAAAAATAATGAAGTAAAGCTTATAGAAGATTCCTGACTGTTTAAGGAAGTAGCAGTTATTGAATACGCCAAGAATTTTACTATTGATAAAGATTACTGACTAATTATTTACGTATTCAATGAATGAAACAATGAGTATTCAGAGAAAATAGTAGAAATGGCTAGAAGTAAAAATATTCCTATTATCTTGTATGCAAATTGATTATTTTTAGATGAGACGAAGAAAAAAGAAGTTACTGCTATCTCATCTTATCCCAAATATCATATGACTCAATATACACTTAATCTTTTGTCTGCAGTTTTTACAACATTAAGTACATACAATCATGGAAACAGAAAATAATGAAATTATAAACTATATAAAAAGAAATTTTGTTCCAGAACAAAAAGATATTTCAAATATAGCTCAAAAATACGAAAATGTCTGAAAAGTTTTATGAACATCTACACTGTTTCAGAGTTGATCATATCCGAGAAATACTTCTATTAAGCCAGTAAATGACTTAGATATAATCAAAGTCTTACCTTATTGAAAGTCTATAAAAGACGCTGAAGCTTTACTATTAGATATTAACCAGCAACTATCATCTCCTGAAGCAATTAAAATAATATGATATAACCATTTAAAGCTTCAAAAAAGCTCTATTTGAATATATTTTCATGAAAATGAAGATGACTTTTCAATAGATATTGTGCCAGCAATAGAAACAGATAAAGTTGATGTGATATATTGAACTACTATATATAATGTCCCTGAAGTTCAAAAAATAAATAAATCTAGAAGAAACCTCCTATATTCCGATTTGAATTATAAGTGAGATAGTTGGATATATTCGGCTCCTAAAACTTATAAAGAGCATTCTTTTAGATTGGACGGAATCTCTCAAAATAATTTTAGATATTTTGTTAGATTCATTAAACAATGGAAAAGAAGTTGTAAAAAAGACTACAATTGATTTTGTCTAAAATCTTTTCATATTGAGCAAATTTGTTGAATACTAATTCAAGAAAATCTTAGTCTAAGCCTTTATTCGTTATTATTCAAGTTTTTTGACAACATAGAAAAGAAATTTCAAGAAGGGAAGAAGATAAAAGATTTAGCCTATGAAGGTGTTTTCGAAGATAGATATATTGATGAATATGTAGAGAATCCTGAAAAAAATACTCCAGAATTTAGAGAATATTTAGGAAAGGAAATTATTAGGGTTAAACAGTTATTAGCCCAAGTAAGAGTCTGAATGAATCAAGATGAAATAGATAAAATACTTGATAAAATTTTGAAAAGAATCCAGCTAGATAAACCTACTATTATTAAAAATATACCTAATGGTCCATGGCTATGCAGATAAATGACTCTCCTTACTTTCAAATTACAAAGTATGAAGATACTGTTATTGAATGATACCTTCGTTTCGCTGTAAATTTTTTAGATGGTTGAGGTATAGAATTAGGCTTTCAAAACATTTCTTCAACTAAATATATTGTTGATGAGTATTTTTTGAGGATCAACTATTCTCTTAATGTTCCAACTGTTTTTGAGATCGGTGGAAAAATTAAACAGATTTTACAGAGAATTAACATTACTAATGAAAATATCCATATTAATTTTGATTGAAGTTGTTGTTTAGCTCCTTCTCCTTTCTTAATTAATTTTTTCGATTCTCATAATAAATTTTCTGAGATAATTGAACATCTTATTATTCCATTTTTTTGATGATTATCTTTTTATCAAAAAAACAACAAACGACCCAACAAAGAGTATTCCCATTGAGATCTTGGTATTTTAGAGTATTTCTTTGAATTGTCTAATAATGAACAGATACTCTATATTAATAATTTCGAATTTCAAAATTTATGAACACTATCAGGACATTATTTATTCATAAATTTTAAAAAATTTTTATACAAGAATAGAAATGTTGGTTCTGTCAGATATTTTTTAATAGAAAATAATATATTCTTATAGATCTATCTCATTATACTACTCATAGAGTAGTACTACTGATCTGTCCAGAAACCTCTAAATTTAATTCGTTAATTATTTCTATTAAAGATTTTGTAACAGCTGTATTGTTTTGGTAATTTCTCATGAATAATTTAGTTACAAGATAAAACATTTTTTGTAATACATAGTAACTTGTTTTGAGAAGTTTCCCTACAGGTAGTATAATAAGACAAACCACAATACGTAATATTTTCTAAATTTGTCAATGCAATTCTCTTGCAAAATATAGTATTTTCTATATATTATATGCGGAATTGAATCCACACTAACAAGGTAGCGTTTAGCGCTTGCTTTCCTCACGGATAGGTGTGGATTTTTCTTTTGGTCGGATTTGTACGTATATTTCCCTATGCCTTACTAGATAAAGATGAGATTCTTTTTTTGATCCAATTTCACGTTGTAATCCAGAGGCAATATAATCAGCTACTTGAAGTAAATTATTCTTTCTAGAATCCTGCATTTTTACTTTTTTAATCTTATAATCACCATTGTTATTGAATTTGCTTTTTAGATATCTCTGAAAACTCTTTTCAAAATCTTTTCCATAAGTTCAATCAACTACTACTGTCGCATTGTTGATTTTTTCTTTTGCATTTTCAAAAACAAGAGAAGACACATATTTATGAAAAGATTCTTTTATATGTAAATTTTCACTATATAGCAATTTTTTGTTTACAACAATACCATAATAGAAGAAATTATAAGGAGCAATTTCCTGAAAAAAGTATTTTTTTATAGTATCAGAATCTTTTTTGTAATGAAATTCATAAGTTTCTGGTAATTGTAACTCTTTTCTAATTAATCATATTCTTTGATCACAATTATTTGCGTCATCTTTATCTGGAAAAAGAACAAGTCAAATAGTAAAAAATTCACTTGAGTTTTTTTCAAATTTAAATCATGGATCTCCTGATTCATCTACAAATACAAGCATAATTTTATTATTAATATCTAAATTCTAAACAACTCCTCTTGCACTTCATAATAAGCCTTTCTCAATTTATCTTCACTGCCAAACGCTTTGACCATATCTGAAACCGAGCCTTGTTTGGAGAGGTCGATAAGTTTGGAAAGGTTATTTTTTTGAAGTTCAAAGATACCGTGTTGTGCGTATTGCTCTAGAATAAAACTGAGAAATTCTTTAGCTTTGAGGTTTTCGTAGTGTTCAAATACTATTTGGGTCTCTTTTACATAAGCAACTCTTTGGACTCTTTTTTTGATCTCACTATTAAACGAAATATGTGCGAGGATATCGAATATATCGCTGTCGTTTGCTTCGAACATTTTTTTGAGAGATTCTAGTTGTTCTGTGTCGATGCCGAGGTGTGCAAGTTTTTCTAGGAGTTTTTCTCTTGTTTCTGGATTTGCTCGAAGTGCTCTGAGTTGAGCTTCATCTTTGTAAAATTCTGGTAATTTTCCTATCAAGTTTTGCAAAAAATCTGTAGCTGAGATAGGCTTTCCATGTTCATCAATATATCTTGTTTCTACATTTACTATCTTGAGTATTCTATCATCAGCAAGTCTTACTTCAAGTCTTTCTTTGTATTCTTTTTCTTCATATTCAGTTGCTGTGTTTTTCTTATGGACTGCCACGCTTTCGCTCGCAGTGACGTTGGAGTCTTCATATTCATCAACTTCATTTAAAGCTTCACCATCCCAAGCTTCATCATAGAATTTATTGGTAGCTCATGTAAAATCTAATATCGTAAAAAAATCTTTTCCTTCAAAAAGTCTAGTTCCTCTACCGATAATTTGTTTAAATTCTACCATAGATCCTATATTTCTGAGCAAGACAATATTTCTTACATTTTTAGCATCTACTCAGGTAGTCAGCATTTGTGAGGATGTTAAAATTGTTGGAATAGTCTTATCGTTGTCCTGAAACCTTTCGAGATAGGTCCTTCAGATTTCTCCTTCGTTGCTTGTTACTCTAACACAATAGTCAGGATCTTTGATTGTCTTGTATTTATTTATACTATCCCTCATTCTCAGTGCGTGTGGTTGATCTACACAAAAGATAATTGTTTTATCTAAAGGATTGATATTTTCCAAAACACTTTGTGCTATAAGATCATTTCTTTCTGGGATAACTATATTTTTATCAAAATCAGACAATTCATAGACTGTTTTTTCCGCTTGTCCTTTGACGATAGTATCTTGAGACGTCAAAACTAATTCATCAAGGCTTGTTCGTATCCTTTTTACTTTGTAAGGTGAAAGGAATCCATCATTGATCCCCTCTTTGAGTGAATATTGATACACGGGATTTCCAAAATATTTGTAGGTATCGATATTATCTTCTCTCTTTGGTGTTGCTGTCATTCATAGATGCACTGCATTGGAAAAATGTTTGAGGATATCGTGTCGGCTTCATCATTCGTTAGCTCATCATCTATGACATTCATCTATAATCACCAAATCAAAAAAGTCTGATGGATATTTTTTGTAATAATTTCTCAAATCTTCTTCCTCATAATTTTCTTCTGTTTCTGGTTTATCTCATACAATAGCCTGATAAATTGCAAAGAAAATATTGGCGTTGGTTGGTACTTTCCCATTTCTCTTTTTGATCTCTGTTCAAGTGATTTTTACGATATCTTTTTCCAGAGGATTAAAAGTATTCATCGCCTGATCTATGAGGATATTTCTATCTGCCAAGAAAAGTATTCTTGGTCTTCTTTGACTACCGTCTTTACTTCGTCTTGCCGTAAAAAGTTTATATGCTATTTGAAAAGCGATAAATGTTTTTCCTGTTCCTGTCGCGAGTGTGAGAAGAATTCTTTCATTTCCTGATGCGATTGATTCTAATGCTTTTTGAATTGCAATTTCTTGGTAATATCTAGGCTTCATACCTCCTGTAAGGTAATATGGTTGACTAAGAATATGTTGTTTGAGTGTTTCTTGTGGTCAGATAACGCGATTGTAAAGTTCTTCTGGACTTGGATACTGCTCTATAAATTCCCCTTTCCCTGTCTGTAGATCAAATTCGTAAATTTTTTCGCCATTGGTTGTATAAAGGAATCTAATATGAAGCTTTTCTCAATACTGTTTTACTTGTTCTAGTCATGCTGTCGGTTCTTTATCATTGCTTTTTGCTTCGATGATAGCAAGATTCATTCCGTTATATCTCAAAATATAATCAGCAAAACATCTTGGTCCTCTCTTGTTCCCTACTAATTTTCTTCCGTCAGTAAAATAATGTTCTCTGATAATATAATCTTCAGTTCGTCAATTAATTTTGAGCTGTGGATCTATGAATTTAGACCTTGTATCTGATTCCGAGTAGAACATAAAAAAGAATGAGAGGTTAAATTTTTAGTTCATCATATTCTTCTTACCAAATATTTCAAGCAATTAACTACAAAAAAATCCAGACGTTTATCTGGATTTTCTGAATAAAAAAAATGTGGATACTTTTTATTAGTTTTTGCCCCTATTATTTACTATACGGTTACTTCTTGGATAATCATTTCTTATTAGAGGATTTTACTCTTTTTTCTGTGAGTTTTATATTATCTATCTCTCTTTCCGCTCAAGAACCTATAGATACCATATCGATGATATCCTCGAAATGGTCTTCAGGATCATATCAACTATTTGACAAAGATTCTATAAAAAAACTACCTATCAATCATTTTTTCAACTTTTCTTTTGAATTTCAACCATTTCCCTCTCAAACCTAGAATCTCAGAGAGTTGGAATTGAGTGGTGGAGATTTTGGATTCGAGGTCTGGATCTTTGAGAAGTTGATCGAAATAATACTCGTTGGTCCTTCCTCATGTACTACCAAAAACTCAGACAATAAGATACAATAAATCTTCTTTGCAGAGGATATAATATTTGATACCTCTACGTTCGCTATAACGCAAAAAATGACGAATTGAGATTGGAATTTTTTCCGCTTCTTTGCGTGTTATCCAAATATCTTCCTGACATTCTCAAACCAAAACTTCTTGAACATTTTTTTGGATAAAAGTTTTGAGTTGTTGATAGGTTTCTTCCTCATCATTTTTTTGTACAGAAAAATCGGTCACATTTTTGGAAATGAGTTTTGTACTTTGCAGTAAATCTTTTCGTTTTTCTAATGACATATTGATTGTTATACTAAAACTTCACCATTTATATATATTTGCGGAGAAAAGTCCAATACTTCCTATTTTTTTTCAATAAAAAAATGCCGACCAGAAACGGTCAGCACTTCCTAAGCAATTAAATAATTAGCAATTTGCAGTTTCTTCGACTGCTACACCACTAGCTTCCCCGGATATATAAGGGATGGCAAACTTAAACATAATCATAGCGGCATGAATTTCGCTAAGAGCCTTTTTTAAGCTTTCAGCATTTTTATTTCTACTATTTACGTTCAACGAGTCTCTAAGCTCGTAGATAATCTTGTTGATCTCAACCATTTTGTCAACTGACAAATTTTCTAAGTCAATTTTTTTTATGCGATCTATATACAAATCGCAGTTTGAAAAAACAGTAGTATCAAGATTGATGGTAGTTTTAAAACCATGATAACAAATCGTTAATTCATTGGTTTTTTCTGTAAATTCAATTTTCATAATTCTTTTGTTTTTTTTGTTTATTTTATTTTTTTACTGATTGCGGAGTATAATTGTCTTTTATGTACAACATTTCTCCATGAGAAACATCTGGATATATCTTTGTATGTGTATCACATATATCCAAAACAAATACAGTTCTAGCCCATACCAAAAAAAACAAAACTCTTTTTTTACATTTTTCTTGGCAATTTCTCATCATACACTCGTTTTCATAAGAAAACTCATGATTTATTGTTCTGATGTGATCAGAATCCCTTAAATTAAAAATTTTCTTTGCCTCCTCTCTTATTTGATCTGGAGTCAAATGATTAAAATCTCTGTCCATTTTTTTTGGTTTTTTTTGTTTGAGAATTTAGAATATATTATTTTGCCATCGAAAATCAAACAATTCTTGACTTTTACAAAAAAAGACAGATATTCCCTATCTGCCTCTTTATTGTTAATTAAACTATTTTTCTACATTCTAGATAAAATCTTTTTTCTTCGGCTTCTCCCATAGAGAAGGTTTTTCTTGGTAAAGCGCCGTCTACGACAACCGTTTTGAAGAAATCTTTTTTGTCCATAATAGGAAGCAAGAATCCGATATTATTTGGCTGCATTCCTAGTCTTTCTGTTACATCTTCTCCATGCACGTAATCAATTTTTGATTCTGGATGAAGTTTGAGATAGTCATCCAAAAATGCTTGTAAATTTCCTACTTCTAGGTTGAGTTTTGGATTATGAAGTGCAATTTGTCCATAAGTTCCTTGATATACAAATGTAAAATAATGTGTCGTAAGGTCAGATTTTTTGAGTTGTGCTGTTCTTTGATCTTTGCTAGCAAATGTTTCTATAGTTACTTCAGTTCCTAGTGGTGAGAAATACGCTTTCATATCGTTGAGAAGATTTTCTGGATTGATATTGAAAAGCACTCTGTGAATTGGTTCAAAAGTCAATCCATCATCATGTACATTTACAAGTTCGATAAGTGCAAATCTTGATGGATGGTCGGCTTTTTGTTCTGGTGTGAGGGATTGTTTTTTTTCTTCTCGGATAGCTTTTGCTGTAGCAAGCGAATGGTTTCCATCCCCCATTGCAAAAAGCAATACTCATTTATCTGGACCAACTTGGTATTTTTGTTGGAAACCAACAGGATCTGCGAGTTTTGTAAGTGCTGAGACTATATTTTGGATACTTTCTGAATCATCGATTTTGTATCCGCTAATATATCATCAATTCATCATTAATTCTGTTTGGTATAGCTTGGTATATTTGTCTTTGTTTGCAAACAATGGTTCGATAACGGTTTTGCTTTCGTCGTCGATAAGTACCATAATATGTGGCGATTCGATACTTGCTTCTTTTCTGACTTCTATTCTTGGAGGAAGTCTATCTACAATAGTTCATTCTGTCGCTCTGATAAGTGTTTGAGAGGTTTTGCTATAATCATAGGCTTCGAGATCTAGTGCGAGGATTAGTCCTTTTCTCGAATCCGCATGAGAAGTTTTTCTATCGATAAGTACACAACATTCTCCTTTATTTTCCAATATTCATTGAGTAAAATATGTGTTCATTGCTTGTTTGATTGCTTGTATTCTTTCTGCTTTGTTTGCTTCTTCCAGATATACTTCTGGATAAATAATAGATAAAGTAGATGGATCTTGTCCTACGAAATTTGCTACTTCTTCTCGATATTCTGGCTCAGATGTGTATTGATCACAAGCTACTACAGCTCGTTTTTTGAGATCAACAGTAGTATTTGGCAAAAGAATATCAGGAATCATAATACCAATACTAGGAATAGATTTCGCCATAAAAAAAATAGTTAATGATAAAAAAAATCGCCTATTATGGTATAGTTAAATAAGATTTTTTCAAGATATTTTTAATTAAAAACCTAGTTAACTTGACTTTGTAATTTAAATATATAAATTAATTTTCACAAAAAAACCTAAAAATTATCATTATGAAAAGATTTGTTGTATTTACAGGATGCCAAGTGCATAAAGAGCTTTTTGATATATTAAAAGTTGACTTGGAAGTTTCGCCTCTTTTGTTTATGGAGAGCGAGCTAACAATTATTAACACGCCATTTATCTTTGACTCAAAAGAAGAAGCTATTGAAGCAATAAATATAGCATTCAAAGACATGACTACTATTCTTCTGCTTGATATTATAGAATCAAAGATAAAAATTTACAAAGGAGATCGTTTATTTGAAAAAGATTCTTTGTATTTATCAAGATTCTTGACGATCTACAATATTATGTTCAATGAGAATATTACATTGATCAAACATATTGAGGATTTTAGATCTCGCAAAGAGATTTTCAAGACACAACTAAATTAATTCCAAAGTCAGGTCATGTTTTCTAGACCTGCTTTTTTTGTATAAAAAAATCTCCAAGAGATACAGGGAGATTTTTTTCGGAATTAGTTTTCTCGCATACAAAAGAATGCTCTTAATATCCTTTTGCTGTTTGAGATATATGTCGTACACATGACCTTATTTAACAGGGAATTTTCTTACTACCGCTTCGATCATTTCAAAGATTTCATCTACTAAATATCCGTAAGTATTGTTGAAGTAATTATTTTCGAGTCTTTTTGCTCCTAGTTTATCTTGGGTTTCAAGAAGATGTTCTACAACATGAGCAATTTGTTCTCTTTCTTGGAAACTCATATGAGTACGAACATGTTTTCTCAAATCAAACATATGTTTTTTGAGCAACAAAAGATATCCTACTACTCTATCTACAAATTCTGTACTCATTGCATTATCAGTGATTCTTACCCCATATGAAGATACACCATCTTTTGATACTTCCAATGCTCCGATAAGTTGGTCACAGGTAGCTCAAACTTTGTCCATAAGTTTGCTAATTGATCTTACTGCATTGCTCGAAAAGTTTAATGAATTTTCCATGATAATATTTGTAGAAGAATAAAAAGTTTTTTCTTTGACAATTTAATTATACCCCGAAAACGAAATTTTCAAACAAAAAACAAAATCTGAGTGAAATCAGATCTTGCTATCTTGGAAATATATTCAGAATTTATGTACATTTTGTATTTTATATTTGGGATTGATAGGTGTTGGTTATCAACAACCCATTTTTTATGTTTATTTCAAATATAAATAAATATATCATCGTTCGCTGTTTAGTTTCTATCACAATAAAAAACAAACAAAATTCGTTTATTATCAAAGCAATATCATTGTTTGAATTTACTATCTCATTAGGATTAAATTTCTGCTTTGACTACAGATAGTGTTGATTTGTTGATAATACAACTCTTTTGTTTGTTCTTTTTATTGTTCGGTATATAAATATTAAGTTCTAATATTTAAATCCATTTTTTCTTTCTAAAAAACCAGATCATTCATACAACAAGTCATATCATAATAATCCAGAGAATAGGATACGCTAATTTCATATCAAATTCTGGCATGTATTTGAAGTTCATTCCGTAAACACCTACAATAAACGTAAGTGGAATAAAAATCGTACCTATAATAGTAAGAACTTTCATAATCTCGTTCATTCTATTACTAATACTCGAAAGATAGATATCCAGCGATCCTGCGATAATATCTCTAAATGTTTCTATAGTATCAATAATTTGAATAGTATGATCATAAACATCTCTGAGATATGTATGAAGTTCGTCGTGAATTAAATCAGAATCTGTTTTTTGAAGAGAATTGATTATTTCTCTTACTGGCCAAATAGATTTGCGAAGTCAAATTAATTCTTGTTTGAGGTTTTGGATTTTTGGTAAGGTTGCAGTTGTTGGATTGGTCATCAGCTCATCTTGCAAAACCTCTATTTTTTCTTCGATGTGTTCGAGTACCACAAAATATTGATCTACAATCGAATCCAAAATAGAATACATCAAATAATCAGATTTCATTTTTCTAATTTTTCCCTTTCCTTTGAGAATACGTTCTTTGACATTGGAAAAATCATCGCTTCATTCATTTTCTTGAAATGTAATAACATATCTTTCACCAAGAATCAAACTAATCTGTTCTTCTTTGATTTTTTGTTCTTCATGGTCAAAATCGAACATTTTCAACACAAGGAAAAGATAATCATCCATATCCTCCATTTTTGGACGTTGATGAACATTGGCAATATCTTCCAAAGTTAACGGATGCAACTCAAAAAGCTTTCCAAAAGATTCCAAATCGCTTGTTTGATCAACACCAATAAAGTCTATCCATTTTACTCAATGCCTCAAATGTTCTTCACATTCTTTGATATCCAGAACTTGTGTTTGCTTTACTTCGTCCTCTCTATAATCCATCATATTGATAATCGAAGTTTGGGTTGGATTATTTCCTGTATAAATAATACTTCATGGCATTTGTCCTATATTTTTTAGTTTTGCTTTTCTCATATTGTATAACAAAAATAAATCTGATATAATTTATTGTATTCAGACTTTCTTTTTTTGTCAAATTTTGAAAAAGAATCTTTGAGTTTGAAATTATTGTTTATTTAACTATACATACAAATATATAGTTTATCATTTTCTCATCAGCCATGAGTTTCGATGATGAAATCGCTTGCGAAAAATGATTGCGTCTAAATAAAGAACTTTGAATTATTGATGTTTGACGTCACATAATTCACTTTAAATTCGAGTGCAAAAAAGAATTACTGAATATTATTTGCTGTGATTGTGGTGAAGAAAAAAAAGCTAAATGCAAAGAAAGAGAAATTTTTGAAGAATTTCTAGAATAAATCATTATAAACAACAGCATTATAATGTTCCCACATAATTTTCTCTTTAATCTGACTCTCTTTGATTCATTTTTTTGCTTGTTCGATAATTGATTTAATTATTTCATTACGCCCCCTTTTTTCACCAGAAAGCAATTGTTCTAGTTTTTCTGTTATAAATTGATCTGTAAATGTACCATGAGTACTAAATCAAAGATACGCATTTTCTATGTTTTGTTTGTTTTCTGCTTTGTTATCATAAACAGTAAAATACGTAATAGCTTCTTGAAACCTTTCTCTTTGTTTACTTATAAAAAATAATTGATTTTTCAGATAAGCTATCAAACTTTCCTTTTTATCAAAAATTTCAAAAGAAAATTCATTTCCTCTATATTTTCTAAGATGATCTTCTGTAAACCTTATTGGTATATTTTCTGAAACAAGATATCATACAGATTTATCTTCTTTTTTTAGTTTTACTATTCTTTCTGTGATTTCTTCAGAGTATCATTCATTTTTTGGTATAACCAATGCTTCATATCAAAAAAGAATTTCTTTACAATTATTATGATTATCCAAAAATCGTTGTTTAAGTGCCAACTCTTCTGCTGGCGTATATTTCTTTTTTTGAAGTTCTCCTGTTTTCAAAAAATTAACAATAGAAGACTCTATTTTTTCTGGATCCAAAGAAAGATATTTTTTGTTTATATAGCTTTGCTTTTGTCGATTTTTAGCCGAAAAGCTTGGAGACAATCATCGAGCATGTTTCATTTTTTCTGCAAGTAATCATGATTTATATTTTGATATATTTGAATTTACATGATCAAAAACATGTTTTGATATCAAAACATCTCAAGCTTGTTCTCCAAAAGACAACATATTTATATAACTATCTTTATGTATAGAATAATGTTTTTTATAATCAGAGTTATCTATCTTTTCTACAGAATTTTTAGCTTGTTTTTCTAATAAAAATAATGTTTGGAGTTTCGCCTGACAAAGATATTTGATAGATTTTGCGTTTCGATTAAAAGAATCTAATTTTTTGATCATTTCTTCTCAACCCAAAGACAATAATAAATTTCTTTTTTGAGTTTCTGTTAAATTTAAATCCAAATTTAAATCATTATCTTCACTATGTTTTTTTAGAATTCGCTGTTGAAAATCAGAATAATTATTCATTATTATAATTTAATAGTAAAACTATTACTTTTATTTTAAACATTGTTCCTATAAAATCAATACAACCATATTCTTTATTGACATACCACTTCTAATATTTATAATAAACAAAATATAAACAAAATATAAACTAAAAAACGGAGATCTCTATGAAAAGAATTATTTTTATAACAACCACTATTTTTTTGTCTTTCATTATCTTTTCTTCCTGTAAAAACTGGAAAGAAGTAGAAAAGAAGGATTGTGCACTTGAAGTTATGATTCAAGAATTGCCCTTTGAAAAAGAAATACTAATTTTGGAAACAACTCATCGGTACTTGTTTGAGCGCTTCGAAGAAGATGCTATAAAAAATAATGGATATAAAATTCAATTTGGGCAGAAAGACTATTTTGTTGCTCAAAACGATGAACATCTCTTTGGGTATGCTCTAGAAGATGATCATTTAGGTTTTTATTTAATGGTAAGTATGAGAAAATTTATCTTGGCGCATACAGAAAACGAAGTTTCGGTTATGGTTGTCAAGAAAATGCAAGATCTCAATGATTAAAATGAAGGCGATGCTGAAAATCAGTGTCGCCTTTTTTTTACAAAAAAACGCTGCACTAGGCAACGTTTATTCTTTATATTTTTTGATTAAGCTGCAGCTTTTTGTTCTGCGGCACCTGCGTGTTGATCGATTTTTTCTTGGAACATATTTTTTGGCATAGCACCTACCATTGCATCAACTACTTGTCCTCCTTTTACAAAGAAAACAGCTGGGATAGAAGAAACACCAAATGATCATGCTATTTCTGAATTTTCATCTACGTTGATTTTTACGATTTGAACATTTTTGTCTGCATTATCTGTAGCAAGTTCTTCCATAACTGGTCCCAACATTCTACATGGCCCACACCACTCTGCTCGAAAATCAATTACTGATAATTTATCAGATTCTAAAATTTCTTTCTTGAATTGTTCTGTGTTTTCGATATGAAGTACGCTCATTTTTATAATAATTAAAGATTAAAAGACTTTTTCTATGTCATTACGAATGACAGTGAAGTAATCCAGCTGAATATAAGTTTGGATTGCCACGCTAACGCTCGCAATGACTATAACTTATATTCTGATACTCGTTTTTCAGCTTCCAAAGCTGCCATGCATCCTGTACCTGCAGAGGTTATTGCTTGGCGATATTTTTTGTCTTGCACGTCTCCTGCGGCGAAGACTCCGGGCACAGAGGTTTGCGTGGTCCCTGGCGTGGTAACGATATATCCCATATCATCTGTAGCAACTTGTCCTTCTAAGAATATAGTATTGGGTTTGTGACCGATTGCATAAAATAGTCATGCTGCTTCAATCAATGATTCTTGATTGGTTTTATTGTTTTTTACCTTGACTCCCGTAAGCAGATTTTCTCCTACGGCTTCAAGGGCTTCGGTGTTCCACATAATTTCTATTTTGGGATTTTCTAATGCTCTTTTTTGCATCGCTTGCGAAGCTCTAAAAACATCTCTTCTGACAAGCATTATAACTTTTGATGCAAAGTGAGTAAGATGATTTGCTTCTTCGATTGCCGAGTCACCTCATCAAACAACGATAACGGGCTTGTTGCGATATATTGGCAAGGCGCCGTCGCATACCGCGCATGCTGAGATTCCTTTTTGCCAATATTGGTCTTCACCTGGAATTCACATACGTTGAGCAATAGCTCAAGTTGCTATAATTAGCGACTTAGTTTCGTATATTTTTCATCCCGCCTCTACTTTGAAAGGAGAATTATTCAGATCAACTTTGTCGACAGTTATAGTTTCTATTCTCGTACCAGAATTTATTGATTGTTGTCTCATATTTGTCATTAGTTCATTTCCGTCTATTCCCGTAGGGAATCCTGGAAAATTCTCGATAACAGTAGTGGTAGTAAGCTGTCCTCCGGCGGCGATACCTCCTGCCATAAAGCCTTCGAACATCAGTGGCTCCATATTCGCCCTCGCCGCATAAATTGCAGCTGTGTGTCCTGCAGGACCTGATCCTATGATAATCACTTTTTCCATAAACTTACTTAATGTTAGGTTTTAAATGTTAGATTTTAAATAATTTAACACTTAGCATTAAAAATTTAAAACTAATTCAAAGAATTTACACATTCCCCTGGAATTGTCAACCCCAGCGAATATATTCAAGTACCAATGTAAAAAAAAATCAGTATAGTCAATATTATATAATTTTTTAAACAAAATGGTTATTGGAAAATTTGTATTTTTTGCAAATAACAGTACAATTTAACCTGCAATTTATAGTTTATCGTTTGTAAAAAAATGAAAGTTGTTTTCCCAAAAAATATACAAAAATGAATGTTGGCTGGTATGACCTTTTCTATAGGGCCTATAAATTTATCTATTGTTCAACTTTTTGTGGTGGGTATTGGCGTTGCGGCAGCTACTGCTATATTCAACAATTTTTCAAAAGCTGGTGCAAAAGCAATTTGAGCTTTATTTGCTGTTTTAGCTCTTTTGATTTTTGTATTTATTGCTTTTTTTAAAATGTCAGAACTTGGACTTATTGCGTTTATATCAAAACTGATAAGAAATTTTTTCTTCGATACAAACAGAAAATTTCAAGCAAACTATGACAAAATAGATTCATTAAAAGTTGCTGTAAAAAGAGCCAAATGAAATGACGATAAACAGACAATTTTTGAACAAAAAGATAGTAAATTTACAAAAGAAAGATTAGACAAAATAAACGATTCTGGTCTCATGTAGTAAAACAAAAATCATATAACATCTATAAAACTATTTAACTTTGTAACCAATAAATGTTCCCTAAATACAAAAGACTAAAAACAAAAGATGTACTCTTTCTCACAAAAAAAAGAAAATATTTTTCAAATTGATTTTTTGGGTTCTTTTATATTCAACAATACCCAAATCGCCAATATAATCAGATTTCATTTCATGTTTCAATTAAATATAATAAGCACGCCACAGAAAGAAATTTAATAAAAAGAGCTGTAATTAAACAAGCAGAAATATTGGTAAAACAATGACTTTTTACAAAAGAACAAAAAATATTTATTACACTAAATAAAAATAAAATACCTATTTTACAAAAAGAATTTGAAAACAAAAACAAGAAAGATATCATCCTTGGTATACAAAATCATTTTACTCAAAGTTTTATCGCTTTATCTAGGCATTTATGAAACTATTCGGCAACATCTTCAATCACTGAAAAAAGTTCTTAAGCAAGCTTTCCCCTGCTGACAAGAAACAACTTGATGAAATAAAAAAATTAGAAAAACAAATCCAAGAATTTCAAGAAGAAGAAAAAAAGACAAAAAAGGAAATGATGATTACCAACAGACATTTTATCAAATTTTGGTTTGTTGGAATGCTTATGGTTTTTTTGGGATTTATTTTGTTTAAATCTCTTGATGTATTATATCTTATCCTAACAGCATATATAGTTTCTATAGCAATGGAAGCTGTTATTGATATGTTTCAACGCCTAAAAATATCAAGATGAATATCCATTTCTATAGCTTATTTATTATTGATAATTTTTCTGCTTTCTGGTATTGTTTTGATTTTTCCTTTTGTCTTAAATCAAATAACAGAAATTATAAATATTCTTTTGATAAAGATTAATTCTTTCAATATCAGGTTGCAAAATGAATGATTAGTTGAAATACTGAGATCGAGCTGATTATTATCTAGTTATATACAAAAAGAAATTTTTCATGACTTCTCTGATCCAACCTTAGTTGCTGATTTACAAACAAAAATCCAAGCAAGTATTAGTCAAATAGCTAGAATGTGGACAAATTACGCTCAAACACTCGGAAACTTTGCAGTAACATTTGTTACAGGATTTGCAACATTCTTGAGTAAAGCTCTTATTGTAATCACACTCTCTGTTCTATTCTCTGTAGAAAAAATATCTGTAATGAAATTTATATCTAGTCTTGGTGGTGAAAAAAAATACAAATATATCTATATAAAACTTGAAAAAATATATAAACAACTTGGAATCTGGCTAA
>Ga0334898_1001586_pt1 | contig 24195 bp, 16 predicted proteins | sample GraSluR3_MG_10_FD_207228 | JGI IMG/M metagenome (GOLD analysis project Ga0334898, IMG submission 207228) | Sludge microbial communities from methane-producing bioreactor in Wageningen University, Netherlands - Granular Sludge_3_08-R3 | ecosystem: Engineered > Bioreactor > Anaerobic >... | reverse complement strand
CTCCCGCATTCGGGACAGCGTTTTTTTTCTTTTTGCTCATGACAATAGTATAAATCATTATAACTCTTTTCTCCACTTATCATTATGTGCCTCTTTAGACACAATTAAGTTTACACTGCCTATTTTTGATTATATCATAATTAGAGGAAAGAATTTGTCAATAAAAAAAACGAATTGAATTGAGAAGAATAAAGCCGAAACCGCCGCAGAGGAACATCGGCACGAAACGGTCATTTCGATAACGGTCATCTCGATACTTGCCTATCGGCAAACTCGATGACCGGTTTGTTACCTATGAAGTCCTTCCTTAAACCATCCGGTTATCGAGTTTTTCGCGAAGCGAAAAGTATCGAGATGACCCCTGAAATGTCATTCTGATTTTTGCTTCTTTAGTTTTTCCCCTGAAGAATCTACTTCCATTCACCAAGTCAGGCGGTCGCCTCGATACGCTCGTTTCACCCGCACTCGGCGACCGAAACATTACATAAAAGTCCTTCCTTAAACCATCCGGTTATCGAGTTCTCCCGCACCAATTTACCCGCTTCTCCGGGTTTCCCAATAAATTGGTGCGGGGGTGTATCGAGATAACCCCCTGAAGTGTCATTCTGATTACTCTACTTTAGCCCTACCCCTGAAGAATCTACTTCCGGTCGCCTCGATACGCTCGTTTCACTCGCACTCGGCGACCGAAGCATTACATAAAAGTCTTTTCTTAAACCATCCGGTCATCGAGATAACCCCCTGAAGTGTCATTCTGATTACTCTACTTTAGCCCTACCCCTGAAGAATCTACTTCCGGTCGCCTCGATACGCTCGCTTCACTCGCACTCGGCGACCGAAACATTACATAAAAGTCCTTCCTTAAACCATCCGGTTATCGAGTTCTCCCGCACCAATTTACCCGCTTCTCCGGGTTTCCCAATAAATTGGTGCGGGGAAGTATCGAGATGACCCGCCCCCCTACGGTGTCCTTTTATCTATCCCTAAGGACCATAACCCTCATCCCAAGCAACATTTAGAGGCGTATTCCCGCTTCCCCAGATGATTGTATCCAACCCCTGCGGGTCGCTGCTGTCATTAAAACGCGCAACGCCATGCTGTGAGTTATTGGATATGGCAACAGGCGCAACAAACGTATGCGTATTATTAGTGGTGAAACCGTCATCGAAATACACCCCTCCTCCTCCTGTAACATTCGCCGTGTTGCCCGTGATAGTCCCGCTTATAGTGTGGCCTGTGCCTTCCCTCACAAACACACCGCCCCCCTCATGAGTTGCATTATTATCGGAGATAGTCCCGCTTATAGTATGACTTGTACCTCCCCACACAAACACACCGCCACCGCCATCCGCCGTGTTGCCCGTGATAGTTGCGCTTATAGTGTTGCTTGTGCCTCCGGTCATATACACACCGCCACCTACTTCACCCGCCGTGTTGCTTGAGATAGTTGCGCTTATTTCGTGGCTTGTGCCGGAATCCACATATACACCGCCTCCGATATTAGTCGCCGTGTTACCGGAGATAGTCCCGCTTATAGTATGACTTGTACCGTAAGACACATACACACCGCCTCCGCTAGTATTGGCCGTGTTGCCTGATATAGCCCCGCTTATTGTGTGGCTATTGCCTTCATCCATAAACACACCGCCACCGTTATTAGCAAAGTTGCCGGAATTAGTCCCGCTTATCGTGTGGTTTGTGCCATACTCCACATACACACCGCCACCGCTAGTATTCACCGAATTGTTCGTGATAGTTGCGCTAATTGTATGGCTTGCGCCGGCTTCCACATATACACCGCCTCCGCGATAAGTCGCCCTGTTGCTGGAAATAGTCCCGCTTATCGTGTGGTTTGTGCCATACTCCACATACACACCGCCTCCGTAAGAAGTCGCCCTGTTGCTGGAAATAGTCCCGCTTATTGTGTTGCTTGTACCTTCATAAACATACACCCCGCCGCCCCTGCTACCCGCCGTGTTTTCGCTGATAGTCCCGCCTATTGTGTGGCTTGTGCCGAAATGCACATACACCCCACCGCCTCCGCTACTATTCGCCGTGTTTTCGCTGATAGCCCCGCTTATTTCGTGGCTTGTGCCTTCATACACAAACACACCGCCACCTCCTCCTTCTGCGCCAAAGGCTTTATTGCTTGAGATAGTTGCGCTTATTTTGTGGCTTGTGCCATACTCCACATATACACCGCCTCCGTCCCAATCCGCCGTGTTGCCGGAAATAGCCCCGCCTATTTCGTGGCTTGTGCCTCCGGTCATATACACACCGCCACCTACTTCACTCGCCGTGTTGCCCGTGATAGTCCCGCCTATTTCGTGGCTTGTGCCTCCGGTCATATACACACCGCCACCCACATAAACCACCTCGTTACCGGAGATTGTTGCACTTATAGTGTGGCCTGTGCCTTCATACACAAACACACCGCCACCGAAAGGCGCCGTGTTGCCCGTGATAGTTGCGCTTATTGCGTGGCTTTCACCGCCTGAAACAGCTATACCGCCTCCGCTATCATTCGCCGTGTTGTCCGTTATAGTCCCGTTTATTGTAATGCCGGCACCGCCTGAAACGGCTATACCTCCACCGGCTTCTGCAATGTTGCCGGAAACAGTCCCGCTTATTGTGTGGCTTGTGCCGTTAGTAACATACGCCCCGCCGCCTAAAACCGCCGTGTTGCCTGATATAGCCCCGCTTATTTCGTGGCTTGTGCCTTCGACCACAAACACACCGCCGCCGATATTACTCGCCGTGTTAGCGGAAATTGTTGCACTTATTATATGTCCTGTACCCCACAATATATAAACACCACCGCCACCCCAATTCGGGTCATTTGAAAGAGTTCTGTTTCCGCTTATAACTTCCTTTATTTCGTTGCTTGTTCCTTGAAACATATATAACCCGCCACCGCCGTTAGTCGCCGTGTTCCCTGAAACAGTCGCACTTATTGTAATATTTTTGCTATAAGCTATAGCCATACCGCCTCCGAATTCCGCCGAATTATTAGTAATAATTCCGCTTATTGAGTTGTTTGTGCTATAGTTCATATAAATTCCTCCGCCGTGAGCAACTACAAAGTTGTTTGAAATAGTTCCGCTTATTTCATTGTATTCACCTCCCGATATTTCCACACCCCCTCCGTAATATGAACTGTTTCCCACAATAACTGCATCAATGATATTGTAAAAACTTCTCTCTAACCGCACCCCGCCTCCGTTATCCGCCTCGTTACCAGAAATAATCCCGTTTATTATGATATTTATACCGTCCACTACATACACGCCACCTGCAAGACTACCTGTCGTATTACCGGAAATAATCCCGTTTATTTTGTGCCCCGCACCGTTTGTTATAAAAATTCCACCGCCTCCATTATCCGCATAGTTATTTGATATAACGGTGTTTTGTATCAGATGCCCGTTTCCGCCATTGATAAAAATTCCACCGCCCGCGTTATGAGGAAAATTTATATCGGCTCTTCCGCCGTATATTACAAACCCGTCGATATTAACATTATCAACATTATCGATCCAAATAACATGCTTGTGTGCCTCATTTCCATTAAGGAAACTAATACCATTGCGCTCGGTAAAGGCTTCATTCCATCCTCCGAGGATAGTCAACCCCGCGACATTTATAAACACCCCGCTGTATTGGTATTCTAAAGCGTCAACAGGATTTAACCCCTCATCGTGCCGATATGTTCCCGATGCAACGTGGATATTTGTTATCCCTTTTTCGGATGCCTTCGCAATCCCCGTTTGAATACTGCGCACGGGGTTTGCCTTAGTGCCGGAGTTTCCATCGTCTCCGCTCAAAGAAGAAACATAAATTATGGTGTGAGCGTAGGTTATAAGCCATTCAATATCCGTGCGTTTCCCGTTGTCGGCGTAAGCCCGTATGAATATGGTATTACCGCCCTCGTTAAGCGTGAGGTCAATTGACCATTCGGTAGTGCCTACCGCATCAAACCAATCGGCTTTATTATTAGTGCTTACCTGAACGTTCGTAATATTATAAGGTTCATCCACGCGCGCCGTTCCGATTAATGTAATACCGGGCTCGTCAACAACAGCCCCGTATCCGTGTGAGGAAACCAATAAAGAAGGGACACTTGTCCGCTCAACCCATACGCTCTGCGTTACCGATGAGTTATTCGATATATCGGTCGCGTAAACGTAATTTGTATAAAACCCTTCATTGGTCAGGGTTATAGTCGCCGCCCAGTTCAAACCGTCAAGCCCGGCTTCGGTAAAATCCCCGCCGTTGACCGAATAATACACGCCTTCTATATCCAAACTTCCCTTGACAACGTTCCCGTAAAATTGATGAAACCCCCCCACTTCCTGCCCGTTAGTGGGATTGGATATAAAAACTTTGGGATGTTGAAAATCCGTCGGCTTTGACGGATATTTTGAAAAATCGATATGGTCAACCCACGGAGGGTAAAAATTAAGAACCGAACACCCTGCAAGAATAATCGCAAAAATTAATACACCTAAACTTTTTCTTTTCATAAGCTTCCCCCTGACTTAAATTCCCCGCTCAAAATCAATGTACACCCTTATTTTCTTTAAGTTATTATAATTTTGACGGCAAATTTATGTCAAGAAAATGGTGCAAATTATTTTCAAAAGATAAGGTGTTTTTTAATGAATTGGCAAACAGGTGACCCCGCTATATCTTCAGGCATTATCTTTTTCTTAACAAAAAGCTCGCCCGCGCGCTTTCCTAACCCCGGTATCTGCTTTAACTCGGCAAGACTTGCGGATGCTATCCTCAAGGGACATTGCAACCCGACAAGCGAACGTTCGCGATACCCCACAATAAACACCGAGACCCTGCTTAAAACGGGCAGTTTTTTCGGAATATTAATCACAATAGGGTAAGTCCCGATATTCCGCGCTAACGACCGGTCCCCGCGAATTTGCTCGACAACCGTATCCGTAAAAACAGTCCCAGCGGGAAAAACCCGTTTAAGCATTGGCTCGTCTATTTCATCGCGTATCTTCCTGCGATAATTGCGGAAAATTGCGTCCAGTTTTTTCTCCTCGCGAAAATCCGCGCGCTTAGAGTTAAACGCCCGCGTCCCGGGCAAAAGATTAATCTGCCGAATATTAATTCTGCGAAGCATAAGCCCGTCATCATAAACCCGTTTTAAAAATTCGTAATTATCAACGAAAGTCCTGCGGGTTTCGCCGGGAAGTCCGCGTATGAGGTTAATCCCCGGTAAAAGTTTAGGTATCCCGTCAACCCGAAACCCTCCCGCCTCATTCAGCATACGAATTGCGCGGTAAACCTCATCGGGGGATGCTTTAAGCCCGTTTTTGGAAATCACCTCTAAATCGGCGCTTTCCATTCCCAGCGCGGCAACGTCCCCCGCCGTGTTATATTTCGCTACCGTTTCCATTATCTTATATGACTCATCGGGAAAATTCGCAATAGTGCCGGGGTTTACGTTGTCTATATGCAGAGTTTTTAAATCGGGAAGAGAATCGCGTATCCCGCTGAAGAGAGCCTCCAAAGCTGCGGGGGATGGTTTTGAAAACCCGTTCTTTGTGTTTTGCAAATCGGATTTATATGCAAAAAGGTCAGCCTGCTTCCCGATACGAAAATGACGCACCCCGAAATCATACAACGACTTCATTTCGGATATAATATCCTTCTCATCGCGAAAGACTACGGGATATGTCCCCTCTATACAAAAGGAGCAGTGAATCAAACGGGGACATCCGCGTCCTGTTTCAATCTCGGCAATAATATCGGGAAATCGGGGATGCTTTTCCGTTATAAACGCCCCTGCTACCGCATAACGGTTTAAGTCGTTAATTTCCCGTGTTACAGATTTGCATTTTCCGTTTCCGAAAAAAGATACGATATAAGCCTCTATATCGCCTTCGACAAATTTTAGGTTATCAAAATCCGCGTTAATAGTAAATGAAACTGGTCCCCCGGCAAGAAACCTGACGGATGGATTGGTCTTTGCGATTTTTGAAAATTCGTTTGCTTTGATGGGAATACCGCCCAAATATTTGCCCGGCACGGGATTGCCCGCTATAATCACGGAATAATCATAATCCCCCAGCTCAAAATCCCGCGACCGCAAATCATCTATGGTAATATAATCGGCTTCGCTTGATACAGAGAGTTTTAAAGCTCCCGCAACGTAACGTATATAAGTCGAAATATAAAACGGAACTCCCAAACAAGTCGGCTCATCAACATAACCGTCAATGATAATAGTCTTCATCTAAAAATCAAAATCCAAATTCAAATCCAAGTCAATATCTCTAAGTTGTTTTTCATCAAAAACATCATAATCCTCTTCATAATTGCTGTGGCGACGGAAATCATCAAAATCAAGAGGGATGGACACGTCGGTAATCGAAGAAATCCGTATTGCATCGGGAACTCTCGGAGCATCCCCCGTATGCATAGCACATTGCTGAACGGGACTTGTTCCCGCAATAAAATACTCGGATATTACATGAGGACAAAACGGCGTTGGAATCATCCCCGAATCAAAACAAACGGTTTGCTGAACCACGCCTGCGGGAACGGGAAAATTAGCCGGAGGGTTATCCCGTGAAACATTTCGCATATACCTTGCCCAAACGGGAGCGGCGACAACTGCAGCGGAACGGTGTCGTCCGAGCGATTTGTCCGGGTCATCAAACCCGACCCATACAACTGTGGTAAGGTCGCGGGTAAACCCGGCAAACCATCCGTCTTTCCAGTTAGCGGTAGTTCCCGTTTTACCGCCGGCGGGTCCCGAAAAACCGGCGTTTGCAACGGCACGGGCGCCCGTTCCCTGATATAGCACTGCCCTTAGCATATCCTGCATAATGAAAGCGGCAGCGGGGGATATAACCTGTGCTTCTTCTTCACTTATACGACTCTCCCGTTCCATAGCAAAATCATCAATAATTCTGCCGTAACGGTCTCTAACCCTGAGTATAGGCATCGGTTCAACCGCCTTTCCTTCATTGGCAAAAACCGAAAATGCCGTTGCCACCTCAAGCGGTGTAAATACGCTCACACCAAGCGAATATGCCATCTGGGGACCTACCCGCCTTCGCATATCCTCTTCCTTGATATCGAACATTTTGCTCATTGTTTGTATCATACGGGAATAACCTATACGCCTGCTAATCTGATGCCATACCTGAACGGCAATTATATTAATGGAAAACTGTAAAGCCTGACGGACTCTTTGGGTACCGCGGAAAGTTCCCGTATAATTACGCGGAGCCCATAATGCCCCCGCCTCATTTTCATAAACAATCGGTTTATCATCATAGGTGGAAGCCGCCGTTAAAAGACGGTTATCCAAAGCGATTGCATAATAAATCGGTTTAAATGCAGACCCTAATTGACGTCTTGCCTGCACGGCGCGGTTATACTGGTTGGCATAAGTAAATTCCCGTCCCCCGACCATAGCCTCAATATACCCGTTTTTAGGATTGACGGATATAATCGCGCCTTCTATAAAATCGCTTCTCTGGCTAACAATCTCATCAAGGAGATAGCGATGGCGAAGCGAACGGTTCAAATCGTCGAGACCCATCGCAAACGATGTAAGATAAATTAAATCGTTGTAATCCCGCGTTAGAGCCTCCACGCGTTGAATAATTTTATGATGTCCGAGAGTTATATTGTCTATACCGAAAACAAGACTCAGCAAGTCAACTATATCCTCGTTTTCTTCACGGATACGCTGTGAATGCCTGCGAAGTTCCCTGTCGTAATGTTCCTGTTCTTCCAAAATCTGTCGTCTCAGCTCTTCGGTGGCATAAGCCTGTTTCTTTAAATCAAGAGTAGTATAAATCTGCAAGCCGTCGGTATAAAGTCTTTCCTCGCCGTAACGGTCTATAAGGATTTGACGAATATACTCGGTAAAATGAGGGGCAGGGTTGGCGACATTTCTGCTTGCCGTAATACCCCGGTTTCGAAATACAGTCGAATAATTAGCCCACAGAGTTTCAAAAGCATCTTCCGACTGGTCGTGGGTAATAAATCCGGTTTCCACCATTCGGCGAAGAACAATGCGATGCCTTGATTGCGCGGCATACGGATTAAATATAGGAGAAAAACGGGAGGGAGCTTGAACAAGCCCTACAAGCAGAGATGCTTCCGACAGCGTCAAGTCTTTTGCGCGCTTGTCGAAATAAAACTGGGCTGCGGATTCTATCCCGTAACACCCATGCCCGAAATAAAACTGGTTAAAATAAAGTTCAAGAATCTCTTCTTTGGAATATTTTTTTTCAATCTGGAAAGCATACCATAACTCAATAGCCTTTCTAAAAGCCGTTCTTTCGCCGCCGGTAAAAAGCCCCTTTGCCAATTGCTGTGTAATAGTAGAACCTCCGCGCGCTCTCCTTCCCATCAGAGGGTTAATAACCACCCCCTTAAAAGCCGCAACCGCGTTAAATCCCCCGTGCTTATAAAAACGGTTGTCCTCAGTTGCAATAAGAGCATTAATAAGATGTTCCGGCATATCTTTATACGAAAGTATTTCACGCTTCTGATAGAAAAACTCGGTTATAATGTCCTCGTTAATATCATATACTTTAGTCGGGACTGAATATTTGGAATAGGTTTCAAGCGGGCGAATATCGTTTAGACGGGTAAACGTTATAATAATCTGCGCTACCAACACACCGGTTAAAACCCCGATAAAAACCAATATCCCGTAAAATATTTTCTGAAGCCGCGTCAACGGCAACTTCTTCTTTGTATTATTTATCACTCTCTTAAAACTCATATATACAACCTCGTAATATACAATTCTTTAATATCATACATCAAAAGAGAAATTTAATCAAATGAAACAAGGGTTTTCCTTAATTTAGCAAATCTTTTTTCGGTTAAAATATAAGACAATAATTCCTAATGGAAAAGATAGATTTTTCAAGTAAATAAAGTTATTTTTTATGAAAAACATTGGCATCCGATGGGAATTTGCCGTCGTTAACCTCATCAATATACAACTTAACGGCTTGTAAAATAGTATCGTGGAGATTGGCATAACGTTTATTATGTTTTAAATTAATATCTTTATCCATACCGAGCATATCGTTAATAACAAGCACCTGCCCGTCTGTAAACCCGCCCGCACCGATACCGATAGTGGGAACTTTTACCTTTTCCGTAATGACTTTAGCGGCTTCCTCCGTGGCAACCTCTATAACAACAGCAAAAACGCCGGCGCTTTCCAATGCCAAAGCATCGTCAACAAGCTTGTTAATATCCGTATCGGTTTTGCCCGTAACCCTGTATCCGTCTTTATTGAAAGACTGAGGTTTAAGCCCGATATGACCCATAACGGGCAAGCCGATTTTTACAATAGAAGAAACAATATCGGCAAACTCAACGCCGCCCTCAAGTTTTACGGCATTAGCGCCGCCGAGCTTCGCTATACGCACCGCATTACGGACACTTTCCTCAACCGACGAGCCGTAGCTTCCGAAAGGAAGGTCGCTTACAATAAAACTATCGGGAGCGCCCCGCCTTACCGCTTTGGTGTGATGGATTATCTCGTCAACCGTTACGGGAATGGTATGCGGGTAACCCATAACAACCGTGCCGAGAGAATCCCCGACAAGAATTATGTCGATACCCGCTTCCTGTAATATTTTTGCCGTAGCATAATCATACGCCGTTAATACGGTGAGCTTCTTTCTGTTTTTAGAGGAAATAATAGAGGCAACGTTCATAAAGATTTTTCCTTATCTGCTTCTTTGCGAAATAATTTTCCATTCCCCGTCGAATTGTTTCAAGAGATAATCGACATAAACGGTGGAATATTTTGAGATTTCTCTTCCCGGTTCTTCAATAAGCTTGACCCCCGGAGCGGTAGAGGCTTTATCGCGGACAATTTGCCATCGGGTATAAACCACGGCAAGTTCGCCCTTGGAACTTGAAAAAACCTCTTCCTCTAAAATTTCAAAGCTATGTAGCTTTTCAGCCTCTTCCTGAAGTTGTCTCAAAACACGCCTGTTTTCTTTTATGGCATCAATAGTCTGTTGTGTTTTGCGTTTTTCGGTCTGCTCGGTAACTTTAAGCATTGAATCGAAGTCGGAGCGGATAAGCATCTCTTTTGCAGCCTGAACAACGCTTTTCGGGCTTAAAGGGTCATATTCAAATTTATCTTTATTGCTTTGCGCAAATGATACCCCGAAAGCAAACGTAACAAAGCAAATTACCGCTATAAAACCTCTTATTTTGGTCATAAAACACTCCTTCAAACATATTTTAGTTAAGTTCACATATATAGTATATATTAATATCGAAAAATTACAAAAAAACTTGATTTTTAACCGAATGAATTTTAAAGTAATGGGGACTGAAAAAATTAAACAGAGGAGAAGAAAAGTATGGAAAAACAAAAAACAATAATGATTATAATAATCATTGCCGCTTTCATAGTCGGAGCAGGCGCGGGATTTGCCACCGGCTTTTTTGTAAAACCAAATCAAATCAGTCAATCGGGAATGGTTAGCCTGTATCCCAGTTCGGCATCCGAAGTCGGAAACGAATGGCTTGTAAAAATTGATGATTATGCTATTTCAAAAAAGGAGTTTGAAGAGGGTTTTGAATATTTTATGTCGCAATTAAAACAGATGGCGGCACAGCAAGGTATGCCCGAACCTTCCGAAGAACAATACAAAACTATGTATCTCGACAATTTGATTTCCCAGTATGTTCTTGTTATACAAGCTCTTAAAGAAGAAACTTTTGCCGACAAAGAAAACGAACTTTTGTTAAAATTAGCTATCCGCGATGCGATTTATAAGGTTTACCTGAATAAATATCTGCCTGAGGATGAAGCAGTATTCCAGCCGTCAAGAGTTGAACTTAATCAGGCATTCAACCAGTATCGCGACCAGTTTGCGCAGATGGGATGGAGTTCGGAGCAGATACGCCAGTATCTTACACAACAGCTCGCCCAACAGAAAATGCAAATCTGGATGCAAAACCTTGTTAATCAAACAAAAGAGCGTTACAAAATTGAACGCAACAGGGAACTTCTTGAAAAGAAAGGCATCAGGGAAACCCAAACTCCCGATAATGCTATGATGTTACCGGATATGATGTCCCCGTAAAAAACAATATACAACATAAAAAAGGACTGCCGTTTAAGCAGTCCTTTTTTTATATAAAACAAATTTACTTGTCGTAAAAGGATGCGATAATATCATCCACTTCTTTTTTTACCTTTTTTCGTTTAATCATAGATGAAATCTTTTGATAAGACCGCATAACGGTCGTATGGGCTTTTCCGCCGAAAAGTTGACCTATCTCGGTAAGGGAAAGGTTGGTAAATTCTTTAGTAATATACATAGCAATCTGGCGGGGATAGGAAACGCTTTCCATACGTTTATTGGAAACAAGGTCGTTTACGGAAAGCCCGAAATATTTTGATACGACTTTCTGGATTTCCTTCGGCGTAACGTTTTGCGGCATCTCAATCTTGATTTTGTCGCGCAAAATTTCTTTGGCGAGATTCATAGAAATACTTTTTTTCTGGAGGTCGGAATAAGCAATAAGCTTGGTCAAAGCCCCCTCAAGCATCCGTATATCGCTTTCGATATTCTTTGCAATATATTCGATAACCGAATTAGGAATATTAATTTTTTCCTGCTCGGTTCTGTCAAGCAGTATAGCCTTACGGGTCTCAAAGGACGGGGGATGGATTTCCACCGTAAGTCCTGAGTCAAATCGCGTAAGCAACCGGTCTTCAATAGCGGAAAGGCTTTTGGGGGGACGGTCGCATGCAAAAACCATCTGCTTGCGTTCCTGCGCAAGTTTGTTAAAAGTATGGAAAAGTTCGTTCAAAGTATCGCTTTTGTTTTGAAAAAATTGAACATCATCTATAAGAAGAACGTCAACGTTTCGATATTTCTTTTTGAATTTAACGGCTTCGCGGTTTCTAATGACCTTTTCGATAAACTCGTTGGTAAACTCCTCGCTTGTAACGTAAAGGACTTTAAGTTCGGGTTTTTCTTTCATAATCTTGTGCGCGATAGCTTGGAGCAGATGGGTTTTACCGAGGGCGACGTTCCCGTAAATAAACAGGGGGTTGTAGGTTTTACCCGGGTTGCTTGCCACATTAAGCGCCGCTGCATTGGCAAAATCATTATTGGGACCAACCACAAAATGCTCAAAAGTAAATTTCGGGTCAAGTTTCACCGCGAAAGGATTTGCGTAATACTCGCGTGTCTCACGGGATTTTTTGGACACGGTCTCATAGCTTTGCTGGGAAAAGGCAACGTGTATCTCAAACTTGAATTCTTTTTGGAAAAGATTATAAGCGATAGTCTTGGCATTGGAAAGAAAATTCTCGCGAAACCATCCCGCAGTCAACTGGTCGGGAGCAACAAGGACAATAGTATCGTTATTGACGATTTCCTTGAATTCTATTTTGTCCAAGATGGCGCTGTTGAGTTGAGTATCATACGCCTTTGAAAGCTCGCGGTAAATTTTCTCCCATACCTGCATTGCTTCTCCCCTGTAATTATTGCTCTTAGAGGCAACCCTCCCCAAATCCGCAAAACCCGCTTCCTTTGACTGTAAAGGAACTTCTATGGAAAAAGAAAAATCCTTATTAAAAAGTTTAGAGGCGATAATCTTGGCGTTATCAAGGAAAGTTTCGCGAAACCATCCTGCGGTAAGATGGTCGGGGGCGGAAAGAATGACTTTGTTTGCTTCCATCCCCTTAAACTCGATTTTATCGAGAATAGCAATACTAAGCATCGAGTCTGTAGTTTTGCTTAATTCGCTGGAAACCTTCTCCCAAATCTGCATATTCAACCCCTCTGGAATTCTTTAGTTAAAAGACCTGTTCGCACCTTCGCGATAATTATACAGGTATAAAATGCAAATTTCAATCTTTTCCATCGGGCTTGTAACTCATTGAATCACAAAGAAATATTCACCTCTATTTTTCGCACAAACTCATATTAATTTGATTACCGAAAAACCTCTTATGAAAAATTTTTGCTAAAATCAGTTTAATTTATTAAAATGTAATTGTTTAGCAAATATTTTCCGAAAACAATCAATGCACAGTTATGCACATCCCTGTGCGTTCCTGTGCTTTAATTTTCGGAATAAAAAAAGGATTTTTTATGATTAATCCGATTTATTTTCAAAAAGCTCTCGACCTTGCTTTTTCCGTCAAGGGAAACACATCGCCTAATCCGGCTGTCGGCGCTGTAATTGTTAAAAACGACCGCATTATCTCGACAGGCGCAACACAAAAGGCGGGCAAAGACCACGCAGAGATTGTCGCTATCAAATCCGCGGGAAAAAACGCACGCGATGCTACTATGTATGTTACGCTTGAGCCTTGTATCAACTACCCCGGCAAGCTTACACCATCCTGCGCAGACGCTATTATCAAGGCGGGTATAACCGAAATTTTCATCGGCTCTAAAGACCCAAACCCTCATATAGACGGACGCGGTATTGCGCTTTTGAAATCCGCCGGTATCCGCACATCCCTTATTGATGAGGTTTGCGATGACTGTTTCGCAGATATACTGAGAGCGCTTCGCGACCTCAACGAGGATTTCTCTAAATTTATCCGCACGGGCTTGCCGTTTGTCTATGCCAAATATGCGATGACGCTTGACGGCAATATCGCCACTTCGGAGGGCGACTCATTTTATATATCCAACGAGGAGAGCCGCAAATTTGCCCACAGCTTGCGCAATCGCGTTGACGCTATATTAGTCGGTATCGGCACGGTGCTTAGCGATAACCCCCGTCTTGATGTCCGTCTCGTCAAGAAACATAAAGACCCTCTGCGGATAATAATCGACCCTTACGGTAAAACCTCGCACGAGTTCAACGTTATGAAAGACATCGGGCAAACCCTGTTTATAACCGGTGATAATATCCCGCAGGGCTTTATCGATTTATGCAGGAAACACAGAAAGACCGTTAAAACATTCCCCCTGCCTTTTAATTTCTCCGCCGTTATGAAATATCTCGGAAGCGAAATGAAAATCGAATCCGTTTTAATTGAGGGCGGAGGAAAAGTCCTTTATAACGCCGTTAATTCCCGTATTATCGACAAACTTCTTGTCTTTATCGCTCCGAAAATACTCGGAGGCAAGGGAATCCAGCCTTTTGAGGGAATAAGTTCAATCAAAATGTCATCCGCTATAAAACTTTATGATATTTCTGTCGAAAATATTAACGGGGACATTTTATTTCAGGGTTATATGAATGAATCAAAACGAAGAAGCAAGGAAACTCTTTAAAAACGGGTTGAACTTTTTAACCGGTATGGAAATCAAAGAGGCTTTAACCGCGTTTAATTTATCTTTCAGGAAATCCAGGAATCCCAAATCACTTGGGTATTACCTGTATGCGCTTTTACTTGATAACGATTATAATAAACTCGGCAAGGTATTACCTAAAAACAAAACGGAATACGGCGACTTCGGGGTTTACGCCGAATACTGGTTGAAATTTATGAACGGCGAGCTTGATACGGCAAGAGATTGTTTGGAGTCTCTCAATAATTCCGAAAATTATTTTTTACGGATATACTCGTTAGCCAAACTTTCAAAACGGAAAACCCTGCCCGCATCGGACTTTTACGGCTTATCCTATGAAAGTCATTTTGAGGAAAAGCGAGGCAGTGTTTATCTTGACATTCTCAACAAAAGATACAACCTCGCTTTGCTCGAAATAAAAAGTCTCCTCAAGGAGCATCCCGCCTTTGTAGAATTTCATATAGATACTATTGAAACGGTATCGGGAATTGCCCATAAAAACACCGCATTTGATATAATAAACGACCCCGCAATAAACGAAAAAGCCTTGTCGGATTTTCGGTTAGCCTATGTTCTATCACGCGAACTCTATAAACATGGGAATTACGAGCAAGCCAAGATTTACCTGAAAAAGTTGGTTTCCAAGTTTAAAAACAATCCGGCTTTTCATTTTAATATCGGAAATATTTATTTCAAAGAGGGGGCAAATCCCAAGGCTATTGAGCATTACAGGATGGCGGTTACTTTAGCCCCTCTATTTGAGAGGGCATATTATAATCTGGGGACAGCCCTTTTAAAGTCGGGATACGTTCGCGATTCCACGCGCTATCTTGAGGATGCGATAAAACTTACGAAACGCCCCGATGCGGTATATAATCTGTCGGTATGCCTGATAAAAAGCCGCCAGCTTGAAGAGGCTTACCGTCATTTACATTATCTCGGCAGGAAATCCGCGCAATTCAAGGATAACGCCGCCGATATAAAAACCAAAATCCGTCAAGCTATGATTTTAAGCGCATAATATTGTCTTTCGGGAAGTCAGCCAAATGGAAAAACGAAACATACTTCTAACTATAACCTACGACGGCACAAACTACAACGGATGGCAAATCCAGCCTGATGCGCCTACGATACAGGGTCAAATCCAAACTGCGTTAAGTAAAATTCTATCCGACGATATAAAGGTTACCGGAGCGGGCAGAACCGATGCTAAGGCTCACGCTATCCGCTACAACGCAAATTTTCTAACCGCTAACCTCAAGATACCCGTAAAATCCTTTTCTCCCGCCCTGAACGCCGTCCTTCCCGATGATATACGGATATTGCAAGCCGAAGAGGTTTTCACGGATTTTAACGCGCGGTTCAGCGCCAAAGCGCGGGAATATATTTATATCCTTGAAAATCATCATTCCGTTTTGCCGATGTTCAGGAATTACGTTTATGCTTTCCCTTTTGAAATAAATCCCGCCCTGCTTAAACAGGCAACCTCGCTTTTTCAAGGGACTTATGATTTCACCAATTTCTGTTACGGTTACGGCGATGATGAAAAAAATTTTGTAAGAAAGGTTTATTATTTCCGCTTTGCAAAACGGGATAAAACATTCATCTTTTTTATAAAGGGGGAAGGGTTTTTACAAGGGATGATACGAACCCTTGTTTCCGTATGTATAAACTGCGCCTCAAGCGAAAACAACCCGAAATTCAAATCTGCGGTAAGTTTGGAACGGCTAAAATCCGCGCTTGAACGTAAAATAGAGCTTGAAAGCAAATATCGCGTGGCAGTGCCGGCAAACGGGCTTTATTTCAAACGGGCTTATTATTAGTATCCGAAAAACCTTAAAAGGATATATAAAACCGGAGCGGAAGCAATAACGCTGTCCATCATATCGAAAAATCCGCCGAGTCCGGGTAATAAGTCCCCCGAATCCTTGACTTTAGCCCATCGTTTAAAAGTCGATTCTCCCAAGTCGCCTATGTTTGACGCTATGGATATTAGAACACCTATAAGCATAAACTCAAAGATACTGAAATCAGTCCCTATTGAAAATATACGTTGAGCAAAAAACAAAGCTATAACCGTTATTTGCCCGAAAATAAAAGTCCCGATATAACCCTCGACTGTTTTATTGGGGCTTGCAAGGAACGGGATACGGCGCTTTCCGAGCCATTTCCCGATAACAAGTCCGCCGGTATCGGTAAGCCACGCCGTAATGAGAAGTATCGCGAGAAACCATCCGCTTAAATCCATCATCTTTAACAACAAAATCATCGGCGCAAAAACCCCGACAAAAACAAAGGTAAAAATCGAAACCCCGATTACTTCAACCGAATTTCCAAATTCTCCGCGTCCACCCTCAAGAAGGAATATCGTAAGAAGAAATACAATCAGTATAGACATTTCTATCAAAAAGAAATACCCGATATCAAAGACCCCCAACCCATATAGATAAAAATTTACCATACTCAAGGTAACGGCGGTAGAATTCACCCAGATATGAGAATTATACCCCCGCTTTTCCATCATTTGCGATATTTCAAATGCGATAAGCAGAACAAAAGCGGTGAGAAGTATCAGAATAGGAATACCGTTAAGCCACGGGCTAAAAACAACAAAGATACCGAACGGAAGCAAAATCGTTGTAGAAATCAACCTTTTAACAAAGGGTTTCACTTTCATAAAACTTTACCAAACCTTCTTTTTCTTTTTTGATAGTCGTTAATAGCTCTAAAATAATCCCGGGGGGAAAAATCAGGCCAGAATTTTTTTGTAAACCAAAACTCCGAATACGCGCTTTGCCAGAGTAAGAAATTGGAAAGTCTTAGCTCTCCGCTTGTGCGAATTATTAAATCCACGTCGGGAAGTTCCGGCTTATAGAGATAGTCTTTAATAGCTTCCTTATCTATGTCGGAAACCTCAATCTCCCCCGTTTTAACCTTTTGAGCTATTCTTTTAACCGCATCTACAATCTCAATGCGCCCTCCATAATTAAACGCCACGTTAAAAACATAAGACTTACAAATCTCGGTTCGTTTCTCCGCCTCGCGTATCATCGACACCAACTGTTTATCAAGCCCTTCCTCGCTTCCCGTAACCAGCAGACGAATATCATTTTTTATAAATTCTTCCGTGTAATTTTTCAGGGTGTTTACGGCAAGCCCCATCAGAAAACCAACTTCTTCCTGAGGTCTTGCGTGGTTTTCGGTTGAAAATGCATATACGGATATATATTTGACACCGATTTTTTTATTGGCTTTAATAAGCTTAAGTAGGGCTTCAAAACCCGCCTGATGCCCTTCGCTTCTGCTCAATCCCCGCCTTTTAGCCCATCTCCCGTTACCGTCCATAATAATACCGATATGTAAAGGGAGTCTGCCGGTATCTATTTCGTAGCCGTAAAATTTCATATAAAACCCTGAATTAACGGTTTAAATTTCCATTATTTCCTTTTCTTTCTTATCAAAAATCTCATCAATATTTTTATTATGGTCATCGGTTACCTTTTGTATTTCATCAAGTTCTTTTCTTTCGGCATCTTCACTAATATGCCCTTCCTTAGAAAATTTCTTAACCTGACTGTTAATGTCGCGTCTTTCGTTACGGATAACTATTTTAGCCTCTTCGGCAAGTTCCTTTGCATATTTGACCAACTCTTTTTTACGTTCCTCGGTTAAAGGAGGGATAGAAACACGAATAACGCGCCCGTCATTGGAACAGTTAAACCCGAGATTCGACTCGGAAATCCCCTTTTCAATATTGTGAAGAACATTTTTATCCCACGGGTCAATAACTATAGTGTGAGGGTCGGGGGTAGATAAAGTAGCAGCCTGCTTGACCGGCGAATGATTGCCGTAGTAGTCGAATTTAATGTCTTCAACCATTGCTATACTTGCCCGTCCGATTTTCAACCTTTTATATTCGTCCTTCAGATAGGCAATAGCTTTGTCCATCTTATCATTGGCTTCTCGCTTAAATCGTTCAAATTCCTCAATCATAACATCCTCCCGTAAATTTTTTTATGTTAGTATATAATTTTATACGATTCACGGGATAAAAGCAACATTAGGGAAAAAGAAATTTTTTTTCAAAAAGTATAATCAAAATTAAATAATAGTCGAAAATAGTAATAACAGGAGGACAAGGACGTCCCCTATAACAATCAAGGAGGATTGACATGGTTATCAATCACAACATCAGTGCGATTTTCTCGCACCGCCAGTTGACGATAAACAACTGGGACACGGACAAATCGATTGAAAAGCTCTCATCGGGTATGAGAATCAACCGCGCCGGCGATGACGCATCCGGCTTGGCTGTTTCCGAAAAGATGAGAAGCCAAATCAGAGGTCTTCGCAGGGCAAACCAAAACATCATGGACGGCGTTTCGCTTATTCAAACCGCCGAGGGTTACCTTGAAGAAACCCACTCTATCCTGCAACGTCTAAGAGAGCTTGCCATTCAGGCTGCCAACGGTATTTACAGCTCCGAAGACAGGATGCAGATTCAGGTTGAGGTATCAGAGATGGTTAACGAAATCGACCGTATTGCTTCTCACGCTCAGTTTAACGGTCTTAACCTTCTTACCGGTCGCTTTGCAAGATTTACCGGCGAGAATACCGTTGTTGCAAGTATGTGGTTGCACGTAGGCGCTAATATGGACCAGAGAGAAAAGATGTTTATCGGCACGATGAACTCTCAGGGTCTCGGTATTAAGTCGCCTGTCGGAAATCCCGAAACCGCTTCGTTTATCAGTATCAGCACCCCCGACAAAGCCAATATGGCTATCGGTCTTATTGACCAGGCGTTGATGAAAGTATCGAAGCAAAGAGCGGATATGGGCGCTTATCAAAACCGTCTCCATCACGCTTCCAAGGGTGTTATGGTGGGTTATGAAAACTTGCAGTCCGCTGAATCCCGTATCAGGGATACCGATATGGCGGAGGAGATGTCAAACTTTGTAAGAAGCCAAATTCTCACTCAAGCTGCAACCGCGCTTCTTGCTCAGGCAAATCAGAAACCCCAGTTGATGCTCCAGCTTTTGAGATAACCTGAAAGCAACTAAAAATAAAAGCGAGGCGTAACAACCTCGCTTTTGTTTATTTCTTGATATTATTTTCAATCTAAATTATCATTATTCGGTGCAAACTTTAAGGAGACAAAAATGAGAACTATCATAGTTTTTTCTTCCAAATTGGGGACAACGGAAAAATGCGCTCATAAGGTCGCAAGTCTTGTCGGGGGTGAGGTTAAAATTGTTAATCTCAAGCACGCTTCGAAAATAGATATTTCCGATTATGACAATGTCATTATAGGCAGCGGGTTTTATGCGGGCAGTATCCCCGGTTCGGTTACCGCCTTTATTGAGAACTGCCAACCCGCTTTGCTTCAAAGGAATTTCGGGGTTTTTATGTGTTGCTTGGCTGAGGGTGAGGAAGCGCAGGCTCAATTGGAAAGCGCGTTCCCCGAAGATATTCTCCAAAAAGCTAAAGCTGCAGTTGCTTTCGGAGGAGAAGCCAATTACGAAAAGATGAATTTTCTTTTCCGCTTTATCCTGAAAAAGGCTACCAAACGAAAAGAATCCTTTTCTACATTAGATGAGTCTAAAATCGAAGAATTTGCAAAGGCATTTCGCTCGTAGTAATAAGCGCTCTGCCTTTCCATTCCGTATCTTGACTTTTTCATTATAAAATTCTAAACTTTGTCAATCTTGAAATTTTAGCGCGGTTTTTGTTGTGCGTTTGGATTCCAAATCATAAGTAAGAAATTTTTAGGCAAGGGGCTATTATGAAAGAAATAACTCACAAATCAAGTATCGGTATCGAAAATTGGCATTCGTTTGAGCAAAATCAGGTGTTTAATGAACTTGCGTCATCTTTAGAAGGTTTGTCTGTTGAAGAGGCGGAACAACGTCTTATATTTTACGGCGAAAACAAACTTCCGTTAAAAAAGCAACTAACAATATGGCAGATTATTCTCCATCAGGTTTTAAACCCGCTGATTTTTATTTTAATCGCCGCAGCGGTAGCTTCCATATTAATCGGCGAGGTTAAAGATGCGGTATTTATCCTGCTTGTAATTTTACTTAACAGCGGACTTGGAACTTATCAGGAATATAACGCCGAGATGAGCGCGGCAAGTTTGCAAAACCTGTTAAAAATTAAAGCGCGCGTCAGGAGAAACAAACGGGAACAGGAGATACCTTCGGAGGAGTTAGTCCCCGGCGATATTGTTTTATTGGAATCGGGGTTGAAAGTTCCCGCGGATATCCGTCTCTTAGAAGCATCCAACCTCACCATAGATGAAAGTTTTTTGACCGGCGAATCTATTGCGGCTAAAAAAGATACAAAGATTTTAAGGGAAGATATAGGCGTCAGCGAAAGAACAAACATAGCGTTTGCCGGTTCTACGGTAATGTCGGGCAGGGGAACGGGGGTTGCGGTAAGCACCGGAATTAATACGCAGGTCGGTAAAATTGCCGAGGACGTTACCGAATCCCAATCGGCTAAACCCCCGTTGGTTCTCAGGATGGAAAAATTTATCAAGCAAATTAGTGTCTTTGTTATAGCGCTAAGTGTGATTTTGGCGGTAATATTGAGGATTCAAGGTTCGGATTTTGCCTCAATATTTTTCTTTGTTGTTGCGCTTGCAGTATCCGCTATCCCGGAAGGGTTGCCTGTCGCTTTGACGGTCGCTCTGTCTATCGCTACAAAGCGGATGGCGAAACGAAACGTTATTGTCAGAAAATTAACCGCCGTAGAAAGTCTTGGAAGTTGCACCGTTATTGCAAGCGATAAAACGGGCACTCTTACCGTAAATCAGCAGACCGCAAGAAAAATCATTTCGGCAAACGGGAAAAGCTTTGTTGTTACGGGTGAGGGGTATAACGGGGATGGTAAAATCTCCGACGAGACAAACAATAAAGAGGTCGATTCTAATTATGATGCCAACCTTTACAAGATAAATAAAATATCCGTTTTGGCTAACGAGGGGTCTCTTATTAAAGAAGACGGAAAATGGGTTCATTACGGCGACGCTATGGACGTAGCATTTTTGGGAATGGGCTACAAATTAGGATTAAATCCCGATGATATACGCAAGGAATATCAATTGGTGAGCCAAATCCCTTATGAATCCGAGCGGAAATTTTCAGGCGCTTTTTACGACAAAAAAGGCGTTATCCATATAGGTATCAAAGGCGCGGTTGAAACCGTCTTGGGATTTTGTTCCTCTATGGCAGACGGCGATAAAATTGTCGAGTTGAATAAAAATAAAATCGAGAAACAAGCCATCGAGATGGCAAGCAAGGGTTACAGGGTTCTCGGTATTGCGGGTGCGGAGTATAAAGATTTCCAAAAACAGGAAGTCTATGAAAACGAGGATATACCCGAACTGGTGTTTTACGGCTTGGTTTGCTTTATCGACCCTCTAAGGCAGGAGGCGGTTGATTCTGTCGCAAAATGTAAAAAGGCAGGCATAAAAATTATAATGATAACCGGCGACCATCCATCAACGGCGGGAACTATCGCGCAGGAACTCGGTATTGCGGGAGAAAACCCCAATGTCGTTACGGGGCAGATGCTTGCCGAGGCGGGTCCTCCCGACAGCCCCGCTTTCGAGAAATTAGTCTTTTCAACATCCGTGTTTGCCCGCGTTTCCCCCTCTCAAAAATTAGAGATTGTTGACGTGTTGATACGTCACGGCGAGTTTGTTGCCGTAACGGGGGACGGGGTCAACGATGCGCCTGCTTTGAGACGGGCTAATATCGGGGTTGCTATGGGGTCAGGGACAGATGTCGCTAAAGAAATCAGTTCTATGATAGTTGTCGATGATAATTTTTCGTCTATCGTGTCGGGTGTGGAGGAGGGTAGATTTGCTTACGACAACGTAAGAAAAGTTATTTACCTTCTCATATCGACGGGCGCGGCGGAGGTTTTCCTGTTTATAGCATCTATCTTTGCAGGTCTGCCGTTACCTCTTCTTGCAGTGCAGTTATTATGGTTAAACCTTGTTACAAACGGTATTCAGGACGTTGCTTTGGCGTTTGAGGGAGGAGAACCCGGCGCTATGCAAAGAAAACCGCGAAAACCCAACGAAAAGATTTTTAATCCCCTGATGATAAAACAAACCTTGGTTTCAGGTCTTACTATGGGGATAATAGTTTTTGCATTTTGGTTTTTCCTGAAAAATCATATTGGAATGGAAGAAACCCACGCGCGCAACATTATTTTGCTTCTTATGGTATTTATGCAGAATATCCACGCATTTAACTGCCGCTCCGAGATAACCTCGGCATTTAAAGTGCCGTTAAAGCGAAATTTGGTCCTTGTTTTCGGTGTGCTTGCAGCGCAGGGAATTCATATCCTTAGTATGCAGATTCCGTTTATGCAAAATATCCTGAGAATTGAACCGATTACCCTTATTGAATGGCTTGAGGTTTTGGTATTGGCTATACCTCTGCTCGTGGTGATGGAAATTTTTAAACTTATAAACAAAAGGATTAGCAATAAAAAAGCGACCGAGGGATTGGAGTAGTCGCGCTCATACGGGGTTTTAAGAACGTTAACGGATACAAAGTGCCGTTTATTTTTGCAATTAGCTGTTTGTAACATTACCTGCAATGATTTTATATAAACCGGACTAAAAAAAGGGTTTTAATTAGCGGACATTTGACATATTTTAAAACAAGGGTTAAAGTAATGTGTCTAAAATAAGTTATATTTCAAAATTTGCAGTCATAATTCGGGGATTAATCCAATTTTCCTGAATAATAACGGAATTCAAAGGGAGGTTGCTGTGGTTGTAAAATCTTTATTTGTAGAATTTATCAAATCTAAAATGAGAACTCTTCTTCTGATACCGGTAATTTTGTTTGTTAGTGTATTTGTTGCGACGTGTGGTCCGGAGATTGATAAAAGCATGACCTATCTTCAATGGGATTTCGGCCCTGAATATGTAATAAATTATACTTATATTTATATCGGTGCATCCATTAATTTTGATTACGGCAAACTTTATGCATTAAAACTACCGGAAGGCGCGGAAAAACCGTCTGCTCACGATATTACCAATAAAGGAGGGCATGCTAACCTTATAGATAATGAAATCGGGGTTATATTTTTTGCGGGAAATGAGGCGCATACCGTTTATGATATTTATATTGTCGCGGTTTCGGAGTATGATTACATTGGGCCTGTAAAAAAAACCGTTACAACATGGGAAGCTATTGAAGAGGATGAATATGAACCGGATGACTATTATCAAGATGCTTCGTTAATTGAAGCGGGAGAAACTCAGGAAAGAACAATTTATCCTATGGCTGATATTGATTGGATGGAATTTCATCCGATATACGGCGAAGATTATTCTATCACGATTGATTCACCGGATGAGGGTATGGGTTTATATTTGTTTGATCCTTTTAAAAATGACCCCATAGCTATCGGATGGCCGGGAAACCCTGTTTTTTTTAAAGCTATCAGATCCACTTACTATTTAGCTGTCATAAATATCTATAACTTTGTCGGGAAATATAAACTCCATATAGATATAGAATCCATATTCCCATCAACTCATATACCCGAATTGTGTGAAGCATTGGATATTGAGGAATATGATGTGTATTCAAGCGGCTATGCATTTTGGTTTACAGATACGGAAAAATATCATTACGACGGAAGTTCCGCTCGCAGCGGAAATATTGCTCATAATCAATCCTCTTCAATGTCGTTTACTTTTACCGGTGTCGGGCTTTCTTTTTACTGGAAAGTAAGCAGCCAATTGAATTCCCACAAGTTAATAGTTAAAGTAAACGGGGTGGAAAAATATAATATAAGCGGAGAGGTCGACTGGACGCGAGTGATAATAGATGATTTGGAATACGGGGAGCATACGGTAACATGGGTT
>Ga0334898_1001585_pt1 | contig 24218 bp, 24 predicted proteins | sample GraSluR3_MG_10_FD_207228 | JGI IMG/M metagenome (GOLD analysis project Ga0334898, IMG submission 207228) | Sludge microbial communities from methane-producing bioreactor in Wageningen University, Netherlands - Granular Sludge_3_08-R3 | ecosystem: Engineered > Bioreactor > Anaerobic >... | reverse complement strand
GGGTATTTTGCGCCCCTAAAACTGATATATAAAGAAGTCTGGAAATACAAGGATAAATCAAAAATTACTGGGTTAACTCCTGAAAAAACAATTCAGGAAAGAATGCAGAGAGATAAGAGATTTACAAGAATTGGCTTGGGTGTTTACGCTCTCACAAAACATATAGACAAACTTCCAAAGATTTCTGAACCAAAAACATTAGTTGAAAAAACAGTTAGAAAACACGCAGAAATTCAGGGAATGCTTTTGGAAATAGGAAGTTTTAAATCAGAAGTTGAAAATACATATACAAATGATAAAAAGTTTCTTTTTGAAAACAAACCATTGGGTAGCTTAGCAACACTTAAAATGGTTCCCGCTTTCACTTACGAAAAAATTGTTAAAGAAAGTACAAGTTTTGCTGATGTTATTTGGTTTAATAGTAGAGGATTTCCGAGTAAAATATTTGAAGTAGAACATTCAACTGATTTTAGGGATGCTTTTATTAAGTTTATGGAATTGCAAGATTTTATAACCGAATTCTATTGCATATCATTACAAAATCGAAGAATAAAGTTTGAAAGAGAAAAAAGTAAAATCGCTTTTAAACCAATTGAGAGAAGATTAAAGTTTTTAACATATGAAGAAGTTGAAAGTGATTATCAAAATATTTTAAGAAAAACTTATATTTAGCCTATGAGTGACAAAACAACAAATAAAAAAAATAAGAGACTTAAAAAAAGAGAGTTTCGTAAAAAATGCGAGGATTGTGACACAATGACAAAAGCATATCGAGTGTTTGATATTGATGGTAAAAATTTAGTTGAATGTCTGGTTTGCCTTAATTGTCGTACAGGCGCACCACCAATAAAATAGCTGATAAAAGCAGAAATATTTTCTACTATTTGCTTGTTTAAGATTATAATTATCTATAGTTATTTTATAAAAAGTTTACAAAACCTTCCAAAAGATAGTATCTCATCCTCCCTTACAACCACCTTACACAATTTTAGTCAAAATCAGTGATTGATTTGCCAGTATCGCCGAATGCAAAAAATTGTTCCCAGTCTTTGGTTTGATAAAGAAGCAAAAGAGACCGCTCAGTTTTACGTTGAAACTTTCGGTGATTATTTAGACTCTAAGTCTTTCGTATCAAAAATTAACAATATTAACACCTTGCATAACACACCTTCTGGTGACACAGAAATTATTGACTTCCAGATTTGGGGTTACAGTTTTAACGCATTTTCAGCCGGACCAATGTTTAAGTTAAACCCATCAATTTCATTTATGGTTAATTTCGATCCATCTCAAAACAAACAGGCCAAAAAACAACTTGACCAGATTTGGGAGAAACTTGCCGCTGATGGTGAAGTGCTAATGCCTCTTGGTAAATACGATTTCAGTAAACATTACGGGTGGGTTCAAGATAAGTTTGGTTTGTCATGGCAGCTAATTTATACCGATCCTGATGGCGAGCCAAGACCTCTAATAATACCTTCCCTGCTGTTTGTGGGAGAAATTTGCGGCCAAGCCGAAGAAGCAACTAACTTTTACATCGATGTATTCAAACAGTCTGCGCGAGGAATAATGGCAAAATACCCACCTGGAATGGAACTTGATCAAGAAGGTATGATAATGTTTACCGATTTCAAACTTCTTAATCAGTGGTTTGCGGCTATGGATAGTGCTCAAGATCATAAGTTTGCTTTTAATGAGGCAGTTTCATTTATTATCAACTGCAAAACTCAAGCTGAAATTGATTATTATTGGGATAAACTCTCCGCCGTACCTGAATCCGAACAATGTGGCTGGCTAAAAGATAAATATGGTTTATCTTGGCAGATAGTACCTACCATACTTGATGAATTATTAGCCACAACTTCGTCAGCACAAAAAGAACGGTTCACACAAGCTTTTCTCAAGATGAAAAAGCTTAATATAGCAAAACTCAAAAAACTAGCTGGCCAATAATCCAAGTTTTATTAGGTTAGTTAATGTCTGATATTTTTTACTCGGAAGAGAAGTTTGTTTATATTGTAAAATCGAGAGCAGACAAAGTAAGCTCTTATGACACCTCATCAAACACCTCAACGCATTCCTAAACAAATTCCCGCAACCACAAATCAAACTAAATTTTTTTATGTTTTAATTGGTATTACTGCTGCCTTAATATTACTAGTAATTTACTATGCTGTTCTGCGACAGAACTCAAGTTTAGGTCTGCTATACGCACACAATTCTTTAACCTATTTTATATGGTACATCAGCTTAACAGTTGGAACATCAATTTTATTTGGTGTTAATGCGGCTCTGCTTACTTATCAGTGGCGACGGTATGGATTGAGACGATTAACTCACTTTGGCAGTGGTGGAGTAGGAGCACTTATTGGCTTGCTGGCCTCAACTTGCCCGGTTTGCGGATCGGCCTTTATTTCATTCCTAGGCATTGTTGGAAGTTTGTCCAGCTTACCGTTTCAAGGGTTGGAGGTCAAAGCATTATCTTTTTTGTTAGTAGGTGGCTCAGCCTGGTACTCATTGAGATTGTTGCTTAGAAAGGGTTGCTTTGGTAATACCTGCCCACCGGAGATGGATGATTCATTAAAAAAACCGGTTATTTATGCCCTGGCTCCAACTCTAACAATTATTTTATTGGTCTCACTGGTTGGCTGGAAAATATTTGCCACCGATACCATTAGATTCCCAGAAAAACTGCCGGCAAGTTACGCTTGTCCAGCTGGCAATTTTCATTGATAAATTATCGTCAATTATTGCTATGATAAGTGTGTGATTGGTGTTTCCTCCTTACTAATAATCTCATTATTAATTTTTGTTTTTTGGCTTCACCTGGCTTTTTTACTGGCTATTTACAAAAAGGATAATACTTGGGCCGATATTTTCTGGGGACTAGGTTTTTTTATTTTTTTAACAACAGTTTTGCTAAGCACTATTTGGTCAACCGGAAATATTTCTAGTATCGCTTGGTTAATCTGGTTTCTTGTTAGTTTGTGGGGAGCTCGTTTGGCAGTTTACATTTATTTTCGAAATAAAGGTAAAAAAGAAGATTTTCGTTACAACAAGTGGCGACAAGACTGGGGTAGTGACTGGGTTTGGCGAACTTACTGGCAAGTTTTTTTACTACAAGGTTTCTTTTTGATCTTAATCGCGAGCTCATCCTGGATAGGAATTGTACAATCTCAGTTACAATCACAATTAACAATTGAAAATTGGAATATTGGAATTTGGCTTGGAATTGCTATTTGGTTAATTGGGTTTATCTTTGAAAGTCTTGGCGATTGGCAGCTTCAAAAATTTAATGCTAACCCTAAAAATAAAGGCAAAATTATGAAAACAGGTTTGTGGCGGTATACTCGCCACCCTAATTACTTTGGTGAATCAATGATGTGGTGGGGAATTTGGATTTTGGTTATCAGTAGTTATGGTTCAGTAATTAACTATTTAACAATTGTTAGTCCTTTAACTATAACTTGGTTGTTGCTATTCGTAAGTGGTGTTCCTCTACTTGAAAAGAAATATGCTGACAATAAAGAGTTTCAAAAGTATAAACAGCAAACCAGTTCCTTCATTCCTTGGTTGCCAAAAAAGGAGATAAATGACCAATCTTGATTTTTTACTAACAATTTCCTACTGGAAAGTAGCAATTTTAATGATGGTTATTTTCATTTTTATCGATATGCTTTGGCTGGGTTTTATTGCTAGCAATTTATATACCAAGCAGTTAGGTTATTTAGCCAATCTAAAAAACAGCAATATCACTTTTAATTTACCGGTTGGCCTGCTTGCTCAAGCTATTATTGCTTTTGGTTTAAGTCTAGTCATAGCTTTGGTGTATAAGGGAGGCGGAAATTTGAGTGCAAGTATTTTAGTATCAGCCTTAATTGGTTTTGTAATTTACGCCACCTATGATTTAACAAATCTATCATTCATCAAGGATTGGCCTTGGCAAATTACTCTTATTGATATTATATGGGGCACCCTTCAGGGCACTTTAGCTGGAGCATATGGTTATTGGTTGTTAACTAAATTGGTTGGTTAAACTTTTCCGACTTTTATAAATTATCTGCCCTATAAACAAGTCTGAAATTTTTTTGCTCCAATTTGAAAGAAACTTCGCTTAGTTGTTGTATTACAGTTAGAAAGGGGAAACATGAAAAAATTAATGTTAACCACCTCCATATTAACGCTCGGAGCGTTTGCTCTCATCACCGCTGCTCCCAGTGCTTTAGCATATCGGGGTGATCCAAATGTTCAAGGTCCAAATTGTTCTTCGGAGGAACAGCATCAGGCAATGCAGGAGGCACTAGAAAATAATGACTATAATGCCTGGCAAAATTTGCATCAAGGGAAAGGTAGAATTTCTGAAGTCATAAATGAAAGTAACTTTTCTAAATTTGTACAAATGCATCAGCTGAGAATTGAAGGTAAAACTGATGAGGCCAATCAGATAAAATCTGAATTGGGACTAGGACTGAAAAACGGTAGCGGCCGCCAGAATGGCCAACACCAAGGTTACGGAAAAAATAATCAGTAAGTCGAGTGTGTGGGAGGCCAAAGCCGCGCTGCCGCGCGGCTTTGGCCTAACTATCAATCAAAAACTTTTCAAATCTAATCCTTACTGATTTGTATCTGTTATTATCAAATCGCCCTATTACTTAGTTAGTGTTAGTTAGCTTAAACTTAAACTATGAATAATATTAGCCAACAATCTGATGAGCAAGTTGTTGAGCTAGTGAGAACCAAAGATCAGGAAATTTTTTCGGAAATTATTAATCGTTACCAGATAAAACTATTGCGATATGCCACATATTTAACCCAAGATGATTATCTGGCAGCAGACGTGGTTCAAGAAACATTTATTAAAGCTTTTATCAATCTGCAAAGTTTTAATGTCAAAAAACGGTTTTCCAGCTGGATTTATCGAATTGCACATAATCAGGCAATCAATGCCTTAAAAAAACAGAAAAAATACTCACCGATAATTGACAATCTTGATTTCAGTAGCGACCAGGATATAGAAAGCGACTTGCTGCAGTCCGAGCTGAGAGATCAGGTACAGAACTGCCTTGAATATTTACCTATCCTTTATCGAGAACCATTAACTCTCTTTTATTTAGAAAAAAAATCTTATAAAGAAATTAGTGACATCCTGCGAATTCCAACCAAAACAGTCGCCACCAGAATTAGTCGAGCAAAAAAACAAATAAGGGTTATATGCCAAAACCAGTTAAAAAACAAATAAACAGTCAATCAGAATTACCAAATCTGAATGAAACAGTCATGAGCGCTATTAAATCTGGAAAAGTAACCATGAAACCTAAATGGTATTTTTTACTTGGCTCAATTATTAGCACGCTGAGCCTAGTTGGCTTATCAATTGGCGTTGTCTTTGCGATTAATTTAACTCTTTTTCTATTAAAGAGTCATGGTCGTATGACTCAGTGGAAATTGGAATTAATGCTAGCCGGATTTCCCTGGTGGATACCAGTGTTGGCTATATTTGGCATCATACTTGGCATTTGGTTAATGAAAAAATATGACTTTTCTTATCAAAAAAACTTTGCCCTAATTGCAGCATTTTTTGTGGTAGCTATGTTAATTGCCGGCATAATGATTGACTATTTTGGTATCAATGAAAGCTGGTCAAAAAGGGGACCAATGCAGCGATTTTACCAACAATTAAACAACCGTAATGACATTAATCGACCTTGGCAAAAACAGCTTAAGACACCAAAAAGAATAAACTCTCTATATTAATTATCTGCATGCACCAATTATTATTTCTTTTTTTTAGGTTTTAGACTACCATAAATAAAGTGGTAATTATTAGTAAAGTTGGGCGAAGTTTATTAGTTTTAGTGATTATTGGTCTCTTGGCTTCTCCTCTTTGGATTAAGTTTCTTCCCAATGAAGCTCTATTACCTATTATCAATAACATACCTGGTACTGAAAAAGTTCTATGCCAATATCCTGTCAACGTTAGCGGCGAGTCGATGTCGCCAATTGTACAACCTGGTTCGAATCTTGTTTTTGATCGCTGTTATGACCTTTCAGAATTAAACGAGGGACTGCTCATTCTATTTAAAGATGATTCCAGTCTTAGACTTGGTATTATCCGACATATTTTGCCAACTGAACCGCCAATTTTTAAAGTATCTGGAGAAAAATCACCAGATAGATTACAAGATATAACTACAACTAACATAGTAGCTATCGAACCAAGTATTGATACCAGCAAAACAAAATATCAGGCCAAACAAGATCCACAGACATTTGTAATTCATCCTGATGAGTATTTGAATGATTTATACCTAGCTAAAATTCCCAAAAGTTCAGGTATCGAAAATTCAAACTTAGAGCAAACCACTCAATTTTTAATCGATACCGATAAATTTTGTTTCGTTGTTGAACCAATAAAAACTATCAATGAGGTTAGGCTAGAAATCAGTGATGTCGACTCTGAACAAATTATCTTGCTTGGTGAAAATATTATTTTTACAACAGATCCCCAAACCAATATTAATTGTCTAGATTTTGGTAAAAATCAGGGAATGATCAATCTGGACTCTGGTAAATATAGCTTTAATTTTTTCTCAAACCATCAACTTCTACAAAGCATTATTTTTGAAGTGAATTAGTTTTCCATGCATTTTTTCTGGCTTACCAAATTTCAAAAAAACAATCAGCAAATGTAATAAATACTTGACATTTAGTAAAAAATATATTACATTATCTGGTATGAATAAAAAACGTTATCTTCAAATCAGAGCTCTAGTAGCACTATTTGTGGCCACCATGATGGCTATTGCTGTTAGCAATAATAGTTTTCTGCTAGCTTTAACAACTGTGTTAACTGGAATGGCTCTAATGGTTTTGATTCGCTTGCAAGCCAAAATTAAACTGGATGAACGAGAAATTGCTCTCAGAGAAAAGGCTGCCCATTTAACCTATGCTATTTTTGCGCCCACCATTGGCTTGGGAGCAGTCATAATGCTCATTCCAACTCAGGGAGGCTTTGAGGTTTTTTCTAAAGGTGAGTTTTTATACATTGAATCTTTGGGAATGATCTTGGCTTACTTGAGTTTATTTATGATCGTGGTTTATTCGCTTTCCTACTTTTTTTTGAATCGCAAGTATGGAGGCGGCAGCGATGAAAAATAAAATTAGGGTTTTTAGGGCTTTGCACAATTTAACCCAAGAGCAACTAGCAGATAGGGTTGGCGTCACTCGACAAACCGTTAACGCCATAGAAAGCAATAAATATTTACCCTCATTAGGGTTGGCTTTCAAGATCGCTAAATTATTTAATGCCAAAATTGAAGACATTTTTATCGATGAGGAAGGAGACTATGGAAAATAAATCACTAGCCAACCTGGTTATGTACATATCAGCAATCGGTATAAGTATATTTTTACTTTTTTTTGTCATTGGTTGTACTTGGATTGGGTATGAAGTTAAAAATCAATGCCAAAGGGCTCAGCGGGTTTATGATGGAGATTGTGTTGAGGCGTTGATCGCCCAGCTTGACGATGAGAATCAGACTTATCGCAATCGAAATGATGCTGTCTGGGCTTTAGGCCAGTTCGGTGATAGCCGCTCCTTGCCGGTGCTTCAAAAATACTACACCGGCAACATTCCAGATAGAGAACCATTAGATCTAACTTTGAGCCAATATGAGTTAAAAAAAGCAGTTAATTTGGCCAGTGGTGGAACCAATATTGCCGCTACCATTTGGCGCTTAATGATTAAGGAGTATTAAATTTATTGCTTTTAGCTGAGATTTTATGCTAAAAGTAGGCAATGAATATATTAACTGGTGTTTCTGCCAAACTTAAAAATCACCAGTTTAAAATTTTCACTCTATTAATCATATTTTTGTTGGGTTTGTTTTTACGGCTCTATCGACTTGATGCTTCTCCTTATGGCGCTTTGGTCGATGAAATGCACTTTGGTTATCTGGCTTACTCGCTAATCGAAACCGGAGCTGACGAACACGGGCAATCCTGGCCGCTGGTATTTAAAGGCTTTGGTGATTACAAACTACCAATGTATACCTATTTGCTAATTCCGGTTGTAAAATGGCTTGGTTTATCGGTAATCAGTATTCGTCTGCCCTCGGTGTTTTTTGGCAGTCTATTAGCCCTAGGAATATATTCTTTGGCTCGTTCGTTGAGGTTTCCAGTCTGGTCATCAATTTTGGCCGCTTTTTTAACCGCCGTCAGCCCTTGGCCATTTTTCCTAAGTAGATTTGGCTTAGAATCCAATATTGGTCTATTTTTTTGGGTGGTTGGCCTAACTTCATTAATTAAAACGCAAGACAAACAACCTCTCTGGCGATTAATACTACCTGGTTTCATACTTGCCCTAACTTGGTACAGCTACATTGCTTACCGTCCAATTAGTTTAGTTGTTCTGATGGTTTATCTTAGTTACCAATATGTATTTAAAAAAATTAATAAGAAAACCGTCTTGGTTGTGGTAATTTCATTCCTGTTGGCCATTTCGCCAATGTTATTGCCCAGTATAAGCGGGGCAAACACCGCCAGAATCAGCCAGGTTGGAATTCTGGCAGATCAAAGTAGCGTCTCATTGGTTATTGATGAAAAGCGCACTTTTTGTGATTGGTCCTTACCAAAACTTGTTTGCTACGCCAGCTGGAACAAACCCGTTCTGGCGTTTCAAACAGTTGTAAATCGATTTCTAATGATTTTTTCTCCTGAATATTTAGTGGTGAGAGGGGAGGGTCCAGAAAAATACTCAACCGTAGAAGGTTTCGGACAATTCGCTATCCCCTTATATCCATTCTTTTTGCTGGGGTTATTTCAACTCATTGTTGGCAGAAATCATCGACACTCTAACTTTAAAATCCAACCTAAATCCAAGTTCTTAATTCTGTGCGGTTTATTGGTATCTGTCCTACCTAATATCATTGCCAGTGATCCGCAAAAGATTCGTCTGTCAGCTGCTTGGCCATTTTTTGTGCTAATAATCATTACTGGTTTAAATTATGCTTGGTCATTATGGCAACAACGACTATCTCTTTGGCAAAATCCGGTCAAGTGGCTAGTTGTCGTCAAATACCTGCCGGTGCTGGTACTAATAACTTGGTTTACTTTTCAAACCACTCAATACTTTCTGGATTTTTATTTTATTCATACGCAGAAAAACGATAAGCTCTATACTTCATACGTTCGTGATTTAATGCCGTTTTTAGGTCAATATGACAATACGCATCGACTGGTTATCACACCGATGATGTCCGATCCCGTAATGTTTTATGCTTTTTATAATCAGATTAAACCTAAATACTACCAACAAAACGTAAAGTTGGGACCATTAGAGAGTGATGGCTGGCAGCACGCAGTAGCACTGGGTAATTTCCAAGTTGCCAATGCTCAACTACCTGATGTAGCTTGCCAAGCATTATTAAATAATCAACCAACTTTGTTTATCACCGATCAGCAATACAGTCCAAAGTTAAAACCTGTTGATCAATTTACTTCTATGAATGGGGTTCATACTTACGCCTATGTCTACGACGCTTTAGAGTTTGCCAAAAATAACAAGCTAGATTGTGGTTCTGACGTTAGCCAGCATTAATATTTTTTTAAAGAAGTAGGTAAAAACTTTTGCAACTTAGGCCAGTGTTCAAATAAAACAATCCACAATACTAAACCTGAATATAGCGATAATTCGGCCACTTCTGACCAAGAATGCCAAACCCCCCACATAACTCTTAATTGCTGAGCAAAGAAAATAAGAGGAAAAATAAAAAAACCAATCAAGAGTGCTAAAGGTGACAAGAGCTGCCAACTTCTCAATCTGCTATATAACCAAACCGAAAAACCTAAAAGAACCCCCATAAAACTTAAAGATGTATAAGCATAAATAACCAACCATTCGAATAAGTAAAGATTGTGAAAGGTTGTTTCACCCTGACGATTTATCTCCTGAAGCGATTCGCCTGTCTCAAACCCTAAGAGGCGCTGTCCCCAAGAAATCTCATCACCAGCAACTAACGCAAAACCGAACATCATTATGCTGCTGAAAACCAGCCGGTGGTACTTTTTCGTCCTAAAGTGCTGAATCAACACCGGAATCTGGCTGACAAAACCCAAAAATAGTACCCAAAATTGTAAATTCTCAACTAGATGATCTTCCTTAACGATTTCCTTAAAAAAGTTAAGAGGCCATAGGCTCACGCAATAAAAGAGAAGAAAAATAACTAGCGGAGCAATAATTAAAACAACTGCCCAGTGTTTTCGCCACCAAGACAAAGTTTGGTCAATCAGCAAGCTTAATCCCGCTAATACCAATATGTTAGTTAGTTGAGAAAGATTAAGGTGGGTTAGGGTATATACCGCATTAGGATGTTTGTTTGCACCATAAAAAGACAAACCAATAATTATCACAGACAAAACCAGAGCCAGCCCCATCACACCATATTTAGCTAATGGAATATAACGCGCATTCAGTAACCGTCTAAACAACAATTGCATTAAAATGGCCGGAATTAATAACTGAGAAGCTGAAACGCTTAAAAACTTTTGAACAGTTTGTGGACTGCCATAACTATCTAGCGCCAACAAACCAAGAATAATTCCTAAAAAAAATGTTAAAAACCAATCAATATTTTTACCCACCAATAATTTCGACAGCATTTTTTCAGTATAGCAAACAAGATGTCTTTAAAATAAAAAGTTTAAAAATTAGAGTGCGCTTGATCAATAGGATGCGTATACTAAACAGGAAATGATCTTAAACCCACCACAAACGGCTTATAGATATGAGAGAAAGTATCTCAGTAATCTTGCTTCACCCTGGCAAATCGAGAAATCAATTTTGCTTCAATCAAATATGTTTAGCCCAGTTTTTTATCCAAGAGAGGTATGGTCGCTGTATTTTGATACACCAACAAAAGAATATTTCCAACAGAATTTACTTGGCCATCAACGAAGGATAAAAATTAGAGTTCGTTGGTATGAACATCATGGCCAGCTAGATAATTTTCAAATTGAGATCAAACAAAGACTAGGTGAAGTTTTGAAAAAAATAATCTACCCATTTAACATTAAAATTACGTCATTAACATTATCAAATCTAATCAGCCTAGTTCAAGAGCAACTTGAATCGCACCTGCCTGAAAGCAAAGTACTTTTACCAGCTATAGTGAATCATTATCAACGACGATACTATACCTCTAATCAAGTTCCTTATCGCCTTACTATTGATTCAGGCTTAAAATTTGCCACTATTGATAGTTGGCAACAAAACTATGACACTCATCAACTACCATTTACCATTCTTGAAGCGAAATACGCTATAGAACAGGATCTTCATTTAGGTAAAATTTCTCAAAAAATTCCACTTCAGATTAGCAGATCATCAAAATTTGTGATGGGCATGCAGCAGTGTTTTCCCAACAACGTATACTATTAACATTATGATCCTTTACCAAGTCAAAACTCCCAGGTGGAAGTTTTGGTTGGCAGGATTGTTAATGGCAACTCTTTTTGTTTTTGGAATGGTAATTTGGCGACCAAACTGGTTGTTACGATCTATTCTTAATCAGCCAATCTCTGTCACCCCGAGTGAAAATTTCTTTTCCTAACCTATCAAGGTAAGTTTGAGTTCACCGCTAAGGGGTCAAATTCATTACACCCTCGACGGTACAATTCCGACCAGCAATTCTCCTATATATACTCAGCCATTCGATGTTTCCCAAAGTGCAATTTTACAGACAGCAGTGTTTGTTAACGATAACTTACAAACAAATATTCAGTCTCACGATTTTTTCATTAACGCCAAACACAATATGCCGATTGTATCAATTAATTTACCTCCAGAATCACTCTGGGATGATGAGATTGGTATCTATGTTGAGGGTAATCACAAGAACTATCTGCAAACTGGATCTGACTGGGAAAGGTCGGCTTGGATGCGCTGGTATGAACCAGATCACAAGTTGGGTTTTGAACGTCTAATTGGACTTAGATTACACGGCAATGCAATGCGTGGAATGCCACAGAAAGCCTTCCGCATTTATGTGCGGGATGAGCAAGGTAGGGAAGTAAAACTTACTTACCCATTATTTGGTGAAGCTGGCAATCGTCAGCATTCTTCATTCGTCCTACGCAACAGCAGTAGTGATATGGCACATACTTTTATGAGGGATCGTTTGGCGAGTGAGCTAGTTCAGCAAAGCGACTCTAATTTGGATACACAATCAGCTAGACCAGTTGTTCTTTATCTTAACGGCCAGTATTGGGGGTTATATTATTTACGTGAAAGATTTGACGAAACTTATTTCTCGGAAAAATATCAAGTTGATCCTGAATTGTTGTCGATTGTAGAAGTACCGTTAAATAATGCCGAAAAACGCGGTCAAGCTATCTCAGATTCCAAAAAGTCTCAGGCAGATGCCGATCTTTATAATCAACTTTTATCTGATATTCGCAGGTGTCGTGACTGTGTAGATTTCAATCACTTAGATCGTCTAGTCGATACTAACAACTTAATCGATTACTTTCTCTTTGAGTTCTTTTTTGCCAATGCCGACTGGCCATATAACAATACTAAAGCCTGGCGCTATCGTAGCCCAACAAATCAGCCGGTTGAATCGCAACTTCAGCCAGAATTAGACGGCCGGTTTCGCTGGCTTCTTTTTGATGTCGATGTTGGTTTTGGTGCTGGTCGTGATAGTACAGAAAAGATGATTAAGGTGGCAAACAACAACCCTTATACCAACTTTGAAGACCACGCTTTTCCATTTCGGAATATGTTCTTTAACCAAACTTTCCAACAACACTGGCAAGCACGATTAAATGAGTTAACAGCAAATGTATTATCACAGCGTAATCTGGTCCAAACTGCTGAGGCTCTAGCCGCCGAAATTCGTCCGGAGATGTCCCGTCATATTGAAAGGTGGGGTAAAGAAGCGGCTCAAGATGGTGTAGACAGTGTCGATTCTTTAACAGAATGGGAAGTTCAAGTGGAATTGTTAAAAGATTTCTTGCGGACTCGCACTGCTGCTTTCCAAGATCACACTCAAGAGTTTATAAAAAATAGTCACAATATCCCTTAGCCACAACAAAACAAATGCTATACTGATGCGAGTTATGCAACTGGAAACCCTACGTTCATATTTTGAAGTATCGGGATCTTTTGATCCGCAACAAACCTTGATACTAGCGCTGATTTTAATTTTGAGCACTAGCTTGGTTTCTTTGGTGTATTACTACACCGGCAACTCACTATCTAATCGCGGACGCCTCGCAGCAATCTTGCCTTTAATGTCAGTCACCACGATGCTAATTATCTCGATTATTCAATCTTCACTAGCGCTGTCTCTGGGACTAGTAGGTGCTTTATCGATTGTTCGTTTCCGTTCGGCAATTAAAGATCCAGAAGAGCTGGCCTTTATTTTTTTGGCAATTGCCTTGGGTTTGGGTTTTGGTGCCGGCCAACCGATTATTACACTAATCTTTTTGGCTGTTATCTTGCTGTTGGTTTTAGGGCAAGCTGTGTTGCGCCAACCTTTTAGTCGAGTTTTTACTGATCGAGACTCACTTCATCTGGAAATAGTTTTTCAAAAGCCACGGTCACTTAATCAGGTTGTGGAAGAAATGCAACCATATTGTCAAAAAATTACTCTAGTTCGTTTAAATCAAGACGAACAACAGGTTATGATGTTTTTGATTAAACCTCAATCGACGGATGCTTTAGAAAAACTGCAACAACTTTTTCAAACAAAATACAAAGATGCTCGCTTTTCACTTCTGCAGTACCAACCGTTGGTTTAGCTATGTTACAAGATAAATTTTCTTTGAAAAAAGTGTGGTCACGGCAAATTATTTGGCCACTATTTTTAAAATTTTCTTACCTTGGAGTACTACTGATTGGCTTAATTGATGTTCTCATTTATTTTGGAGCTGTTAAAAATAACCTAGGTATTTCTCCTCTTTGCCTAGCTACAATTATTGGTGCAATACATTTAATTATAAGGTTGAAATTTAAACAGTCACTCTCGGAATCATTTGCCAAAATTAATCTGGGGTTTATCGTCCCTGTCCTTGGCATCTTACCAGCCTTCTTGTTTTTATTTGAAGAATATGGTCCTTTGTACCCTAACTATTTTTTCACTAATTTTGGTTTTCACTATTTGGGTATTTTTCCGTTGGCAATAATAGTCGCTCTGTTTGGATTTATTCATGTGGACTTTGCCTGGCTAAAAAGACAAGCTCCCATTGTATATTTTTATAGCTGTCTGGCGATTATGTTCGCTGCTCTTATGACTTACTACATTGAGCCAGAGCTGTACAAAAATTACACAACGGAAGATGGCTTGGTAGAGAATCTGACTGCCATTAGCTACTTTGTGGCTGCCATATTAACCATTCTACTAAGCCGACAACCAAAATACTGGGCCAGATCCCTTTGGCTTCAACGGGCGTTTCAGGGCTTATTTATCCTGGCTGGCGCAGCGCTGATGCTTGTTGGAGCAGAAGAAATTTCTTGGGGACAGCGAATAATCGGTTTTGAAACTCCTGAATCAATTGCTATTATTAATCGACAATCAGAGGTTAATCTTCATAACTCAGAAATTGTTTGGCCATATGTTTATCTGGCTTACTTACTGATCGGTATTTACGGTATGTCTTTATGGTTGGTTAGATGGAGTCTAAGGGATATTCTACCTAAAAAAGACTATTGGAAACGCTTTGTCAATCTAATTACACCTAGCGGCTATCTGTTCTTTAACTTTGCGATGATTACACTCTATGTGTGGTTGCGTGAACACCACGGACCGTGGAAATATCAGGGTTGGGAGGAACTGAGTGAGATTTTCCTAGCAATCGGAATCGTCATACATCTTGGACAACAACTGCGGCAAAAGCGCCTCCTTTCATGATAGAAATTATTTCTTAAGATAATCAGTGTGTTGTTCGAAGCCTTATCTGAATTAATTATTCACAATCAGCTATTTGGGTCGTAGAATACTCGAGTTAAACAATTTGAAAAAATGTTTGGAGGACAGATGGCAACTGAATTGGAAAACAATCAAGAAGCACTGCTAACCTTGGCGAAGCAGAATTTTAAACGTTGGAATGATGCTCTATTAACTAAAAATCCAGAAGAAGTCGCCAGGCTTTACACACCAAACAACTCTTTTTTACCAACCTTGTCACCTGATTTCCACCACGGACATCAAGGAGCAGAAAACTATTTTGAACATTTTTTAGCTAAAAATCCAGAAGGTATTGTGGTTACTGAGTCCGTTCATTATCTTAGCGATAAAGCATATCTTCACAGCGGTTTTTATGATTTTGAGGTTGGTCCTGACGATCAGCGTGAAGTTGTACACGCAAGGTTTACATTTGGCTGGCAATTAATTGACGGTGAGTGGCAGATATTTCATCATCACTCTTCACTAGTACCTACCAAGTAAAAAATCTAATACACCCACCAGTCATAAAAATATATTGCTAAGTGTTCATGTTTAGCTTGGCAAAATAGCTAACTTAGCCTAGTATCAAGATGTGATTAAGCGTCTCTTGATTCGGTTACTCAAAAATAAGTATTTGGCATATTTTGTTATTTTTGCTATAGGTTTGATAGTATATTGGCCATCCTTTAAAAACGATTTTGTCTGGGACGACGAAGAACAGATTGTTTTAAACCAATCCGTGCACAGTCTGGCCAATTGGACGGATTTTTTTGGCGGATCGACCTTTAACTCCGGAGGAAAATCGGCTAGTGGAGGTTTGTATTATAAGCCAGTTATGACGCTTAACTATGCAGTTTTATATAATATTTTTGGACCAAGAGCTGGATTCTTTCATTTGTATCAAACAATAATTCACCTTGTTAATTCTTGCTTATTGTGGTCACTAGTAAAGTGGCTTATTGATCAAAGTATTTACTCATTCAATATTTCACATTTTTCACCATCTGAAAAAAGGAAGGTTTGGCTATTAATTGGTTGGTGGCTTACACTGGTTTTTTTAGTTCATCCACAAAACGTTGAGGCGGTGGCTTATATTGCCAGCTTGCAAGATGTTTTATCATTTTTTTGGGGAATGCTTGCTTTACATTCTGCCTTAAGGTTGCCAAGAACATTTTGGCGATATCTTTTAACTGGCACATTCTTGTTACTAGCCGTTTTATCTAAAGAAACCGGCGGCTTGTTTGTACCCTTAACTTGGTTGGCAACAATTTTTTGGCCGGCTGCTACAGAATCTTCTCATTTAGAGAAACTCAAGCTGCAGACAGATCAAAAAATGTTTGTGCAATCAAAAAAAATCTCTAGAGAAACAGAACTTATTTATGGTGGAATTTTATCAGTAGTAATCGGAATAATTTATGTTTTCTTGAGATTTTATTATGCTGGCTTAGATCTAGCCAGCCACGGACTCTCACCCATTACGCAAATATCACTGCTCGAAAGACTGGCAAGTTTGCCAAAAATTATTTTGTTTTATTTACACACATTTTTTTGGCCCCAACAACTAATTATTGCTCAACATTGGCGTGTTGGCAGTTTAGATTGGATAAATTTTTGGCAGCCTCTAATTATAATTTTGACAGGCGCAATCTTGCTTCTCTTTGTTATTTATAGATTTAAACTCTGGCAATCAAGATGTTTTTTGTTTGGTTTGTCTTGGCTACTTCTAGGACTATTGCTTCACTCACATATTTTTCCACTTGATATGACCGTGGCAGATCGCTGGTTTTACTTTTCTATGGTGGGTTTATTAAGCCTACTAGGTCTAGCATTTGGTAAGTTGTTAACATTCAATCGCTGGAAACGCAATCACTTCTGGAAAGTAGGAAAATATGCAGTCTCACTTTTTGCAATTGTAATCATTGTCCTGCTTGGTGTAAGAAGTCAGTATCGAATAAATACTTGGAGAAATAGTTTAACTTTGTATGAAAATGATATAAAAAATAATCCCGACGCTTTTGATTTGAGCAATAATTATGGGGTCGCCTTATATCGAGAGGGAAGAGTAGAAGAAGCTTTGACTGCGTTTAAACACTCACTTGATATTGCTCCTTATTGGTGGACGAACTGGAATAATTACGGGGCCATTATGGAACAGCAGGGTAATAATGAAGAAGCGCGAATGGCTTACCAGAAGGCAATCGATAATGGAAATTATTATCTAGCCTATGAAAACCAGGCCAAATTATTATTGAACACCTCATCCGCCGAGGCAAAAAGCTTCACCAAGGAAGCACTTAATTACTTTCCCTACAACATAACACTCTGGTTTGTCTATCTGTCTAGTTTAGAAGAGCCTGATGAAATTAAAACCGCCTTGCCTATGGCAGAATATTTAGCTAAACAAACTAGATCATCTGACTTCATTAATCTTTATCAGTCACTGCAGCAAGCAGCAACTCCAGAAGCTAAACAAGATTTGCCATAAGCTGTAAATATTGAACTGTACTTTTATGATTTCTTTTTAATCGATATTATTAAACCTGTTTGTCTTTCTCTAAAAAACTCGGTGCCAAGCTGGAAAAAACTTATACAATTTTCTAACCAGAAATTAGCCTTTAACTTACATTCAAAAGTAATTAATGATGTTTCGGTCTGATTGGTCTGATATGAAACGTTTGCTAATTGTTGTTTTATTACTTGGTCTAGCGGGTATAGGGGTTTGGTTAAATCGAACAGAGTTAATTAAACAACCAATTAGCACAACTGAACAACAATACAATAAGAGCAATCAAGATGGATTGTCATCATCGGCAGTTGGCACCAATAGTGCCAGTCCAACTAATGACAACCCTAACACCCCCACAATTATTGCCTCTAATCTTGATACTCCTTGGGGAATAGCTGTTCTTCCAGATGGTAATTTGTTGGTTACCGAGCGACCTGGGAGGGTAAAACTTATTACAACAGAAGGGGCATCGGTAAGTATTCAACTTGTCCAGATCAGTCAAACTGAAGAAATTGGCGAAGGTGGTCTGTTAGGCATTGCTTTAGATCCTAACTTCCTCACCAATAATCAAGTTTATCTTTACTATACCTATAGAGAAAATAGCAATGTCTTTAATCGGGTTTCTAAATTTCTTTTAGCTGACAATGCTCTGACAAATGAGCAGATTGTGGTCGACAAGATACCAGGCTCAAACAACCATAATGGAGGTCGAATAAAATTCGGTCCAGACAATTACTTATACATTGGCACTGGCGATGCAGGGCAAGCAGATTTGGCTCAAGACACAGATTCTCTGGCTGGAAAAATTTTGCGAGTCACATCAAGTGGAGAACCGGCTCCAGGTAATGCACTTGATAATCGAGTTTATTCCTACGGCCATCGAAACGTTCAGGGTTTGGCATGGGATGAGCAGGGCAGATTGTGGGCAACCGAGCACGGAAGATCAGGTATTCAATCAGGTTTTGATGAGTTAAATCTAATTAAAAACGGGAGCAACTACGGCTGGCCGTCGATTCAAGGAGATGAACAAACAGAGCAGATGTTAGCGCCCAAGCTTCACTCGGGATCAAGCACAACTTGGGCACCCTCTGGTTTAGCTTACCTAGATGGATCAGTATTTTTTGGTGGCTTGCGAGGGCAAACTCTTTACCAAGTAAAATTAGATGATTTGTCTATTACCAATCACTTCCAACGCGAATTCGGCCGAATTCGAGAAGTTGTGGCTGGTCCAAATAATAGTTTGTATATCTCAACCAGCAATCAAGATGGTAGAGGCAATCCAGACGAAGAAGATGATAAAATCATCAGGCTTATATTTTAGTATCAGATTGTATCGAAGTACTTACATTTTTCTATAAATGCATATCAGTTTCTAACAAATTATTACATTTTTTGAACTTTTGAATTTAGCGGTTCATCACTGACAATAAAAACAATGCTTGCGCGCAAATACTTTATAAATCACAATAAACATTACAACAAAACAATTATTGGTTAACTTATCAAGACAAGAAGGAGAGCTGTGAACAAACATAAAGATCAAATTATTACCACCTTGTCCATCTCAATTTTATTTCTCACAGCAATAGTAAGCTGGAATATGACTGCTTGGCTACTGTTAGTAGCTATTTCCACATTGTTACTTGCCTGGTATTTCTTGGTTAAGTAAAAACTTGAAACTACTAGAATTGATTTTATTTAGGACCAACAATTTTTATGTTCTTGTCTAAAAAATCAGTGTGGTTTGTCCGTTTAAATTCCCAAAACTCAAGTGGTACCGGAATTTTCCCTGATCCATTTGGAGCATCGATAACATAAGTTGGATAAGCGATACCAGAAAGTCTTTTTCTTAGCTCGGTCATAATGGCAACTTCCTTTTTGAAAGACACCATAAAATGTTCCACACCAATCGTGGGATCGCAGCGATAAATATAATAGGGACGAACACCTAGCATCGGCAGTTCAGAAAACAAGTTATACAAAACCTCCACATCATCATTGATTCCCTTAAGAAAAACCGATTGAGATAACAAGATGGCACCGGTATCCTTGATTGCTTTGACGGTTTTTCTGGTAATTGGCGTCAACTCGTCAGGATGTTCGAAGTGTATAGAAACATAAAGAGCTTGTTTGGAAATCGAGCGAAAAGTTTTTAAAAGTTGAGGTGTGATCAAAGTTGGATTAGCCACCGGGGTTCGAGTGTGCACCCTGATAATCTTGATCTGCGGAAGTTTTTTAATCTTGTTAATGGCTGCTATTAACAATCGAGGTACCGTTACAGGATCACCACCAGAAAAAATAACCTCATTAATGTCTTGATGACTTTCTAAATAACTAACCATTGCCTCGATATCTTCAAGTGTTATGTTACCGGCTTCGATGTCTGAAACTCTTCGCCTTCTGGTACAAAAGCGACAATAAGCCGCACAAGTCATTGTTAACAAAACCAACACGCGACTGGGATATTTGTGAACCAAACCCCTGGTTACAGCGTGGGCATCTTCTAAAAGAGGATCAACCAAGGACTGACTGGTGGGTCTAGTTTCTTCAGCAGAGGGATAAAACTCTCTTCTTACTGCTGGTGAATGCTTTGCCAATTCTTCTAAGTGCGGCGAAACTTTAAAAACTAAGCCACCCAAAGGGTCATAGTCTAGATTATTGTTTAACTTTTTTTGGCGATTTGCCGGATTTTTTTTCATAACTATTGGTTTAAACGATTTTTAATCGCCAGTCAAATACCAATTTAAATCAATGTAAATTAGGCGCCAGGGCAAAGCCCTGGCGCCTAATCAATTTCAACTAGTTTAATGGCTGAAACTTAAAGGCTTGTTTAGTAGTCTCGACGACCACCGCCACGATTGCCACGACCACCACCGGATCGATTATTATCTCGATCACGCCAGCTGCCGCCACGACCGCTGCCGCCACCGCGGTTAAAACCGCCCTGGCCGCCACGAGGACGATCCTCTTTTGGCTTGGCAATGTTTACTTTGATGACACGACCATCAAGCTCTTGCTCATTTAACTGTTCAATTGCTTGATTGGCTTCTTCTTCAGAGCTCATCTCCACAAAACCAAATCCTCTGGATCTACCTGAGAATTTATCCTTTATAACTGTCGCCGATACAACCGTACCAACTTTGGCAAAAAATGCCGATAGTGATTCATCAGTCGTATCCCACGACAGACTACCCACGAATAACTTAACTGACATATGGGTTTACTCCCTCTTTCTTTTTTCCGCTTCACCGATGACCTAGTTAACTGACTAACTGCCGAAATCAAAACTTGAAAAGTATTTAAAGTAAACCCATCAGTTATCTATTCAGTAGTGAAACTTTTGAGGGATTATTATAACAGGTTTTTTCAAATTACAAGTGCTAAATTATATTTTTTACCAATCTTTTTAGCTATTTACTAATTTGATATAGAAACGCCAGCAAACTTTCATTCTACTTACCAATCACTTGACAATTTATTACTAAATTTTTTACAGTGCACCAAAGTCTGGCTAACCAAAGCTGAGGAGAACAAGCAATGATTATGAGGCAGAGCACTGCTCAAGTAACTGAACAACTAGTAAAAATTCGCCAACAAATTGATCAGCTAGACCTTCCAATCTCAGCTTTTGCCGGCATCTGTTTTAACCATAAGCGATTCTACTTGTCCGAAAACAGCGCCGTTCATCAAAGCCACCACCAGTACCATTTTTCTCCTGAAAACACCAATAGCTTCATCCACAGTCGCTTCAGGCGTCATTCTAAAGGTCATAACCTAAAGTTTTTAGCCTGTGCTTTTAATCAACCACAAGCAGACGATCAAATTATGTCTAAGCTTTGGTTGTCTGATGATATTGTTCCTATCGCCAGTCAACGCAAACAAACTAATTGTCAAAGTGATGTTCAAAAGTTAGCTAGAGTTGCTCAACAATCTTTTCAGGACAATGGTGTAGTTAAGATAGATATTGCAAAAAATCGTTTACTTAACCCAGCTTGGTTGGTAACCCTGGCTGATTATAAAAGAAAAACACCTAGTTCAACTTTCAGAAAACTTCTTAAAGAGGTAAAGCAATTTAGAGGCAAAACTATTAGTTTCATTAGCGCTACACCTCAGGGTGGGGGAGTATCAATTATGAGGCATGCTCTTATTAGGCTTTATCGATTAATGGGAGTGAAGGCTAACTGGTATGTGCTAACAGAATCCCCAGAAGCTTTCCAGGTAACCAAAACAAAATTCCACAACATTTTGCAAGCGGTTGCCAATAAAAATATCCAGCTGTCAAATAAGGACAAGGAGATTTACCGAGGCTGGATCAAGGATAATGCCGAAATTTTCAGTCCGGTTTTTAAGACCAGTGATGTCATTGTTATTGACGATCCACAACCATCCGGGTTAGTGCCTTATATTAAGAAAACCAATCCAAATGCCAAGATTATTTATCGTTCACATATTCAAATTGAATCTCACTTAACAGATAAACCTGAAACCGCCCAAGCTAAAACTTGGGATTTTATTTGGAATAACATCAAAAATTGCGATCTATATATTTCGCATCCTGTTGAAGAATTTATCCCTAAACAAATTCCTGAGGAAAAAACCGTTCTTATGCCACCAACTACCGATCCTTTAGATGGTCTTAACAAGTCATTAACAAACAGGCAAATGAATTATTACTTGAAATTGTTTAATAAATTACTGCTCGAAAGCAACCAAACGCCCTTGGATTTAAAAAGACCATACATTATTCAAAATGCTCGCTTTGATCCTTCAAAGGGTATTCCTGATACCATCGAGGCATTTTCGCATTTAATGAAGGCTTATTCCCTTGATGATCCCCAGCGACCACAATTGGTTATCGTAGGTCATAGTTCGGTAGATGATCCTGATGGAATTCCGATTTATAACCTGACGCTTAATCTAATTCACGAAAATTATCCCGATCTAACTGACGATATAAAAGTGGTTCGATTGCCCCATATCGACCAACTCTCTAATGCCTTGGTTAGAAGAAGCAAAATTGTCCTGCAGCTATCGCATAAAGAAGGGTTTGAGTTTAAAGTCACCGAAGCCTTAATGAAGGGTAGACCAGTGATTGCTTATAGAGCTGGCGGTATTCCTCTCCAGATCGAACATAATAAAAGCGGCTTTTTAGTTGATAAAGTGGGCGACACAACTCAGGTAGCCAGACATCTTCACTCGCTCCTATCAAATAAAAACTTATATCAAAAGATGTCACAACAGGCTAGAAAATTAGCTCGCAAAGATTTGCTAACACCAACCAATGCTCTCAACTGGCTATTTCTGGCTAATAGGGTATTAGCAGATGGTGCTTTTGAGGGAAATAGACGTCACATTAATGAATTAATTAGCTCCAGCAAGTAAAAATTAAAAATTGAATAAATTTAGCAAAATATTGTCAATAACTTATTGCCATTTTTTTAACCACCATAAAAGATAATATTTTTACTTGGACAAAACTACTACCTCCAAAACATCAGGCAAACAGGTGTATCTCTCTAATTCAACAGACTCTCCAAACAAAGACAGTTCGTAATAACTGGTTGAACCGTGCTGATAATCTCCCTCTTCCAAAACGACTGCCATCAGTTCGGCTGGCTCAAACTTTTCAATCTCCTTGACATCACAACCAGAAAATTTCATAAAGTAACGATGCTCAGGCCCATTATGATAGGGGTGTAAACTCGATTGCACACTAACATAAATAGGTTGCTGATATTTATCACAAAAATCTGTATAACAAGCCAGCAAATCAGAGGGTGACCTACCGACTGGTTCAAAATATTGATCAGTAAATTTTGGTTGTAACCAATAAACAGAAGCAATAATTAAAATAATTACACCCACTTTCTTAGGTAAAAGTGCTACTAAAAACAAAAGTACAGTTAAGGCACCAAAGACGTAATGAGGGTGAATCGGCACCGGTGCTAAAAAAGTAAGGGTTAAAGAAATAACTGTTAAAGCCAGAATTACAAAAACTTTTTTTGCAAAATTATATTGGCGATTTGATCGATACTGACAATATGCTCTAATTGCTAAAACAAGTAAGAAGACCAAAACAACAACTGCCAACCAAGAGGAAGTGCTAAATACATAATTTGCTAAAGCGGAAATTTTTGTAGTTAGCTCAGTACCTAAATGCTCGGTTTTTGGCTGAAACAGCAACATCTTAGTAAGTAAAAACTGGTGTCGAATCTCAAAGACAATGGTTGGCAAATTAACAACGACCAATGACAAAATGAAAAAGGGTATTTGATATTTAAAAAACTTTTTCCAACTAATTATTTTGAGCCAGGGAGTTAAAGCCAACATCGATAAAACCAAGGGAGCCGCTGAATAAGAAAAGGCAGTTGCTAAAGCACTAAAAAAAGACCAGGCCAGCAGTTTCTTAGATGACCACCTATCAATAAGCGATAGCCAAATAAAAACTGCCGCTACTAAGCTAGGCAGAACAAAAGTTGGATTCCAAACATATCGATTCTGAATTACAACTTGAGGGTGAACAGTCGTGAAAAGAAAAATAAGCCCCAAAATCCATTTGTCCTTGTTGTTTTTAAGCCAGCGCCAACCAATTAAAAAACTCAAAACGTAGACAAACAATCCAGTGTAAATAGTGGAGTAAGCCGATTGACCACTTAATACATATCCAGGAAAAAGTAAGTAGAAATAAATTGCACTTTGATTGAAGGGTAGGGCGCTGGTTTGTGGACCCAACAAAGGAGGCTTGCCTGTTTGGTACCAATTTAAAA
>Ga0334898_1001581_pt1 | contig 24330 bp, 24 predicted proteins | sample GraSluR3_MG_10_FD_207228 | JGI IMG/M metagenome (GOLD analysis project Ga0334898, IMG submission 207228) | Sludge microbial communities from methane-producing bioreactor in Wageningen University, Netherlands - Granular Sludge_3_08-R3 | ecosystem: Engineered > Bioreactor > Anaerobic >... | reverse complement strand
CTCGCGCCGCGTGGGCGCCACGTCGCCCGATTCCCGGATTCTCGCCTCCAACGGTGGGGCAATGTGGGTGTCAAACCGCGAGAAGCACGGTTTGCCGGCCCCATCGGGAGGGTTTTGTGGGCGCCACTTCGCCCGATTCCCGGATTCTCGCCTCCAACGGTGGGGCAATGTGGGTGTCAAACCGCGAGAAGCACGGTTTGCCGGCCCCATCGGAAGGGTTTTGTGGGCGCCACTTCGCACGCGGCGCTGGGCACCGGCGTTGGAACCCTCGGCGCTTTGGTCAACGGCTTGCGGATTTTCCAATTCTCACCCCCGATCGTGTTGCGTCCGGCCGGGCGCCGGGTCGTTTTCAGTAACTCAGGACCGCGACGGCCTCGGGCGAGCGACAGGGGCCAACGGCATGAGGCGACCGAGCAACGGCCTGCGAGGCGCCCGCGTTCGCGCTGCCCGCCTTGTTGCCGATTCCCATAACGATACATTCGTATACCTATGATGCCCGATTTCACGGCGCAAGTCAAACGCCAAAACGGCCACCCCGCCCGCTCTGGAAGTGCCTCGCCCCCAACCCCGTTCGTAGTTCCGGCTTCAGCAGCACCCGTTCGTAGTTCCGCCTTCAGCCGGCTCACGTCATAACGCGGCCCGTGGCCGCAACCAAGCAGGGGATAACCCATGATGGAACGCTGGGAATGATGGAGTGCCGGAATAATGGGATTCGGCACGGGCGGGGCCCAACACTCCATCGCTGCAACACTCCCCAACCTGCGCGCACGGCGCGTAGGAGTTGCAGCGTAAGACTCTGTCGGGTCCGTCGGCCGGCTGAAGCCGGTACGACGAACCGCTTCGATGGCGGCAGGCGGTCTCGCGGGGTGGGCCGGCGCCGCGTTGAGAACCTCAGGGCGTGCCACCCGCCGTTTGCCGGGAGGACGCAAGCTCAGACTTCGTCGGGCACGACGAACGGCTTGCGGTACGACTTGCGCAAGTAGCGGTTGGCTTCGTCGTCGTTCGCGATGGTCTCCGAGTCGCCGTCGAAGTCGATCGTGCGACCGGTGAGGTACGAGACGTTGGCCAGCAGGGGCATCGTCGTGGCCATGTGGCCTTCGAGCACGTCGGCGTGGAGATCCTCGTGCTTGCGGCTGCGGCAGGCTGCGAGCCAATTGGGATGGTGGACGTAATCCATCACGTGCCATCGCTGGTCGGTGTTGGGCATGGCGGCGTGCGGGCCGAGTTCCCGCTTCGGGCCGAGGAAGGTGTAGTAGCTCGTGTAGTCGGGAAAGAGCATGTATCCCTCGGTGCCCAGCAGGAACGCGCCCACGCAGGCGTCGGGGTTGCCGTGGAAGCGGTACGGGTCGCGCAAGCCCGCCTCGGAGGGCGTCCACCAGTTGCGGTGCTCGACCGTGATCATGCGCCCGTCGTCGAACTGGCAGGCGAAGGTCTGGTTGTCGGGCCACTCGCGGTCGTCGTCGTGCACCCCGACCATTCCCAACGACTGGATTCTGACCGGATGCCTGTCGATCTGCATGGCCCAGCGAATGATGTCGATCTGGTGGACGGGCTGGTTGGCGGCGTCGCCGTTGCAGAAGTCCTTGAGCCAGTACCAGCGGCGATAGCGGAAGTTGCTGTACTCCTGCTCGGGCGCCGGACCGACGAACAGGTTCCAGTCGAGTTCGGCGGGCGGTTCGGTCGGCTCGTGGCGTCCCAGATTGCCGTGCACCTTGTACGAGACGGCCCGGGCCATGTAGATCCGGCCGATGACGCCTTCCCGGGCCTTTTCGACCCCCTCGATGACGTTGGGGCTCGAGCGGCATTGCGTGCCGACTTGCACCATGCGCCGGTATTTGCGGGCGGCCTCGACCATCTTGCGGCCTTCCGCGACGGTGTGCGCAAGGGGTTTCTCGACGAACACGTCCTTGCCCGACTGGCAGGCCCAGATCGTCGCCGGCGCGTGCCAGTGGTCGGGCGTGCCGATGCTCACCCCGTCGATCGACTTGTCGGCCATGACCGCGCGCAGGTCCTGGACCGTGGCCGGTCGCTTGCCGAACTCGCTTTCGAGACGCTTGGCCGCCGCCTCGGCGGTCTTCATGTCGCAGTCGCACACCGACGCGACCTCGACGTTTTCGCCGCTCTTGCCCATGCGGGCCAGGCTCAAGGCGTGGGCCAGGCCGCGACGCATGCCGATCACCGACACGCGAAAGCGGTCGTTGGGGCTTTGTGCCGACCGGGCGACGGCGGGAATCGCGACCGTCGACGCGGCGGCCAGCGCCGCGGACGATTTCAGGGAAGACTTCAAGAACTGCCTGCGGTTGTTTCTCACGAGCAATGCCTCCCGGTTCGTGCGCGACGGTGGCCGTGAGGCTGCTTCATAGCAGAATCCACGCGCTGCGGCAACACTCCGCGCAGGCGGGTAGTCTTGCGGTTGCTGGAGTCACCGGGGCTGGCTCGGGCGATATTCGTCGCCAGGCTGCTCACACGACTGCCTCCTAGACTTGTGGAACATGTCCCCAACCGTCCGTCAGGGCACTCTCGGTAAGGATGTGTCGTACGCTGACGAGCATTTCCCGGTTATGTCGCCATTCGATTTCTTCCCGGAACTGGAGTTGTCCAACAATAATCCCGGGATGGATCTTGTGAAGGTTTGCGAACTGGATGATCCGACGCTTGGAATACCGCGGCCTGGTGCGAACCATGAACGACTCCAAGAGCGATGGCGGCACCAGCCACTCGCTTGCTTCGCGATTCGCGCGTTGCTCGATATCATCGGCGGGTCGTCGGCGGCCTGGGCCAACCAGGTCGACGTCGACCGGCGTCCTGTCGCCGTTGCGCACATGAGCCAACTCGTGAGCGAGCGTATGCCAGAACCCGTCGATACGATCGTATCGCAGTGAAAGCGCAATGACCGGCTTATCGTCAATCCAGAGGGTATACCCGTCGATCTTGGTGCGTGGCAAGGGTTGAACGACTAAGAAGCGAATGCCCATTCTCTCTAAGACTCGGGGCACGTTTCGTATCTCATGCTCGCTGGCCGTCAATGCATGCAGCGCGTCCAGATGCCGTTCGACCAGCGCGGGCGAAAAAGGCGGGCAAGGCATGGCGTCGGCGAGGTGCTTCACTCGGCACAGCCACGCGATCTGGGCCGGCGTGGTATCCTCGGCAGACTTGCGCGCAGCCGCGCTCAGCAGTGGCGTATCGTCCAAGCATTCAATGTCCAGGAATCGGAGAACCTCGCGTTCAAGTGCGTCCGTCGTATCGCACTGCGCAATCCAGTGCCGGCGCACGATGTCCGATACAGGAACCTTCGAGTACAGTGCGGCTCGCCTTTCAACGTCGTGGTGCTTCGCCCGATCGAGCGCCAACCGGTAGGCACTCTCAAGGTTCATCCAGACTTCTGCCGACGTGCCAAACGCGGCGGCGAGCTGCTTGGCCGTCTGAGGGGTAATGGCCTTCGTTCCATTGATGATCCTGTTCACGGCATTGGACGGTCGGCCCATGATGTCGGCCAAATCCTCCTGCGTCCAGCCGCGAGCTTCGAGTTCATCGCGGATGAACTCGCCCGGCGGGAAGCCGTTCTCGTCCACTACGTGGCTCATGGCATGCGCCCCATCTAGGAGTGATAGTCCTCAATGGCAAGGATGGCGATTCGGTTCTTGTGCTTTCCCTTTTCCACTTCGACGATGAGCCTCCACTGCCGATTGATCCGCAATGAGTGTTGGTGGGAACGGTCGCCCTTCAGCTTTTCGAACTTCAGCGACCGCATTGCCCGAAAATCGCGTTCATCCTTTGCGGCACGAATAAAACGAACCACCTTTCGGAATTTCCGAACAACGGCCGCTCCCAGATGTGTGGGGCAGTCGGCGTCCGTGTCCAGACGTGCGAGGGCAGGGTCAACAAACCTGACTTCCATTCGATTCGCCCAACGGTGGACTTCCGTTCCCAACAGATTGTATCGCCCGGAACGCCAAACGACAAGATGAATTCTGAGCCTTTCGCTCAAAATCGCTGATACAAATACTGGCCGACGACTCTATGGCTATGATTCAAGATGCGGCGTTTCGGCGGTACAGTTCTCAAATTATTGACGCATAGGCACTTACGTCATTCATGCCGCCTTGGCAGAAGGGGAGTCCGCGGCTTGGCGGCGTAGCAGTCGTACGCCTTTCCGCGGGAACAATGCCTCGGTGGTCGCATTGCACCCCCCATTCGGCCCACCGCGGTGCGGTCAGGCCGATGCGTCGAGCCCGAGGTCGGCGTCCGATTGCACGAGGGCGATCTTCTCGAGCCAGGCCAGGTGCCGGCGCGTTTCGGACGCCGCCTCGCCGCCGAAGAGCCGCGCCGACGTTTGCCGGCCCTCGAGCTCGGCGAGCTTGCGGGAATAGAAGTCGAGCAGGTTCACCCGCTGATCGGGGGCGATGCCTTCGGCGTCGAGGTCGAGCCGCACACGGGTGAGTCCCTGGTACTGGTCGAAGCTCAAGGCGTCGGCCTCGAAGAGCTGCTGAATCATGTCGGAGAACTCGCGCGGCGAGATGCGCGTCACGTCGTACCGGGCGACGATCTCGTGGAGGGCCGACCACCCCGCCGGAACCCGGTCGCCGGTCGGCGCCTCGTCCGAAGAGGCGTCTTCCGCCGCGGGCGCCGGCTGCCCGCGATGGATCATCTGTCCCAGGGTCGTGGTGAGGAAACTCCCCGCCTGCAGAATGCTGCTGATCTCCATCACGGTCGACTTCCGATAGACGGCGCTGTTGGGGGGATGCGGAGCCGGTCATCCCGCAAGCAACCGTTGTGCCGAACGGCGAACCACGCCGGCCCCGCGCCGGCCAGTGCCAGGCAACTCGTTGTGCCGTCGCGAGTTAGGCCGATGACGCTCGGGCCGGATCGAGGCGCCGGCCGGGCAGCGCGCGGTTCGTCTCGGGCAGGTTCTGCCGATCGGCCGGCGCAGGATCGGCCGATTCCGCGCGATCCTCAGTCGGCCGGGCGACGGAATTCGGCCCGGTAGACCGTCTCACCCTCCAGACGCATGCGCCGCTCGAAGTGCGTGCGATAATCGAGATCGTGCTCGGCGGGCGTCTCGGGCACGGGCAGGGGGCCTTCGAGCCGGGTCCGTGCCCGCAGCAGGTCGAGCGACGTGTCGAAGTATTCCTCGACGTCGCTCCAGAAGTGCAGGCGCCCGCCCGGCTCGAGCACGCGCTCGACGTCGCGCACGAACGACTCCCGCATCACCCGGCGCTTCTTGTGACGCTTTTTCCACCAGGGATCGGGAAAGTACACGTGCACCGCGGCCAGCGACCGGTCGGGCAATCGCTCGCCGAACAGGCGCAGGGCGTCGCCGAGCAGCACCACGGCGTTGGCGAGACCCCGCCTGGCCAGGCCGGCCGCGGCGAATCGGGCGTACTTCGGCGCGATTTCGCTGCCGAGGAAGTCCGTGTCGGGGCGCAGGGCGGCCGCGGTTCTCAGAAAGAGGCCCTTGCCCGACCCCACTTCGACCTCCAGCGGCGCCTGGCGGCCGAACACGGCCTGCGCGTTCCAGGGCTGGGGCAAATCGTCCCACGTTTTCAAGTGGGCCGCCAGATCGAGGTCGGGATCGATTCTCCGCAGCGCGCGTCGCCCCATGACGGCCTCTAGAAGTAGCCTTCGTCGTCGTCCTCGCGCGGTTCGAGCACGACGATCTCCTCATCGTGCTCCGCCCGGAGCGGATCGAGCAGGGGCATCACGACGAGCCCGGCCAGGAATCCTCCCACGTGGGCCCACCAGGCGACGCCCCCGCCCAACTGGAGGTCGGCCGTGGCCGTGGCGCTGGCCAACTGCATGAGGAACCAGAAGCCCAGCACCAACAGGGCGGGCAGATCGACGATCGTGACGAAGATGAACAGAAACAGCAGCGACCGCACCCGGGCCCAGGGCCAGGTGATCGCATAGGCTCCCAGGACGGCGGCCACCGCCCCGCTGGCCCCGATGACCGGCGCGGTGCTGCCCGGCCCGGTGATCCAATGGCACGCGCTGGCCAGCAGCCCGCCCACCAGGTAGAAGAACAGGAAGGGCACGTGTCCGAGGCGGTCTTCGACGTTGTTGCCGAACAGCCAAAGGAACCACATGTTGCCGATGAAGTGCATCCATCCCCCGTGCAGAAACATGCACGTCAGCAGCGAGAGGAGGATCTGGCGTGGGGAGGGCGGCAGCGCGATGCGGCGAATCCGCACCAGGTCGGGGGCCCCCAGTCGGGGAGCCGGCTCGCGCACCTCGATTTCCAGGGGTTTTCCGTCGAACAACTGGGCGATGCGGGCGGGCACGAACCCCCGGGCGTAGAAGAGCATCGCTTGTTTGTCGGGCGGGAGCCGGTACACTCCGTATAACACCGTCGCGTTCACCGCGACGATCGCCAGGGTGACGATCGGGGCGCGCGTGGTCGGATTGTCGTCGTGGAAGGGAACGAGCATCGGCCTGAAGCGCCGCTACGACTGGGCCGCCTTGATGGCCTCCTCGGGCAGGGGGATGCCCTTGATGATGCCGTCGCAGACCATGTTCTCGCGAACGAAGCACTGGAACTGGCAGGTCAGCATGCTGCTGCGCACGCGGAGCAGTTGGGCCACGATGACGAACCGCTCGCCGGGGTGCACGATGCCGCGAAAGCGGACGTCTTTCAGGCCGCCGAAGCCGACCATGGCCGTATCCATCAGCTTGTGCCGCTGGGTGAAGTAACTGGCCATTTGAGCGGCCGCTTCGCACATGACGACCCCCGGCATGATCGGCATGCCCGGCATGTGGCCGCGAATCCAGAACTCGTCCGGCCCCAGGTCCTTGTAGCCCACGCAGATGTGCCGCTGAACGTCCTCGTAGCAGATGGCCGTCAACTGCTCCATCTCGTAGCGCTGACGGTTGTACTTGCGAATCGTCTCCACGTCGGCGATGACGTGGTCGAGATCGTACTCGGAAGGATCGAGAATCAGCAGCTTCTTGGTCACGCCGCACTCCTTGGTGGATGGTCGGGCTCGGGCGCAATCCGGTCGATTGTACAAACGCCCCCGGCGACGAGCAACACGGCCTTGGGGGTCGGGGCGGCCGCGCAAACCCCACTCGCTGGTGCCATGCGGCTACCCTTCCCGTCGGGGGCGACTCGTCGGGTCGCTCAGGTGCGCACGACCTGGCGCTTCCGCTTGCGGGCCTTGCTGCTGGCGGGGCGTCGGCCGTGGTTGGCTTTCTTGATCTTGTGCTGCGGTTTCGACATGCTCGTCACTCTTGCAGGAGGGTTCGACCCCGTGCAGTCATCGCGTGACCGACAGGGAACCCTTTAACTTACCACGTCGAGGGCGGGAGGGGAAGACGGCGATCCTCGATGCGGGCACGTGAGGCGCGACGGGTTTTCGGGCACACTCTATAATTCCATGATCCGTGCCTAAGCCTGCGCCAGCCCGTTCCATGAGCGATCCTTGCCCCCCCGCTGACAACTCCCTCGCGGCCGAAAAGGTCCGGTCGTTCCCGCATGCGCCCGGGGTCTACCTGATGAAGGACGGGGCGGGACGGGTGATCTACGTGGGAAAGGCGAAAGACCTGCGCAATCGCGCCGGGAGCTATTTTCTCAAGGCGGCGGCCGAGGAGCCCCGCACGGCGCGGCTGGTGCGCGAGATCCGCGATATCGACTACCTCGAGGCCGAGAGCGAGGTCGACGCCCTGCTCGTCGAGGCGCGGCTGATCAAGGACATCCAGCCGAAGTACAACCAGGAGCTGAAGGACGACAAGAGCTTTCCCTACCTCGAGATCCACACGCGCGACGACTTTCCCCGCGTCGAGTTCACCCGGGAGCCGAAGCAGCGCGGCACGAGGCTTTTCGGGCCCTTCGCCAGCGCGAGCGGGCTGCGCGGCGCGATCCAGGTGCTGCAGAAGGTGTTTCGATTCCGCACCTGCACGCTCGACATCCGCGAGGGCGACGCGCGCTGGCGATGGTTCCGCCCGTGCCTGCTCGCCTCGATCGGGCAGTGCTCGGCGCCGTGCAACCTGAGGATCTCGAAGGACGAGTACCGCAAAGACGTGCGCCGCCTGCAAGAGTTCCTCAAGGGCAACAAGAAGTCGCTGCTGGCCGAGATGCACCGCGACATGGCGGCGGCCGCGGCCGGGCTGCGCTTCGAGGAGGCCGCCCGGCTACGCGACGAGATCCGGCTGCTCGAATCGCTCGACCAGCGCGGCGAGCTCGACACGCACGTTCAGCCCGAGGTGTTCCAGGTCGACCCGCAAAAAGGGGTCGTCGGCCTGCAAAAGGTGCTCAAGCTGCCGAAGCTCCCCCGGACCATCGAAGGCGTCGACGTCGCCCATCTGGCCGGCACCGAGACCGTGGCGAGCCTGGTGCAATTCATCGACGGGATGCCCTTCAAGCCGGGCTACAAGCGGTTCCGCATCCGGTCGGTCGAGGGGATCGACGATTTCGCGGGCATCCACGAGGTCGTGGCGCGGCGGTTCCGGCGCCTCGACGACGAGGGCCGGGTGTTTCCCGACGTGCTGCTGATCGACGGCGGCAAGGGGCAACTCGCCGCGGCGCTGTCGGCCTTCGCGACGTTGGAGATCGAGCCCCCCACGGTCGTCTCCCTGGCCAAGCGCGACGAAGAGGTCTTCGTGACCGGCGCCGCCGAGCCGCTCCGCCTGAGCCGGCACTCCTACGCCCTGCGCCTGTTGCAGTACGTGCGCGACGAGGCCCACCGCTTCGCCCAGCACTACCACCACATCCTGCGGCGCCGATCGACGCTGGGGGAGTGAGGGGCCGCTACGAACCGGTGCGCGCCGCCAGGCGGTCGTAGGCGTCGAGAACCGGCGTTTCGGCGGGAAACATCTCCGCCGGCCCATCCCCGGCGCGACCGGCGCCGCGAAAGGTGCCGAGGATGTACTCGGCATCGTCGCGCCCAATGCCGTAAAGAAGGAAGAACGCCGCATCGAGATCGGCCATCAGGGTCGCGCGCTCCGAGGGGTTCCACCGGTGCACCGGGGGATCGAAGCCCGCGGCTTCGGCCAGGGGGCGCATGTCGTCGGCCGTGCAGGTCAGCTTGAGCACCCGCTCGGAAATCCACCGCTCGAGCGTGCGGCTCTTCTGCCAGGGGCAGCGCTGCCCGTAGTGCTCGGGGGGAAACATCGGAAGCTGCTCGACGATGAAGAAGTTGAGGTGCACGCCGCCGACCTTCTGGCGCGCGACGAAATCGAGCGCAAAAGAGTTCAGATTCGCCAGCAGGCAACAGGCCCGCCTTTCGCCGATCGATTCACCCAGCAGAACGAGCGGCGCCGAGTTCGCGACGGCCGAATGCGGAATCATCGCGGCGATCATCGTGCGCTGGTTCGTCGGGCTCGTGACGTCCTTGTAGCACAGATAGAACGGCCGGACGCGATCTCCCAGCACGCGGGAGACCTCGGCGTCGTCGACCCACCAGCGGGGTTGCACCGCATATTCGGGGTTCTGGTGCGCCACGAGCGAGGTGGGCTCGGTCTGTCCCTGCCGCATCCAGTTGGCCGAGTCGACCACGACGCTCGCCGCGCGGTGATCGAACGCCTGCACCATCTTCGCCTCATAGAAGGGCAGGAACGTCTGCTTGCCCTTGGTCCAGCGATTCCCGTGCTGCTGCGCCTTGAGCTTGAGCAGCTCGTCGCGCGTTCGGAACAACTCGGCGTCGTTCGTCTGGTCGAACATGCGCACGAACCGGATTCCCCAGGGGTTGCCTCCCTCCTTGCGCGATCGGTCGATGAGAATCGGCACCCGGCGGTAGACGGCTTTCGTCAACTCCGCGTCGCGCCGCGAGCGGAAGACGGGACACGTGCGGGAATTCGGGTTGAGAAGCGCCATATCGTCACTCGAAAGCGAGACGCGGCGGTGTTTGGCGTCGAGGTCACTCGTGAGGCGCGCGAAGAACACGAAGTCGGCTTGTTGCGTGGCCAGCTTCGAACCGCCAAAAAGCAACGTGCAGAACTTGAAAGAGCGATGCACGTCGGGAAAGACGGGAGCCTTGTTCTCAAAATCGTACAGGGCGATCAACGACTTCGATTCCATCAGATTCGAGAAGAACTCGCGAGTCGTCTTATCCGTCGCGATTCCCGAGGGCACGAGCAGCCCGACGCGTCCGCGGGGCGCGACGATCCGTTGGGCGAGCTCGGCGAACAGGGCGTAGGTGTTCACGTCGCCCTTGGCCGTGAGGGGGAAGTTGCCCGAGCTGCGCACGTGGGCCAGGGTTCGTTCGGCCGCGTCCTTTGCCTGCCGGTATTGCGCGAAGAGTTCCGGGTTCGACGCCTCGAGGGCCTCGATGAGCTTGCGGCGCCGGGCCGCGCTGACGGCGCCGGCGATGGCGGGCTCGGAAAAGGCGAAGAACTCCCGCTCCTGAAGCTTCAGGCGCTCCCAGGGCGGATTGCCGACGACGCAGTCGAACCCCGGGTTGTCGGCCCGCGAAAACACGCCGGGGAACCGCGCCTCCCAGGTCATGGCCCGCGGATGCACGTCGGGGTCGGCGACCAGGCTGTTCCCGAGCACGACGTTGCGCGACAGATCGGCAAGCGTCTTGTTGCGCCGGGCCGAGCGGATCCACAGGGCAAGCTGCGTGATCTCGATCGCCTGGGGCGACACGTCGACGCCGTAGAGGTTGTCGCCGAGAATCATGTCGGCGATGGCATCGTCGACCTCGTCGGCCGAGGCCGCGTCGTGCACCATGAGTTGGTCGACGATTCTCGTGTAGGCCTCCTCGAACACCTCATAGGCTTGGGCCAGGAACGCGCCGCTGCCGCAGGCGGGATCGCACACCTTGACGCTTCGCAGCGCCTCGACGCAGTCGCGCCAATAGGCGGCCAGGCGGGGCGACGGCTCGGCCGCCCTCGTGTCGTTGGGTTCGAGACCGTGCCGGGCGCCGACTTCGTCGAGCCGCTCGTCGATCACTCGGCCGACCGTGTTGCGCACGATCAAGCGGGTGAATTCGGGGGGCGTGTAATAGATGCCGAACCGTTTGCGCTCGGCCGACTTGCGCATGGCGGGCGAGGGCGCGCGATCCGACTCGAGGGCGAACAGCCCGGCGACGCGCATCTTTTCGAGCTCCGCGACCGACTTCTCGAAGAGGTGGCCCAGGACGTCGACGTTCACCTCGTCGCGGAAGTCGTAACGCCCCACGCTGCGAAAGAAACCGGTCCACTCGTCGTCGAGATCGAGATCGTCGACCTCGGGGTCGTGCGCGAACAGTCCGCCGTCATAGCCGGTGGCAAGGCCGAAACCGGGATGGCCCGTGTCGACCGCGCGGAACAGGTCGAGAAAGTTGCGCCACCGCGGGTTGGTGACCTTGCTGAAGGGAGGAAGCGTTTCGTAGGCCTTGTCGATGCAGTTCGCGGGCAGCAGGTCGCGATCTTCGCAGAAGGCGATGAACACGATCCGGTCGAGGAGCTTCTGGGCGACGTGGATCGCGCGGTCCAGGGTCCTGCCGTTCTCATGGCAGAGGTGCTCGATGAGCCTCACCCGCTCTTCGCTGTAAAGGTTGTACAGTTCGGGGCCCACCTCGCGTTGGCGGCTCTCGGTGCGGGCCAGCAGGTCCAATGCGCGAAGCGGATAGCCGGGAAGAGCCCGCACCAGCCCGCCTCGCTCGAAGAGGCAGTAGAACTGCCGAAACTTGCGAAGGTCGCGAAGCTCTTGCAGGCGAAACTCCTCGAAGGCCAACGGGGTCTTGTCGCGATGATACAGCCGAAACGTGACAAAGTTGCTGACGATGCCCCACGGGCAGCCAGGCAGCGCATTCAGGTAGTCCCAACACTGCTGCACGGCGGTCCGCCCGTTGAACTTGTCTCTGTCGAGGTTCGTGTTGGCAGCCTTCAATTCGATGACGGCCAGCGGCGAACCCTGGGCATCGGGGCCGAAATTCCCCAAGGCGCCGTCGGCGACGCCCACGCCGGGCACGGTGAAATTGCGCTGGATCTGGTAGTCGAGCGGGCTTTCGGTGGCCGATTGGTACCCCAGTGCCTCGCCGAACACGTCGCGCAGGAAGTCGGCGTCGAGCGACGTCTCCTTCTTGGCTAGGTGCCCCTGAAGCTCGAGGTCGGCCCAGCGTTGCAGAATCTCGTGGGCGCGGCTCTGTTGCCGATCGCGGAGGAAGACTCTCTCGGCCTCTTCGAGCAGGAACCGGCGAATGAACAGGCCCGAACGCCGGCGGCTCTCGCGCGCGGCGAACAGCGTGGGACCGTTGTCCGTGTTCTTGGCTTTTGCCATTGGGCGGGCGTCCTACCGCGGGCTCGCGCGGGGGGGGAATCGTGGCCGTTTGTGCCTCAGCTTAACGCCCGGAAGGGCTTCTGTCATGCCCGTGGAGAAGCCAAGCGCCGCGCCGGCCCGGCCACCCGCTTGCACGGGTTTCCCGGTCGGCCTGAACCGCTACTCCCACTCGATGGTCGCGGGCGGCTTCGAGCTCACGTCGTAGACCACGCGGTTGACTCCCGCGACTTCGTTGATGATGCGCGTCGAGATGCGGGCCAGCAGGTCGTAGGGCAGATGGCTCCAGTCGGCGGTCATGAAGTCCTCGGTCTTGATCGCGCGCACGGCCACGACGTCTTCGTAGGTGCGCGCGTCGCCCATCACGCCCACGCTCTGCACCGGCAGCAGGACGGCGAACGCCTGGGAGATCTCGCGGTAGAGCCCGGCCGCCTTGATCTCCTCGATCACGATCGCGTCGGCCTCGCGGATCGTGTCGAGCCGCTCGCGGCTCACCTCGCCCAGGCACCGCACGGCCAGGCCCGGCCCGGGGAAGGGATGACGCCAGACGATCTCCTCGGGCAGGCCCAGCTCGATCCCCAGGCGGCGGACCTCGTCCTTGAACAGGTCGCGCAGGGGCTCGATCAGCTCGAAGTCGAGTTCCTCGGGCAGTCCGCCCACGTTGTGGTGCAGCTTGATCGTGGCGGCCGGTCCGTCGGCCAGTCCGCCGCTCTCGATCACGTCGGGGTAAAGGGTGCCCTGGGCGAGGAACCGGGCCCCTTCGATGCGGGCGGCCTCGGCCGCGAAACACTCGATGAAGGCGTGCCCGATCTTGCGGCGCTTCTCCTGGGGATTCACCACGCCCGCCAGGGCCGCCAGGAACCTTTCTTCGGCCTCGACCACGTGCAGATCGGTCTTGAAGTGGTCGCTGAACTCGCGGATCACCGATTGCACTTCGCCCTTGCGCAGGAAGCCGTTGTCGACGAGGATGCACGAAAGCTGCTTGCCGACGGCTCGCGCGAGCAGGGCGGCCACGACCGACGAGTCGACCCCCCCCGACAGCCCGCAGATCACACGGCCCTCGCCCACCCGGTCGCGCACGGCCGCGATGGTCTGGTCGGCAAAGTCGGCCAGTTTCCACAGGCGCGAGCACTGGCACACGGCCGTCAAGAAGTTGCCCAGGATCGCGGCCCCCATCGGCGTGTGGGTCACCTCGGGATGGAATTGCAGCCCGTAGATCGGGGCCTCGCGGTGCCGTATGGCCGCGTAAGGGCAGGTCGCGGTTCGGGCCAGGGCGACGAAATCGCGCGAGACCTGCGTGACCTGGTCGCCGTGGCTCATCCAGACGTCGATTTCCTCGGGAACGCCCTCGAAAAGCGGGTCGCGCGCGACCAGCCGGCACTGCGCCCTGCCGTACTCGCGCGTGGGCGCGCTGTCGACCCGGCCCCCCAGGGCCTCGCAGGCCAACTGCATGCCGTAGCAGATGCCCAGCACGGGGATGCCGAGCCGAAAAATCTCGGGATGGCACCTCGGCGCCCCGTTCGCATACACGCTGGCCGGCCCGCCCGACAGGATCAGCCCCTTGGGCTCCAACTGCCGGATTCGCTCGGCCTCGACGTCGTGGCGAACGATCTCGCAGTACACCTGCTGCTCCCGCACCCGCCGGGCAATGAGCTGCCCGTACTGGGAGCCGAAATCCAGCACCAGCACCTTCTCGTCGGCAACCTTCGACATGGCGACCATCCCCAGGCAAAACCGGTCATTTTAAGCCCGGCGGCCCGGGGCGGCCAGCGGTCGGCTCCGGAAGAAGGGGGCCAGACGCCCGGATCTTCGCGCCGAGATTGCCCCGGTGCCTCCTTCTCGTCCATCAGCGCGCCTGGCCCCCTTTCTTGCTTCTCCCGCCGTCAATAATGGTTCCTGACACCTTTATCGCGATTTATCGCGGGCGGAATTCGACCTAGGACGTTTCGAAGCGCGGCACTATACTCCTCCACCTGACCTGCCAACCTCGCCCGAGGGTCTCTGACGAGAACCGGCTCCCGATTCCACCGGCCATGAACTCATTGCCCAAAGGCCGTCGCCCCTGCGGCATGTGGATCCTGGTCGTGATCGCCTTAGCGGTCGCGCAGACCGGCTGCGTGCGCCGGAGGATGACCATCCGCAGCAACCCGCCCGGCGCGTTGGTGTATGTCGACGACTACGAGATCGGAACCACGCCGGTTTCGCACAATTTCACCTACTATGGAACGCGGAAGATCCGGCTGGTGAAAGACGGGTACGAGACCCTGACCGTCATGCAGCCGATTCCGCCTCCGTGGTATCAGATCGTTCCCATCGACTTCGTGGTCGAGAATCTCGTACCGGGCGAGTTCAGCGACCGGCGCGTGCTCAGCTACAACCTGGTGCCCCAGGTCGTGGTGCCGACCGATCAGCTTCTGGGGCGGGCCGAGGAGCTGCGCGGCCGGGCTCGATCGACTGGGATCGTGTGGACCTCTCCTTCGCCGACGGGCACGTTGCCCCCCCAGCCGGATGCCGTGCCGCCCCCTGCGCTCGCCCCGGATTCGAGCGGAGGGATGTCGGTCCACCCGCTCCCGCCCGGCTCGTGGCCCACGCCGATGGGGCGCTAGCCGCGGGAATGCCACCGGTCGGAGCGGTCGCCCACCCCTTGGCCGCGCACGATGCACACCTCGTCTTGCCCTCGACGCGGGGATGATGTTACACTTCGGCCACTTCGCTGAAGAGGAAGGACTCGCAAGCGAAGTGGTCTCGCAAGGGCCCGATGACCGCAGCGCGACAAGGAGGTCGCCAGTGCTCTCGAACCGGCCGATCCGGGTCAAGTTTCTGTTCGGGCTCGGGCTGTTGCTCCTGCTGGTGACCATCCTCTCGGGCAGCGGCCTGTACGCGACCTACGCCTATCGGAGTTTCGTGAAGAGCCTGAGTTGGCGGGCCGAAGAGCTCCCCCTGGCGGCCGACTTGAACCGGCAGGTGGCCGATCTGCGAATCACGATCCGGGAGCTCGGCTGGCTCCAGGGCCACAAGTTCCCCGGTTCCGACGAGAGGATGACCCTGATGCGGATGCAGAACGTCCGCGATCAGTTCTCGGCGGGTTTGGACAAGGTCGGGCAAACGCTCGCCGAGTACCGAAGGCAACTCGAACACAAGGGCTTGGCCGGATCGGGCATCGCCGATACCGCGCGCGAGTGGGAGACCGTCCACGAGATCGACGCTTCGCTGATGCGGGTGCACGGAACCATCCGCGACAAGGACTGGGTGCTGGGGACCGTCAAGGTCGGCCAGGTGAGCGCCGAGCTCGAGGACCTCCAGACGTTGGCGGCCGAGCTGCCCGGCCACCTGCACGGGAAGCTCCGCGGATTCGCCCACGAGGTTCGCGCGGGATATCGCACCCTGATCGTCGGCACGTGGACGGCCAGCCTGCTGTCGGGCCTGATCGTCTTCCTCCTGTTGAAGCTCGTCTACCGCTGGATCGTTCGGCCCCTCGGCGTGCTGATCGAGGGGTCGCGCCAGGTGGCGGCCGGGCGGTTCAGCTATCGCATCCACCTCGACACCCACGACGAGATGGCCGAATTGGCCGGCGCCATGAACGCCATGACCCAGCGGTTCCAGACGATTCGCGACGACCTCGATCGCCAGGTCCAGGAGCGGACCAAGCAGGTGGTGCGCAGCGAGCAACTGGCCAGCGTCGGATTTCTGGCGGCGGGCGTGGCCCACGAAATCAACAATCCCCTGGCCTCGATCGCCATGTCGGCCGAATCGCTCGAAGGGCGCATCGACGAGTCGCTACGAGCCGACGACGACGAGCACGCCGTCATCCGCAGCTACCTCCGCATGATCCAAAGCGAGGCGTTTCGCTGCAAGGAGATCACCGAAAAGCTGCTCGATTTCTCCCGCTCGGGCAAGGGTCGGCGCGAGAACACCGATCTGGCCGAGCTGGTCCAGGGCGTGATCGACATGGTTCGCCACCTGGGCAAGTATCGCCGCGAGAACATCGTCTTCGAGCCCGACCGCCCGATCGTGGCTTCGGTCAATTCCCAGGAGATCAAGCAGATCGTGCTCAACCTGCTGACCAACGCCCTGGAGAGCCTCGACGAGGGAGGCACGGTGCGGGTCGAGCTTGCCGAGCGCGACGGGGCCGCCGAGTTGAGCTTCGCCGACGACGGGTGCGGCATGGAGCCCGACGTCCTCGATCGGGTCTTCGAGCCCTTTTTCACCCGCCGGCACACGGGCCAGGGAACCGGTTTAGGGCTGTCGATTACTCATCGCATCGTTTCCGACCACGGTGGGGAGATTCACGCCGAGAGCGAGGGTCCGGGCCGGGGCTCGACGTTCCGCGTGCGACTGCCGCTTGCCGACCGCAACAAGGAGAGCGAAAATCAGTACCGAAAAGTCCCGCCCCCTCAAGCTGCTGTTTGCTGACGACGAGAAGTCGCTGCAGGAGCTCATGCGTCTCGAATTGCCCCGCATGGGGCACGAGGTCACCGTCTGCCCCGATGGCACCACGGCCGTGGCCGCCCTCGAACGCAACACCTACGACTGCATCCTCGTCGACCTCGACATGCCGGGGCCCAACGGGATCGAAGTCATCGCCAAGGCCAAGGACCTGTCGCCCGATACCGACGCCATCGTGCTCACCGGCAAGTCGTCGCTCGATACGGCGATCGCCGCCCTGCGCTACGGCGCCTTCGATTACCTCACCAAGCCCTGCCGCCTCATCGAGCTGAGGGCGGTGCTGGCCCGGGTGGCCGAGAAACGCGAGCTGGCCAACAAGTACCGGGCGATCAAGCAGCGATTGGAGGGCATCGAGGGCAAGTCCGACCTGATCGGCGCCTCGTCGGCCATGCAGACCGTGCGCACGTTGATCTCGAAGGTCGCCCCCACCGATTCGACCGTCCTGATCCTGGGAGAGACCGGCACGGGCAAGGAGCTGGTCGCCCGGGCCCTTCACGACCAGAGCCTTCGGGCCGAGATGCCCTTCGTGGCCATCAACTGCGGAGCCCTGCCCGAAAACCTCATCGAAAGCGAGCTGTTCGGGCACCGCAAGGGCAGTTTCACCGGGGCCGACGAGCACCGGGTGGGCCTCTTCGAGGTGGCCAACGGCGGCACGCTCTTCCTCGACGAGATCGGCGAGCTGCCCAAGGCCATGCAGGCCAAGCTGCTGCGATTCCTCGAGAGCGGCGAGATCCGCCGGGTGGGCGAGAACGAGTCGTTCACCTGCGACGTGCGGGTGATCTGCGCCACGCATCGGGCGCTCGACCAGATGGTCGGCGAGGGCGAGTTCCGCGAGGACTTGTGGTTTCGGATCAACACGTTCGAGATCCACCTGCCGCCGCTCCGCGATCGCAAGCAAGACGTGCCCGAGCTGGCCCGGCATCTGGCCGCCCGTTTCCGCCGCAATCTGCCCCAAGGCCAGGAGCTGTTCAACGCCGAGGCCCTGGCCGAGCTGTCGGAGCATACCTGGCCGGGCAACGTGCGCGAGCTGGCCAACGTCATCGAGCACGCCATGATTCTCTGCGACCGGCTTCCCATCGGTCCCGAGCATCTGCCGCGACGCTTCGCCTCGCGGCAAATCCACCGCGTCGGGCCCATTCCCACCGGCTTGACGCTGCGCGAGCTCGAAATGCAGGCGATCCACGAAAGCCTCGACCGGCACGACGGCAACAAGCCCAATGCCGCACGCGAGTTGGGCATCAGCCTCAAGACGCTCTACAACAAGCTCAATCAAGAGTCTCAGCTCGAAAAGTCGGCCTGAGCGATCACTTCGGTCACCGGTCCATGAAAGCGCGACAGGCACCTCCGCTGCGCTGCCGGGCCGGTCGCGTCTTCGTGGGAGCCCCGAAACGCGACGGCCGTTGAACCCGGTCGACGGCGGCTGAACCCGGCTGGAAGTCTGGACTCTCGCCCTGCCGGCGCTAGACTCACTCATAGAGGCACCCCTTGGCGAGCCTGCCGGACCCGGTTCAGCCCCCCCAACACCCATGCAAGGATTCCGAGCGTGAGAGTCTTCGTCGTGATCGGTGTGGTCGCAAGCGTGGCCGTGTTCGGATGTTCGCCCGGCAGCGAATCGACTGCCGATCGGGGCGCTTCGTCGTCCGACTCGGCAGCGCCCTCGGCCGACGCCGATACCCCCCGGGCGTTCTGGAGATCGACCGCCGAGGAGCCAACGCCGGGGGAACCGTCCCCCGAGTCCCAGCCCGCTGCGAAGCCGACGGAAACGGAGCCGCCGGCTCAGGCCTCGGGGCCGGAGATCCGACTTGGTCCGTCGCTCATCCTGACGGCGCCGGAGGGCTGGGTTCGCCAGACGCCGCGGATCGGGATGATCGCCTACGAGTATTCCGCCCCGGCCGCCGAGGGCGACGACGCCGATGGGCGCATGACCGTCATGGAGGCCGGCGGCAGTGTCGAGGCGAACCTCGACCGCTGGATCGGCCAGTTCACCCAGCCCGACGGCTCCGCGACTCGCGACAGGGCCCGAATCGAGAAGAAGAAGCTCGCCGGCCGGGAGGTCCACCTGGTCGACGTGTCGGGCACGTACCATGACGCGATGGGGCCGTTCGCGCCGGGTTCCGAGCGGGCCGACTACCGCATGCTGGCCGCCATCATCTCCACCCCCCGGGCCAACTACTTCGTCAAGTTCTACGGCCCCCGCAAAACCATCGCCCAGCACGAGCCCGCCTTCCGGGCGATGATCGAGGGGTTGCAGTAGGCGTCAAGAGACGGGCGATCGGCAGCTCGGCCCGGGGGATGATTCCAACCGCCCGCGGTTGCCGACCGATTCGTTGGGCCGTCACGTCGCCGCGGCCAGTGCCACGAGAAAGACGATCCAGGCGACCAGCAAGGCCGCCGCGGCCACGAGAAACGGCTTGTTGGGCTTGGGGGGCTTGCAGGGCGCTGCGGCGTGGCGCGGCGCGGGGGCGCGGCCGGCGAGGGGCTCGGGCGGCTCGGGGCGGGCGGCGGCGGTTCGCTTCTTGCGGCTCATGGGCGGGGGCGGCGGGCTAGCCGGGCGGAGTGATCTTGAACTCCTGCTGGAAGGCGGCGTCGAAGTCGTAGACGTCGTCGAAGTCCTCGCGGCGGTCGTGCGGGGTCTTGCGCATCCGCCCGAAGCGGATCAGGTTGAACACGATTTCCCCGAAGTCGCCAGTCGTGTGGATACCCCAATTATTCAGCACCGTCTTGGCCATGAAGCCGTACTGCTGCAGGGCGAATTGGCGGATCGCTTCGCACAGTTCCTGCCCGGTGACGTGCTGCTGGGGCTCGTCGGGGTCCTCGTCGGTCTCGCCCACCGGTTCGCTGGCGCTTTCGGTGCCCATGTGCAACACGTTCTGGGCGTAGGCCAGGGCGTCGAAGATGAACTCGTAGGCGCCGACCTTGTAGCGGGGGTCTTCTTCGAGCAGTTCGGCAAGCTCTCGCGACAGATCGTACATCGCTCACGCGGGACTCTGTTCACCCGTGGGTTGGGAATCGGGCGGCCGCTTCGACCGCCGCTCGTGGGGCAACCTGGTGACGTCGGCCGAGTCGACGAGCTTGCGGACCCGATCCTCGGTTTCGACCAGGACTTGGGAGGCGAGGATCTCGTGCCCCACGACGCGGGCCCGGCCCTCGGGGGTCATCACGCGGGAGCCGATCGGGGGCAGCGCCGCCTGCAACTGCTCGTAGGTCTCGAACTCGTACCGCAGGCAGCACTTCAGGCGCCCGCAGCGCCCCGAGATCTTCGTGGGATCGAGGGTGGCCTTCTGCAGCTTGGCCATCTTCATCGAGACCGGCGGCATCGACACGAGGTGGTTGTTGCAGCAGACCGGGTAGCCGCAGTCGCCGTAGTCGGCCATCAATTTGGCCTCGTCGCGCACGCCGATCTGGCGCATTTCGATTCGCGTCTGAAACTCGCCGGCCAGCATCCGCACCAGCTCGCGAAAGTCGACCCGCCCGTCGGCCAGGTAGTACACGACGATCCGTTCTCCGCCGAAGAGGTGCTCGACGTCGACCAACTGCATGTCGAGGCCCACCTTGGCGATGCATTGCAGGCAGACGTCGAACTCCGACCGCTCCTGGGCGCGTATCTTCGCTTGCTCGTTGAGGTCCTCGGCGGTCATGGTCCGCAGAATCTGGCCCGTGGGCGGGTCCTTGAGGGCCAGGACCGCCCCGTTCGACGCCTCGCAGAGCACCTCGCCGACTTCGAGACCCCGGCTGGTGCGGACGATGACCCGCTCGCCCCGGGCGTGGTCGTGGCCGCCGTGGCCGTCGAACACCCCGAGGATCCGCATCGCGCCGTGTCGGACGATGTATTTCGCCATGGGACCCGTGGACCTCGATGAGAGTCGTCACGTTTTTCGGACCGAAAACGGACGATTCGGAAAGCCTGCCCCGGCCGAACGAGACATGCAAGTATAACGGTCCCGCAGGCAAACGAAAAGAGATCAGCGCGACCGACCCGTCCGGTTGGCACGCGACCGCATCACCTGGTGAATTTCCCGCCTCGCCTCGGCTCGCTTCATGGCCTCGCGCTTGTCGTGCTTTTTCTTGCCCTGGCAGACGCCGAGGAGCACCTTCGCTCTGCCCCGTTTGAAGTACATCTTCAGAGGGACCAAGGTAAGCCCGCGCTCGAAGGCCCTGCCGGCGAACCGGTGGATTTCGCGGCGGTGGAGGAGCAGCTTGCGCGCACGGCGCGGATTGTGGTTGAAACGGTTGGCCTCGAGGTACTCCTGGATGTCGCATCCAAGCAGCCACACCTCGCCGTTGCGGAGCCGGCCGTAGGCCTCGTCGAGCGACACCCGGCCCTCGCGCAGACTCTTCACCTCGCTGCCGACGAGCACGATCCCGCATTCGAGGGAGTCGAGGACCACGAAGTTATGCCGGGCCTTGCGGTTCTGCGTGATGACCCGCTCGATGTCCTGGTCGGCATTCTTCTTGCCCGCTGCCCGCTGCTTCGCTGATCTTGCCGTGGCTGGGACTCCTCAGGTCGCAATTTGGACTTCCGCGATCGGCCGCCTTCGAGATAATCGGGGGCTCGGACGTCCGAACCGCCGCTACGAGGCCGCCTCTCCCCTTTTACTTCAAGAACCGACCAACGACAAGCTCCCGAGCCTTGGAATGCCCCCTCTCCCGTCGGAGCACAACTTCGAATCCCCCGCTCTGGAGGCGTATCTGCTTGGCCGAATCGACTTCGACCGGTGCCTGGCCTTGCAGCAGCGCCTGGTCGGCCGGGTCAACGGCCGCGACGACGGGCAGGTATGCCTGCTGTTGTGCGAGCACGGTCGGATCGTGACCATCGGGCGCAGCGGATCGCCCGGCGACGTTCGCTTCGACTCGCGCCTGCTGCGGACCGGACAGATCGAGGTCCGTTGGGTAAAACGGGGGGGCGGTTGCCTCGTTCACGCCCCCGGGCAACTGGCCGTGTACCCAATTCTCCCCCTGCGGTGGCATGGGTTTTCGCTGGGCGAGTTCCTCCTGCGGTTCCAGCGAGCCGTCGGCCAGACGCTCGAAAGCCTCGGCGCTGCCATCCAGCCGGGTCCCGACCAAGGGCTCTGGGGTCGAACCGGCCAGCTCGCCGCGTTCGGCGTGGCGATCCGCGATTGGGTCAGCTACCACGGAGCCTTCATCAACGTGGCCCCCTCGATGGGGCTGTTCCGGCTGGTCGGGTCCGATCCTCGACAGGGCCCCCCCATGAGTTGCCTCATGGCCGAGCGCCGAAAGCCGGTTAGAATGACTTCGGTGCGGGCCGAACTGATCCCCCGCCTGGCCGAGGCGTTCGGCTGCGACCGGTATCACCTTTACACGGGACACCCCGCGTTGCGACAGACGCTACCGGCGCGGTAGCCAGACCTTCGCTGTCGTCCTGCCCGCACGAATTGCCCCGACGTCAGGAGCCGCGTTTGAATCGTCCCTCCCCCAAGTTGCCGATCGTTTTCGACGGGCGTCCGCGTAACCTGCCCCGCTGGCTGAAGCGCAAGGTTCCCAAGGGCGACGCCAACCATTTCACGGCCGGGTTGGTCCGCGAGTTGGGTCTGGCCACGGTGTGCGAGCACGCGCGCTGTCCGAACCGCATGGAGTGCTACGCCCAGAAGACGGCCACGTTCATGATCCTGGGCGACGTGTGCACGCGGCGGTGCGGCTTCTGCTGCGTGGCCAAAGGCAAGACGCGCCCGGTCGACCCCGGCGAGCCCGAGCGCGTGGCCGAGGCCGCCCGCCGCCTGGGACTCGAGCACGTGGTCGTCACGGCCGTCACCCGCGACGACCTGCCCGACGGCGGCGCCGACCATTTCGTGCGGACCGTGGCCGCGGTGCGCCGGGCGACCGGGGCGACGATCGAAGTGCTTCCCTCCGACTTCGCCGGCAATCGCGAGGCGGTCGACCGGCTCGTCGACGCGGCTCCCGACGTGTACAACCACAACGCCGAGACCGTGCCGCGACTGTACGGCAAAGTGCGCGGGCGCAAGGCCGATTACCCCTGGACCCTCGAGATGTTCCGGCGGATCAAGGCCCGCAACGGAAGCATCCAGACCAAGACCGGCCTGATGCTGGGCCTGGGCGAGACCTCCGACGAGCTGCTCGACACGTTGGCCGACCTCGTCGAGGCGGGCTGCGCGATGCTGACGTTGGGGCAGTACCTGCAGCCCTCGCCGGCCCAGTTGCCGGTCGTGCGTTACGTGCCGCCCGAGGAGTTCGACGCCCTGGGCCGGGCGGCCCGCCGCATGGGCTTCGCCCAGGTGGCCAGCGGGCCCTTGGTCCGCTCGAGCTATCACGCCCGCGACATGGTCCGGCCCGCCTCGGACTGACCGCCATGCCCCACCACGACGTCGTGCTTCCCGACCTGGGTTTCGAAGACGAGCCGATCGTGCTCTGCCAGTGGCTGGTGAAGCGGGGCGGGCGCGTCGCGCGGGGCGATCCGCTTCTGGAAGTGCTGGCGGCCAGCGCCGTGGTCGATCTTCCCGCCCCGCGCGACGGCGTCTTGCGCGAGGTGCTCGTCGCCGAAGACGAGCGGGTTCGACCGGGGCAGCGTCTTGGGGTCATCGCGTGGGATGACCGGTGACGATTCGGCGCATGCGAGACCGGCGCTTGTTGCCGTCGGCACGCGGAGCACGGCGACACGCACCCCCGCCTCACGGCGTCGAACTCGTCGGCGGGATCGAATCGGCCGGGTCGTCGAGCACGATGTCGCCGGGCACGGCGAACCGGTGGATGCCCGGGCGTCCGCCGTCGTCGCGCTGGTCGCGGCCCACGCTGTAGAGCAGGTAGCCGGTGGCGGTGCGACGGTAGACGAGGGGACCGCCGCCAAAGGGGTCGTCGGGCACCTCCGGCAGGTAGTCGGGCACGAGGTCGTCGAGCGTCGAAACCCCCAGGAAGCCACCCAGCAACAGATCGCGGTGACTCCACCATCGCCCGAAGTCGGAGGGCAAATCGGCCGCCAGCGCGGCCGCCGCGGCAGCCACCACGGCGGACAGCAGAAGGTCGGAGAGCGAGAATTGCCAGCGGCCCCGGCGTGCGACCCACCACAGCACCCCGATCGCCACGACCGACTGCGTCAGGAACAAAAGCACCTGATCGTGCGCCGGGATGGCCAGCCCCAGCGACAGCAGCCCTCCCACGACGGCGATCCGCACGAACCAGTGCGGCCTTCCCAAGGCGGCCCACACGGCCACCACGCCCACCACGCTGTGGATCAAGAGCCCCACGAAGGGAAAGGCGATCGAACCGAGTATCCAGTTGTACGTGATCCAGATCACCGCTCCCTCCGGTTCTCAGTGGCGGACGGCAACCGGCCTCCCATCGGCATCGTTCTGGAACCGCCCCTCCGCGTCAAGCTACCCGTGTATTCGTCTTCGGTGCGCCAAGTCTTGGCACGCGTTGTGGGCAATCTCGATCTCCGTCGGGGAAACACGATAAGACCCCCGATCGCGGAACGTGGAATGCCCTCGGCGTCGGACGGAGCCGACCGGCCGCGCGATTCGGCCGGGTCGCGGAGGCGAAGAAGGATGCCGTGGACACCGGGCAACGGCCGGTCGGGATCGTGGGGCGCCGAGCCTGGCACGCGGCGCGATTGCGGGGCATAATGGACGTCTTTGGGCGAGCCAGACCTCCCGGATGGACCATGAACGACCTGGCCGAAATCGAGTTCGTCTCTTACCCCGAGTCGGTCCCCAGGGCATTCG
>Ga0334898_1001579_pt1 | contig 24351 bp, 20 predicted proteins | sample GraSluR3_MG_10_FD_207228 | JGI IMG/M metagenome (GOLD analysis project Ga0334898, IMG submission 207228) | Sludge microbial communities from methane-producing bioreactor in Wageningen University, Netherlands - Granular Sludge_3_08-R3 | ecosystem: Engineered > Bioreactor > Anaerobic >... | reverse complement strand
TTCCATGGATCACTTGAACAGTTTCCTTAGAAATCGTCCGACCTTCCTTCCAACCACTCTTCTTCCGACCCTGCGAGTCATCTTGCTTCCACTACCTGATGCAACAGCCTGCACATCCCCCAACAAACGGGCGAACCTATAAAGAAGGCTTCTCGTCTTGTGCAGACTCATCGAACCATCATTCCCTTGAGGTGATTGGCCAAGTCCGGATCGACACAGTAGACATGGCAACCTTTCATCCCTCTGGTCATCAAAGTACGATACGTGTTCCTGATGATCCGATCGATTTCCTCCAGAGCCTTCTTGTCTCCCTTCCTCGCAGGACCGATCAAACCACTGAGGGACTTGTCCGATTTGGCCCGTTTGGTGAAATCGGTGATGACCTTGCCACCCTCATAGCGAAGGTCCTCCCCGATGATGACACCCACATGGCTGAACTCGAGCCCTTGTGTCGTATGGATGCAGCCGACCTGATCAATGGAACCCGGCGAAATCGCATAGGTCTTGTTCGTACTGAGATTCCATGGCATTGAAAAACCACCGATTTGAATATCATCGGAGGCGAAGGGATCCTTCTTGGTCCGCCATTCCCAGCAGTAGCCTGCCACCAGACGGGCTTTCCCGTCCACTTCATTCTTCTCCCGAACCATACGCTCCAGTTCGACAGGATCATCCACCACTGTGAAATCATAATCGATTCCATCGAGATCGGTGGTGGCACTTCCACGGATACCAAGCACATGATCGAGCCATGCCAAATACCCATCCGAACCGTTGCAGCGGAACTGGCTGGCCAATTCATCCACATATACTTCGGCGTTAAAGATACTCGACCACAAGCGTATCGTATCGACACTCCCATAATCGAAACTGGTGACCTTCTGTGCCTCATCGATGAAGAACACGGAAAGTCGAGCCGCACGGATGATCTCCATGACCTGATCCTCACCACGGACCACCGGTCCTTGACGCCCCTGCCTGTTCAACCTGTGGGCTTCATCGACGAGCAACGCCCCGAAGATATTCTCCTCAACCCCCACGAACGATCCCGAACCTTTGAACAAATTGCCGATATGGCGCCTCTTCATGGATCCCTCGGCGAGCTTCGCCTCGAATACATTGCGTGGAGCACTGTTCTTCGTCACATACGCGCAATACAGCTTCTCTTGGATCAGACGTACCAATAGATTGATGGCCACCACCGTCTTGCCGGTACCCGGGCCACCCTTAACGATCACCACACGCTTGCGATGGTCAACAGCACATTTTTTGGCATATGAGAGGATACGCTGGAACACCACCTCCTGTTCATCGATGAGAAGGAATTCCCGCTTTCCCTTCATCATTGCACACAGTGCATCCTGAAGACTCTTCGATGGACGGATATCGCCCTTTTCGATGTACACCAAAGTCTGCTTCCCATCACCTTTGGTGATGAACCGCTTGATGAACTGTTTCAACTTGGCCACATCATCCCGACAGAATACGGGAGCCTGCTCAAGAAAATCGTTGAAATGGGGAAGAAAAAGGGGATCGAGGGCTCCACGACTTGAGTAATTATGCAGATAGGCACATGGAGAAAGATGGATCGGAACATCCTGCACATTGGCATTGAAATCACTTATCAGGGTCTTGTAGCTCAGCACCTGATACGCAGGATGCACCGTGGTATGGAGACTTCCGTGGAACTTGGTCACCACGTCGTGCAACGCACTTGGGGAACCGACTTCCAACAATCGCTCGATATCCTTCACAGGGTAGACCTCACTCCACTGCTTGAGTTCCACTATCACGGCATGATGGCGATCCTCATCATCCAATCCGGAGATGATGAAATCGACACGCTTGGCACTCTGGGGAATCGCAAATTCAATGGCGACACCAGCGGTATCGGGAATATCCGCATCACGAAGAAGATTGGCCATATAGATCATGGAATTGCGCCAAGAATCCTTCTCGCTCTGACCCACCGAACGATGCAGCACACTCTTCACCTGTCGCTCGATCTTCACATCGATGGTATTGTCATCCACATCCTTGAGGAATCCGCTCTTCTCACCCTGATACACCAACAAGGGTCAACCCTCCTCTCTACAGATCGTGCAATTCGGTATATTTCCTATTGGAATCCTTTGCCTTGTCGATTGGATACTTTTGTGCATTCTTCTCCATCTTCTTGAAGAAGGCCTGTTCGATATCGATACCGAGATCATGACTGAGCAACAACACCCAGTAGAGGACATCGGCAAGTTCATCTCCCAAAGCCGAATTCTGATCATCCGATTGGGACAACACTTCTTCCGATGATTTCCATTGGAAATGCTCCAGCAGCTCCGTTGCCTCCAATACCAACGATATCGCCAAATCCTTGGGATTGTGGAACTGCTTCCAGTTCCTATCTTCACGAAACTTCAGAATCTCGGCGGTCAGTCTTTCAATTGTGTCCATAATCAACTCTCTCCAATCCACCATACCACAATTTTGCAACACAAGGGCCAAATTGTTACTCCGGGTAGCAAGAAGAGTACATCAAAATTGTGGAATCTCCTGGACCACCGGAGATGAAGCTGCTAGGATAATTCCGAAGAGGCCATCTGATCATGAAACATATCCACGTTGCCGCTGCAGTCATCATTGAGGAGGGAAGAGTATTCGCCGCCCAACGAAACAACAAGGGAGAACTTGCCTTGAAGTGGGAGTTCCCCGGAGGAAAACTCGAACCGGGAGAAGTGGGAGAGACAGCAATAGTACGTGAAATCATGGAGGAACTGGCCACCAGCATAGCAGTCGAACGACATCTGATGACTGTGGAACACTCCTACTCCACCTTCAGCCTCACCATGGAAGCCTATCTGTGCAACATCGTGGAGGGAACCCTGGAGCTTGGAGAACACCTCGATTGCCGCTGGCTATCTAGGGATGAACTGCATTCGGTCGACTGGGCAGCAGCCGATATACCGATTGTGAAAGCATTGCATGCCACGATGCGAGGCAGACCAGAAAAAGAGTCCACAGAATGGGAGCCCTCACTCAACCTTTGAACCGTTGGTATTTCCAGTCCAAGTATTCACGTTTTGGCCAATCGTCCTTACGTCGGGGAAGAATGATCTTCTGCTTGTCCAATTCCTTTAACCCGTGTTGCAACATGGGACCATCGCTTTCAGACAAGATATCATCGCGCACATGTACGATAAAATCGGTATCGATACCCAAAAGGTTGCAATCGAAGGCGGCATGATGGATTTTACACAGTGACAATCCATTGTTCACCGTGGGAATTCCTTCATCCTCAGCATCAGGTACGATATGAGCGGCATCCAACAATTTGCGGTGATGCAACCGACACATGGCACAACGTTCATCATACGCGTCGATCACCAGATATCGGAACGCACTTTGATGGAGGCGATGTCGTGTTTCGATCATAGCATAACGACGAACGTCGCTCGAAGAAACACCAATGGAATCCCACGTCATGCCGATCCCCAAGGTACGGTACGCAGGCTCTATCGCCGCCCGTACAAATCGCTTTTCGGGGTGGTCCTCGATGATGATCACCGGCCAAATTGCTTGATAGAGATGGTTCCTCACCTCTTTGAAGAAGATAAGGGGAGTTCTGGTCTCATACGCACGACGCAACTTCCTATTGTCATGGTGATTCGGGTCATTCCCCCTATATGCGTATATTATAGTGCCATCCAGATCGATACCATCAAGATTATAGGAACCATTTGAGCGAGAAGTAATCGATATCGGACATTCGAACCCTTTCGGAGTCCAAATTCCAGTCTGGCCCTTCAATGTGATTCTTCGTCCCTTCCATTCGAACCCTTGGGCCAATATCCTTCCTGGTATCAACGATTCAAATCTCTCGTACTCGGAAAGATATTTAAAAATGGCCTTGCGCGACTCCAACTCCCAATCCATACCCGAAGCATACACTTTGAAAGTTTACACGTAAAGCCAATTCCACAATTAAGTAGTCATGAAGATACCACCCAATTAAAATACCAAGATCGTATCCAAAAGATCAACTACAAGACGTTCTTCACCAAGCGATCAGCTCATCCTCAGTAAAGGCCAAGGACCACTGTTCGGAAGCAGGGGACCACCTCAACCGATAGATCGAATCGTCTTCAGCGTAGGCAAGGAGTTGAATGGTTGCATCGGGTTCTTCCGCAAGCAGTAGGCGAATCCAGATGAAGGATTCGGGAATGATGGAAATCGATTCACCCGACAGCCAGATGGAATCCCCCAACACATCACGCCCCTCGTCACCTTCCATATGCATCGCCTCGGTAACAAGGTACAGAAACCAGAGATCCTCTCCAGTGTTATTCTCCAAGGAAAGCTCCTTCATTCCGTAGGAGGAATCGGGCAAAGGAGGAGAACTGAAATTCTGTTCCGTCAACACCACATCCCACGGCCTCTCTTGTGCCTTCCATAGGAGATGGTAAGGGAGGTCTTCGACATCGAAGCCAACCAAATGGAATACCGACCCATCCATCGAATTCAAGGCATCCCATATATGTGGATACAATGAGAGATCGATGTGGATACTCTCTCCCGAATAGAGGATCTCATTACCAAGAAGATCATCACCATAGTCATCCTCGGCATACATGTCTTCAGTTGCAAGATGAATGAACCAGAAGTCCGTCCCTGTGGTGTTGGTGATGGTAAGTACCTGATCACCGGATGGAATGGGGACCACAGGAGCAAGATCTTCAGCAAACACCTCGATATGCCAGGAATCGCTGCTCGGATACCAATACTTCGAATAAGAATCCCCCAACTCATCAACAGCGGACACGACCACCCTACCATAGGTGTCGAACGGCAACTGATCGGCTATCCAAGGCACATCGGCCACAGCAACCTGGACTGTGGTTCCCGGCAACATACCGCCATCGGCGAGAAGATCGGTTTCGGAAGGCGAAGTGAACGGATCCTCCAACCTAAGATCCTCCAACACAACACCCGAGCGATTGGAGATCAAGATCACATCTCCTTGTGATCCCACATCGGGCTCCTCGACACCCTGGTCATATGCAGAGAACGGCACCACGATATTCCAGGGATCGACAAGAGGATTCCACGCGAAATGATACAGATCCCCCTCATGGTCGATCGCATTGACGATGAACATCTCATCCTGCTTGGATTGCAGCGCAGTTGCCAAAGGTGGAAAATCTGACAAATCCACCCGATATTCCTGTTGATCACCCAACAAAGTTCCACCCAAAAGGTTCTCCATGTCAGTCGATTCGCCGTACATCGCCGCATTGAACACATCGATCCTGGTCAAAGTGAAGCCAGTATCGTTACCTATGATCAGATGATCACCATAACGCGGAACCTGAATGAACTTGGCGGCTCTCTTCGGTACGACCAAAGTGGCGATCGAAACCGGACTCGTATCGACATCGGGAGCGACTTCCGTAGAGGGAGCGACTTCCGTAGAGGGAGCGACTTCCGTAGAGGGAGCCTCTGCGACCAAGGGAACCTCGGGAGCAAGTGTTTCAACTGATTCGGTCGATGCACAGGAGAAAAGCAGGAACAACAAACCGACGAACACCAAAACAGCAAATCGTCTCATAGTCGTTTTCCTTTTCCCCAACAGGGGAAGATAAGAATGTATGCAAAAAGTATTGTTCCTTGCCATCGAAAAAGCAATAGGGAGAAACGCGTAGAAGGGCCACTCTCTGGTTCTTCTTTCCAAAATTTGCGATAATCGGAACATGGAAAACAGTGAAACCACACACATACAGGCGAAGAAAGCCAATCTCCATACCCATTCACGGTATTGCGGCCATGGAATCGGGGAATTGTCCCAGTACCTCCAATCAGCCAAAAAGCAAGGCCTGGAAATGCTGGGCTTCAGTGAACACTGTCCCGTACCCGATGGGAGATGGCATCGTTCACGAATGGATTTTTCAATGCTGGACACCTACATCGCGGAATGCAGAACATTGCAGTCGGAAGAAACCGGACTTATCGTCCTCTGTGGATTCGAATGCGACCACCACAGCGACTATGCCACATGGTACAAAGACCATCTCTTGAATCAAGGAAGAGCAGATTACCTGGCATTTGGAATACATTACCTATCCACACCCGATGGAAAGGATACGTTCATGAGAAAACTTCCCCCTTCAACAAAATGGTTGCACACCTACACCGACCGCTATATAGAAGGGATCCTCTCGGGAACCTACCTGTTCGGCGTTCATCCGGACCTGTTCGGTATGTTCTACACCTCATGGGACAAAGAAGCGATCGCCTGTTCAAAACACATCCTTGAAGCCGCATCAAGTGTCAAATTCCCCCTCGAGATAAATGGATACGGCTGTCGCAAACCCAAAATACCCAGCTCGGAAGGCATGCGGTGGCAATACCCGATGAGAAAATTCTGGGAACTGGCCACCCAGTACGATGTGCCCGTGATCGTGAACAGCGATGCCCATAGACCCGAAGACCTCGCACTTCATAACATCGGAGCCTTCGAACTTGCCGACACACTGGGTATCCCGCTTCCAGGATGGAACCACCATGCGAAGTACGGGCTGAGCATCGCCGATTGAACATACAGACGAATTCACTACCACCCCAACCACATTCGGTACTACACTGAACCAACGGTATTCCATACCTGCAGGGAGGTCCAATCATGAGAACCCGGATCCTTCTCCTAATCTTGGCAAGCATAACACTCATTTTTTCATGCACGGGCACACTTGAAACATCTTCCATCGAAAGTCCCCCACCACTCATCGAACAACCCGTCCCGGAGGCCACGCCCGAAGTGGATACCCACAGCGCCCTATCCATCACATGGGAACAGACCGCAGAACAGTGGAAAGGCATGTTCGGTCATCGTCAAGAAGTGACATTGCCTCCGGGAGGATCACCATCATACTATTCCGGGATGGGATCGTTCACCTGGGATTCGAGCATCGGCACCGCTGCGGTGAGCATGGGATTGCTCAACTATGAAGAGGGTGGAACAGTCACCATCGAAATCAAGGAAGGGCCCTACCATACGAAGGATGGAACCGCTTTCGATACCCCAAGCAATACCTACGAAGGCTGGAACACCACCTTCGTGTTCATCGATGTGAACGGAGAAGAGGTACTTGCCGAACTCGGTACGGTGCTCTACATTCCGGATGAGGGAGAATCACCGCAACTTTCCTCGGCACCACAGCCCACACATTTCACCGTAACAAACAAGACCAATTCCACATTGACCTATCTGGACATCTTTACCAACGACATGATGGCTGTGGATGAGTTTGGTTTCAACCTCCTCCAAGACATGCCACTCGGCAGGAATGGCACCATCGACATCCCCCTCGAAGAATATCCCGACCTTAAGGAAGCGATCCTCTATCGTTATGGACAAATGTTCCATGTGATCGCCGAAAGCGAAACCATGGAAACCTACTATAGACAATGGTACCCCGATTTCGACACCCTGAACCTCATGCTGAAGGAGGAACACCTCTATCTCCCACCCGCCGGGGAAGCCCCAACCATGGAGATGGTGAGAGTCGAAAACCAAACCGACTACGAAATGTATGAACTCTACATCCTTACACCCGAAATGGAAGAAAATCTCGATTTCACCAAAGAACTCTTATGGCCATACGAACTTCCTCCACATGAAACTGTCGAAATCCCTTTGGACCAATGGCACTACATCCAGGATTTCCTGGAGACAGGAACCAAAGAACCCCTACTGGTAATTGCATACGATGAGGACGACTTCATGTTGGTCACATCATGGTATCCTGAGGACGACGGGTGGACCATCTTGCTCACTGAAGAAGATTACTTCGATTGGTAACCACCTTTTCCATACGACTATGTAAGAAAAATCCTTGAATTTGTTGCATTTTGTTGTAACATGGTAGGTGCGGATGAAGATCAGTGGAAGCACATCCGCACACCCTGCATGAAGTACCTACTCAGCAGACCTTCCCACAGATATTGTCACCGGGAGGAAATATGGGTACCATAGAGGGAATCACTGACCGAACCGAATACAAGGAGGGGCTATGCGGATAGTCGGAACACCCTTAGAAAGAGTCGATGCCAAAGACAAAGTCACCGGCAAGGCAAAATATACCGAGGACCTGTTGGGACCCAACACCCTGGTAGCGAAGGTACTGCACAGCACCATCGCCAATGGTTTGGTACAATCTTTCGACCTCAGTGAAGCCTGGAAAGTTGAAGGAGTGGTCGACATCGTCACCTGTTTCGATGTGCCCGACATCCAGTTCCCCACCGCAGGACACCCTTGGTCGACAGAAAAGAAACATCAGGACATCGCCGACAGGAAACTCCTCAACACACGGGTCCGCTTCCATGGAGATGACATCGCCGCCGTCATTGCGGAAGACGAACTGTCGGCAGCGGAAGCGCTCCGAAAAATCAAAGTGACCTATGAGGAATTCATGCCCATCCTCTCGGTCGAATCGGCGATGAAACCGGGAGCGATGGCAATTCATGAGGAACGCCCCGACAATGTGTTGGTCCACTCCTCCTATGAAATCGGTTCATTCGAAGAAGCGAGCCAGGACCCCGAACTCATCAAGACAGAAGGGGATTACGAAACCCCGATCGTCTCCCACTGCCACATAGAGAACGCCATGAGCTTCGCCTACATGGAAGCTGGCAAGATCGTCGTAGTCAGTTCAACCCAAATCCCCCATATCGTAAGGCGGGTATGTTCCCAAGCGCTGGGAACCGGATTCGGCGACATACGAATCATCAAACCCTACATCGGCGGAGGATTCGGAAACAAGCAGGATGCCCTCACCGAACCTTTGAATGCCTTCTTGACCACTCGTGTAGGAGGTCGCCCTGTCAAACTTGAATATACCAGGGAAGAGACCTTCAATTGCACAAGGACACGACATGCAATGAAATTCCATATCGTCTCCTACGTGGACAAGGAAGGAAATTTCGTAGCCCGTTCCATAGACGCCTACTCAAACCAAGGAGCCTACGCATCCCATGCCCATGCACTGGTTGCCAATGCAGTCAACGGATTTCGCATGATGTACCCGGTGGGAGCCATCAAAGGCAATGCCTACACAGTCTATACCAACCTGCCCACAGCAGGTGCGATGAGAGCCTACGGAATACCCCAAATTGGATTCGCACTCGAATCGCACGTCGATGACATCATCGCGAAAACCGGATTCGACCCCATCGAATTCAGAAAGAAGAACATGATGAAACTCGGTTTCGTCGATCCGGTGACCACCATCACCTGCCATTCCAACGGACTGGAGGAATGTATCGACAGAGGAGACGCCTATCTCGACTACCGCAAGAAGAGAAAGGCATACGCCAACCAAACGGGACCTGTAAGGAAAGGCGTGGGAATGGCCATCTTCTGTTACAAGACCGGAGTCTATCCCATCAGCCTGGAAACCGCAGCCTGCAGAATGGTACTGAATCAAGACGGATCGGCCCAACTTCAGATGGGCGCCACCGAAATAGGGCAAGGAGCCGACACGGTATTCACCATGATGGCAGCCGAAACCGCAGGATTTACCGCTGACAAAATCCATATCATCAGTAAGCAAGACACCGATGTGACCCCTTACGATACCGGAGCGTATGCTTCACGACAGACCTATGTCTCTGGACTCGCGGTAAAGAAAACCGCCGAATCACTGAAAAGGAAAATCCTTGAATTCGCCGCCACCATGCTCGACAAGGAGGCATGGGACCTCGACATCAAGGAAAACCAAATCATCCACACCAACAAGAACGAACCACTGCTATCGGTCGCCGACGTTGCTTTGGAAGCATGTTATAGCCTCACCCACTCCAACCACATCGCGGCCGAGGAGACCCACCACTGTTCCGACAACACCTATTCCTTCGGAGTCTGCTTCACCGAAATCGAAGTCGATATCCCGATGTGCCAGATCAAAGTACTCGACATCATCAATGTCCACGACTCGGGAACCATCATCAACCACCAAACGGCGGAAGGCCAAGTACATGGAGGAATGAGCATGGGACTTGGCTACGGACTCACCGAATACCTGCTGTTCGACCCCAAGACAGGAAAAATGTTGAACGGGAATCTGCTCGACTACAAGTTGATGACTGCGATCGACACCCCGGAACTTCATGCACAATTCGTGGAAACGAACGATCCCACAGGGCCGTACGGAAACAAATCCTTGGGAGAACCACCGGCCATACCTGTGGCTCCGGCACTCAGGAACGCATTGCTCAACGCAACCGGTGTAGCTGTCGATTCGATCCCATTGCATCCCGAGAGACTATTCTTCGCATTCGAAAAAGCGGGACTCATATAAATAAAGGGAGATCAAGATGTACGATTTCAATACACTCTACGAACCGAACACCGTGGAAGAAGCCCTGGCTTTGAAGAAAGCCCACCCCGAAGCATTGCTGCTCGCAGGAGGAAGCGATATTCTCATCAAGTTGCGCGAAGGCAAACTCGCCGGATGCGACCTCATCAGCATCTATATGCTGGATGAACTACGGGGAGTCTATATCCAGGACAATGGGGAATTGATCATCCGCCCCCTCACAAGCTTCACCGGCATCACCATACACCCACTGATCAAACAACATGTCCCGGTTCTTGGCGATGCTGTGGATCAGATAGGAGGACCTCAGATACGGAATATCGGGACCATCGGTGGAAACATCTGCAATGGAGTGACCAGTGCCGATTCGGCAACCACACTCAAAGCCTACGACGCGATCCTCGAACTCTCCAGTGCCGATGGAGTAAGGAACCTGCCCTACGCCGAATTCAACTTGGGACCAGGAAAAGTCGACCTGAAACCGGAAGAAATCCTCACCGCGATACGCATCCCGAAAGAAAGTTGGGATCAGACCTATGGACATTACATCAAATATGCGAAAAGGAAAGCGATGGATATCGCCACATTGGGGTGTTCGGTGAATGTGAAACTCACCAATGACAAGAAACACATCGAACGACTGCGAATCGCATTTGGAGTCGCAGCACCCACCCCGATACGTGCAGTCACCGCGGAGAAGGCCGCCAATGGCCATGCAGTGGATGCAAAACTACTGGACATCATCACGGCGAACTTGGAAGCGGATGTGAGACCACGAACCAGTTGGAGGGCATCCAAGGAGTTCCGGCTCCACCTGGTTAAGGAGCTCGCCCGTAGGGCAACCGTCGCATCGATCGAAAAAGCGGGAGGTAAAATCAATGGCTAAGAAAGCTATCACCTGCACAGTAAATGGAAAGAAACGGGAATACTTCATCGATGTACGCGAATCGCTGCTCGACATGCTCCGTGGAAATGCCGGACTCGACAGCGTGAAACATGGTTGCGATGTCGGTGAATGCGGAGCCTGCACCGTACTCATCGACGGACTGCCGTTCAACTCCTGTATCTATCTTGCCATCTGGGCCGATGGAAAAGAAATCATGACCTTGGAAGGACTCAGCGATGTGAAGGGAACCATAAGCGACATCCAACAGGCCTTCATCGATGAAGGAGCGGTCCAGTGCGGATTCTGCACCCCCGGCTTCATCATGTCCTCGATACCCATCATCAATAAGGAAAATCCCTCCACCAGAGAGGAGATCAGAAGGCAAATATCAGGAAACCTCTGCCGATGCACAGGTTACGAAAAGATAGTGGATGCCATCGAGAAGACACAGAAGAAGAGGATAGGCGAAAAGAAGAAATAATCCTGACAAAGAAAGGCATCAATACCCTCAAGGCAAGTGGTGAACCCAGGAGGCTCCGCCTCCTTTCCCTCTCCAATGGACGAGATATGGATCCTTGCGTTGCCTACACTCGCTTGGCAATCAGGACCTCTTCATCAACACGATATCCCGCTCCCTACAACCGAGCATCTTCGCAATAGGCTGACATTTCGCCACAAGTAGGAAATAGATGGGGCCCTCCACATCGATCAGGGCCTCTAGATTGCCCTGACCCTTGCTGATGATGAGATCGGCTGAAGTGAACATCTTTCCAAAACCTTCTGTAGCACGCTCGAGCACCAAGCCCGGTGTATCGACACCGCTGGAGACCACGTGTGCGACCTCATGCATCCCGACAAATTCGGCATCCTCGACCAATGCATCGTTGAGAATAGCCTTTCCCCGAGTGGCGAAGGTGATGTCCAGATGGGGAAACAACATTTTGATCGTGGCTATCAGAGCCTTGTCAAAAACGATCTCACCCGCATTATCACCAAGATACAATAGGGATTGTGAACACTTCAGATCATCCCACAGTGCATCATAGGCAAAAAGCCCACCACTTTCACGATCCAGCACCATGTGTTCCTCTTCCATGATTCGGGACAATTCCTTGTCGACATCCAAATCATGAACCGCACCATAATCGATGATATTTCCTGCGATCGCCACCTGAAGAGCAGTCTTCAAAGGAGATTCCGAGTTCTCGATCATCCGAACAACTTGAGGATAATACTTGAGTGCGGCGTCGTTGCTCATCTTCTTGATGCCTGCCATAGGATCTTCGACACCGAGAAAAAGGGCAACTATCCTCTGCAGACGGGTGGCCATCATCGGGGGAGACTCATCAAGAGCAATGGAAGGGACTTCCTGTCCCACGATATCCAACAGCACTTTGATCTTCTCATCTGACAAACCACAGAGTCGTCCTGTCTGGACAGACTGCTTCATCAGACAGGGAATACAGTCAACAAATGCTTGCATGAAAACTCCTGTGTACCAGAATGTACACAGAGAATGGTAATGTGAATGGAAAAGAGATGCAACAGACCGAGAAATGAAAGGTATCAATACATCCAGGACAAGAAACGGAGCATCGGTCCTTACGTTGCCTACGCTCGCTCGGAAAAGAGGACCATCGCAGCCCCCCCCCCTCCTCCCGCTTCGTTTGGCTATCAGCCGACTACAGCCTCTTCAACCGCTTCATCGACATCCTCTTCCACATAATCGGCATCGGAACTCAATATCTTGTCCATCTCGGCCTTCACCCCTTGGGTATAGGGACCAAAATCGAACAACGGCCTGAGACGCTTGAACAGAGGCCTCACAAAATGCCGCAACTGACTCTTGTCACTCTCAAGAGTCGTCTTTTCCTGCAAAGCCAACACCGTCACCGCCGATGGGGAGTAGTAGGTACCGACCTCCTTGAAGCCGAATTTCTTATACAGCTTGATCGTCTTCTTGTCATCCGCAAAGACATCGATGATCATATCCTCCACACCCTTGCTTCTCGCAAGCAGGAACACCAACACAATAAGACCGATGGATACCGAAGTGTTGCGCATCTCCGGCAATACCGCCAAACGGATGATCTCGGAACACTTGCGCGACTGTAAAATCGAATCGACATTGAAATAGTGGGAAATCGGCAATGGCCAGAACGTATCGGAAGTCATCAATGAAACGGTTCCCACAGGATGCAACCCCTTGAATGCAAGAATATGCAACGCCTTCTCATCCTCTGCCCTATGGATAGTCTCCTCCATATACCCCTTTTCACCCACCAACACCTTGCGCTGGAGGAAGAAGACATCATTCATACCCACCTGATCATTCACCAACACGAAGCGAATCGCATCCCGACCCTCATCATTGAGAGGAAATATGGTGGTGAACTCCGAACCGACATGTACCTCACTCCTCACCCGAATGCGACCACCCAACTTCTCGACAATTCCATAACAGTTGGACAAACCCAACCCGGTACCCTTACCTGGCGCCTTCGTGGTGAAGAAAGGAGTGAAAATCTGGTTAAGATTCTTTTCAGGAATACCACACCCGGTATCCCCGATCTTCAGATGCACGAATTCGTCCTTCTCGAAACAGGTGAGAGTCAAAGTCCCCGCTCCCTCCATCGCCTGAATCGCATTCACGATCAAATTGAGGAACAACTGCTGAAGGCTGCCCTCATTCGCATCCAACACGGGAAGGGCATGATAGTTGCGTTTTACCACGACACCAGTGGAGTCGACCCCTCTCATCGCAAGCCTGAGCGAGAACTCGAGCACCTTAACCAAATCGACCTGTTGAATCTCGGTCAATTCCTCCTTACGGGAATAGATCGACAACTCCTTGATCACATCCGCAGCGGTCTTCGCATAACTCAGGATATCCGAAAGATACTCATGATGGGGATTCGTCTCCTCCACCTCGGCGAGCATGACTTCCGCCGTCCCATAGATGCCTGCCAGAGGATTGTTCAACTCATGCGCAATCCCAGCCGCAAGCGTCCCGATACCAGCCATCTTCTCCGTTCGCACTAGCTCTTCCTGGAGATTCTTCTGTTCCGTGATATCGTTGATAATCTCAATGAACACACTTTTGGAATTCTCGGGAACCCGCACATTGTGGAACTGGAAAGAATAGATGCTTTCGGCCACCTCGGCCTCGGTCTCCTGCACAATACCGGTATGGAGACACTCCAAAGCCTGGCAGAAACGACAAGGCTTGGCACGATGGAAGAACGCACGATAGCATTTGCTGCCGATGAGATCCTTCTTATTGTTACCAAACAGATTCACCGCGGCGGTATTGGCCTCCTGAATGGAATAATCGATATCGATGAGACACACAGGAGAAGCGATGCCATTGAAGATCGCCTCCAACTTATTCTTGCTCATCGTCAACTCATCACCCTGGATCTTCAACTTCTCGAATGAAAGCGCATTCTCCAAAGAGAGTGAACTCTGTGCGGCAAGAATCTCAAGCGCCTCCATCTCGATTGAAGTCAACAATGCCTTGGTCCTATCGAACCCAATCACTATATAACCGGCCACCTGTTTCCTGAAAACCAAAGGAATCAAGACATCGACGGGAGGCAACTGGTCGCTTACCTGAAATTTCGGCTCATCAGGTTTCACACTCAGTATCGAAGACATGTTCTCACGCTGCAATCGCTGTAGCATCTCCTCCACCTGATCGGAAAAGGAAAACCCGACCTTCTCACCCACATGCAACTTCGTAGGACACTTGCTGTTGGCAATCAACGTGAATTTCTCGGCTTCATCGCTCCTTTTTGCAATGAACAACACCCAATCGGTCTTCAAACCGGTGCTGAGATTGTCCACGACCTCCTCTCCAAGCTCCCGGAGATTCACAATCGTAGTCAACCGTTTGCTCAACTTCTTGATGGTTGTCTGATACGGATGTCGTCTCGGGATAATCACATTGTCGACAAGATAAGTGAACAAATTCCGCAAAGGTTGAATCACAATGACCGTTGCGATACCGAGCACCAGCGAGAGTTGAAACACATCTCCCGGGACAAACGAAGGATTGAACACTCTGATGAACACAATGATCAAGTAGTAGGAAACGGAAGCCGCAATGGCAAGGAACGTAGAATAAATGATCTTCAATCCCAATCTTGAATAGTTGATGAGTTTGAATTTGTAGATGGTATAGAACAGCAACATTGCATTGACCGTTGCGGTGAAGATATCTATCGGGTATTTTCCCAAAGACGGGTACACATTCATGAAGATACCGATCAACATGACCACCACACCGACCAAAGGAAGCAGCAGATTCTTGTGCTCTCCCTTCAAGGGACGATACTTCGTGCGGAACAACAAAATCAATAAAGTGAAAATCAAATAGACATAGCTGATCGAATAGGCGAACACCGCCCCCGACCCCAACTCATAAAAAAACGAACCATCGGGTCGGAATCCGGCATCATGAACGATATTCCCAGTCATATTCAGATAAGTCAAAGGAATGACCAATAGATAGCTTGCATAGATGAACCGTCTGATGGGTTTGGTATGGAGATTCAAGATATCGAGGATGAAGTTGCTGAGTGCAAATGGAACGGCCAACAAGCCCACCAACATGACCTTGTTCCAAAACAGTGGGGTAAGTAGACCACTGTTGAGGTGCATCATCATGGAACCGAAACTCCAAATGGAAACAAAAATCATATAGAGCTGGAAAGACCAATAGAATCTATCCTTCTTATACTGGAGAAACCCGAACACCGCGAACGATACATACAAAACACTCGCCACGGCTGGAATGATGGTCGAAATATCAATGATCATGAGCTGTCCTTTTCATACTATCCAATTGTACGCAACTTGTACTATTATAGGAACAGGTTATGGAAAATTTCAAACTATTTATTCTTGGCTTCTCAGGATATATATTAGTCGGAATGTACGACATCGCCATATTGTACAACAAATCTTCACTTAAGAAGTTCCTTTCAATCGGATTTCTGCTTACCGCAGCCCCCTATCCATTCCTCTTTGTAGCCCATACATCCTTGCACTCCCAACCATTGAGGATAGGCATTCTGGCTATGATATCGGTCTTCGCAATCCTACTCATCTATTCGGTATTTGTGGAGACTTCACTCTTTTCACCCCGTCCTGGAGAATTGTATACCAAGGGAACCTACGGTTTTTCTCGACATCCCGGCTTTCTCTGGTATACTATCATTAACCTACTTGTGGCAGTGTTCTTTTGGAATCTTAGGATCACTTTACTGTGTATAGGCTTGATTCTGTGCAATTTTGTACTGATATTATTCGAAGACACAATAATCTTTCCAAAGATATTCCCTGGATACGACAAGTACAAGCGACAGACACCGATGGTGTGGTCGCCACATAAGCGTCCCTGTGGAGAAAAGATCGATGACTAGACATATAGTGACGACAGATGACGATCCTGCAATTCGTAAAGTGCTCCAACTGTTTCTCACCAAGGAAGGGTATCAAGTAACCCCATGCCAAGATGGACATGAACTGAAGGGAGTCCTCGAATCCGAAGGAGATCATGTCGACCTTGTCCTTCTGGATATAAAAATGCCGGGTCCCTCTGGATTCGACATGCTCGAAATGATCCAACGACGACATCCATCGCTGCCGGTGGTGATGCTCACGGCATTCAACGACCTCGACACCGGCATGAAGGCGATACGTGCGGGAGCCTCGGATTATTTGACAAAACCGGTACGACGAGACACACTGCTGGACTGTATCGATCGGACGCTCACCAAATCACTTGTGCATCGTGAAAGAATGGCAACATTCGAACAGAGTCGCAACCACCAGGAAGAACTGGAAGCTGAATTGCGCCAAGCCCTCAATGCACTCAAGAATACCACCAGAGCCACACTGGAAGCCTTCTCCGAAACCATCGAACAAAAGGATGCCTACACAAAAGGACATTGCCACAGAGTACGAAACATCGTTATCGCACTCGGCAAGGCCCTCGATTTCTCCGAAGAAAGACTCGCGATACTTGAAGGAGGCGCACTACTTCACGACATCGGAAAAATTGGAATAGCCGAGGATGTCCTCAATAAAAAAGACAAACTCACGAAGGAAGAAATGGAACTCATACGCATGCACCCGGTCTCCGGAGAACGAATAATCGGACATATAGAGATGTTCCAAGCATATCGCCCGATCATCCGAAGTCACCATGAAAGGATGGATGGGAAGGGTTACCCCGATGGATTGAAAGGCAATGAAATCCCACTTGATGTCAGGATCGTGACCCTTGCCGACTCATATGATGCCATGACCAGCAATAGAGCCTATCGCAGTGCATTGCCCACAGAACTCGCGGTCGAGGAACTCAAACTCTGTTCGGGAACACAATTCGACCCCCAGCTTGTCGATCTTTTCATCGAAAAGGAAATATACCTACTGTAGGAAACATCACTTATTCCGCTTGGCGATGACCGTAGGTTGGATGGAGACCTCGGTCCTCATCGAATTGGAGATGAGACAATATTTCTCTGCCTTCTCAAGCAACTTATGGGCCTTCTCCACATCCTCTTCCCTTTCCACCACCACCTTCGGATACAATACGATACGGGTGAACCGAAGTTCTCCTTCGGTCTTTTCCAAAAAACCCTCGGCTTCGGAAGTATAGTTTGCAAATCGAAGTTTGGCCTTCTCAGCCAAGGAAAGGAATGTAGTCATGAGACAAATCTCGGCCGCGCCAACAAACAAATGCTCCGGGGACCATATGCCGGGATGCCCACCTGGAAATTCCGGTGGAGTCGCAACCTCTATGTTGGGCATACCCATCGAACCCAACTTTCCCTTTCTCCGAGTACTCCATTGCACAGAAGTATGATACACATGTACGTCGCTCATAGCCTTCCCCTTCATACGTAAGAGTTGCTTTGAATATACCCACACGAAAAAAAATCGGCTACTTGAGAAAAAGCTGCACCTTTCGTGCATGCTTCAAAATATCCCGCGTCCCCTTGCCATTGCGAACCACCCTGATCACAGAATCAGGATCAAGCACCACACTTCCGGCACAGATGGAAATCGGTGAACCTGCATATACCTCGGGACGCATTATGGTCGAGGGACCCATCATCGCGATCGGAAAGGCTTTCCCCTGCAAGTGCTCAAATACCTCTTCTGTGGTTCCGTTTGTCACACTGGTGGCGGTGAGCACCATCGCATCGGCCTCATCGACCACCCATCTGTAGAAGCTTTCTTCGTCTCCAATATCTTTCCCCAAATCATAACTTCCCAAAGAAATCCCATTCCGTTCAAAATAGGCTGTCACCGGATCAAAGTGTCCCACCATGGCAACTTTGTCACCTCTCTTCAAGTGCAAGTCGGATATGAGATTTCCCTTGTCATCGGAACAACCATCCGCATACGATTGATTCAAGGCATTGGCTGTCGCGATGGCGAGAACACGAGACAACAATGCATCCCTTCGTATGAGCTTGAGCAACTCAATCGCACTGCGCTGTTCGTAATCGACTGGATCCTTGTTCACCAGACACCCACCAGCACTACCCGCTAGTGTACAGCATAATCCACAACGACCATCATCCAACAAGACAGCGGAATAGCCCAGACCAATGACAATCTGTTCAACCTTCACCTTCGCAGCCTCATCGGCAAACGTATCGAATATCATCCCATCGATCTTCATGGACAACCAGAGCCTCCAAACCTTCCGTGCAACCTGGGAAATACACGCATGTAGAACCTCTCCTTTCCGTATTCGGAAATGGCGATCAGATGTTCATCCACCAATTGACGTACAATATTGAATTCACTCCCATTCCGTTCCAAGAGTTCCTCGACCGCATCTTCCCTCATCGGATGTACAGCCGTGATACTCAACAGATCTTCCCTGGAATTACCCGAATTCCGGAAGGCATTCCCTTCATACCCGATCAAGCACTCGACCCTATCGACTTGCCTGCCGTACAAGGCATACGCCTTGGTCAAGGAGGATTCTGTGACAGGAAGCACGGTCGACACCGCCGGTGGTCTTGTGGGAATCGAAAGGTAGGCACAATCGGGACGCAACTCCCCGACGAATGTGGATAGCAGTCGAAGTTCATCTTCAGCGGTATTCACATTTTCAACCAACATGGTCTCCGTAACCAGCTTTTTATCTGGCTTCTTTTTGAAATCCTTGGAAAATCGTTCCAAACCGGAAAGGATCTTCCCATGGTCGAGCATCTTATGTGGACGGTCCACCGTCCTCCACACCTTTTCGGTAATCGCATCAACCTTCAAGGAGACCCAATCGGCCAACAGCAACGCGTCATGGACATCGTCTTGCACTACCAACGTTCCATTCGAAATGATCGCAACCGGAACGGGAAACCGCTTGAGCAACATGATCAATTCACCAAGATTCCTATCCAATGTAGGCTCTCCGTCAGGAACAATCGTAAGATAATCGACGGTCGCACCAGAATCGTTGACCTCTTCCAATTTCCGTTCAACGGCATCCGCAAGATTCTTGGGAGGAAAAAACGTTTCCGTCTGTACCGACATATGTAATGCCGACCCCAACTGGCAATAAATACAGGAATAGGAACAATGTTTAGGTGGAATATTGTTTATCCCCAGGCTATGACCAAGTCTTCGTGATGGTACCGGTCCAAATATCTCCAACATGGAACCCCCCTCAGGAAAAAGGGAGTGTGCCGTGCCACCATAACGGCCCGACCACTCCCCGATCAAACGAGCATGGATATTATCAGCTACGCATCTTCTTCACGATCACCTCCGCAGCCTTGATCAGAGGATAACCAGCAGGAGAACCTGTCAACAGAGGCTGTGTACCGATCTGCATGGTGAGCAGCATCTTCACCGTCACCCTGTTCTGAATCAGGAACCCGATTGCATTGGTGAGCTCACCGGCACTATAACCACCGAACACCTCTCCACCAAGAATCATTCCACAATCTTCGGCGACAATCAATTTCACCGTTTGCTTGTGAGAATGTTTCATATTACCCGGGTGGGTATCCATTCCAGTGAAACTTCCACTGACAATCGCAAAATTCTCTTGAATGGCACGGGCTTCCGTGATACCTGCGGTCCCAAAAGCGTGTGCACCAATGGCAGTAGAGTAGATGGCGATCGTTCCGGTGAAAGGCTTGCAGGGACTTAGGGTATAGAGATTCATACCCGCGGTTCTAGCTTCCGCACAAGCTGTGGAGGCCAGCATCGTACGATCAAGCTTCCTTGTGATGAAGTCACGCTTTTCAGCACAGTCCCCAACCGCCACGATATCGGTTGAACATGGTAAAATCCGCATATACTCGCATGTCTTGATGAACCCGAATTCGTTCAACTCAATCCCCGCTTTCGCAGCAACTGCAGTATTGGGCACATACCCCATCGAAAGCACCACCGCATCAGCCTCAAGTTGCCTTCCAGAGGAAAGTACCACGGTGGAAACCTTCCCATCATCGCCGAGAATCTCTGAGACACCTTCACCGGTGATCACATCCACACCCCGTTCCTTGAGCAAGTCTTCAGCAATCCTCCCGAACTCCTCATCAAAAGCCTTGTTGAGAATGGTCTTCTCAATTTCCACCAACGTGACAGCGAAGTCCTTCTTGTTCAACTCATCGGACACCTCGACCCCGATGAAACCTGCACCAACAACCACGATCCTCTTGAAATCTGAAATCTTCTTCACCATCTCATCGAGATAGACTTTATTCTTCGGAATCGTGAAAACATTCTCCAATTCGGCGCCTTTCAACCATTTCGGACGGGTAGGAATCGAACCCAACGCCAAGATGAGCTTACCGTAGATGAAGGATTCTCCCTCGTGAGTCCGGCATTCATGATTGGCGACATTGATATCGATGACCTCATCGATCATGATCTCGACACCCACGCTGGTCAACAACTTATCGGGAAGAATATCCTTCTCACTATCCTCCAGACTACCGAAGATATACGGAATACCACACGGTATGAGAACTTGCTCCTCCTTCCTCAACAGAATAACTTCCTTCTCGGGATACGTGGATTTCGTGGTGATGGCTGCTTGAAGACCAGATGCTCCACCACCCACCACCAATACATCAACATTTCTCATACCCAATACCTCCCTTGCATTCCTACACCATCTGCTGGATTCAAATTATCGGATGCTTCGAATTACAAAGCGCGCAAGTCTCCCATGAACGGGGTCGACATTCTCCAGCCCCTTCGCGCTTCATATCCACCATACCACTGAGAGCTCCTGCAAGACCTTTGAGAACTTCACGCTCAACCGCATAGTGCATGAAGTACCCCTCCTTCACCCCGGATATGATCCCCGTATCCTTGAGAAGCTTGAGATGTTGTGAGACAGCCGCTTCTGAAATACCCAATGTCCTTGCAAGTCCACCGACACAAAAATCCCGTACAAGCAACATCTGTACTATCTTGAACCGAGTTCGATCCGACAAAGCCTTCATCACTTCATACAATTGTGGAATGATGGTCACCTCCAATCCATTTAAGCATCTACTTAAACAGATTAACATGGAGACCAATTGAAAGCAAGGGGAAATGTTCACCCACCATGGAATTGCATGCTATACTCCCAACCAAGTACACCCCTGCAGGAGGAACAACTTTGGAACGACCACCATACACCTATTCGGAAGAAGAGATCGTTGCACTACATGCAACCCACCATGAAGACGGATTGGGCGAACAGGAAGCTGAACGTCGATTACAAGAATTCGGACCGAATTCCATAGAAACCGGAAAGGAAGTCTCTCCATTGAGAATATTGCTTGCCAACCTCAACAACATCATAGTCTACCTTCTGGTCATCGCATCGGTTGTGGCATTTCTCATGGGCGATACCGTGGAAGGCATCGCAGTGATCGTAGCAATCCTCATCGCAGTCCTTTCAGGCTTCATCTCAGAATACAAAGCCCAGAAATCGGTTCAAACACTGCAGAATATGGTAAAAACCGTCGCGAAAGTGGTCAGAGGCGGAACATTGCGCCAAATCGATTCCTCCGAAATCGTACCTGGAGATCTGGTGTTCATAGAAGAAGGGGACTCCATCACCATCGACGGTAGACTCATCCGTTCCTCGAACTTGGCTACCAACGAATCCACATTGACAGGTGAATCGGAACCAACCGAAAAGAATATCAAAACACTCGAAGAAAACGACATACCTGTGGGAGACCGCAAGAACATGGTATATGCGGGAACCGCAGCGACCAGAGGTAATGGCTACGTGGTAGTCACCGGTACAGGAATGAAGACCGAGATAGGACGAATCAGTGAGATGCTGGGCCAAGAGGAGGATTCCCAAACCCCACTGGAGGAGCAACTCGCACGTCTCGGAAGGACTCTCATCGTCATCTCCGCGATAGTCGCACTTGTGGTGAGCATCGTAGGCATAGTTACCGGTCAACAAGTATATGAAATGATCAAGATAGGCATCATCCTCGCAATTGCCGCGGTTCCGGAAGCGCTTCCCGCAGTATCCACCATCACACTGGCCCTTGGAATGCGTATCATGGCGAACCACCATGCACTGGTGAAAAGCCTCCCCGCTGTGGAAACCTTGGGCTCCACCACTGTGATCTGCACAGACAAGACCGGAACACTCACCGAAAACCAAATGACCGTCACCGACATATTCCTCACCGGGGGATCATCCTTTACGGTCGAAGGCAATGGCTACCAACCCGAAGGAGCGATTCTCAACAAAGATGAGAAGGTACAGGTTGAAAGAAATTCAGCATTGTTCTCCTTCATCCAAGCCGGAGTCCTTTCAAGCAACGCATCCCTGGTCCACGAAGACGAATATACAGTGGTAGGAGATCCCACCGAAGGAGCCTTGGTGGTACTGGGAAGAAAGATTTCGCTCGATCGTAATGAGATGGAGGACTCGACCTATCGCCGAATCGGAGAAATTCCATTCGATTCAAAAGCAAAATACATGGCAACCGCCTATACCCACGAACAAGGAAAATCCTTCTATATAAAAGGAGCTCCCGACGTTCTATTTGAACTGTCGAAGCGTGGAAAACAACAGACAGAACCGTTGGGACGAGCCAACGACAACCTTACCGAACAAGGATTGAGAGTCCTTGCCATTGCCACGATACCCAACTATGAAGGCAATGGAAGCGAAACATCCATGAGAAAAGCACTATCGGATGGATTTGACATACTCGGACTTGTCGGTATCATCGACCCACCACGAACAGATGTCGAACAAGCGGTGAGGGAAGCCCGTCAGGCCGGCATCAGAGTAATCATGATCACAGGAGACCACCCCAAGACGGCAAAAATCATAGCAGGTAAAATTGGGATGGATACTGCTGAAGATGTCATCACAGGAAGGGAAATGGACAAAATGTCAGAAGAGGAGCTGACCAAAAAAATCGCTTCCGCCTCGATATTCGCCCGTGTCTCACCCGAAAACAAACTACAGATCGTTCATGCATTGAACGCAGCGAATGAAATCACCGCGATGACAGGCGATGGAGTAAACGACGCACCGGCACTGAATGGAGCCGATATCGGAGTGGCGATGGGAATACGCGGAACAGAAGTCGCGAAAGAAGCATCCGACATGATCCTCACGGACGATCGGTTTTCCACGATAGTGGATGCCGTAAAGGAAGGAAGGATAATATTCGACAACATCGAGAAATTCATCTACTTCCTCTTCTCCTGCAACTTCATTGAAATCTTCGTAGTATTCTTCACTATCATCCTGGGATTGCCGATGCCGATCCTTGCACTCCAAATACTATGGCTCAATCTCGTGGTGGACGTATTGCCTGCAATGTCTCTCGCCTGGGAACCGGGTGAAGCCGGAGTGATGAAACGGAAACCACGGAATCCGCAAAAAGCAATCGTCACCCGCAAATTCCTCACCAAAGTACTCGGCAATGGAGCCTTGATGAGCCTCGGTGCCTTGGTAGTATTCATGGTTGCACTGAAAACCGGATCCAACGAAACCAGTGCTCGTACAATCGCCTTCTCCGCCATGGCATTCGGACAACTCGCCCATATATTCAACGTACGAGAAAAGAACTCCTTCGGTCTCGA
>Ga0334898_1001578_pt1 | contig 24366 bp, 18 predicted proteins | sample GraSluR3_MG_10_FD_207228 | JGI IMG/M metagenome (GOLD analysis project Ga0334898, IMG submission 207228) | Sludge microbial communities from methane-producing bioreactor in Wageningen University, Netherlands - Granular Sludge_3_08-R3 | ecosystem: Engineered > Bioreactor > Anaerobic >... | reverse complement strand
CAGGGGCTCCTTCGTCAATAGGTTTTGTCCAGAAACAATATTAACGAAAGTGTCCTGCTGTGAGCTACTCTTTTATCATTAAATATCGTAAATCTTAGCCCCGTTGCACTTGTAGTTTACATCTAGCTTTGAATATATGGCCTTTTATCGAATCCGGCCTTACCGCGGTGCTCCATGCCTTTTCCATAGATCCCCAGACGGGAATGGTGGCGATTCTGGCATCTCCCACCCTCGCCATGGCCCAGCTCAAGGATGTGGCTGCCACCATGCCTGCCCAGCTTGTCATCGGCTCCTTCGTACTCAGTGCCTCGGGATTTCCCTTCTCCGTACTTTTCGGGCAGATCCCTACCATCTGGAGCGAATGCACGGATCTTTCGGAGCGTGAAGCTCTGAGTGCGGCGGTTCTCGGTGCTGTCATGCGTCTTCTCACCGCAGGAGCTATCGCTACGTTCCTGGCACCGTTACTTTCTTAAAAAAGAAGTTTCGTTTTTTCGGATTTTGTTCAAATCATAAGAGGCTCTCTTCAAAAAAAGAGAGCCTCTTATGATTTGAACAGGCTTTTTCGAGAAAGAATCCATGAATTTGGGTACCTGTACCCAGATTGTTGAAGAATTTCATGTTTTTGAGGTTCTTTCGGAAGAAGACTTTTTTGCTACCATGTTTAATGTCTTTAACTATTTGATGTTTTTTATGCAATGCACAAATAAAATCCGAGGGGGAAGAAGGGAGGTCGACATATGAAATCTACGGGCTCTATTCCGGTGGAGGAGATCCGTTCCTTTTTTCGGGATTTTTCCACGCTTCAGCAAGCAAATGACATGATGTGGAGCCTTGCGGAGGGATCTCACCAGAAGATGCTTCACATGCTTGCCATGGCGGAAGCCATGGGATATTCCCGGAGTATCGAAAAAGAGCGGGTTTTTTCCTGAACCGGATCCTTTCATGAGAAACGACGGGGCAGGAACCCCTTTTCCGCTAGAGTGCGGAGGAGGGGTTCTTTTCTTTCAGAGGCGGCCAGAGAAAGAAGTGAAGCAGGGGCAGGGTGGCGAAGGCCAGGGTGGAGGTGATGCGCAGAATGCCTCCGTAGCCGATGAGAGCTGCCCCTCCGGATACTACGAAGGGCGTGCCGAGCCATATAAGGTCCATGGCGGCCCCGAAAAGGGCGAATTGGGAGGGCCGGAGGGCCTCCGGGGTATGGTGGGTGAGAAGGGATTGAAGGAGAGGCTGTACCAGCCCCATGCCCACGCCGGAGCAGCTTCCTCCCAGGAGGAAGAAAAAGGTGCTTTTGCCCCAGAGGGCTACGAGGGCACCGCCGAAAAGGGTGGTAAAGGCCGGAAGGAGGAGTTTCGCTCCCAGGCGGTCCACGGTCCGGGTGAGGAGAGCTCGGGAGAGCACCGCCGCCAGGGCGCAGGGAAAAAGAAAGAAAGATCCCGCAGTACCCCACTCTTTGGCGGCGTTGGCGATGAAGGGCATTACCGGGGCGGTCATGAGAGCGTATATGGCGTAGGAAAGGATGATGCCTCGAAGAAGAGGGTTTTTCCAGGCGGTGCGTGCGGCGTGCCGCAGGAGCACCGGAGAAGAGTCCTCGCCGGGCTGGCCCCCCCGGAGTTTAAGGAGAAAGGTCGCTCCGAGCCCAATTCCCGTAGCTCCCAGAGCCAGCAGGAGAGGGGCTCGGAGAAATCCGTGAAGGATCAGATATTCCGCCAGAGGAACCAGGGCTATCTGAGGAAGAAGCTGAGAGAGTCCCGAAAGGCCGAAGCCCAGTCCCCGAATATCCGGAGGGAGCACCGCCGCCTGATGGAGAAAGGCCGCCACCGTAAAGATACCCCATCCCATTCCCTGGATGCCTCGCCCCAGGAGAATGGCTCCCAGAGAGGAGGTCACGCAGAGAATGGCGGTGCCTCCCAAAAGAAGCCAGAGGCCGCACTGAATTCCCCATCGGGAGCCCCGTTTTTGGATGAGGATGTTTGCCCAGGGGCGAAAGCCGCTTATGCCCGCTTCGAAAAGAAACCACACCGTGCCGATGGCCAGGGGGGATACGTGCTGGAGCTGGAGTATAAGGGGATGCAGAAAGAAGATGGCTACGCAGGTATAGCCAAAGAAGGCTGCGGTGAAACAGAGAAGAAATTCTTTGGGAAGCCGGGTATAGCTGGACATGGATGAACCTCCTGGAATGCAAAGCTTTCCTCCATGATACTCCAGAAGCATGTAAAGGGAATCCCCCCTTTTTCGAAGAAAAGCCCCTCCAAAGTGCCTGGGATTTTTCCGATAGAACTGCGGAAAATGCTATACTTGGAAAAGATATCCGGAGAACTCTCCTCCGCAACCTCCCGGAAATCATCAAAGCAAGGGGGAATTCGATCATGCGTGAACATACAATGCATCGTGGCGTTTTGTTTTTTGGAGTGGTGTCTCTCTTTTGCGCAATGTTGTTTCTTTCCATGGCCGCTCCTTCCGAGGCCATATCCTTTCCCTGGTGGGGGAAGGGGGAGCCTCCAAGTTTTGAACAGGCCTGGGATAGCACCATGAAGAAACTTGACAGTGCCCTGGGCCTTCTGGATCAGCACGATTCTTTGCCGGATAAGAAGTTCATGGGTCATGATAAAACCAAGAACGACCAGGAAATAGAAGAAATTCTTGAAGATCTTTTGCTTCTTCTTTCAGATTCCCGAACTGCGAGGCTTCGTCAGCAAGCCCAGGAACTTCGGGGATATCGGGCGGAGAAGGAGGCGGAGATAGCCGCATATGAAGAAAAAATGCTCACTGCTCCGGAAAAGGGATCCCTTCTCACCAAATCCCGGGAGGACTGGCGGGAGAAAATTGCGGAACTCCGGCAAGAGGTGGCGGAGACCGATCGAACTCTCGAGGAATGTCTTCAGGCTATCGTGGCAAGCTTGAAAGAGGAAGGCATCATGGTTTCCGAGGAAGACGCAAAGGGTATTCTCGTGAGCGTTACCGGAGATGATATCCTCGGAATGTACGGCGTCTACCGCCACGTGCGAGCCTTTTCGGATGCCATGGGAGACCTTCTCTCCAAGGAATCCGGAAGCCCGGGCATGGCTAAACGGTACTACGGCGTTTACGCCCTGCTTATCCGGACCTGCATGGTCATGAACGATCGTTTTATCGAGAAGATCGATGCCAAGTATCTTCCGGTGCTGGAAGATCTGGAAAAGCAGGCAGTGGCCCTTCGAAACGAAGCGAAAAACCACCTTCGCCAGGGTGGGCTCTCCTCGACCCAGCAGAAGACTCTGGAGTCGAATATCAAGTCCAACACTCTCACGCTAACGGTAATCTTGCAATACCGCAACTATCTCGGTACCCAGAGACGGGATGCCCAGAAGGCTCGGGCAAATTTCGAAAGAGACTACGTGGTGGCTCTGAACTCCTACAAAACTGTGGCTCTCAGCAGCAGTCTTCTGGATATGATCCGTACCAACCGGGAGGAATTCGAGGCCCTCACATCCCTTAGTTTGCCCGAAATGCTTCTCTTCGATAACGAGGCCATGTGGAAGGAATTCGAGCAGATTTCTCAAACCCTGAAACAGTAAGCAGTGGGTTACCCGGGAAAAATACGGAAGGTTTGTATCCCGTGACGAAGAGAGAGATGGCCGGCTAGAGATAGAAAAACAGAGAAGGAGGTTGTTCTTGTGGAAAAACATATTTTCTCCGTTCCGGATATGGCCTGTGAGCACTGTGTCAAGGCCATTACAGGTGCTTTGGAGGGAGTGCTCCCATCTTCGGATTTCGAGGTGCTTCTTCACACGAAACAAGTGGTTCTTAAAGCCGAGGATCCTCTCGTTCTCGAAAGAGCGGAGGAAGCTCTTCGGAACGAGGGATACACTCCTACCAGGGTGCTGTAGTTTTATCTTTCGGGAGGGGCGTCGGATGCTCCGGTTCTCCTCGGTGGTTCGGCCTTTTCGGGTGTGCTCTTCGGAAGGGAATTCCTTCCGAAGAGCACACCCGTGCTTTTCTGACATGTTTTTTTGCCGGAGAGGAGGTTCCGCATGAACGCTAACCAGGAGTTTCAGGAAAAACATACCTTTCGAGTGGCGGGAATGACCTGTGCCGCCTGTGCCCGGAGGGTGGAAATAGGCCTCAGAAAGCTCGAAGCGGTGAAGTTTGCGGCGGTGAACCTTGCCACGGAAAGTGCCTTCGTGGTGCTTAAGGAGCCCCTTTCGGAAGAGGAGCTTTACGGGGCGGTATCCCGGGCGGGCTACAGCGTTACCCGGGACACTCCGGAAGATATGGAGAAAAAACGGTATCGTCAGCAGCTTCGAAGTATGACTCTTGCCTGGATCATCACGGGGCCTCTCATGGTGCTCATGCTCTTGCAGATGACGGGGCGTCACGTTCCCTTCTACGGGACCATGGAAATTCTGGGGGGCGCCGTGGTACTCTTCGGGGCAGGGTACCCCAGCTTCCGGGGGGCCTGGATAGCCCTCTCGCACTATCATGCCAACATGGACGTGCTGGTGGTCTTCGGGGCCCTCGCCGCATGGAGCACCGCCATTCTCGAAGCTCTGGGCGTTCCCGTGGCTTCCTTCGGCGCTGTGGGAGCCATGATTATGGGGCTTCACCTCACGGGGCGGTTCATCGAATCCTGGCTGCGGGATCGGGCCACCCGAGAGGTGCGACAGCTCATGGATCTTCAGGTTACGGAGGTTCGCCTTTTGGATGAAGAGGGTACTCCTTTTACGGTACCCCTCGAAGCGGTCTCTCCAGGAGCGGTGGCGTTACTGCGGCCGGGAGAGAGAATCCCCGGAGACGGAGTGCTTCGGGAAGGGGAGACCTCGGTGGATGAATCCATGATTTCCGGAGAAGCTCTGCCGGTTTCGAAGAAGCCCGGGGATCCTCTGGTAGGAGGAAGCCTCAACCTTACGGGGAGTTTTCGTATGGAAATTACCGGTCTGGGGGAGGAGAGCTTTCTCGCCCGGATGATCTCCCTGGTTCAGGAAGCCCAGGGTGCGAAAATCCCCATTCAGGCTCTGGCAGATAGAATCACGGGATTTTTTGTCCCCCTCATCATCGCTCTCGCCCTGGGGGGAGGATTCTTCTGGTACTTCTTCAACCCCCGTTTCGGATCTTCCGTGGCGGCATGGTTCTCCTTTCTGCCCTGGGTGCGCTCTTTGGACAACCTCTCCATGGCAATCTTCGTCTTCGTGGCCACCGTGGTCATCGCATGCCCCTGTGCCCTCGGACTGGCCACTCCCATGGCTCTCATGGTGGGAGTGGGAAGGGCTTCCCGGAAGGGGCTGATCATCCGGAACGCCGAGGCCATTCAGACCGCCCGGGATATCGATGCTCTGGTGTTGGACAAAACCGGAACTCTTACCGAGGGAACCCCTTCGGTGGTGGAACATACCCTTTCTCCGGAAGATCTCTTCCGGGCGGCGGCTCTGGAGGGAGAATCCAATCATCCTCTGGCCAAGGCCATCGCGTCTCTGGGGGATTCCGGAATTTCCCTGGAAGTTCGGGAGGTTCATGAGATTGCGGGAGAAGGTATCGTGGGGCTTGTGGAGGGAGAGCCCCTTTTCGTGGGGCGTCCGGAAAAACCCGAAATCTACCAGGAGAAAATTAGCCAGGGATGTACGGTGGTGGAGGTCCGTTCGGAGGGTCGTATCCTCGGAGCCCTGATGATCACGGATCCCCTCCGTGAAGGAGTGTCCCGGGCAATTGGCCGTTTGCAGGAACTGGGAATCCTGGTGGTCATGGCCACGGGGGATAATCCCGGAGTCGCCCGGGTGGTGGCGGAACAGATCGGCATATCCCGGATCTATGCGGGAGTACGACCCGAAGAAAAATTGGACATCGTACGGACTCTTCAGGGAGAAGGGAGGCGGGTGGCCATGGTGGGGGACGGCATGAACGATGCGGCGGCTCTCAAGGGGGCGGATGTGGGCCTCGCCATGGGCTCCGGCACGGATCTCGCCATGGAGAGTGCGGATATCGTGGTGGTCCGGGGACACGTAGACCGGGTGCTTGAGGCCCTTGAGATTTCGAGATCCACCTTTCGGGCCATTCGGCAAAACCTTTTCTGGGCCTTCGCCTATAACTTCGTGGCCATTCCTCTGGCCCTGCTGGGGGTTCTTCATCCGGTCATCGCCGAAGCCGCCATGGGTTTCAGCTCCATCTCGGTCATTCTCAACTCCCTGCGTATCCGGTCTTCGTGAGGTAAAGGAATGATGGAGATACCCCGGTCTTGCGCCTCGAAAGGAGCGTTTCCGCAAGCTGCCAACCAAGGATTTCAGGGTATTTTTAAAAAGTAGCGAGGGGATTTCCCGAAAGTACGCCTGCGTACCATATGAACAATCGATAAAGAAAGACGGGGTGAGAAGAATGAAAAAGTGGCGAGTGGCGTGGATAGGGTTGTGCGTACTTCTGGTACTTTTCGGAACACGTTCCTGCATGGCGGAAAAACCGGAAGGACCGTATGCCGAAACGATGGGCACTGCCAGAGAAGTGCTCTGGAAGACTCTTGCTGCGGGAAGTGTCAACGCGGCTACCGTGGCGGTGATGGACCAGGGAAAAATCGTCTATGCCGAGGGTTTCGGGGCGGGAGATCGAAGAAGCGGCCGCCTCGTGGACGGGGAAACCCGCTTCAACATCGGCTCCACCAGCAAAATGTTCGCCGCCGTGGCGATTCTGCTCCTTCGGGACGAGGGAAAGCTTTCTCTGGATGATCCCGTGGTAAAACATCTTCCCGAGTTTGTCATGAACGATCCCCGGTACAAGGATATTACGGTGCGCATGCTCTTCAATCACTCTTCGGGGCTTCCGGGATCTACCTTCGAATTCGAATTTGCAAAGCAGGAGAACCCGCATGTGGTGCTTCTCGAGGTTTTGCGGAAAGAAAACCTGAAGCACGATCCGGGATCCAGAAGCATTTATTGCAACGATGGATTCACCCTGGCGGAGATGGTGGTGGAGCGTCTCTCGGGTACAAGTTTCCTCGATTTTCTGGAGGAACGGGTTTTTGAGCCTCTCGGAATGCAGCATACCGGAGCGAGCGTAGGAGAAGAGCCGGGAAAGGTGGCGGTCTACTACGAGATCCCCGCAGGGGAAAAATACCCCCTGGAAAGAGTTTCCGTCTACGGCGCCGGAGGACTCTCCTCTACGGCGTCGGATCTCTGTCGTTTTGGGGCCAGCTTTTTCCCCGGAGAAAATCAAATCCTCTCTCCCTCTTCCCTTGAAGAAGTTCTTTCCCTGCAACCCACGCCCTTTTCCGAGGCTCTGCGGGGGAAGGCTATCCTGGATTCCTTCGGATGGGACTACGCCTTTCTTCCGGCCTACGAAGATCTGGGATATCAAGTGCTCGCCAAGAGCGGGGGCACCTTTTTCTATTCCACCAACCTTCAGATGCTCCCTGCCGAGAGAATCGTCGTGGCGGTAAGCCTTTCGGGAAGGGCCAGCGGAGAGGCCATTACCCGGGAAATTCTGGATGCCCTCATGCGCGAGAAAGGCCTCGATGCTCCGGAAAAAGAGCCGGTGCGAAAGCCTGCGGAACCCGGGGAAATTCCTCAGGAGCTCCTTCCTTTCCAGGGGATCTACGTGAACGGAGAGGATGCCTTCCGTCTCGACTTCAAACGGGAAGAGGGGCTTGTGGAAATGTACCCCCTTCTTCCCGCTCCTCCGGCGGAGGAGAAGGATATCCCTGTCCGGGTTTTGGCTCATCAGGACGGTTTGTTCTACGATACCCATGACGGGGGGAGCTATTATTTTCTCGATCGGCGAGGAGAACACTATCTCGTGGCGCACAAAATGCCTCTCTACGGCTTCGATGCTCCCATGCTTCAGAAAATCGAAACAATGTCTTCTCCGATATCTCTGGGAGTGGAAATGGACCACGTCCTCTGGCTGCGGCGGAACGTCCTTCCCATGACTCAGATCATGGGAGATCTCATGATGGTTCGGTCTTCCACGGTTTCCGAATTGCCCGGATACGTACATTTTCTGAACGTTCTGCGAGGGGAGACTCCTGAATTCGGGACTATTGCGGCTACGGCCTTTCGAGATCAGATGTCCCTGCATCTTCTTTCCGTGGAGGAAGAGCCTCGCGTCCGTTTGGGAATGTGTATCTTTTCTCCCGAATTCGGGGCGAAGGAGCTGGTCTCCGGAGAAAACCGGATACACATAGGTTCCGAGGGGGAAAACGAGTGGATGCGGCTGTCCCAAGGAAGTATCCTGTCCTTCGGAAAGCCCGAAAAGGGACGGATCATGGTCTTCTCCGAAGGAGAAGGAGGCGTAACATCTCTCTATGACAGTCTCTTGAATGACGGCGAACGGTACGTTCCCGAGGGAAGTTTCGTCGTGGTCGCGGGGGTTTCGGGGGATGTTTTCGAGGTTTTTGTGCGATAAATCTTTTTTCCGTGGAAGAGGAGAATTCGAAGATCCAAAAACGCCAAATTTTTGGACTTTCCGGGTTTTTCCCTTCCGAAAATGTGGAAAGATTCGGAACATCATGCCTGTCATGTGGTGCAAAGAAGGAAAAAGCGCAGTACAATCCCCTTTAAGCGTGGTGTGGCAGGAGAGGAAGAATTGAAATTTCAACCTTTTTATATGGTTAGTTCGGATGAGATGAGGAGGAAAAAACGTTGGATGTAAAAAAATGGTGGCCTAAAAAATACGGAAAATCTCTTATGTGGATCGCCCTCGTGGCGGTAGTGGGAGGAGGCATTGCCTTCTTCGGGATGGAGCGGAAAAAAGAGGCTCCGGTGGTTCAGGAAGATCGGACATTTCTCGTGAAAACCTTTGTGATCCACCGTCCGGGAGATACCTTCCGCAGAGAATATCCTGGTACGGTTCAGGCTTCGAACCAGGTGGACCTTTCTTTCCGGGTTTCCGGGCCCCTGGTGGAGCTTCCGGTGACGGAGGGAAAGACCCTGGCCAAGGGGGATCTCGTGGCGGCCATCGACTCCCGGGATTTTCAGACCACCCTCAACGAGGCCGTCAGCGCTCTTGATAACGCAAAAAAGCAGCTGGAGGCCATGAAAAAGGGAGCCCGCCAGGAGGATATCGCAGTAGCCCAGGCTAATCTGGCTTCGGCCCAGGCCAAGCTTTCCGAGGCTAAGGCGAACTACGAGCGGTTCAAGCAGCTGTTGAGTGAAGAGGCCATTTCCGAAGCGGAATTCGACCGGTATCGCACCACCTATAACGTGGCTCAGTCCGCCGTGGCAGCGGCCCAGCAGGATTTGAAAAAGGCTCAGACCGGAGCGCGTCCCGAGGATATCCAGGCCATGGAAGCCCAGATCCGGGGACTTGAGGCGAAGAAGAAAGCCGCGGAGGATGCTCTGGCGGATACGCGACTGGTGGCTCCCTTTGACGGAACCGTGACGAACAAGTACGTGGATAACTTCCAGGACGTGAATGCCAAGCAGGCCATTGTTCGTCTTCAGGATCTCGGGGAGCTGGAAATCCGCATTTATGTTCCCGAGCAGGACATCTCCCGGGCGGATTCCGCTGCGGGAGACATTGTCGTTACCGCCCGATTCGATTCCCTGCCGAATCAGGAATTTCCTCTTCATGTCAAGGAGTGGGGTACCCAGCCGGATAATCGCACCCAGACATACCCTGTCACCTTTACCATGCCCCATACCGCACGGGTGGGCTCCATCCTTCCCGGCATGGCGGCCTCGGTGCAGGTCAAGGCGGTGATGGGAACCTCCGTGGGAGGAGGCTCTTTCATGGTTCCCGTGGAAGCGGTGGTTGAAAATCCCGACAATCCCTCCCGGGGAACCGTATGGGTGGTGGATGAAAAGAACATGGTGGTACACCCCCGGGAAGTGGCGCTGGGGGCCTACAGCGGCGGCGAAGTTGCCGTGGCGGGGCTTTTCGATGGAGGTGAACGAATCGTCGCTGCAGGAGGAGATATCCTCCACGACGGTGACAAGGTGCGGCTTTTTCAATCCCGGGAAAGCGGGAGTGATCAATAATGGATCTGGCGGGTTTCTGTTTGCGGAACCGGTTAACCACCATCTTCATTACCATGCTGTTGGTATTGGGGGGCATCTTTTGTTTCAGCCGCCTGGGAATGCTGGAAGATCCGGAATTCACCATTAAAACTGCAGTGATCTACACCCCCTATCCCGGAGCCACCCCGGAGCAGGTGCTTCAGGAAGTGACCAATAAAGTGGAAGATGCGGTGCAGCAGATGGGAGAGATCAAGCACATCCGCTCTCTCTCGCGTTTCGGAAGCTCCACCATCTACGTGGACATTCAGGATAAGTATCTGAAAGACGAGCTCCCGGAGGTGTGGACCCGGCTGCGTCACAAGGTGGGAGATATGCAGTATCAGCTTCCTCCCGGAGCGGGCCCTTCGGTGGTAAACGATGACTACGGGGATGTCTACGGCATGTACTACGCTCTGGTGGGACCGGGATACAGCTACCTGGAGCTTCGGGACGTGGCGGAATCCCTTAAAAAGGAGCTTGTTCTGGTAGACCAGGTAGCCAAGGTCGTCTACAGCGGCAGCCAACAGGAAGCTATCTTTGTTGAAATTTCCCGGAGTCGGCTCGATCGACTGGGGAGTACCATGCAGACCATCCTGGGGCTCTTGCAGCAGCAGAATCTCGTGACCTCGACGGGAAACGTCCACGTGGGATCTCAATACCTCCGCATCGACCCCACCGGGGGATTCGAATCCATCGAAGAGATTGGGGATCTGCTCGTTCCCGGAGAAGACGGGAGCCTTGTCCGTCTGGGAGACGTAGCCAAGATCTATCATGGTTATGTCTCTCCCGCCAGCCAGTACGACCGCTTTGACGGAGAGCCTGCGGTGACTCTGGGAATCTCCACGGTTTCCGGAGGAAACGTGGTTGTCATGGGAGAGGCGGTGGAAAGGCGCCTGCAGGAACTCAAAGACACGATTCCCCTCGGTATGGAGCTTCGCCCCATCGAAATGCAGTCCAGGGAAGTGGTGGAGGCGGTACGGGGATTCGTCATCAATCTTATCGAATCGGTGGTTATCGTCATCGGCCTGCTACTCGTCTTCATGGGCCCTACGGTAGGAATGATTATCGGGGGAGTGCTTCTCGTTACCATTCTGGTAACCTTTATTTTCATGTTTTTCATGCAGATCAGCCTTCAGCAGATCTCCCTCTCGGCTCTCATCATCGCTTTGGGGATGCTGGTGGATAATGCCATCGTGGTGGCCGAAGGAGTGCTGGTAGGGGTCGAGCAGGGACAAGAGAAGGAGAAAACCGCTCTTCAGGTGGTAAAGGACACCAAGATGGCCCTTCTCGGAGCTACCTGTATCGCCATTCTCGCCTTTTCTTCCATAGCTTTTTCCAACGATAGTTCCGGCGAGTACTTGCGGAGCCTCTTTCAGGTGGTGGCCATCTCTCTGGGGGCGAGCTGGGTACTTGCCATTACCATAACCCCCCTCTTCTGCGTTATGTTTATCCGTCCTCCCAAGGAAGGAGAGGCCAAAGATCCCTACGGGTCCGCATTTTTCAGGCTTTTCCGAAGTTCTCTGGAAAAACTCATCCGCTTTCGCTATGCCTTTATGCTCGTTCTGGTGGGCCTTTTGGTTCTGGCGGTCTTTTCCTTCCGTTTCGTGGAAAAGATCTTCTTTCCCCCCTCCACGAGGAGCGAGTGTACCATCGACTTCTGGATGCCCGAAGGAACTCATATCGATGATACCCTTGCACAAATGCGGGTGGTGGAAGACTGGCTCGACTCCCAGGAGGAAGTGGATTCCTACAGTACCTTTGCGGGAGGCGGCGCCCTTCGATTTACCCTTACCTACAGCCCGGCGGATTCCAACAGCGCCTACGGGCAATTTATCGTCTCCCTCAGGGAGCCCAAGGATTTGAATACCTTTATTCCCAAGGCTCAGCGGGAAGTGGAGAACCTTGTTCCCCAGGCCCGGCCCATTCAGGTAAAGCGCTTTTCCAAGGGTTCCGGGTCGGGGCCCCAGATCGAAGCCCGGCTGAGCGGTCCTCGGGAGGACGTCCTGCGGGATCTGGCGAACCAGGTTCGGAAAATCATGCTCCGGAATCCTCATACCATGGGGGTTACCGACGACTGGCGCATGAAGGTGAAAGTACTCCGTCCCATTATTGCGGAAAACCAGGCGAAGAGGGCGGGGCTGACCCGGCCTCAGATCAACCAGGCGGTGCAGATGGCCTATGATGGCTATACCACGGGGCTTTTCCGTGAGGAAGACCAGATGCTCCCCATAAAGATCCGGCTTCCCGAAGATGAACGGGGAAAGGTGGAGAATGTTCTGGCCACCCAGATCTGGAGCCCCAATCTTCAACAATTCGTTCCCCTGGGGCAGGTGGTGCGGAGCCTGGAAACTACCTTCGAGAACGCCTCTCTTCGCAGGCGGGACCGCATGCTTACGCTCACCGTTCAGTGTGATCCCGTAGAGGGATACAATACTCAGGAACTTTTCAATGAAATGGCTTCTCAGATCGAAGCTGTGGATCTTCCTCCGGGGTACGTTATGGAGTGGGGAGGAGATCATGAAAGCTCCCGGGATGCCCAGGCGGCGGTGATGAAATTCGTTCCCCTCAGCTTCCTGCTCATGGTGATGCTTCTGGTGATGCTTTTCAACTCCTTCCGACAGCCGGTGATCCTTTTTCTTACCCTCTCTCTCTCCATCATTGGGGTAACCTTGGGACTTCTTCTTTTGAGGCAGCCTTTCAGCTTCGTGGCCCTTTTAGGATTGCTCAGCCTGGCGGGAATGCTTCTGAAAAACGGTATCGTGCTCCTGGATCAGGTGAACCTGGAAATACGGGAGGGAAAGCCTCCCTACGAAGCGGTGGTGCACTCCACCATAACCCGTATCCGGCCGGTCATGATGGCCGCCATGACTACGGTGCTCGGCATGTCGCCTCTTATTTTCGACGACTTTTTCGCTCCCCTGGCGGTGACCATCATGTTCGGCCTTACCTTCGCCACGCTGCTCACTCTTCTGGTGGTTCCCGTGCTCTACTGCATCTTCTTCAACCTTCGCCGGGAGGAATGCTGAAAACTCCAAAGGTGCGCGGTGAAATGAAATTTCGTGCTGAACCGAGCTACTCCAAACAGAGGCCCTCTCGTGTCTCGTGACCAGGGAATGCATGGCAACAGAGTTTACGTGGGGTCTTCAGATCTCTGACTGATACGTGGTTTGGTCATTGGATAGGCCATAAGCATGGCGAAGAACTGCTTCAAGAGGCTTTCGGAAAAATCCGGGAGCCTCTTGTGTTTTGTGCAGCCTTTGTTGAGGATGAAAAGAAATTCATGATTTATGTTTATTATGAGAGAATTGACAAGGAGGAAAAAGGACGGTAGAATTTATAATTAGAATATTTTTTAAAAATTTTTGCTATATTTTCAAAAGGGAGTGATGTCGAATGAGGTCGTTTCAGATTTTAGCGTTTTCTCTTTGTCTGGTTTGTCTTATGGGATTGGGAGTTTCTTATGCGGATGTTTCCAGTCAGGGACACGACGTGACCAAAGTCCTGGATGCCTTGCACGAAGCGGCATCCAAGGCGGATGGGAAAACGTATTTTGCCCTTTATGCGGAGGATGCGGTATTTTTCGGCACGGATAAAACGGAGCGTTGGCCCTTGTCGGAGTTTATGCCCTACGGGCAAAAACGATTCGATACCGGTACTGGTTGGACCTACAAGCCCGTGGAAAGAAACATTTTTTTCAGCGAGGATGGGAAAATTGCCTGGTTTGACGAACGCTTGGATCATTCCATGGGAGAGGCGAGAGGTACCGGAGTTCTCAGACTGCACCATGACGGGTGGAAAATTGTTCAGTACAACTTGAGCTTTCCCGTGCCCAATGACCTGTTCGACCCTATTTATTCGATGATACAGATTTACGAAAATAAAAAGTAGCACACCGTTTCGCAGTCGCTGTATTGATTACCATGAGGAGATTTTCCGAAGGTTCGAAAGTGGGAATCTCCTCATGATTGTCTTGTGTCGCAGCGCTTCTCAAGGGGATTGCCTGGTTTTTCACAAGAGCTATCTATCCGGGTTTTCCTGCTCCTGGTGCAGAAAATAGTATTTCCGAATAAACCGTTCCTGGACTTTGAAAGACCAATGCACGTCCCGGATGTAGTCCGCCGCTGCCCAGAGATCTCCCTGTCGGAGGCGGTGAATGATGTCCTCGTGTTCTCCCGTGGAACGGATTTCCCATTCCTTGACGAAGCCCCGGAGCCTTGGAAAATCGTACAGCCGCTGTTTGAGAATCTGTACCGTATGAACCATTTCCTGGTTTACGGAAAGATTCAGATACACGTCGTGAAAGGTGAGGTTTTTTTCGTAGAAGAGTGGAAAATCGTCCTGCTCCAGGGCTTGGCGCATTTCTTCGTTCAATCTCTCCATGTGGTCGATGTCCTTGATGGTGATGAGATCTCCGGCGCTGTGAATAGTCTGGGCTTCCAGGGCTCCGATAATCTCGTAAAGATCCCGGATTTTTTCCAGAGTGAGGACATTTACCATAACGCCTTTGCGGGGAAAGAAGGTGACGAATCCTTCGGCTTCCAGGTGGAGCAGAGCGTCCCGAAGGGGGGTTTTGCTCATTCCCAAATCCCGGCTCAGTTCGTTAAGGTTGAGAAAGGAGCCGGGCTTGATTTTTCCCGAATTCATTTCATGACGCAGAAAATCGTAAATGTATTGACGCAGGGACTTTACTTCCGGAATAGGGCTTATGGGCATGGGAATTTGATACCGCCTTTCCGTGAGGAGGAGTTTAGGACAACAACTAATACATATCATACAATACTTTTCTCTCCCTGGGGATGAAAAAAAGATTCGGGACCGAAGTTTTGAGAAAAATTCCCTCGCTGATTTTTACGTGCAAAGCCAAGATGTGCGAGAGGAAAGATGAGAAAAATCCATTCTTCTGCTACACTGCACAGTAGTGTGGGTGTTCGATGTACAAGCTTCAGCTCATATGCAAGGAGGAATGGCCATGTTTCTGTCTTCGCTTTTCGTGCCGATAAATAAGAATGGTCCTGCCAAGGTGAAGGATCCGGGGCTCGTGAATATCGTAAAGGCGGGCTATGCCCTTTACGATAACCACAGGGACGCTCTCCTGCTGCTTCCTCTGGGAATAAGGCTTAGAGAAAGCCTTGCGGAGGAATTGGAAGACACCTTTTCCGCCCGGGGGGTGCAGAGTATTTGTACCGGAAATCCCGAGGAGGGAGCTCTTATGGTTGCCTCCCGAACGCTTAAAACCCAGAACCAACTTCCCCTCCTTTTCATGGAAAGGAGCGAAAATGCCTTTTACCTATCCGCAGTTCTTTCAGATCAGGACTCTATGGTGGCTTGGATGGAAGATTTTCTGGTGAGACTCTATAAGACCCTCGATTACGTAGAAGTCTATTCCGCATTCGTAGGGGAAGCTTCCTATGAAGAGGGGATCTGGGAGGAACACTGGTCTTTCTATGTTCCCGCAGAACTCCATGCCTGGAAGGGGGAGGAGGGGTTTATCTGTACAGAATGTGCATGGGGGGGGCATGCGGACTCTCTGCTCTCGGAGGATTTTTCCGAGGATGAAGAAGAGAAGCAGGAAGATCTCCAGCCTCTGAGAGAGGTGCATACCCCCGGAGCGGACACCATAGAGGAGCTTTGCCGGCAGCTTGATCTTCCTCCGGAAAAGACCCTGAAAACCATGTTTTTCAGCACCGAAGGAGAGGAGACTTCCCGGGTGGTGGTGGCCCTTATGCGGGGAGACCGCAAGATCAGCCCCCTCAAGCTTGCCAAGTGTCTCAATGCCCCCTCGGTACGCCTCGCCACCCCGGAGGAGCTCCATAAGGCCATGGGTATTCTCGGGGGATATCTTGGCCCCCAGGGAGTTCCCGAAAACGTCATGATGGTGGCGGATGGCAGCGTGGAAGGGCTTGTGAATGTGGCGGTGGGAGCGAACAAGCCCGATTATCATTGCACCGGGGCTTGTTGGGGCAGGGATTTCAGCACGCCTCACGTAACGGATCTTCTGCAGCTGGAAGAGGGCTCTCCCTGTCCTCGTTGTAAAAATCCTCTGCAAAAACAGACCTGGCGCAAAGTCGCCTCTTTCGGTACCGCTCCGGGACTTCGAGCCCGCTACTCCAGCCTGGACTACCGGGATGAGGAACACCAGAAAAGGGAGCCCCAGTTCTTGAGCGGCCGGGTTGATCTGGAACAGATTCTTCTCTCTCTCTTCGAAGGAGAAAGCCCCCTTCCTCTCCTCCTGGCTCCTTTTGTGGCCTATCTCTACGTGGGAGAAGATGCGGAAGACTCCGAAGAAGCGGGAGATCTCCTGGAAGAAGTTCGGGAACGTTTGGAAGAAGCGGACATTCCCACCCTCACGGATGACTGCACGGAAAAACCTAAAAACCGGGAGTTCAATGCCATGGTGCTTCGTTTCCCCTGGGTTCTTCAGATAACCCGGGAGGGAGTTGCCCAGGGAAAGGTTCTCCTTTCGAGCGCGGAGGACGAAAACCTTCTTCTCGCTCCGGAGGATTTGGACAGTTATTTCGAATCCTTTTTCGAGGAAGCCCTGGGCATGCCGGAGGAGGAAGAGGGCGAAGACGTTCTTTTTTGATTTCCGAAAGAACGAAGGCCCTAATCCTTGAGGCCTTTTGCATAAACATAATCCCCGGAAAGGATCCGCCCTTTGAAGCGGGTTCTTTCCGGGGATTTGCTCGTCTCTCAAAAAGCGTGGAGCAGGAGGAAGAGGAATCCTATCCCCGGATATCCTTGGTGCGCTCGAAAGTTTCCAGATATTTCAGGTTGCGTTTTTTCTGTTCCTTCATGACGAATTCGAAAAGCTCATCCGAAGCGGCAAGCTTCTCCGGTGCCAGCACTCCCTTTTGCGTAACGAGTCCCTTGGCTATGGCCCGGGCGAAGATGGCGCAGGTGCATCCGGTACAGCGGCTCATGGAGGTGTTCCAGCTCGCTTCGTCGAATCGATCCTCCAGGTACCAGCTGTAGCGTACCCGATCCTTGCCTTGAAATCCTTCCACTTCCACGAGCATTACCGTAAGATCCCGATCGCCCTCCTCGGGTTTCATTTCCCACATGGGGAAAAGAAGATCCGCCGCCACCTCCAGAGGAGAGACCTCGGCGCCGCCGAGCTTTCGGGGAGTGGCATCGAAGAGCCCCATGCTCCGGAGAAGGCGCATCTGCTCCACATGCCCCGGCCAGCGCATGGTCATCTCTCCCACGTTGCGCCCCGGAATATTCTTCAGAAGGCTTCTGAGACCATCGGTGTAAAAAACTTCCAGGGTGCCCACGGGAAACTCCTTGAGATGGAGTCCCGAAGTAGCTTCGTCCACCACCAGCTTGCCCTCCTGAATGTATCGGGCGGGGCGGGTGAACTCTTCGATACAGTCCTTGGGAGACCAGGTGACCTGGTAGTTAAAGGGCGGAACGGGCTTGTCCGGGATGCCCCCCACGTAGATGAACGCCTCATCCACTTCGTCCAAAAGAGCCGCTCCCCGGCCCATGAGAAAGTTTGACATCCCCGGAGCCACCCCGATATCGGGAATCACCGTAACGTTGTTTTGCAGCGCCAGATCGTGAAGAAGATCAAAGTCCTCCGCCATGAAGGAAATGTCCGCCAGGGAGGTTCCCGTTTCGATAACCGCCTTCATCATTTCGTATCCGAACTGTCCCGGTACGCCTGCGGTGGCTACATCGGCTTTCTCCAGAATCGTGCGCAGTGCGGCGGCATCCGTTCCTGAAGCCACTTGGGTAGTTACCTGAGGAAACTTTTTTTTAATTTTTTCCAGGGCTTTCGGATTGGGATCCACCACGGTAACTTCAAAATCTCCGAGAAGATCCTCCACGATAACCTGTCCTACCAAGCCTGCCCCTATCTGAACAATCTGCAACGCAAATCACCTCCGATAAATATCGTGTACATTTTCTTTAGCATACCATATCTCCTTCTTGTGTGCAATATTGTTTTTTCTGTCTTGCATGGAATCTTTCGAAATGTAGATTTTTTTGAGGATTTGTGTATTTCGTATCTCCGAAAAATTTCCAAGGATATTTGAAAAAAACGGCAAAGGGACGTATTCTTACAGGCAAGGTGACGGGCAAGGCAGCCAAAAATTGAAGAGTTGGTGAAAATAGCGTGAAAATAAAAAGCATCCCCCAGGATTTTCAGGTGGAGGAACGCATTTCCCTTCCCATAGTTTCCCGGGGGGCCTATGGGGTGTACCGCCTTTGGAAGCGGGGGCTTACCACTCTGGAGGCTCTTCGAAGGCTTTCCCGTTTCTGCCGCATTCCCCAAGGGGAGATTCGCTACGGAGGAAAGAAGGACCGCCAGGGAGAGACGGTGCAGTTCATAACGGTTCCCTCCTCTCGAAATCTTGCCTGCCGGGAGGAGGATCTTTCCTGCTCTCTGGAGGGATATGCCTCAGCCCCCATGGGGCCCTTATGGATTGTGGAAAACGCTTTCCGCTTGGTGCTTCGAGAGATTTCCTCCCCGGAAGAGGCGCAGGGAATTTGCAAAAGGGCGAAGGGATTGTCCCTCCGGGGAATGCCGAACTACTATGATGACCAACGTTTCGGTGCCCAGGGAAGTTCCCGGGAATTTTTTGCGGAGAAGCTTCTTCGGGGGGATCCTTCCGAAGCTCTGCGTCTCTATTTTGCGGAAATTCATCCCCACGCTCCCGCAAAAGTGCGGAGAAGGAGCGACCTTATCTCCCGAAACTGGGGAGATTGGCGGAAAATTTATCCCTTCTGCAAAAGAGGGCTGCCTTCCAAAATTCTCGGCATTCTCAGGCAGGACGACTCTCTTCAGGGCTTCTGGAAGGGAGTGAACGCTCTTCCCGGAGAGCATTTGGGGTTGTACCTCTCCTCCTTTCAGTCCTTTCTCTGGAACCGGCTTTTGGGAAAATACCTCTTTCGGGGATATCCGGAAAAAGATCTGGTGCATTGTTTCTGCGGCCCCTGGGCGGTTCCGGTGGGAGTGTCGGGAAATCGAGAGTTCTCTTTTCCCGAGCCGTGCATGATTCCCTCCCATACAGGGGAAGTTCCTTCCATGCAGGAGGATATGGCGAAGCTTTGGATGGAAATTCTCGAAGAGAGGGATCTTGTTCCGGAACTCTTTTCTCTTCCGGAACTTCAAAGGGCCTATTTCGGCTCTTTCGAGCGTCCTTCCCTGGTTTTTCCCAAAGAAGCGAAGAGCTTTGCTGAAAGCGACGAAACCGGGAAGTCTCATAAAATAACGCTCTCTTTCACATTGCCTCGGGGGAGCTATGCGACATTTTTAATAAAATATATTGGAATATTGTGACGATAGGGTAGGGAAAAAGAAAACCGCTCTATAGATGGAATTGTGTGTCTATGCTATACATGTACGCAACACAATCAAGGCCTTCGTGAGAGTTCTTGCAAGTATGGCAAACCCCGGAAAAAGAGCTCCGATTTTTTCTTCTGAAAACCGGCAGTTCCGGATTTTCTTTTTCCCGGCCTTGCGAAGCTTTCCGAAGATCTCAAGACGAGGGGGAGAAGGGATGGCGTTTTGTGTGGCGAAGAAGACGGAACGATGGCACCTGTTTTACGGAGTGGTTCTTGCGCTTTGGGGTCTTGTTCTTGCTCCGGGAAAGTCGTTGGCTGCGGGATTTGCTCTGTACGAGTTCGGTGCCCGGGGAAACGCCCTGGGGGGCACCCTCGTGGGTCGGGCGGACGATGCTTCGGCGGTTTATTTCAATCCGGCGGGAATTACCCAGCTTGAGGGCGAATGGATCATGGCGGGAGTCACCGCCATCAGCCCCTCTGCAAAAATAGAGGCTGTGGATTGGGGAACGGGCAAGAATCGGGATAAAACCTTCTGGCCTCCCCATATGTACTATACCAAGCAGATCAGCGATACCCAATGGTGGGGAGTGGGCATCTTCACCCGTTTCGGCCTGGGAACGGATTTCGATCCCGATTGGTTCGGGCGTTATAACCACTATAAAACGGAGATTACCAGCCTTTCCCTGAATCCCGTCTATGCGTGGAAACTGAACGAAGCTCTCTCGGTGGCCTTCGGCGTGGAAGCCATGTGGTTCGAGTACGATACCCGCAAAAAACTCGACTGGGCTGCCATCGCTTCGGGAACCGCTCCAGACCCTTCCACCCATATGGCGGATATCGACAGCCACCTTTTGGGAGATAGTTGGGGATACGGCGTGAACCTCGCCCTTCACTGGCGCCCCACCGAGAAATCCCGTTTTGGCGTAAGCTGGCGAAGCTCGGTAAAACAGAGCCTCAAGGGAGACATTACGTTTCAAAAGCCCACACTTCCCGATCCCTACACCATTCCCGACGGATTTTTCGAAAACACCGGAGCTCGGGGAGACGTAACCTTGCCGGACACTCTTTCCCTCGGATGGGCCTATCAGGTTTCGGATCGTCTTTCCGTGGAAATCGGAGGAGTTTGGACCAAGTGGAGCACCTATGATGCCCTGATAATCAACTACGACAACCCCTTGGTGCCCATCAACCCGGACTCCAAATCCACCTATGCTCCCAAGCATTGGGAAGACGCGTGGCGGTATGCCATAGGAGTGGAGTATGCCCTTTCGGATACCTGGGATATCCGGCTGGGCTACGTGTACGACCAATCTCCCATTCCCGATGCCTATGTGGATTATATCGTTCCTACGGATAGCCGAAAAATCTACTGTCTCGGCTTCGGCTGGAAGGGAGAACGCTGGAACGTGGACTTCTCCTACATGTATCTGGACATGGAAGATCGTTACGTAGCTGGAGATCCCGCCGCGGGAATCTATTCCTCGCGCCTTACCGACGGGGATACCCAGCTTATCGGCCTGAGCGTAAGCTGGCATTTCTAGAAAAATTCCCCCGGGATATTCCGAAATTTCCAGAATAGCGTATAATAGATTTCGCAGTGGAGGAAGACAAACAGAACCAGACGTTGTCTTCCTCCTGATTTTGTTATGTTTGCAGCTGTAAAATATGATCCAGGGGGGGGGGAAATCATGGACTCGCCGGGATAGAGCCGTTTTCGGAAAACGTCTGCGGTCTTCGAGAAAAATCACGGTTTATCCGCGTACCGGAAGGGGGCATGTTTTCACAAAAGAAGCCCCGGGAAACACGAGGGAGGTAGAAAGTTGGAGATAAAACCCGTCAAAAAGGTAAAAAAAATGAAGCTCTATGGTTTCAACAACCTCACCAAAACCCTGAGCTTTAACATGTACGATATTTGCTATGCCAAGACACCGCAGCACCGTAAGGAGTATATCGCCTACATCGACGAAGAATACAATGCGGACCGCCTTACGGGAATTCTTACAGAAGTGAACAATATCATCGGATCCCAGATTCTCAACATTGCCAAACAGGATTACGATCCCCAGGGAGCCAGCGTGACCATGCTGGTTTCGGAAGAGATGGTGGAGCAGCATGAGCCCCTCGAGAGCGAAGACCTGCCAGAGATCGATCCCAAGATAACAGAGGAAGACGAAGCTCCGGGGCCTCTCCCCGATGCGGTGGTGGCCCATCTCGACAAGAGCCATATCACGGTGCACACCTATCCGGAAAGTCATCCCTACCAGGGAATCAGCACCTTTCGGGCAGATATCGACGTTTCCACCTGTGGGCGCATATCGCCCCTCAAGGCGTTGAACTACCTTCTCCACGAATTCGATCCCGATATCGCCATCATCGACTATCGGGTGCGGGGATTCACCCGTACCGTGGACGGAGAGAAGATCTTTATCGATCATAAAATCAACTCTATCCAGAACTATATCGCCAGCGACACCAGGGATAGATACCAGATGATCGATATCAACGTGTATCAGGAGAACATTTTCCAAACCAAGATGATTCTCAAGGAGTTCGATCTTGACAACTATCTCTTCGGGGCGGGCAAGAAAGATTTTATCCCCCGGGAGAAGAAACGGATAAAACAGGCTCTCAAGAAGGAAATGTACGAGATCTTTACCGGGAGAAACGTGAGAAAAATGTAAATGAAACTATTTTCCCGTTTCCCCCTTTTCAGAACGCCGCTTTTCTGCTACAATCCTCATCGCTGTGTTTTACGGAGAGCTTTTCCGTGAATTCCGAGCGTCGGGAGCGGTATATGCGCCTCGCTCTCAAAGAAGCGGAAGATGCCGCCCAAAGGGGAGATGTTCCCGTAGGAGCGGTGCTTGTCCGGGGAGATCGAGTTCTCGCTTCGGCGGGGAACGTCCGAGTTCAACGTAATAACCCCTTGGGACATGCGGAATTCGAAGTTCTTCAGAAGGCGGCGGCCAGAGAAAACTCCTGGCGTTTTGACGGAGCGGAGCTTTATGTGACCCTGGAACCCTGTATCATGTGTTGCGGAGCTCTTCTGCAGTGCCGGGTGGGAAGCATCTGCTACGGGGCTTCGGATCCTCGGGCAGGAGGGGCGGGAACGCTCTACAACATTCCGGAAGATTCAAGAATGCCCTTTCGCTGCAAGGTCTATAAGGGAGTTCTTGAAGAGGAATGTAAAAAGCTTTTACAGGATTTTTTTCTGGAGAAGCGGAAGAAGTAATTTTCAGGGGCGATTATGCGGAGGGGTGGCCGAGCGGTCGAAGGCGGGCGACTCGAAATCGTCTGGGCGGTGCAACCCTTGCAAACACTCACTTTCTCGGTTTCGATAGGGAAAAAGTAGGCAGATAACCCCTTTTCCCATACCTTACATTTCACCTTTTTAATAGCCGTCTATCCGGGCCAGGATAGGCGGTTTTTTTGTGTTTTTCCGCAGCGTGGAACCATCTCCTTTCATTCGAACTTTCCGAAAAATACCTACCAAGATATCCACCGAAGTATCCACAGATGTTGTGTTCCCTTAAAAAAACACAACATATATAGTGCTAAAGTCTCTGGGAAGGAAACAAATTTATGATACAATTCTTTTGTTCACAGGCATTTTACCACGAATGAGCGAAAGGAGGCAGAGTCATGTTAGCCAGGGTGAAGGCGCTAAGGCTTGCGGCTGGGATGGATCAAAAGGAGCTTGCCAAGGTTGCGGGGTGGCATAATACGAACTGGTGCAGCTTGGAACAGGGAAGAGCAAGGCTCCCGAAAGCCCGACAAGAACGAGTAGCGGAACACTTCGGAGTTCCTGCGGAGATGCTTTTTACTGACAAAGGGGAGGTGCGGCCAGTTACCAGGGAGGAGCTTGTTTCAGCGTGAAAAGGCGTGTCTGAAATCGAGGCACAAAAAAAAAGCCGCTGGAGGGCATTCCAACGGCGGCGAGCGTGAAGAAAGGTTGTGAAACATGGTTACTACGGCGTGCGACAATTATACCACAAAATGCAGTGGTGGCAATGCTCCGGGCGATATTCCCAGAGCCGAAACGGCAGCCGAAACCGTGGCTCTTTTGCGTGAGACGCTAGACAGAACCCAGCAAGAAGGGCTTGAAGCAACGGGGGCACGGCTCTTTCTCGGGGAGCAGGATATCCCCCCGGGGTTTCTTTTCTCTATTCCGGTTATGTCTCACGACATAGACGAGCTTTCCTTGAGATTTTACAAAGAAACAGGGGGACTCCTTGATAGTGACTTACGCTTAGCCTTTACAGAAGATGCGGCGGTGCGGCTCCTTAGAGAGTGCGGGCAGTCGTGCACCTTCCATGCCTCAGAGGAGTATGTACAGGCTATTTTGCGCCAAGTGCAAAAAGTTGATGAGACGGGGGTTCGGGTGTCCCCAGAGGAGAGCGAAGTTCGCTTACGCCGTGCCATCTTCCGGGAGATGGTTGTGGCCTTGGTAGATGAATGGGGCGAACGTGGGCTTTTTCAGGACACGAGCAACCCGGATCGTTGGCTTTTGTATAAGGCGTACCGTGGGGGGTTTGAACGGTTCCCCTGCGCAGGGGCACGGCAAGCACTGCGACGCATCAAGAAGGCCCGAGCCAGAACCCTAGAGAAGGAGGAAGGCCCCGGAATGGCGGAGCTGGTGAGTTTGTGCGTAAGCCAAGAGGAGGGGGGGTTGCGGCGATTCCGCAAGGCAGCAGCGCAAACCCTGCAAAGCATCAAGACTGGGAGAGATGCCAGCCGTAGCACCACAGTCCCCGTCATCATCATCAGCGCATCCACCACCTTCTCCCGTTCCAAAGAATACAAGAGCGATCCACGGCGTTCCCCTTCTGCCTCATCTTCCGGCGGCGGCGGCGGTGATGGTGGCGACGACTCCGGAGGTTCAGATCCAGAACCGCCAGCGTCTTTTGTAGCACCCTTCCCATGTAACATCCTTTCCCAAAATACCCATCATGCCATGGTGCACGGCTCCCAAGAAGGGGGGCGGTGCTGATGTCCAGCGTCTACAAAAGCCAACGCCAGCAAGTTCTTTGCCATCTTCGGGATACCGGCCCCCTGGATGCTCTCACAGCCTTGAGGTTGTACGGCATTCAACGCCTTGCGGCCAGAGTCCGAGATCTTCGGGAATCCG
>Ga0334898_1001574_pt1 | contig 24414 bp, 12 predicted proteins | sample GraSluR3_MG_10_FD_207228 | JGI IMG/M metagenome (GOLD analysis project Ga0334898, IMG submission 207228) | Sludge microbial communities from methane-producing bioreactor in Wageningen University, Netherlands - Granular Sludge_3_08-R3 | ecosystem: Engineered > Bioreactor > Anaerobic >... | reverse complement strand
AATCAGGAATGACAGCAATAATAAATTCACATTACTTTTCTTCAAAAAACAGTACTTTCGTACTTCAATTAACGTGTAAATCATGCCAAAAATAAGGGTTACAAAACGGTTTCATTTCGAAATGGCGCACACGCTTTACGAATACGACGGGCTGTGCCGCAATATCCACGGGCATTCGTACAACCTGGAAGTAACGCTGGCCGGCGAGCCACGCAACGAGCCCGGTCATCCGAAAGACGGCATGGTGATGGATTTTAGCGACTTAAAAACCCTTGTAAAATCGGAAATCGTAAACCGGTTCGACCACTCACTCATGGTAAACAAGTTGGTTCCCGAAGAACAAATTGAGTTGCTCCGTATAACCTCAGAACGAATTATTTTGGTTGATTTTCAGCCCACTACTGAAAACATTGCAATCCATATTGCCCATATTCTTCAGAAGCACTTACCTGCCGGAGTGAAGCTGTTTAGCATACGCCTCTACGAAACCGTTACGTCGTTTGCCGAGTGGTTTGCCGGAGATAATCAATAACCGGCAATAGTATTTTTCAAAAGTTAACCTTAAATTTGCCCTTGCAGTTATTGAACATGTGATCCGCCGGCTGGCTGACACCAGCTCAATACAGAAAAATAAAATATCATGACTGAAAACAGCCCGAAAAAACTTTTCCTGCTCGATGCTTATGCATTGATTTACCGCAGTTACTATGCATTTATCCGCAACCCGCGATTCAACTCGAAAGGGGTGAATACTTCAGCTATGCTGGGTTTTGTAAATACCCTGGTGCAGTTGCTCGAAAGCGAAAATCCGCATTACATCGGCGTGGTTTTCGACGTGAATGTCCCAACTTTCAGGCACGAAATGTTTAAAGAATACAAAGCCAACCGCGAAGCCATGCCCGAGGATTTACGGAAATCGATTCCCTACATCCGTAAAATTATTGAAGCGTTCAATATTCCGATTATCGAAATGAAAGGTTTTGAAGCCGATGATGTGATTGGAACTCTGGCACAAAAAGCCAAAAAAGATGGGTTCGATACCTACATGATGACCCCCGATAAAGACTATGCGCAGCTGGTGGAAGATCATGTGCGAATGTATAAGCCGGCCAAAAGTGGCGGTGCTGCCGAAGTCTGGGGTCCGGAAGAAGTAAAAAAGAATTTCGGCATCGAAAATACTGAGCAGGTTATCGACATTTTGGGACTGATGGGAGACAGCTCCGATAATATTCCAGGCTGTCCGGGCATCGGGCCAAAAACGGCTGAAAAGCTTATAGCCGAATTTGGCAGCATCGACGGGATTTACGAGAACATCGATAAACTGAAGGGCAAGCAAAAAGAGAATTTGCTGGAATTTAAAGAACAGGTGTACTTGTCGCGAAAACTGGTGACCATCATCCAGGATGTGCCTATCGAATTTGACAAAAAAGGCCTTACACGCGATGAAATAAACAAGGAGGCGTTAAAAGCTATTTTTCAGGATTTGGAATTCCGAACCCTGGCCGAACGGCTTAATTTGGAGGAAGTGAAGGTCGATAAAGCGGTGCAGCAAACACTTTTCGGCGAAGTGGAAACCGCTCAGCCGGTCTCATCCAGGAAGGAGAACATCGAAACGGTGCCTCATCAGTACTATCTGGTAGAAAACGAAATGCAGCGTGCCAGCCTGCGTGCCGAACTCTCAATAACCGACGCTTTCTGTTTCGACACCGAAACCACAGGACTCAATACGCATTCCTCCGAAATTGTTTGCATGTCGTTTGCTTTCAGAAAACACGAGGCGTATTGTGTTACACTTCCAAAAAAACGCGACGAAGCTCAAAAAATTCTGGAAGAATTCCGGGAAGTTTTTGCCGATGAAAACATCATGAAAATTGGCCAGAACCTGAAATACGATATGCTGATGCTTGGAAATTACGGCATTGAGGTAAGTGGACAACTGTACGATACCATGCTGGCACATTACCTCATTCAGCCCGAGCAAAAACACAACCTCGACCACCTGTGTGAGATCTACCTGAATTATGAAAAAGTGCACACCGAAAGCCTGATTGGCAAAAAAGGGAAAAATCAGTTGAATATGCGGTCGGTTCCCAAAGAAAATCTGCGCGATTATGCCTGTGAAGATGCTGATCTTACTTTTCAGTTGAAATACGCTATTGATCCTGAACTGGATAAATACGAAATGCGCGAATTGTTTGAAACCATTGAAATGCCGCTGGTACCTGTGTTGGTGCATATGGAGCAGGCCGGAGTGAAACTGGACACTGAAGTGCTGAAAGAATATGCGGTAACTTTGCGGGAGCAAATCATTCAGATTGAAAAAGAGATTTTTGATTTGGCAGGGGAGGAGTTCAATGTGTCGTCACCCAAACAAATGGGACTCATTCTTTTTGAAAAACTGAAAATAGGTTCCGGCAGCGGGGCCAAAAAAACCAAGACAAAACAGTATTCCACATCGGAAGAAGTGCTGGTAAAACTGGCCGACAAACACCCCATTATCAACAAAATTCTGGAATTCCGCGGATTAAAAAAACTGCTTTCGACGTACGTGGAAGCTTTGCCGCAATTAGTGAACGCTAAAACCGGAAAGTTGCATACTTCCTACAACCAGGCCATCACATCAACCGGACGGCTCAGTTCGGTCAATCCTAACCTGCAAAACATTCCCATCCGTGACGAAAACGGGCGCGAAATCCGGCGGGCCTTCATTCCATCCGATGAAGAACACACTTTTCTTTCGGCCGACTATTCGCAAATAGAATTGCGCATTATGGCTGCCCTGAGTAAAGACGAAGAGATGTTGAAAGCCTTCAGCGAAGGGAAAGACATACACGCCATTACAGCCGCCAAAATTTACAAAGTGCCTGAAAATGAAGTTACTTCTGAAATGCGCCGTAAAGCCAAAACCGCCAACTTTGGAATCATCTACGGCATTTCGGCCTGGGGTCTATCCCAACGACTGAATATTCCGCGAACCGAAGCCAAAGAGTTAATTAACGGCTATTTTGAAAACTTTCCGAAAATTAAAGCCTTTATGGACGAACAGATAGAATTGGCCGGAAAAATGGGGTATGTGCAAACAATTAAAGGACGCAAACGTTATTTAAATGACATTAACTCAGCCAACGGGGTGGTGCGCGGAATGGCCGAAAGAAACGCCATTAACGCTCCTATCCAGGGTTCGGCAGCGGATATTATTAAAGTAGCGATGATTAACATCTTTGAGCAGTTTAAAAAGGAAAAGCTGAAATCGAAAATGGTTTTACAGGTACACGACGAACTGAACTTCGATGTTTATAAACCCGAACTTGAAAAAGTGAAAAGGATTGTGAAAGATGAAATGGAACATGCCGTTGAATTGGATGTTCCGCTTACCGTTGAAATGAATGCCGCAGGCAACTGGCTCGATGCTCATTAGAAAAATATGCGTAGAATTACAGAAATAGAAACAGAAGACGATTACCGGGAAGCCCTCAACCGCTTCATCGAATTGTGCGAATCGCAAAAAACCGATGAAGACCTGCAGGAACTGCTCCTGCTTACCGACCTGATGGAAAAGTTTGAACGGGCAAATTGTGGGGGGAGTTGAAATAGGTATAGTCGCTTAAAATAAGCAACAGATTATTATTTGAGTTCTATTTGAATTAAAAATCATTTCCCTTTCTGCAGTTATTCCTGATATTTTGTTTAACCCCCAGTGAACCACCTTATTAAGAACCATTCTATTTAAGGGTTTTAACAATATGAATTTTCCAAAAACAGTTGACTCATTTTTGGGGGAAGCGTAATTTACAAATGGTTTTTTCATTATAATTTTTGTAATGGATTATTTATTCACCTAAAATCAATATTATGAAACGAGCTTGGCAATATTTTACCACACAGGAGAATTATTATAAAGCAAGTTACATCGAATTCCTTAAAATTCTAAAAATTATAATGAGATGAAAATCAAATTCTACCTTATTCTGTTGTTGTTTTGTGTTGGACATGTTTTTACATTAAAAGCACAGTCAGTTGTGGCACTCCAGCGATCTGGAGAAACTCACTTTTTTAGTGGTGCAGATGCCTTTAAGCTGGCATACGAAGCGGCTTCTTCGGGAGACACTCTTTTTGTATCGGGGGGTACTTACATGGTTCCCGAAACGGTTAATAAACTGTTGACGGTTTTTGGCGCCGGGCATAATCCCGATTATACCAAAGCTACCGGGCAAACGATTTTTTCGGGAAACCTTGTCCTTGCCCAGGGCGCTGCCAAAAGTTATTTTGAGGGCTTTTTGCTGCTCGACAAGTTAATTTTTAGCGAGAATGAAAAAGTGGATGATGTGGTGTTCAGGCGGTGCCGTATTAACGGGATGATAGATTTTATCGGGAATCACACCAGCGAAAATTTGTGTGAAAACACTCATTTTATTGAATGTGTGTTCGCCCCTAACTCACAGAATAATTTTAGCCATTCGAAAAATACCACCATTTCCAACTCAATATGTGCCGGACGTTTTAGTAATATGAATTATGCAACGCTATCCAATTGCATCTTTTTAACTACCGGGGGAAGTGGCGCCGTTTTTTACAGTGGTGCTCACTGCACCGTGGAAAATTCGGTTATAAATGCAAATCCCTACTTGTACAGTAATGCCAATTATACTTTTAAAAACAATGTATTCTTTAAAAATGTAGGTTTAAGTTCTTCCCATTACTACAGCGATAATTATGTTGGAGTTGAAAGTGAGGGCTTCTTTGTTAACCAGGATGGAGTTTCCTTTGGCTATACCGATAACTATAACCTGAGCAACCCGGAGAGCTATACAGGCACCGATGGCACACAGGTGGGAATTTATGGCGGTATGCACCCTTGGAAAGAGGGTTCGGTGCCCATGGTACCTCACATTACAAGAAAAAACATTTCCCATTCGGTGGATGCAGATGGTAATTTGAAGATTGAAGTAGATGTTTCGGCACAGGATTATTAAATAAAAGGCCATGGCAAAACGATTATTTATGGTATGGCTGGTTTTGTTTGGAGCATTACTTCAAAGTGAAAGCCAGAACAGCGAAATCTGGGAATACTGGTTCAACAACGATTACGAAGCCCGGTCAATGAGTAGTTTTGTTTTATCTGACGGGCAGGCAAAAACTAAATTCATACCAACCGATGACCTGGATGCAGGAATGCACACGCTTCATTTCCGTTTTCGCGACGATAAAGGTTTATGGAGTGTTCCCCAAAGTTTTATTTTTTTCAAAGGCGGCCAGCTCATAAGCAGCTTTGAATACTGGTTTAATGATGATTATAACGATAAGGTTAGCATCGAAACCAATGGGTCCGATTCGTTGCAGTTAAATGCAGCGCTGCAAACAACCCATTTAGGCAACGGAATGCATTGGGTTCATTTCAGGTTTAAAGATAATTTAATGATTTACAGCTCTTTGCAAAGCCACCTGTTTTGGAAAACCGGGCAAAAACTGGTTGCTTATGAATTTTGGTACGACGATAACTTTAACAACAGGTCGGCGGGCCATATTTCGGGCGGTAAGGAAGAGGGCTGGATAAAAATAGTGGAACTGGATGCCGTAAACTTTGAAAAAATTTCTGCCCGGTATAAAGATTCCGGCGGGTTGTGGAGTCCGGTAGTTACGCTCGATGTACCGGAGTCGGTTTCTGTACTGGCTTTGGAAAGGTACCTGGGTATTTCCGTGTTTCCTAATCCTGCATCCGAAAAACTGAATATTTCTTACCTTGCTGAAAATGGAGAATCCGTTGTTTTTATGGTTTTTGATATACAGGGCACAAAAATTTATATCGAACATTTTGGAAGTGCTCCCGGAATCGAACAAATAAAAACAGTAGATGTTAGCCATTTAACAAACGGTGTCTATCTTCTGGTTTTTGAAACCGAAAGCAAACGATCGGTTTTTAAAACAGTTATAAATCGCTGATTTTAAATTATTTTTCAAATAATGTGTGTCGTAATTAGTTAGGTAATAAGACTGATTCATCAGGGGTATTAGATTATTTTTTACGAAATGAATATTATTTATACAGTTTGGAAATCAAGGATGCATGTGGATCATTTATCTTCGTTTAAAAAAACAAAACCAATGAAAAATTCAATCAAAATCTTAGCAGTTAAAACTTTGTTTTTATTCTGGTTATTGCCTGCTGTTAATCTTGCAGCCCAAACAACCATAACCTCAACAACAACCGGAGGCAAATGGAACGATGTCACAACCTGGGTAGGTGGCGGCATTCCCACGGCTAACAACCATGTTGTTATAAACGGTCCGGTTTACATCAACGGAACTTTTTCATGCATGAATTTAACCATTAACAGCAATGCTGAGTTATACAACGATGTGTACAGTACGGTAACTCTTACTGTAACCGGGAACCTGATAAACAAAGGGAAAATAAGCACTCACCCTACTTCAGGCTACCGTTTGTCTGTAAGTGTTAAAGGGAATATTGAAAACAATGGAATATGGACAGTGCAGAAAACTTTTCTTTCGGGAAATTCCAATCAATATTTAAAACAGGGTGCGGGAGCAAAGTTTGAGGGTGAGTTTGAAACTACTGACGATAATGGTGATATTGTTTTAAACAGCAACGTTAATTTTTTAAACAGTAGTTGGGATCTAAAATCTTCACGGATACTTACCAATGGATATCGCCTGATTACCCTGGACTATCATCTGAAAAACGGTTTTATTGTTTCCAATGACCATCTGGAATTAAACAATACGGTCGTTTCAGGGCTTACATTTGATGGCACGTATAAGCTTCATGGCAAAATTAGAATTCAGAACGGCATTGTGTTTAAGGGACAGGCTACCCTGCTCGACACATTGCATAACGATACATATTACACTACAACACTTGTTGTTGAAGGCGATATGGTCAACGAGGGTTACCTGATTACACATCCGTCATCCGGGTACCGTATGTCAGTTGACCTTTGGAAAGATTTGGAAAACAAGGGCGTTTGGGCGCCTTACCAAACCACTTTTAAAGCCGTTACCAATCAGCAGATAAGTCAGGCTTCGGGGAAAAAATTTGAGGGATATTTCGCAAAAAGCGATTCACTAGGGCAGATCGTTCTGGACAGCGATGTCGTTTTTGACAACAACATATTCGACCTTGCCAAATCGACACTCAACACCAACGGCCATTTGCTGCAAACCATAAATTTTAAATTACAGAATGGTAAAATAGCGTCGGAAGACAGGATGCTTTTAGAGAATTCGATACTCGCCCAGTTATCTTTTTCGGGTAATTACAAACTGGATGGCAAAATAAGAATTCAGAACAACGTCGTGTTTAAAGGGCATGCAACGGTGCTTGACACATTACACAACGATACATTTTACAATACTACACTTGTTGTTGAAGGCGATATGGTCAATGAAGGTTACCTGATTACGCATCCGTCATCCGGGTACCGTTTGTCGGTTGACCTTTGGAAAGATTTGGAAAATAAGGGCGTTTGGGTGCCTTACCAAACCACTTTTAAGGCCGTTACCAATCAGCAGATAAGTCAGGCTTCGGACAAAAAATTTGAAGGATATTTCGCAAAAAGCGATTCACTGGGGCAGATCGTTCTGGGCAGCGATGTCGTTTTTAACAACAACACATTCGACCTTGCCAAATCGACACTCAACACCAACGGCCATTTGCTGCAAACCATAGACTATAAATTACAGAATGGTAAAATAGCGTCGGAAGACAGGATGCTTTTAGAGAATTCGATACTTGCCCAGTTATCTTTTTCGGGTAATTACAAACTGGATGGCAAAATAAGAATTCAGTATGGTATTGTTTTTAAGGGTAATACAACGCTACTCGACACATTGCATAACGATACATATTACAATACTACACTTGTTGTTGAAGGCGATATGGTCAATGAAGGTTACCTGATTTCGCATCCGTCCTCTTCCTACCGGCTCAGAGTTGACCTGTGGAGTGATTTGGAAAACAAGGGCATTTGGGCGCCTTACCAAACCACTTTTAAAGCCGTTACCGATCAGCAGATAAGTCAGGCTTCGGGGAAAAAATTTGAGGGATATTTCACAAAAAGCGATTCACTGGGGCAGGTTGTTCTGGGCAGCGATGTTGTTTTTGACAACAATACATTCGACCTTGCCAAATCGACACTCAACACCAACGAACATTTGCTGCAGTCCAATAATTATTCTTTTTCTAACGGAAAAATATGGTGTAATGATACAGTATTTTTTAATGACACCAAGTTGTCGGGCATAACAGCTAAGGGTAATTTTGTACTAAAAGGAAAGGTAAGGATACAGAACTACAACACGTTTGAGGGAATTGTAACATTGGCCGACAGCCTGTTCAACGATACATACTATAATTCCACCCTAAAAATTAGCGGACATCTGATCAATGAAGGATATCTTATCAACAATCCGTCTGGATACCGCCTCTCCTTAAGTATAAATGGGAATATTGAAAACAACAAACATTTGTCTATCCAAACAATTTATCTAACGGGTTCAAATGAACGTACAATTGGAGGGAAGAATGTAAATGGAATTGAGGCTGCTTTTTACGTTGATGACTCCATCGTTTTAACGGGTTCAAATACATTACCCAATTTGAATTTCACCAGCAACCCGGAGGCAGGTTGTTTGGTAAAGGAAGGCGCTGTGCTCAACATAAGGAGTGCAGTCTCAAATGCTTCAAAAATAAAAAATTACGGACGTGTAGGCATCGAACAGGAAATGGATAACTCTTTTAATAAAACCTATACCTTTTTTGCTGCATCGGCTTCAGTGCCCGGGAATCCGGAATTTTTGAAACTTACTGTTGATAATTATGGTTACCAGCAGCACCCAACTGCAACCGGCACCATCAATACCTGGTGGCGACTCAGAAATTCCCCCGGTACATACAACGATTCTCTGAACTGGCTTAAACTGACTTATCCTGATGACGCATTAAACGGCGCCAACGAAGATTCAATCATGGTTTTCCATTCCCCCAATTCAGGGCTTACCTGGAAAACAATAAGAACAGATTATACGGTTGATAAAGAAAAAAATGAGGTTACGATTAATAAAGCGCCATCCTGGGGGCACTACTTATTATCGTCTTCAGCTTTGGGCATTACCAGTTTTCAGCCATTGGTAGAATCGGCCGAGCCGCGGTTTGGAGGAAACTCGGGGCAGCTAACCATGTACATTTTTGGTGCTGGGTTTAAAAATTCAACAACAGTGAAATTGCAGCGTCCGGGCCAAACAACAATAGTGGCCGATACAACTATGCTTACCGACATATTCGGTGAATCGATGCTGGCGCGTTTCAATCTGAAAGGTCAGTCGTTGGGAAGTTACGATGTTGTAGTTGAAACACCTGGTGAAACAACCATAACACTGACCAATTATTTTACGATTGAGCAGGGCGAACGAAGCGATCCCTGGTCGGCAATTGCAGGCCGCAACAGGTTTCTTCTGAACCGGTGGTCAACTTTCAACCTGAGCTATGGGAACACTGCCAATACTGATGCTCTGGGTACAATATTGGTGTATGTTGTGGACGATTTGCCCGGCCTTGAAGTTGAGTTTCCAGATGTAAATATCATTTTGCCGAAAACACTGGTGGATATGGGGCCTGATTTTACCCGGTTCAGCGATTCGCTCGACATTTATTATGTTTCCGACAGTTTGTCGGGTTATGAAGGGCAAAACATGAGAATCTATCCCTTTTACATACCTTACATTGCTGCGGGTTCATCAAACAGCGTAAGGGTAAGGGTTAAGCTTACGGGTACCGGATCGCTAAACATGGACTCATGGATACTGGATCCGCTTTATGAGGTTATTGATTACAACCTGAAATCGGCTGAACCCATGCCAGCAGAAGTTCGGGCATGCATCACTGCGGCAGCCATGAAAGCCTGGTACGGGGGAATGGTTTCTATGGGAGCATCGGTAGTACCGGGGCTGGCCTGTTGGTCGATAATTGATAAAACCATTGACCCGATTGGCTATATCACTCCCGAGGAGTTAAAACCGGAAGGAAAGGAAACCTGGGGCAGCTGGCTTTGGAAAGGAGTGTCCATTATGGGCTCCGCCGTTCAGTGCGGGGCCAGTTTTGTGCCCGTAATCGGCACAGCGGTTAGCCTGGGAATCAGCATGGTTAATACTACAATCGACATGAAAGACGGTTACGATGCTACCGAAGGCTGCTGGCGAAAATTCAGAAAAAAATCGCAAAGTAAACTGAAAAGCAACGGCGTTTCTTCCTTTGATCCGAATGAAAAAGCAGGCCCGCAGGGATATACCGCAGACCGTTACATTCCTAAAGAAGGGAATCTCAATTATACCATCTTTTTCGAAAATCTGCCAACTGCGGGTGCGTCAGCATTGGAGGTTTTTATTACCGATACACTTGATGTTACCAAATTCGACTTCAGTACTTTTAGTTTTCATACCATTGCCTTTGCCGATACATCCATAAAAATTCAGCAATACGCCAAAGAGTTTCAGGTGTTGGTTGATTTATACCCGAAAAAAGAAACGATTGTCCAAATTCATGGCAAGCTGGATACCCTTACCGGAATTGTGAAGTGGGATTTCCATTCGCTCGACAGGCAAACCATGGAACTTACGGAAGATCCCGACGGGGGATTTTTGCCTCCGAATAAAATTTCGCCAGAGGGAGAAGGCCATGTAACTTTTAGTTGTAAACTGAAATCATCTGTTCAACACAACGATCTTATCAGCAACAGGGCATCTATCGTTTTCGACCTGAACAAACCGATCATTACCAATACTTTTTCCAACCGTATTGATGACAGAATACCTGAAAGTACGATAGTCCCGTTGGCGCTGGCACAGGAAGATTCAGTATTTACCGTTTCCTGGACAGGAAGCGACCAGGGTAGCCAAATTGAGAATTACAATATTTTTGTATCTGTAAATGATAGTGCCTATGTGCTTTGGAAAATAGCAAAAACTGCCGGAAGTGCCGAATTTACTGGTAAAGATGGATACCAATACCGGTTTTTTTCAGTAGCTACTGACAGTATCGGTTTTGCAGAACCTTATAAAACCAGTGCCGAAGCTGTTACTGTAGTCGATGTTAACACCGGCTCAGGCCTAACCGGTAATGTATTTGCTGAAATACAGGTGTATCCCAATCCTGCCGATCAATATTGCACAGTGGCTTTCAATATGAAAAATCCGGGTGAAGTGGAAATATTGCTGCATGACATAACAGGGAGAACAACCTACAGAAAAACCAGGGATTTTTGGCCATCCGGATTGCAAAGGGCGCGACTCGATTTAAAGGATATTCCGGACGGACTATATCTGGTTCAGATAAAAGCAGGAGAATACGCTCATTATATAAAATTGATTAAAAGGGCAGAATAAAAAAATCATGAAATAATAATCCCTTTGCAAAGTCGCAGTTGTGCGCTCATGTTAGAAATTTTCAATCGTTGATGTTGATTTACGATTTGAACATGATTTTTACGATTTGAACATGATTTTCATTTTTCAATATGTATTTTTATTGTCTGAAATTAAGATTACAAACCATCTGAAAATGAAAAGCCATACAAAAACGATTTTTTTAAATGGCAACCACCCTTTCAGCCTGCCTGTCGGGCATGGTTTACTTTATTTTGAAACCCATAAAAACTGAAGTCATGTTTAAAAAAACCAGAATGAGACTTACAACCATCATGTTTGCATTTGTTATGCTAACATTTCATGGCTTTTCCATTAACCCCTTTGTTTCCAATTACCTCATTAACCTTTCCGAAGGCGAAGAAGGACCCGGATACGACGACAAAGTACCGGAAATTGTGGTTTCGGGGAATACTGTACATGCAGTTTGGGTTCAGAGTGTGGCAACCCGGGAAGCCCATCTCTATTACCGCCGTTCCACCGATTTGGGTGAAACATGGGAGGCTCCCAAAGTAATTTTAACCTTTAAAGACAGAGGCAAGGCTATTGCGGTTGAAAACAGGCGGCTGGCAGTTGACGGCGATGTGGTACACATCTGTGCAGCCGATTACGACTATGATGACAACGGCACCGGACGCCTCCATTATTTCCGCTCGCAAAATGGCGGCGCTTCCTTTGAAAGCGAACGGATTATTGCTGCTACTGCGGGTGGATATAAGTCTCTCGACAGAAGTTTTATTAAAGCCTCGAACGGGAAAGTTGCAGTGGCTTATCAGGGAACAGGTGATAAAAATGGCACATGGGTTCTTTTTTCTTCCAATGGCGGAACCACTTTTTCCGAAACAAAGATGCCCGAGGAAAGCATTTATGTGTATGACTTATTCTATGACGGAGACCAGGTGATTGTGCTTCATGGCAATTTTTCTACTTCCTACGGATACGTTACTGTAGGCAAAATATGGGTTTCTACTTCTCAAAATGGAACAACTTTCACAACCAGTAAAATATCGGCAACATATATAAAGGACGATGTGGAGCGTGAACGCTGTTATGTGATACATAATTATCACTACTCCCCAAAAATTACCCGTTCCGGTAATTTTATCCATGCTGTATTCACCGGATATGCAGAAGGAGATGTTTGGACAACATTCTATGCCCGTTCAACCAATGGTGGAAATTCATTTGAAGCCCCTGTAGATATGGGAGCGATTACCCCTGAAAGTTTACAAAACGGAAGTGAAACGGTAGCCTCTAAAAACGGCCATGTTTATTTTCTTGCATCCACTACAAATCATGATGCGGGAAACCGGTTCTATTTTGCTTATTCACACGATAACGGAAATAACTTTACTGCACCCCGCAGAATCATGAACCCCGATGTCTATCATGTGGGAAAATCTTCACTGCCGGGCATTACTATCGACCCCACCGATGAAACAGGTAAAACACTGTACCTTACCGGCAACTGGTTGTTTTCTACCAAATCAGTCGATGGTGGCGAAACTTTTTCCGGCAGCACCTCACTGGCGCCATTCCTGGAAAGCAATATCATTAACATGTCACACGGTTACATGAACTCTTATATGCAAATGGATAGCGGAGGGGGAATGCACTGGATTACACAAGCCCGGTGGAGGAATGGTAACGACCAGGATATTTTTTACCGGAATGTGAGAAAACAACCCGAACCGGGAACTTCAAACAAAGCCTGTTTTGTGGAAAGCCTTGCCGGAAACCGGCAGGCCAGAGAGTTGGTGGTAGTGCCTTCTTCTGAAACCATTCAGTTCGATTCGGCCATGACCGCCGAGGCCTGGGTAAAATTTCATCCGGATACGGAAGCACGGTTCAGTATTCTGGCAAAGGTTGACGGAACAGACCTTTACGACAACAATCCATCTGGTTATCATTTGGGATTCCGGCAGGTTAACGGTACCATTCAGGTGAATGCAGGAATGAAAACAGATAACGATGCCGTTGTGAACTGGAGTGAAATTGATTTGAACGACAACCTGTGGCACCACATTGCGCTTACTTACGATGCCAATGGCGGACTGAATAATTTCAAACTTTACATTAACGGGTTACTGCACAAGGAGCAAACACTTTTGGGAGCTATTATTCGTGAAGACGGTATGCTGATGATCGGTTCACGGCAAATGGGCGACGGGTATTACCACGATGCCAAATACCACCTGGACGATGTGCGTTTATGGAACCGGGCTTTAAGCCAGGAAGAGTTGCTGGAAAATCAAACCAAAAAGCTGACAGGTGAAGAAGAAGGCCTGACACTGTTTATTAATTTTGACGATACTTTTAAAGATATCTCTGGAAATGGAAACGACGGTATTCCCGTTTATAAAGGCACATTGCACGAGTCGGATTTCAACCCACCGGTGCCCGCATTTGACATGTACCAGTCGGGAAACTCGGTGTCGTTTAATAACAAAACAAATAATGCCACTTCCTGGCTTTGGAATTTTGGCGATGGCGGTACGTCGGAACAGGGAAACCCAAAATATGGGTATTCCACCCCGGGTGAGTACTCTGTTTCACTGCTGGCTAAAAATGCAAACAGTGTAACGGCAGCTGCCGGGCATGCTACCATCGAAGGGATCGACAGGGTTGAGCCTGCCAGTGCCGGCGCTGCCGGAGTTGTAACCATAACTGTTTTCGGGGGCGGCCTGGCCTTCGAAGGCAGTACACTACTGCTCCGTAAAAATGGAGCAGAAATAGCCGGGAATGACCTTTATTCTCCCGCTCCCGGGCAACTGGCCGGACGGTTTTTAATGAATGGGGCTGAACTGGGAGAGTACGATGTGGTTTTCCGGAAAAATGGAGCAGAACTTATACTTAAAGAGGGATTTAATGTGGTTGAGGCTACATTGCCCGAACCGTGGGTCTCGGTCTCCGGACGTGGAATGGCTTTAATTGGCATGAGGCAAACCTATGCGATAAATTATGGAAACAAAGGGAATGTGGATGCGCTGGGGGTTCCTTTAAACATTGTAATCAGCGACCATTCCGATCTGAAAGTGGAGTTTTTCGACTTTAAAGTGGAGGCAAACGAGTACATGAAAACCCACACTCCCGAAATTGTTGAACTGATGGATACACTTTACGACGTGGTGGAAGATTACTTTGAGCCTGGTCATCATGCACGGTTTTATCCGCTTTTTATACCAATTCTCGAAGCAAACAGTTCCCACAGTGTTCGTATTCGGATAACAAGCACAGAAAACTTTTATATTGAAGCCTGGGTGAATGATCCGATTTTCGAGTTTGTTGACACCGAAACAAAAAGTGCCGCTGCAAGTCAGGATGACTGGCCGGATGAAAAAACCAAACTGAATGCCTGTATCGCACTTTCGGCTGCAAACGCAGCATCATCTGTTGCTATGGATGCGCTCGGCATGGTACTTCCGGTTGATTGTTTGTACGATTTTTCAACCCTGGTATTTAATCCGTGGAATGCCGCAAAGCCTGAAATGAATGAACCCTCGGTATTTGATAACTGGGGATATTCTCTCGCTTCGGCAGCCGTCAGTTGCATAGGTGATTTGAGCCCCATAAAAGCCATCAAAATCGGAATTAAAATCACTTCGATTATCAACAATATGTACCAGGGGTATATGGCTCACCAGGATTGCCTGAATAATTTCGATCCCCGGTACAAAAACAAAAAACGTGTAGTCACCGTGGCTTCGTTCGATCCCAACGAAATGGTTGGCCCCTCAGGTTATGGCGAGCAAAATTACATTGCCAAATACCCCATGATGCCTTATACCATTTTGTTCGAAAACAAAAGCGAAGCTACTGCGCCGGCACACATTGTTCTTATTACCGACACGCTCGACCTGTCGGTTTTCGACATATCTGAATTTGGATTCAGCTCCTTCGGCTGGGCCGATACCACATTCTCTCCTCCGGGAAACAAGCTGAAAGAATTCTCGATGGACATCGACATGCGGCCCGAGCTGGAACTCATCACCCGCGTCTCAGGGAAACTGGATACAGTTACAGGCGTTATAAAATGGGAATTCCTTTCCCTGAATCCCGAAACCATGGATTTGGAAGAAGATCCGTTCCTGGGCTTTTTGCCCCCCAATGTTACACCTCCCGAGGGCGATGGTTTTGTGAGCTTCTCTGTTGGGTTGAAAGAAGAACTTTGGACCAACGATGAAATCCGGAACCAGGCCACCATTGTGTTCGACGCCAACGAGCCCATTATTACCAACGAATACCTGAACACCCTCGACATGGATGAACCCCAAAGCCGGGTTTATCCGCTGGAAACAACTTCTGTCAGCAGCTTTATGGTTGACTGGACCGGCACTGATGAGGGCTCGGGAATAGGCAGCTACACCATTTATGTAATGGAAAACGATACATTGCTTTACCCGTGGCTGACCAATACGACTGAAATTACGGCAGAATTCATTGGAGAAGTCGGTTCTACTTATAAATTTTACAGCATAGCCACCGACAATGTGGGACACAGGGAAACCACGCCCAATGATTACGATGCGCAAACCACTGTGGTGGTGAACCTGGAAGAATTTGAACGTGTGAAGGAAGAACTTACGGTTTGGCCTAACCCGGTTAAAGACAATTTGCACGTAACCTTTAGCCACGCCCCCTGCGGCATGTATGTGGTTGAACTGGTAAGTGCAACCGGATCGGTAAAACATTCGCAACTTTACGAAGACCGGCAACTGCAAAACGGTATTTCAGTCAATGTTTCGGATTGTCCTCCGGGGCAGTATGTTTTGCGAGTGGTATTCGGGAATAAAACAGAGACGAGGAAAATACTGGTGCAATAAAAAACGTACAGATGAGAAAAAGGGTGGAAAGAAATTTTCTGCCCTTTTTTTAGGAGAAAATAAGGAAGGAAAATGAAATATGCCTTTGATTTTCAATAATAATATTATAGCTTTACTCAAAAATTAATTTAACCAAAGACCAAAAAATGAAAAAATTAATTTGTGTTTTATTCCTTTTATCATCTCTGTTATACTTTTCGTGTCAAAAAGATAATCGCGATATTGGAATTGATGATGCTGACATATTTGTTGGCTTATATATGGGGCCCGGTCAACTCGAAGTAAAAAAAATCGATGCGAACTCTGTTGATCTAGTTTTTACCCAGTATGAAGGTTCCGATTGGAATCATACATTTTATGCAACAATCGATAGAAAAACATTAACAATTCCTGCCTGGCAAAATTGGGAATCAGAAGGAGAGAAAGTAAGTGGAGATGGTTTTTTAGCTGGAAATGTACTCACTATTAATTATTATTATTCCAGTGGGCAAAAGGAATTAGGCGTTACTTACGATAAAATAAAAATGTAATGCATTTCTCTCACTTTATGGCAAAAATAAATAACTGATTGACTGTTAATAATTTACAGTCGTTTTATTGATAATAAAACATTTGAATATTTGGATAAAACCCTGAAATTCAATTAGTTGAAATTGTAAACTAAGACAATTTACGACTATGAATATCAAGGCTAAAAACAAAAGTACAGTTTTATCAGAAAACCTGGCCGAGTTCTTTGGAAGTAAAATGAACCAGGCCCGAATCAAGTTCTTTGGCTTAATTATTAGTGCTTTATGCAAAGTTCAAACGGTTAGTTTTGAGAAACTTGCCTGCAGTTTTGATTCTGAAGCAAAAATGGAGTCATCTCTTCGGAGAATCCAGCGGTTTATATCAGAATATATTCTGGATACAGACCTGATTGCACGATTTATTTTTTCATTGCTTCCTCATGAAACACCCTCTCGGCTTGCAATGGACAGAACCAACTGGAAGTTTGGCACAAAAGATATTAACATTTTGGTATTGGCTATTGTGTATAAAGGTGTTGCATTTCCTGTCCTTTACAAATTAATGCCAAAATTTGGCAATTCGTCTACTCAGGAACGGATTGATTTGATGCGGCGTTTTATCTATCTCTTTGGTTCTGACAGCATCGAATGTTTATTGGCCGACAGGGAATTTATCGGACACAATTGGATATCCTGGCTAAACAGCTCAGGCATCCGGTACCACATCAGAATCAGGGGAAACTTTTGGGTAGATATTCCACGAAATGGTCGTCATGTCAAAGCATTCTGGATTTTCAATTATTTGAAAATTAATCAGCAAGAATTCCACAGGCGAATTGTAAAAGTAAATGGTCAGCTATGCTATTTGTCTGGTTCCAAAGTATTGAACAAGAATGGCGTACCTGAGTTTCAAATCATTGTTTCTTTTAATAAGCCACAAGATGCACAAGAGTTGTACAAACAACGCTGGCAAATTGAATCAGCATTTAAGGCATTGAAAACAAGCGGATTTAATATTGAAGACACACATCTTACCGATGTGGATAGAATTGAAAAGCTTATTGCATTAGTGCTGATTGCCTTTACATGGGCGTATAAAGCCGGAATATATCTCGACAGCTGATGCCCGATAAAAACAAAAAAGCATGGCAGAAAAGCAAAGAGTTTATTTAATTATGAATTAAATTATATTGCTTATCTGCTTTAAACATGTCTTTATTGATAAACATCTGATAGATAGATACATATAGTTAATGACAAAAATGAATGTAAGAACTTAATTTACAGTGCTTTAGATAACTTTCACTTGACCAAAGCAGATAAGCAGTTAAATTATATTGCTAAACTATTATTCAACAACAATATAGATGAATTTGAGAAATTCTATAAATTTTTGTCATGTACTTATTGCATTTCTATAAAATATGAATTTTAATGAATATTCCAATTTTAATCAAATTCTAAAAAATATGAAGAATTACGAGATAAAATCTAAAACATTTAAAAAATCAGTTCTGTTCGGAGTTAGTATTTGCATTTCATTTATGCTAAATGCTCAAGTTTCTAAGACAGTAAATATAACTACTGCCGGAACTCTATCAACTGCTTTAACTGAAAATGAACTATCAACAGTTGCCAACCTCACCGTAACAGGCAATATTAATGATGATGACTTTTTTACAATACGAGATAAATGTATTGCTTTGGAGATATTAGATATAGGCGGAGCGTCTGTAGTTGGAAATTCAATACCTTACAGGGCATTTTACGGTTGTGCCGGTTTATCCTCGATAATTCTCCCAGAAAAAATTGATAAATTGGAGAATTCTGCTTTTCAAGGTTGCAGTTCATTAACTGAAATCAATATTCCCAATTCAGTTAGAACCATAGGCAATAGTGCTTTTAAAGGGTGTATTCGTTTGGAATTAATTACAATTCCTTCATCAGTTAATTCTATTGAAAAGTCTGCCTTTTCAGGGTGTAGCGGATTAAATTCAGTAGTTATTCCTTCATCTGTAAAAACTATCGGAGATTTTGCCTTCAATGATTGTATTAATTTGACTACGGCTACGACTCCTTTTGGTAACAATGGGGATCAGTGGTATACAATCTCAAGTATTTTTACAGGATGCCCTAAGTTGAAATCAATTATTATTCCGGAAGGACTTACTACAATAAAAGATTTGGCTTTTGCAAATAATTTTGAAAATATAATATCACTTACCATACCTTCATCAGTAACATATATAGGCGAAAATGCTTTTTATAATTGCAATAATCTATCTGGTTCATTAGTTATTCCATCATCGACTGTAGGGAAATATGCTTTTTTTCGTTGCAATAAGCTAGACTCAGTTACATTTACTTCTTCGGTTACTTCTATTGGAATATATGCATTTTATGAATGTTCCAATTTAACTTCTGCAACAATTCCGGCATCAGTCACATCAATCGGAGCTTTAGCATTTGGGAATTGTACCTCCTTGATTACTGCGACGACACCTTTCGGGAATGATGACGAATACAACGGGAGTGCTTTTGATGGTTGCACCAATTTGACAAAAATAATTATTCCCGATGGACTTACATCTATAAAGGGAAATGCTTTTTCCAATAATTTTAAAATGGTTACTTCAGTTTCTATACCAGCATCTGTAACTAAAATCGAACATCATGCTTTTTACTATTGTACCGGGCTGAGTTCACTTATAATACCTTCATCTGTTAATATTATAGAGGATTCATCCTTTTCTGGTTGTAGTAGTTTAACAGGAACTTTGATTTTTCCAAATTCTGTTAATTCAATTGGCAGCTCCGCTTTCGCAAACTGCAGCAGTTTGAACTCTATTATCATACCCTCATCAATTACAACTATTGCGTCGAATACCTTCGCAAACTGTAATAGTTTGGATTCGATTCAATTACCGGCATCAATTACAACTATTGGACCTTTTGCTTTTTCTAATTGTAAAAGTTTAATTTCAGCCATAACGCCTTTTGGGAATGATGTCAACAATAAAAGTATTTTTAGTGGTTGTGATAAATTAACTTCAATAATTATTCCAGAAGGGGTAATTACAATTAAGGCAGATGCATTTTCCAACAACTTCGGTAATATAACTTCCTTGTCTATACCAGGATCAGTTATTTCTATTAGAAACTATGCCTTTTCCGGTTGTAAAAGCTTAACTTCGCTTATAATTCCTTCGTCCGTTAATTCGATTAGCCATTTTGCATTTGAAAATTGTACAGGTCTTGATACAATTTATGCAAACTCCAACACACCTGTTAATTTAAATTCTTCTTCTAACGTTTTTAATAACGTAAATAAGGAAACATGTAAATTATATGTGCCTTTCGAATCATACAATCTATATGCAGCCGCCAATCAATGGAAAGATTTTTATACTATTTTGGAGATGGAAGAATTTAAGCTTTCAGCCACAACTTTAAGTATTCCAGCTATTGAAGGCAGCACAGTATCGGTTGATCTTACAACAGAATTATCCTGGACTGCCAGTTCTGACCAATCATGGATTACTTTAAATTCCACCAGTGGTACGGGTAATAAAACTTTTACTTTTACTGCTGGAGCTAATTATTCAAATAATTCACGCACCGCAACGATTACAATTTCCGCACAAGTATCGCCAATGCAAACTTTATCAATTACACAACAAGGTTTAAACAAACCACCCATCGCTGATGCCGGCCCTGACCAAACCGTTAACGAGGGCGAATCTGTAACGCTTGATGGAAGTGGTTCTTATGACCCCGACAATGACCCGCTTACCTACCAATGGACTGCCGTTGGAGGGATCACACTTAGTTCTGAAATGGTTGCAAATCCAACTTTTATAGCACCGGAAGTAACAGTAGAAACCCAATTCATTTTTACGCTGGCGGTCAACGATGGCATAGAGAACTCTGAATCCGACCAGGTAATTGTAACTGTTCAAAATGTAAACACCCCCCCCATAGCCGATGCCGGCCCCGACCAAACCGTTAATGAGGGCGAATCTGTAACGCTCGATGGAAGTGGTTCTTCTGACTCCGACAACGACCCGCTTACCTACCAATGGACTGCCGCTGGAGGGATCATACTTAGTTCCGAAATAGTTGCAAATCCAACTTTTATAGCACCGGAAGTAACAGTAGAAACCCAATTCATTTTTACGCTAGCGGTCAACGATGGCATAGATAACTCTGAACCCGACCAGGTAATTGTAACTGTTCAAAATGTAAACACCCCCCCCATAGCCGATGCCGGCCCCGGCCAAACCGTCAACGAGGGAGAAACCGTAACGCTTGATGGAAGTGGTTCCTCCGATCCCGATGGCAACCCGCTTACTTTCTTTTGGACTTTTCCTGAAGGGATAGAATTGAGTTCTGAATCTGCTGCAACGCCAACTTTCACAGCTCCTGAAGTTTCTGAAGACACGGACTTCACTTTTACATTGTTAGTTAATGATGACAAAGAAGATTCTGAACCTGATGAAGTTGTAATTACGGTTTTGAATGTGAACAAAGCACCGGTTGCCGATGCCGGCCCTGACCAAACCGTTAACGAAAGCGAAACAGTCACGCTCGATGGAAGTGGTTCCACCGATCCCGATGGCGATCCGCTTACTTTCTACTGGAATTCGCCTGAAGGAATAGAGTTGAGTTCTGAAACTGCTGCAGCGCCAACTTTCACAGCTCCTGAAGTTTCTGAAAACATGGACTTCACTTTTACGCTGGTGGTTAACGACGGAACCGAGGATTCCGGGCCTGACGAAGTTGTAATTACTGTTTTGAATGTGAACAAAGAACCGGTTGCCATTGCTGGCCCCGGCCAAACCGTCAACGAGGGTGAAACCGTTATGCTGGATGGGACAGGTTCTTATGATCCGGATGGTGATGAAATAACCTATCAGTGGACTACTCCTGATAATATTGCTTTAAATGCTTATAATATTTCTCAACCTTCATTTGTTGCTCCTAAAGTATATAGGGATACAGTTTTCAAGATTATTTTAACCGTTTTTGACGGTATAGATTATTCATTGCCTGCCGAGGTAGAGGTTTTTGTGAATAATGTGTTGAATGTTGGTAGCTTCTATCCAGATTTACCTGAAATTTCAATTTATCCGAATCCGGCTGCAAAAAGTATAATTGTTTTGCTTCCTTATAGTTATGGTGAAAAAACTGAGATTTCAATTTACAATCTCTTGGGCAAAACTGTGTTCCGGCAAGTTTATTTCACAGCAGGAGAGCAAATTATTGATATTTCCGATCAGATGAGTGGAATTTATTTAGTTCATTGTACTAATATTTACGGGAAACGGATTAAAAAACTGATTATCAACAAAAAACAATAAAATAGTTTATCCATACAACCTTTGAAAATGGTTCTCCAGATGGTTTCGCATGGCTGAGCGGAATTTGTCTGGGGTGCCATTTTTCAATGCATCCACAAGGCCCTGGTGCGAGATGTGTTTTACCTTTTTGATGGGTTTGTTTACCAGCCCGCTGTCGTACATATAATTAAACACCGGTAAAAGAACCTGCTGAAATTTTTTGAGGGTTTTGTTTCCGGCTATTTCATAAAGCTTGCCATGAAACCGGATTTCATGATCGATATCGAACAGCACATGGTTTGATTTTTCAGGTTCTATGTTGATGATCTGCTCCAGTTCGGCAATGTCTTCCGGGGTTACATGCTGGAAAATCAAATCGGCCATACCGATTTCAATAACCAGCCTGAATTCAAAAATATCTTTTAATGTACTGTCATCCAGCATCCGTGGAATCATCGACTTTGCCAGAAGTGCCGAAAGATCAGGGCTTTTAATAATGGTTCCCTTGTGTTTTACCGCTTCAATTATACCCAGGGTTTTCAGCCGTGTTAACGATTCACGCACCACTGTACGGCTCACTCCCATGGAATTGGCCAGTTCAATCTCCTTTGGGATTACATCTCCGGGTTTATACTCTTTTTTAATGAAAAAATCAATCAGATTCATTTCAACCTTGTCAACCAGGCTCCGGGTATCAACAATTGGTAAAAAATCTGCTGTGCCTTGTGCATTCATATTTCTGTTTCAAGTGATTTAAGCTGAAAATTTCTCGCGCAAATTTCTAAAAAAAATTTTGCATTTAAGAATTTAATAATATATTTGCGTCGTATTATGTAGTACATAATGCAAATATAAAAATAAATTCAATAAAAAAGTCGCTTATGAAAAATTTCATGCAAAAAATGCTAAGATTCTGCGGAGTAGTAGCTTTAATACTGCTTAGCGGACAAGTGTTTGCCCAAAAAGACATCACAGGAAAGGTTACAGATGCTGCTTCTGGTGAGCCGCTTCCCGGGGTTTCCATTGTTATTTCGGGAACAACCATGGGAACCATTTCCGATTTTGACGGAAATTTCAGTATCACTGTTCCGGAAGAAAACAATCAACTGGAGTTTTCCATGATTGGATATTCCAGAAAGGCGGTACCCCTCGATGGCGCCACTGCGTTGAATGTGATGCTTGAGGAAAGCACCACTGCACTGGAAGAAATTGTGGTGACCGGTTACAGCACTCAGTCGCGTGCCGAAATGACCACTTCAATTTCGAAACTGGACACCAAAAACCTGGAAAGCGTTCCGCGTTCAAACGCCGCAACTGCGCTGCAGGGAACCATTGCCGGTTTGAAAGTAACCCAAACCACCGGTCAGCCGGGTTCTACACCCAGCATGGTGGTTCGCGGGGGTACAAGTTTCTCGGGAACAGGAAGTCCGCTGATTTTAATTGACGGGGTACCGGGTTCATTTTACGCCTTGAATGCCGACGATATTGAATCGATGGAAGTGTTGAAAGATGCTGCTTCTACTGCCATTTATGGTGCAAGGGCAGCCAATGGTGTAATTCTGGTTACTACCAAAAAAGGGAAAGCCGGAACTTCGAACATCAGCCTGAGAGCAAAATTCATCAGCAATCAGCGCCGCGAAGACCCGATGGAATATCTGGGTGCCAGAGATTATGTGCATTTTAACAGGCTTGCAGTTAAACAAGCCCAGGACGTGATGGGCTACGCATGGCTGAACCAGTTTTTAACAGGAGCCAATGCTGCCGGAACAGGAAACAATACCACAAATTCGCTTTATACAACTATGGTGTTATCGGACGATAACCGCTATTTACTCGGCTATGAAGGATGGCAAACTATGGAAGACCCTGTTAATCCGGGAACTACACTCATTTTTCAGGAGAACCAGATGAATGAATTGTTCTACCAGGACAGCTACGCGCAGGATTATACCTTGTCATTCGATGGCGGAAACGACAAAGGAACCTATTATCTCGGTCTCGGATTTCTGGATGATAAAGGGTTGGTGTTTGGTTCCGATTTCGACCGCTATTCCGGAACATTTAATGCATCGTACAAATTATCAGATGCTTTGAAGGTTTCATCCAACATTATTTATGCGCACTCGAGCCAGGCTTTACCTTTCGATACCGATTACAACCTGTTTCAGCGTACCGCCGGATTGGCGCCTACTTCGCGCATTTATTTTAATAATCCCGACGGAAGTTTATCGGATGATTATCACCCTGGAACATACGTTGGGTTTGGTAACCCGCTTTACTACCAGGATAAATTTGTACGTTCAAATC
>Ga0334898_1001570_pt1 | contig 24457 bp, 20 predicted proteins | sample GraSluR3_MG_10_FD_207228 | JGI IMG/M metagenome (GOLD analysis project Ga0334898, IMG submission 207228) | Sludge microbial communities from methane-producing bioreactor in Wageningen University, Netherlands - Granular Sludge_3_08-R3 | ecosystem: Engineered > Bioreactor > Anaerobic >... | reverse complement strand
AAATAATACAAGAAAAAAATGTGTCGCAAGAAACAACACATCCAAGTAGGCACATATAGATTTAGGCAATGATAATTTGTAGCTAAAGTGTAGTCGGTAGAGTATATAATTTGTAGCTTAACAATAAGGACACGAACGAAGTTTCTGATGATAGTGACGATGTTTTGACAACAGATTCGCTGATATCTTTAGAACCAAGGAATATATTACGGTAGCGAGAATAAATTATTGCTTCTAGATGACGCCTTGACCTTGGCTGAGTACCCTAAGAAAAGAAGTGAGGCGACCTACACGTTTAATGAGGAAAATATTCGAAGTGAGGATTATATAAGCATTGATTCAGGCTACGTAGGAATGCTTTGTACTCGTGAGCAGTCAGGCTTTTTATATCGATATATCTATTTGGACCATCAACTTGAGTATGAAAAAGAAATAGTATTAAATGATCTTGTTGAGGGAGAAAGGATACACCAAATGTCTGTAGATTATAAAGAACAGCTGCATTATAAAGTGCTGTTATTAGACGAGTCGCAACAGGGGCTGGTGTTGCTTAGAAAAGGAAGTTCAGATAACTTGGAAATCAATACAGTAGAATTTACTTTTTTGAAGGAGACTGCCGATGCTTTTAATCAATATTTAGAAAAGTTAGGACAAAATTATTTGGTTAAAATCCATGCTTATTTGGGAGTGAAAAACCAAATAGTACACCAGGAATACATGTTGGCCTCGGTTCGATAGACTTAGGCATATATGTGAAAAACCAAATAGTACACCAGGAATACCAAATAAGCCAAATGACTTGATTTAATTATAATTCTTGTTACAATGGATTCATATTAATATTAATAGGTTATTAAATGCATTTATGGTACGTATCGAAGAACAATCAATTAGGCTTCTTTCTTTTGACGTTGAAGTAAGACGAAAACTAATGCGCAAAGAAACGGAGAGAGTAGTTTGATTAGATTGAGGTAACGTATGGTAGAAAACTTAATTTAGATTTATTAGCGTACGAAATATTTCTAGATAGGAAAATAGTATAAAACGAAGGAGGATTTAAAAATGAAAAAAATGTTTATTTTATGTATGGCAATGTCGTTATTATTGTCAGTAACAAGTGTTTCTGCAGATGATACGGATTACGAGACTGTCACTGGCTATGGAACATTAACAGGATATATTAATACTTTACCGTATATTCAAACGAGTGTTAATAAGAATAATGATAAGGCTAAGCTTACATATACGTTAGATGTAAGAGATGTTCAAGGGAAATTACTTAATTCTTTTTCTAAAACCAGTTCACGCGGTGCAAAAAGAATTAGTGGTGAAGGATTTCTTGGTGAAGATGGAAAGAACCTATACGGCGCGCATGGAGTTCAAGGTGGTAATACCTATAATGCTGGTGCTGTCTATACTTATACATCAATAGAATCTTAATACCCTAAATAGATAACAAACAAGTAAGCCTACAATCAGTGTAATGTAGGCTTACTTATTACAAAATATAAGTGTATGAGAAGGGGAAAAATATGAAAAGATCAATGACAATTTTAATCACAATTTTAATAAATGTATTATTCGTGTCATGTGCGGGTAGTGAACCAATAGATATTTCAAGTATTGAAGAGGAAGTAGTGGAAGATCCGTTTGAGGAAGCAGAGTCTCGAATGGAAGTATTGGGTTCCATTGTGCATGGATTAAGTGAAAGTTTAAAAGAGGATGAGTTTATAGAATATTCGGGAACGGACGTTGAGATCGATTATTATATTGAACTCGAAGGAAGTGTAAATAGCGTAGGTTTTTTGCTGTTTCTAAAAGGTGAACCGCAGCCTTATAAAATAAAAGGGACTGAGACAGAGAAGGAGTATATGCATCAATTGACGGTTGATGAAGAACGAAAACAATTCACTTTTCAATTTACCCCCATTGTGGGTGAAGAAGGAGAGGTGCTTGAATTACAGGTGATTAGTATTTACAATGCTGCCTTTATACCGGACATGACAACAACATCAGCATATGGGGGCTACCATCATGCACTGCCAACGATTATTGATAGAGTCAAGATGTTGGAAAATGCACCAGATCAAGGCGTATCACTAGAAGAATATGATAGCAATATTGTCATAAGTCCCAGTCAACAGGCAGTAAATATAACGGAAGAGTTTTTAGATGAAAAATTTCATAAGATTGAAATGGAAGAGTTAAATACATATGTATTTTCAAGAATACTCTATAATGGTGAAGTTACATATAGTAACATTAATCTAAGCCAATTAGATAAGTTTGAGATATCTTATTATTTGTTTGGCGTGCCGAATGCAGAGTATGTGACAACTTTTTATATTGATCATAAGCCAATATATTCTACGGAAGTGACCCTGCAAAAAGGGAAGTATGAACAGATGGATCTTGAACTGGATACCACTCAATTAGATGGACTTAATTCTTTCTATGTGATGTCTGTGCCTAAAACCGAGAGAGAATATGTAGAGGAACTAGTTGTCATGGATAAAACAAAGACGATTTTATTGTATAAAGATGAGAATGAGACGACTGATGACAGTGAGGGGACGTTGACAACAGATTCATCAATAACTTCAGAACCGAGGAATATATATTACGGAAGCGAGAATAAATTATTGCTTCTAGATGACGCCTTGACCTTGGCTGAATATCCTAAGAAAAGAAGTGAAGCGACCTACACGTTTAATGAGGAAAATATTCGAAGTGAGGATTATATAAGCATTGATTCAGGCTACGTAGCAATGCTTTGTACTCGTGAGCAGTCAGGCTTTTTATATCGATATATCTATTTGGACCATCAACTGAAGTATGAAAAAGAGATAGTATTAAATGATATTGTTGAAGGAGAAATGATTCTAGGACCTGCTAAGATAGCTGTATCTCAATCTGGAGAGAAGATTTTAATAGCGACGATGGAACATTTATATGTGTATGATGTATCAACAGAAGAGAAGAATATCGTGTTAGATTATTCAGAGGAAAATAATGGACTACAGTCGATTTCAAGAATGGCATTTGTTGATAATGACACTAGGATTGTGTTTACAGCAGAGACCTTTGACTTGCCAATGCAAGACGGTGATGGATCTTTTGAAACCTATGGATTTATGTCGCTTGATGGGACAATTATTACAAATAAAAAACCATCCTATGGCAATGATACCAATTTAAGGATAACAGCATATAAAGATTATGTTTTATTTGAAGATGCGGGAAGAAATCCATCGGGCAAAGTATTGGTTATTGATGTTAAGACACATGAAGAGAAAATTAATGATGTGGCAAAGCGCGGAGAGATGATGTCATTATTTGGTTCGAATCAGGGAAAATATTTTGCTGTAGGAATCGAGAATAAGGATGAATTATTCATTGAAGTTTATGAGACGGCATCAGGAGAGAAGATACACCAAATGTCTGTAGATTATAAAGATCAGCTACATTATAAAGTGCTGTTATTAGACGAGTCGCAACAGGGGATGGTGTTGCTGAGAAAAGGAAGTTCGGATAACTTGGAAATCAATACAGTAGAATTTACTTTTTAGAAGGAGACTGTCGTGGAAATAAAGATTGAAAATATGTCCAAAAAGTATAAGAAAACTGTTGCATTAAGTGATGTGACAGTGGACTTTGATTCTGGCATCTATGGCATACTTGGTGCCAATGGTGCTGGAAAAACGACGTTTATTAATATTTTGGTGGGTATCTTAAAAGGCGATAGTGGAGAGATATATGTTGATGGTACGAATGTACGCAAACTAGGTGATAAATATTTGGAACACATCGGCTACATGCCCCAATACCCTATATTTTATAAAGCGTTTAGCGTTATTGAATTTTTACGGTATATGTGCGTGATTAAAGGGATATCAAAAGAGCTAGGGGAACAAAGAATTCATGAACTTTTAGAGATTGTTAATCTAGCAGGAAGTAAGCACAAGAAAATAAAAGAATTATCCGGTGGTATGCGCCAAAGGGTGGGCATTGTACAAGCTATGCTCAATAATCCGAGCATTTTGATTCTAGATGAACCAACAGCGGGGTTAGATCCGCAAGAAAGAATAAGGTTTAGGAATTTAATCACGAAATTTAGTGAACAACGTACCATTTTGTTAGCAACACATATCGTATCAGACATTGAATTTATTGCTAATCGAGTACTCATCTTAAAAAAAGGCAAATTAATTAAAAATGATACTCCCACTAATCTTCGCAATGAGATTCAAGGAAAAGTTTGGTCCATTGAACTTGATGAGGATGCATCTATTGATGCCTATTATCAATATAAAATCAGTAATATGCAACGGGAAAATGATACGGTTAAATTAAGGGTTATCTCAAAAGATAAGGTGCTTAATGAAGGCACTAATGTAGTGCCAAATCTAGAAGATGTCTTTCTCTATCATTGTGGCGAGGAAATACTATGATAAGACTGGTGGCATATGAATATAAAAAAATCATTATGAAAAAGGGCTTGTTGGTCCTTATTCTAGTCTTTAGCGTGATAAATATTTTGAATATACTAAAGGTATATAACGACAACGCCTTGTTTCTAACCGATATGAAAAGTACAGAGGATTTGTATTGGGAACTGTATTCAAGATTTTCAGGAGAGATTACAGACGATAAAATTACACAGTTATTAGATATTTATACGCCCTTGAAAAAAGAAATTGCAGATCTGACAGCAAGTACAAGAACAGATCATCCGAATACGATGACAGGAAATGTGTATATGGATGCAACGTTTATCAATCGAATGTATGTGAATCCGATGCACTATTTTTCTACATATAAGCAAAAAGCCAATACAATTGCTCTTGAATCTTCAAATAATATGGAATTCTATCTAGAAAAAAACAATCAATATGACTATCTAAAAAGTCGAGCTATAACGAAGCGCTTTATGCATAGGGATATTCAACATTTTGAATATCTTGAGATGTATGAATATTATATTCAGTACGACATATCTGTTTTTTTGATACTCCTACTTTGCCTTTATGTTACGGCAAGGGTTTTTGTGATTGAAAAAGAATCAGAAATGGACGCGATAATAGTGACAACGGTCAAAGGAGGGCGTAAGACATATTGGGCAAAGATTATAGCAATACTATCCTTTGTAGTTACTATTTCTATATACTTCTTTATCTTAGATTTTACTAGTTTTGAAATCCTGTTCCAACATCTAGGCAGTGGATTTATGCCGATATACAGTTTGAAGAGATTTATTTATACACCTTTACGGATGAGCCTTTTCGACTATAGTCTTTTGTCGATGGTAACAAAAATAATTGGTGTTATTTTTGCAACGACATTGTTTATGGGAGTTTCTTGTTGGTTTAAGAATGGGTTGCTTCCGTTTATATTGAATTTAGTGTTGGCGGGAAGTTTGATTGTTGTGGCTAATAGATATATCGGTTCAAATATTATAGCGTTGAAAGCGTTTAATCCATTTATGTTGCTCTTTAATAGAGGCTTGTATATGAAAACGGAGTTTGTTAATGTGCTTGGAAATCCAGTGTTGATACATGTAGCATCTATTGCGGTGACATTTGCCATGACAGTATTCTTGCTTGCGTTGATTGGTAGGGTATACCCCATTAATCAATTTGCTTTTAAAGGAGGCAAAAAATGAGGCTTATATTAGCTGAGTTAAAAAAAATGATGTATTATCAACATGGATTAATCTATATTTTGGGATTTTTAATATTAAGCTTATTTGGTCTATTTGTTATGGATAGTGCTTATAATGATCGTATAGAGCTCTATCAGGATGAGTATAATTACTACCTAGATCAAGTCAAAGGAAGATTAACCGATGAAAAAGAGGCGCTATTGGAAGATGAAGCAAAACAAATGGCGGAAGTGGATATTCAGTTAACCCAATTATATAATGCATACTATAAAGGTGATATTTCAGAAGAAGAATTTGAACAGAAGAGGATTGATGGTGAGGCGCTATTAAAGAATAAACAGGGATTTGAAGAAATATTTCAACAGTATCTTTATGTTGCTGAGAATCCGGAGAATCGTTTTTTTATATATCCCAATGGATGGTACGGATTGTTTGATGTTAAGTATAGTGAATTGTTTTTATTCATTGTTATTGTATTGTTAATAACAAGATTCTATGCCTATAACTATCAATATGAAATGGAAAATATAGAGATGACAACAAAAAAGGGGAGTCGTCTATCATATGTCGTTAGATTCCTGCTTGCGACGGCCACTGTAGTGATTTTATGTTTGTGCAGTTTTGTGATGACTTATCTCTATTACCGAATAAGATATGGCTTGGTGGATGGCGAGTTTCCGATTCAAAGCATTTATCTTTTTAAAGAAAGTATGATACAAACTGGCTTGCTGGAAACGTATTTTTATATTTGTGGACTTAAAATCTTAGGATATGTGGCACTGTCTATGTTGATTTTGATTGTAACGGTCATATTCAAAAAACAAATCGTAACAGTGTTTGTGACAACAAGCATTATTACAATACCCTATGTAAGTCTTGGGGACCAACAAGCTTACTTGATTCAACCTTTGGGTCTGATACTGAGTAAAGGGTACTTTACACAAGCAAGGCCGCGCAACCTTATATTATTGGGTGTTGCAACTATTATTGTATGCTTGATTCTATATTTCATTGGCCGTATTTCAACAATCAATAAATGGCTTTTGTTGTTTTTACCATTATTGCTTCTGACAAGTTGTACAGGACAGCAAGAAGAAAGTATAGTATATAACCTTGATGAAAGAATGGAACATAGTGTAGGTGGCTATCAATATTATTTTGATGTGATAGACAATGATTTTGTACGTGTTCATGAGGAGACCGGAGTCAAAGAGAGTTTGGTCAGAAATCCTTTTGAGGAAAATGTGAAATATGAATCATGCTTTTTTATTCAAGGGGAATATTTTTATTACATTAAAACAGGACTAGAAAATACACCGGTTATGAAAGAAAACAGTCAGTTACGTGGTGGCAGTACTATGTATAATTTTGCTGTTGTGGAAGTAAATATGCAGACGTTTGAAGAAACGGTGATTTTTGAGAAAAATTTAGGGACAAATAGAAGTGGAATACTCAAAGAAGAGAATAAAAAATGGGGATTTATGCGAGGGATTGATGGATTCTTTTTGGACAAGGATACAATATATATTATTGATACAGATGCTGTTCGTATGATTGATAGAATGACATCTCAGATAACGGCAATTGGTGATGTTAATGCAGTATATAATATTGCCTTTGACGGACAATCTATATATTATGTTGGAGACCGCTATAGATTATCTAAGTATGATGTTAACACTCAAGAAAAAAGTGTTATAGATCATATTATAACAAATGATTTCAGATTAAATGAAGAAGTAATTGAATACAAAAACTTGCTAGATGGGGACCGACGATATGATATAGCTATTCCGAACCGATAAAGAGATATATGCTTTGGACAGTGACCGACGAATGCTGAAAATTATAAGAATAAAAAGCGCGTAATAAACCATATAATTAAAATGAAAAGTTTGGTATAATATTAATATGGAATATAACTTACAATGATGCCATAGATTAAAATAAGGAGGCATATTATGCGCGATAAATATGAACCAATTATAAAAGACGGAACGCATTTAGCAGAATCCCATAAAACAGAGGGAGCATACCGAGGTATATTGTTGGATGATGAGACGAATCAGCTTGCCGGACAAGCGGAATGGAAACGTGTTAAAAAAAATAATGGGAATATAGATGCTGATATCTGTACAATAGCCTTAGCCGTTACTATAAGTGTCGTTATGACGCTTATTATGGTAAGAATCATACACGCGATAAAAAAATGAGTATGACATTTACAATAGAGACAATAACTAAACTTTCAGATAGACATATTAGAGCAATGTTTGAACTGATGAATCAGTATTATGATAACGTTAAATATGATAAATTCTTTTATGATCTTAATCAAAAAGATCATGTTATACTCTTGTGGGATGGGGATGCAATCTATGGATTTAGCACCCTTGAACTTATGCCTTTAGTGGTTAATGACAAAGAAATAGTCGGTGTTTTTTCCGGGGATACCATTGTAGATAAATGCAGACCGGTAGGACTAGGTTTGCAAAAAGGTTTTTCAACTTTTATTTATCAGCTTTTAGAAAAAGAAGATAGAGAGATCTACTGGTTTTTAATATGTAAAGGCTATAAAACCTATCGATATATGTCGATTTATTTTCATGACTACTATCCGAATCAATCGTCGGATACACCGGACTATGAACAGGAGATTATGCATAACTATGCTATAAAAAAATACGGTCATGCTTATATAAGAGAAAGTGGGATCATCATAAATCGTGGTGACAACGATTATTTAAAAGATGGCGTAGCTCCTGCAGACGAAAAAGCAATGCTAAATCCGGTGAATCAATTCTTTATTGAGAAAAACCCGGGCCATGAAAAAGGGAATGAATTAGTGTGTCTTGCAAGATTTAGTCAAGATAATCTTAAAGACGCTTTTTTTAGAGTGATTAAACGATGATGAGAATAATGAATACCTTACTGAAACAACTGAATAAAAAGTCCTATCAAGTTTTTCTGAAAAACACATCAAAAGCTATGGAAGTTCAGGAAGCCTATTTGAAGCAATGTCTGTATGATAATCGTAGGACAACCTTTGGTCAGGATTATGATTTTTCAAACATCAAAAGCATAAAGCAGTTTCAAGAACAAGTTCCTATCACAGATTATGAAATGCTTGAGCCTTACATAGAAGAACATTCCACAAGAGGTGAAAAAGGACTGGTTAATGATCCGGTGTTATTATTCGAACCATCGAGCGGATCAACGAGTGGTTCAAAACTTATACCATATACCCAAGGTCTTAAAGACGATTTTATGAGGGGGATTAAACCTTGGCTCTATAATTTATATGCATCTTATTCGAACCTTCAATATGGGACGACATATTGGTCAATATCCCCAGTGGATCAAGACAACAGAAGAACAAAAAGTGGAATTTCCATTGGCTTTGAAGACGATGCCGGTTATTTTGGCATACTGGAAAATCTTATATTCAAGAAGTTGTTTAGCGTTCCTGCCCAAGTAAAATTTATAGAAGACATCGAAGATTTTCGGTATGTAACTATGGCATTTCTATTAGCCGATGAAAAACTAGGATTAATATCTGTGTGGAACCCAACCTTTTTAACCTTATTGTTAAATCAGTGGGATCTACATTCAGACACCTTTATAGATAATATTCGAAAAGGAAAATTGTCACCACCCAATGGCACGGACTTAGATCCCAAGATTCTACAGAACTTTCATAAAAATCCGAAGAGAGCCTATAATCTTAGAAAACTGAATAAGACCCAGGCCAGAGCGGATTTTTTTAAGAGTATTTGGCCCAACTTAAGTATAGTAAGCTGTTGGACCCATAGTCATTCTGAAAATGACGCTATGGAGCTTAATAAGCGCTTAAAAGGTATCCAGATCCAAGGGAAAGGCTTGCTGGCTACCGAAGGATTAATCAGCATTCCTTTACTGGATAGGCATAGAAAATTACATCATGTTATCAGTTATCGGTCTCATTTTTTTGAGTTTATTGAAATAGATCCGGAATCCATGGAAGCGACTTCCAATGTTTATCTTATGAATCAATTGGAAAAAGGTCGTATATACTCTATACTTATGACAACAAGAGGTGGTTTATATCGATATCGATTATATGATCTTGTTGAAGTGGTTGATTTTTATCGGGACTTACCCTGCATACGATTTATGGGAAAAGAAGCCAATGTCGTGGATTTTTATGGAGAAAAGCTGAATGAAGTCCATGTAAAAAAAGTCCTTCAAGACATAGAAGGAGTGCGTGGGTTTTATTTTTTGGCTCCGTGTAATGCACTAGATGATTTTAGATATTGTTTATTTATTGAGGGAAGTGATTATCCGGAATTCGATTTTACTGAAATCGCAAAAAGGCTAGAAGAAGGTTTATGCAAGAATTATCATTATGCTTATGCAAGAAAGTTAAAGCAACTCGAATCACTATGATGTATATATGTTATGGAAAATGGATGTATGGAAGGCTATTATCAACATATCTCTCAAAGAAAGAACATGAAGCTAGGTGATATAAAATATATGGTGCTTAATAACATTGTCGACTTTGAGAAAAAGATTAATGGCTATTTTGCCTAGAATAGAGGGTTTATGAATATCGCATTATTATCACCGGCAGGTGCTATGCACCGATTTACAGGAAGTTTTAAAAAAGCAATTCATTATGCACCGTTGACAATGACAACGCTTGCTGCAGTTATTACAAATTATATAGATGCACAGGTTTCGATTTATGATGAAACCATTGAAACGATTCCTTTAAATCTAAATGTAGACTTAATATTGATAACGGCAATCACAGGAACTGCGCCAAGAGCCTATGCCTTTGCAGACTATTACAGGGCAAAAGGAATCAAGGTCATCATTGGCGGGGTCCATGCCACCTTGCGTCCGCTAGAAGCCAAAGAACATTGTGATAGTGTATTGATGGGCTTCGGTGAGATTTTAATGCCGGAAATGCTTGTAGACTTAAAACAAGGAAAACTCAAGCCATTTTATAATGATAAAGATAGAAAAGGGGAGCTTCAGTTTACAAGGCCAAATCGCAGTTTATTGCCAACGGGAAAATATATTACAAATAGCTCTCTTGAAGCTAGTCGAGGATGTTCTAATGCTTGTACATTTTGCGCGGTAAACGCTTTACATACGACCCATGTTTACAAAAAAAGCGTCAAAGATATTGTTGCTGAAATAGAGACCCTTAATACAAAAAATATTCTTTTTGTGGATGTCAATCTATTGGCCGACAGAGTCTTTGCTATTGATTTATTCAAAGCCCTAATACCACTTAAAAAGTGGTGGTATGGTCTATCAACAGCAGATGTTGTCCAAGATACGGAAGTCTTTGACCTTATGGTTAAAAGTGGGTGTAAAGGACTTCTCATCGGTTTTGAATCAGTGACTGCATCCGGTCTTCAAGCGATGAATAAATATAGGAATGATGTGGTCAATTACGCAGAACTCATGAAAAAAATGCACGGAAATGGAATTTCAGTCAACGGCACATTTTGTTTTGGCACTGATGAAGACGACCTGGATGTATTTGATAGAACAGTAGAGATGGTTTTAGATTTAAAAATTGATTTACCCAGGTATTCAATATTAACGCCTTTTCCCGGAACACCTCTATATGAACAATTATCCGCTGAAAAAAGAATAACCGATACTCACTGGGCCATGTATGATGTGCAACATGTTGTCTATGAACCTAAAAAAATGTCACAAAAGCAGTTAATGGATGGTTTTGTAAGAGCTTGGCGTGAAACCTATTCTCTTGGTGGAATTGCAAGGCGAATTGCCAGACCCCATCTTACCTTTCCCTTGAGCATTATGACGAATAATGCTTACAGGTATTATGCAGATAAACTTGAAAGCTTTCCGCGAGAGCGTATGATAGATAACTCGGATGTGGACTTATGAAAATAATACTAATCAAGGTAGGTATGGGTGGTGCAAGATCAAGTGATGCTATGGAACCCCTAGCATTTGCAGTCATTGCGGCGCTGACACCTCAAAACATACAAGTACAGATGTATGATGAACGCGTTGAGGCCTTGCCGGATAATCTAGACTGTGATTGGATTGTCATGAGTTCCGGTTCTTTTACAATTCGAAGAACCTATACACTTTCTCAAAAATATAGAGCATCCGGAATTAAGGTGGCTATCGGTGGTTTTCACACGTCTTTAATACCCCAAGAAACCCTTGAATATGCAGATGTAGCTTTTGTGGGTGATGCAGAAGGCGTTTGGCCCCAATTTTTAGAAGATATACAAACAGGAAAATATAGGAAGATCTATGAACAGGAGAACTATCCATGTATTGCCCAATCCTATTATGATGAATCGATTTTTAAGGATAAAAAATATGCCCCAATAAAACCCTTACAATTTAGTCGAGGTTGTCGTTATAGTTGTGATTTTTGCTCTATAAGCGCCGTATATAAGAAAAGCCTAAGGTATCGAGATGTGGATATGGTTGTGGAAGAGATTAAAAGACGAAAGCTGAAATATGTGTTTATCGTTGATGATAATCTTTTTCTTCATCGAGAGAAAACGATGGAATTTCTAGAAGGAATTAGGCCTCTTAAAATCAAGTGGGCTTGCCAGATTAGCATTGATTTGGCTTCGGACACCGACTTGGTGAAAAAAATGGTTCAAAGTGGGTGTATGGCTGTTCTTATTGGATTTGAAACGGTTAACCCCAAGAATCTAAAGCAAATGAATAAGCAAGCCAATCTTCATTTGATGGATTATAGAAACGTTATAAAAACCTTAAACGAATATGGCTTAATGGTCTATGGAACCTTCGTTCTAGGTTATGATCATGATACCTTAGAAGCCTTTGATGCAACGTTGGCTTTTGCACTTGAAAACCGTTTAATGTTAGCCAATTTTAACCCATTGATTCCAACAATAGGCACACCGCTCTATCATCGACTGGAAAAAGAAGGCAGACTACTCTTTGAAAAATGGTGGTTAGAACCAAGCTATTGCTATGGCGATACTGTTTATCAGCCCAAGAATTTTTCTCCCAAAGCCTTAAAAGAGGAGTGTTTTAGAATTCGTCATCAGTTTAATCGGTATAGCAGTATTGGAAAAAGATGGATAATGAATAAGCAAAATCTTAAAAATTCCGTCATTTACTTAGGGACCAATCTTGTGAATCGACGAGAGATACTTAGAAAGCAAGGAAGAGAGTTGTAGTATGAAAATAACATTTATAAAACCCAATATGGGTCGGATGATGACGGGCTCATATGTGGATGAAGGCAGAATGGAACCTTTACAAATAGGTATACTTGCAGGTCTTACACCGAAGGACATTTCCATAGCCTTCTATGATGACCGAATGGAAGATATACCATATACAGAACAAACAGACCTGGTTATGATTACCGTTGAAACCTTTACAGCCAAACGGTCCTATGAAATTGCAAAAATCTATCGAAAAAAAGGGATTCCGGTTGTAATGGGTGGCATGCATGTAACACTTATTCCAGATGAAGTGAGTGGATATGCGGACACCATTGTCATCGGTGATGCAGAACCCATTTGGATGAATCTTCTTGAAGATTCCCAAAATGATAAACTAAAACCTGTTTATCAAAGCACCTTTGGCCATGAACCCCAGCAAGGATTTTTCCCAAACCGAGAGATTTTCAAAAACAAAGGATACCTGCCGATTTCTCTAATGCAGTTTAGTCGGGGGTGTGTAAACGGCTGTAGGTTTTGTGCTTCAAGTGTATATTTTAAGAAAAATCAGTACTGTAGGTCTATTGAAAGCGTCGTGGAAGAAATAAAAGTCCAAAAGTTGAAACTGATTTTTTTTGTTGATGATAATATCGTTGCCAACCGTGAAAAAGCCAAAGAATTATTTCGAGCATTAATCCCCTTAAAAATCAAGTGGGTCAGTCAGGCAAGTATTGACATGACCGAAGATGAAGAGTTGATGGAAGTGATGATGAAAAGCGGTTGTCTTGGGAATGTGATTGGATTTGAATCCATTGATGGAGAAACATTAAAAGCAATGAATAAAAGTTCCAATATTCAAGGGGGAGGATTTGATGGTTATAAAAAACAGTTAGAAATCCTTCGTAAATATGGCCATCAAACATGGGCCGCTTTTACCATAGGGCATGAAAAGGATACAAAAGCATCGATTTTAAAGACACTAGCTTTTGCTAAGAAAAATAAGTTTGCATTTGCAGCCTATAATGTCTTAATGCCTTATCCAAATACCCAATTATATGAAGATTTGGCCAAGGAAAACAGACTTTTATACGATGGAAAATGGTGGTTACATGATGATTTTCGCTTTAATCATGCGCCCTATAAACCATTAGGTCTTACTTCGGATGACTTAACAGATGTTGGATTTTATTGTAGAAAATCTTTTAACTCCATCGCTTCCATCATGTATCGAGCAACAGATTTTAAAACAAATATGAGAACACCTTACAAACTAGCAACGTACTTAATCTATAATCCGTTATTTAGAAAAGAAGTATTTAAAAAACAAAGCATGCAACTTGGAGAGGGAGAAATTATTTCGTGAAGATAACCTTTATTTTACCGGCCATAGGCAAAAAAACAGAGACCAAGTATATTAAAACATGGAGATTGATGGAACCGTTAACAATCAGTACCTTAAAAGCGTTAACCCCTAAAAATATTGAAACGAATTTTTTTGATGATCGTATAGAATTAATTGACTACGATGAACCCACGGACTTAGTTGTGATTACCGTTGAAATGTATACGGCAAAAAGAGCTTATCTCATTGCGGGGAAATATCGAGAACGAGGTGTAAAGGTCATATGTGGTGGGTATCACCCGACCTTAATGCCGGATGAAGCCGGACGATTTTTTGACAGCGTTATCATTGGAAACGTTGAAGATATCTGGGAGAACATACTAAGAAACGCGCAAGAAGACAAACTTCAAAAGCAATATCTTGGAAACAATGGATTTAGACGTGGTTGTTATCCGGACCGTTCTATTTATGGAGACAAAAAGTATTCAATTCTTGGGCTCGTTGAAACTGGAAGAGGCTGTGTCTATAACTGCGAGTTTTGTACAATTACCGCAAGCTATCAACGCAAATATTATCGAAGAGAAATCGAAGATATTGTTGAAGATATTAAGCAGTCCGGCAAAAAGTACTTCTTTTTTGTTGATGATAATATTGTTGCAGATGAAGACTACGCTATTGCACTATTTAAAGCCATTACACCCCTTGGAATAAAATGGTCCGGTCAAGGATCATTGAATATGGCAAAAAACGAAGAATTACTTCAGTGGATGAAACGCAGTGGTTGTATGGTTATTCTTATTGGTTATGAGTCCATGAATGTGAAGAACTTAAAACAGATGAATAAACAATGGACCATGAGCATGGGTGAACGGGATGCATTAACAGAAAAAATTCATAGCTATGGAATTGGCATATATGCGACCTTTATTTTTGGCTTTGATTATGATACGGATGCAGTCTTTGAAGAAAGTCTGGCCTTTGCAAAAAAGCATCATTTTTTCTTTGTCGCTTTTAACCATCTCTTACCATTTCCGGGAACAAAGCTACATGATCGTTTTGTTGAAGAGGACAAACTACATCAAGAGGAGTGGTGGTTAAAAGACGGTTATAAATATGGGGATATACCCTATGAACCCGTAGGAAGAACACCTATTGAATTGTCGGATAAATGTGCCCGCCTCAGACACCAATTTTTTACCTTGACGTCTATTGTTCGCCGAAGTTTTGTAGCTCTAAAGAGACATAAGTCATTAATGACCTTAGGTATATTTTTGTCACAAAACTTAAATTTAAAACGTGAAATCGATGAGAAGTTAAAACTACCGATTGGAGTTGGCCTGGATGAATTACCGAAGTAAAAACTTTGAGTTTAGACAAGCATCACTGAATGATGGGGCGCAGATGCTTGAAATCCTTGAAGAACCGGATTTTCAAGGGGATTTAAGCATTATATATACACGAAGACCTCATCCGGTCATTTCGTTTAAAGCGGAAGGTGATGACGTTATTATTATGGTATGCCAAAAAGTTGATACAAAGGAAATGGTCGGTTTTGGTGTCTGTACCATTAGAGAACATTATGTCCATGGAAATCTTGAAAAAGTTGGCTATTTATCAGGTCTTCGCATTAAAAAAGCCTATAGAGCAATCCCTTTTTTGCTTATTGATGCTTATCAAGAACTCATAGCGATGATCAAGAACAAAGGTGTTACATGGCTATATACAACAGTGCTCGATGACAATGCAAAAGTTCAACACATGTTTGAAAAGAAGAGAAAAAGTTTCCCTTATTATATACCTATTTCTAACTATACGGTTTTTTGTGCAACGACACGGTTAAAGAAAAAATTTACAGGGGCCTATGAACACAGAAGAGCTAAGAAAGAAGATTTACCAAAGTTATTAGACTTTGTGAATAGGAAAGGGCGTCAACACGACTTATACCCAAAAATCACAGCAGAAGACTTGCTTGGCCAGACAAAATTGAATCTTCACTATAGCCAGTATTATCTATCCTTTGGTATAGAAGATGACAATATTTATGCTGCCTTTTATGTATGGAGACAAGATGCTAGGAAACAGCATATCCTCTATGAATATAATGGAATGTATAAATTCCTTAAACATCTTGGTCCCCTGCTCCCCTATTTTGCTTATCCTAAATTGCCCAAGGAAGGTACAGAGCTTAAGTACTACTATTTATCCTATTATGCATACGAGGAAGAAAAGCTTTTAGCTGCGGAAGAATTAATACGATACATTGCATCTGTCAATGATTCGAATTATTTTTTGATTGGCATGGTCGAAAAAGACCCACTATGTCAAGTCATGCAAAAGATGGCAAAAATCAGCTATGGCAGCAGGGTGTATATGGTTGATTATATAAAAACAGAAGATAGTGCGAAAAAGATTGACGCAATAAAAACGCCATATATTGAATGTGGCTTGTTATAAGAAGGGGAAAGGTGAGTTTTTTGAAAAGAGTAATCAGTTTAACTTTTTTAACAGATATGACATTATTGAGGATCTAACAGCAGATCATATAGCTGCACAGTTTATCAATGATTTGGTGTCGATTGAAGCGCCAACCTATGATCTTCAGTATGTAGGAAAGTATGAACAATATGAAGAGGTTTATAAAATTGTGATTCGTAATCGAGAGGAAGCGAATCAGTCGGATATTACATTACACATGATATATGAGGATTTTCAATGGCAGGCTATATTGGATAAGTGATTATAATACAAGCATAAAAACTTAATATGGTGTATAATTAAAGTAAGCTAGAAGCTTTACGAAAGGAGCGTTTAAAATGAACTTAGATACTCATTTTCAAGAAAAAATGGATCAAATCATTGCGGGTGATCACATGGTGCTTCTGTATGATGAAAAAGATGCTGCATCGAATGCAGATGTCATTGCATATTATATTATTTCTAGAATAAAGAAAAATGAGAGATGTTTCTATGTTTCAGGTGGCCTAGATAATGAGCTTATTTTGAAGACGCTTCGATTGTCGATTGATTTAGAGGAAGTCATTGCTAATAGACAATTAACAATTTTAGATAAAAATGACGCTTATGCAAAAGATGGTAAATTCAACCCTAAAAAGATGATAAAGTTACTTAAAAGCTTAGCTATAAATTCAATACAAGATGGATATAATGCATTTGCAATTACCGGTGAAATTAGTTGGGTTTTAGACTATGAAGATGGATTTGCAAGAATTATGGACTATGAGTATATGCTTAATGAAGAAATATTTGGTTCTTATCCCGTTTCAGCAATATGCCGCTACAATATGGATAAGTTCTCTAGTACTATGATTAAAAACATTATTGAAGTTCATCCAATTGTTATTTGGAAAAAACAAATCCATGAAAACCCATATTATTTTGAGGTCGTGAATATTGAAAATATGGACATGGAACAATTTCAGGTGGATTCAATGCTTAAAACAATTATGAAGTTTACGCGCAATAGAGCTCGATTTATGGATGAACTTGAAGACAAAGAAAAAAAATATCAAGAGCTTCAATTGAATTTGTTAAAAACAATGATTGTATCCTTGACTGAATTGCTTGAGATTCATGATGAATACACAAAAAATCATAACGAGAACGTGGCAAATATTTCGAAAATGATTGCAAAAGCAATGAATTTTTCGGATGAAGATACCAATCAATTATATTATGCTGGATTGGTTCATGATATTGGAAAAGCCGTAATACCCAAAGAAATAATAAATAAAAATGGTAAATTGAATGAAGAAGAATATGCAATAATAATGCAACATCCACTATATGGCTATAAAGCATTAGTAAAAAGCGAAGTCCTAAACCATATTTCAAACATTGTTTTGCAACATCATGAACGTTGGGATGGTAAGGGCTATCCAAATGGGATTAAAGGAGAAGCTATCATGTTTGAAGCGAGAATTATTGCAATAGTCGATGCTTATGATGCAATGACTTCAGATCGTCCCTATCGAAAAGCGCTTTCAAAAGAAGGAGCAATTAATGAGATAAGAGAAAGTTCCGGCAAGCAATTTGATCCGGATATTGCAAGTTTTGCTATAGAAAAAGTTTTTGAGTATATGTAAAAAACACCATCGTACCCAGGAGGTATCGATGGTGCTTTATAATGAGTGATATGTCATGATATCCTCCTATATTTTATAAATGATTATGACGCAAGCATATTTGTGATAGAAGTTAACATTTTTTTAAAAAAACTATGATTAGATTTTTTAATGTTATAGTTGACAACGGGTTCATAACATAAAACATCATTTTGTAAATTTCTTGAAAGATATGTTGTATTGTTTTTCATTTTTATCGCCTCTTTTCTTTAATGGCCTTATTATATGTGATATGTGACTAAAAAACAATTGGTAAACTGTATGATATTAACATATGGAAATAGATAAGTATTGGTAAAAACAATAATATTTGTTCTCATCTATTGTGATATATGCATAAAAATATCAGAAAAAGGAGGAAATTGATGTTATATTTAGAAAATAAGCATTTAAAAGTGGAGATTCAGGAACCGGCTAGTTTTTATAAAGGTGCCAGGTTTGATTGGACTGGATTCATTAGCCAAATAACATTGGACGGAAGTATTCATTATTGCGTTCCGGAACAATTAGAAGCAGGAAAAGGAACAGGCGGATTCGGCTTTTGTAATGAATTCGGTATTGATAAGCCGATTGGTTACGATACAATTGATGCCGGTGATCTATTCCCCAAGATAGGTGTAGGCCTTTTGAAAAAAGACCAAGATGCTGATTATGATTTTTTTAAACCCTACGAAGTAGTTCCCTCACAAGTTAAAATTACCAAAACAGAGGATACAATAACGTTTGAAACGACAAACATGAGTCCAAGTGATTATGGTGTCCACTTACTTAAAGAAGTAACTATAGTTGATCATCGATTAATCATCAGCTACAAGCTAACAAATGTAGGTAAGTATCCTATACATACAAATGAATATTCTCATAATTTCATTGGATTAAACAAACAAGTTATTAATGAGCATTATCAGTTAACGATGCCAAGAATGAAAGAAATGGATGTTACGGTAGGTTCTATTCTAAAATCTGATGACCGGTTAACATGGCCTGTAACACCGGATAGTGAATTCTATGCGATGATTGGATGGGAAGCAAAGGAGGGAACTTACAATTGGGAAGTGTTTCACGATGAAATAGGAGCAGGTGTTCGGGAATTATCTCAGTTTCAACCGTCGAAAGTTGCCCTGTGGGGACACGCTCATGTGGTATGTCCGGAAATATTTATCGAAATAAAGTTAAAACCAAACGAGACGAAGTCATGGCAACGGATTTATGAATTTTTCTCAAGGTGATTGCGCTTTAAGCCATAGCAGTATATAATTAATAGTGATTAGGAATTTTGAGATTATTTATAGAAAGGAACTTATGATGAATACGATACATGATCTATATTTTGGAAATACTTTTTTACACAAGAAAACGAAAACGATTTCGTTAAAAACAGAAACAATGAATGAGAACACTTTCTTCAAGATTGAAAACTACAATCAAATGAATCCATTCTTTATGACAGTAGTCAGTAACACTGATCAATGGATGTTTATATCGAGTACGGGAGGGTTGACCTGTGGTCGTAAAAATGCAGAGTCAGCTTTGTTTCCATATTATACTGATGATAAGATCCATGATAGTTTTGAGACAACCGGATCACATACAGTACTCATCGTTAATAAAGATGAGAAAAACTATCTCTGGACCCCTTTTTCACTTCATAATAGCAATGTATATGAGATTACTAGAAATCTATATAAAAACACAATTGGTAATAAGATTATGTTTGAAGAGATCAATCATGATCTTGAGCTTAGTTATACTTATACATGGAAAAGCAGCAACCTATATGGATTTATCAAAGAATCCAGAATCGTTAACTTAGCAGAAAAAGAAATCGAGATTAGAGTTCTAGATGGTATTCGCAACATTTTACCTTATGGAGTCAATACCCTATTGCAAACGACAAAAAGTACCCTTGTTGATGGATATAAACGATGTGAGTTAGTTGAAAATGCAGGACTTGGCATCTATACACTGAGTTCGATATTGACAGATAAAGCGGAGCCAAGTGAATCATTAAAAGCAACAACAGTGTGGTCAAAAGGGTTGGAGAGCCCGAATTACCTTTTGTCAGAACAACAAGTAAACGCATTTTCCTTAAATGAAAAAATTCAAACAGAAGTTGATATTAAGGGGAGAAGAGGTTCTTACTATGTTGAAGATTCTATTCGCCTTAAAGGTCAAGAATCAAAAAACTGGTATATAGTCGCTGAACTTAATCAAAGTGCCGCAAACGTTGAGAAACTGATTAAAGATATCAAAGAAAATCCAACCATCCTTGAATCCATTGAAGCTGATGTTTCAAAGGGCGAATACAATCTTAAACACCTTGTATTTAATGCAGACGGATTCCAATGTACGTCTAATGAGAAGGCAAGTTATAGGCACTTTTCTAATACGCTGTATAATATTATGCGAGGCGGTATATATGCTGATGGTTATGAAATTGACAGAGAAGATTTTAAAACATTTGTAGGTCATTGGAATAAAGACCTATACACCAAACAGCTGGACTTTATAAAGCAATTACCAGAAACAATTAATTATAACAAACTTCTTGCATTAGTGGCAGAGCTAGATAGTAAAGACTTTGAACGACTCGTATTTGAGTACTTACCTCTTACATTTAGTCGGCGACATGGAGATCCAAGTCGTCCGTGGAATAAATTCAATATAGAAATTACTAAAGAGGATGGTAGCAAAGACCTGAAGTTTGAAGGAAATTGGCATGATATCTTTCAAAATTGGGAAGCCTTATCTATTTCCTACCCTGCATATACGGAAAGTATCATTGCTAAATTTGTCAATGCATCAACAGCAGATGGATATAACCCCTATCGAATAACCAAAGACGGCATTGATTGGGAAATACTTGACCCTGAAGATCCGTGGTCAAATATTGGATACTGGGGAGATCATCAAATTATTTATCTCTTAAAGCTAATGGAGTTATCTAAGGATTATCATCTTGAAAAGTTACAGGACCTTCTGCATAAAGATATTTTTGTATACGCAAATGTTCCTTATAAGATTAAGGGGTTTGATGCATTAGTCGACGACCCAAGAAACAGTATTGTTTATGATGATGAGAATGAACAAGCTATTAAGGATAAGACGGCAAGTATTGGATCCGATGGGAAACTGGTTTTTTGCAAGGATGAAATTTATAAAGTTAACTTAATGGAAAAACTTTTGCTTACACTTCTTGCCAAGTTTTCAAATTATGTACCCGAGGGCGGTATTTGGATGAATACGCAACGTCCAGAGTGGAACGATGCCAATAACGCTCTTGTTGGGAATGGATTGTCAATGGTTACTTTGTATTATATGCATCGCTTCCAGGTGTTTATGCGTGAACTCGCTAATGAAGTGAAAAAAGATACAATTGAGCTTTCAGTTGAAGTGTTTCAGATGTTTCATGATACAGCTAAGGTATTGAAAGATAGTGAACATTATCTAGGTAATAAAATGTCTGATGAGATGCGTTTTGAGATTGTGAAATCATTAGGTAAGATTGGAGAAAGCTACAGAAATACTATCTATAATCATGGTTTTTCAGGAGATAAAGCCTCCCTTTCTGTAGAAGCCCTTCAAGAATTTATTGAACATTCAATGCGTCACTTAAATGATTCAATCAAAAAGAACAAACGTAAGGATGGCCTTTATCATTCCTATAATCTTATTCGATTTGGTCAGAAAAAATGTAGTATATCCTATCTTTATGAGATGTTAGAAGGCCAAGTCGCTGTTTTGAGTTCAAAAGCTTTAGAGGCAAAGGAAGCCATTAATGTCTTAGATGCACTTAAAAACAGTTCAATTTACCGTGAAGATCAAAATAGCTATATGCTTTATCCGAATCGTGAGCTGCCAAAGTTCTTAATGAAAAATGTAATTCCGGATGAACAAGTGATGTCCTCATCTATTTTAAAAGAAGAAGTCAATAAAAATCGCACACGCTTTATCGAAAAAGATATACATGGAAAGTACCATTTTAATGGTCGATTTAGAAATGGTGAAGAAATCAGAGAAGCACTTAAGGCTACAAAAGAGTATAAGGATGAGGAAATAAAAATCGTTGAGGAAATCTTTACAGAACTGTTTAATCATCATGCCTTCACGGGACGTTCGGGTACCTTTTATAAATATGAAGGTTTAGGAAGTATTTATTGGCACATGGTCTCAAAGCTTCTCTTGGCAACACAAGAAAATTTCTGTGAAAGCTACAAACAAAAGGGGATGAGTGAAGAAGCTCGGACACTTATGAATGCCTATGAAACGATTAAAGAGGGCATAGGATTGGAAAAATCACCAGAGCAATATGGTGCATTTCCAACGGAGGCCTATTCCCATACTCCGGGATTTGCAGGTGCTCAGCAACCGGGCATGACCGGACAGGTTAAAGAAGACTTCATCACTCGATTCGGTGAATTAGGAGTGTGGGTCGAGAATGGACGTATTCGATTTAATCCCAAGTTATTAGCAAAATCTGAGTTTTTAAAGGAAATGAAAAACTGGTCTATCCCTAGAAATAGTAATGAAACAGATGCAGAGACAATCCCCTTAGAGAAAAGTTCCCTAGGGTTTACATTCTGTGCAGTTCCGGTAATTTATTATCTAGGTGACAAAAAGAAAATCATCGTTTCTTATAAAGATGGTACAGAGAATGTTTTTGAAGATGAGGATACGTTAGATCGTGCAACAAGTCAAACTATTTTCAAACGTGAGGGTAAGATTAGTAAAATCAAAGTTTGTATTCAAAATTCATAATTAGCTTGATTTGTATCGAGTGTTGATATAGTATAAATATATCAACACTCGATATATTTATGTGGAAGGAAAAAAATATGGCTAGGAAGCAGTTGCAGAATCTGACAGAACCAATGTATTATGTATTGTTGTGCTTAAAAATACCCTTACACGGATATGGAATCATGCAAAAGGTAGATCAGATGACAGGCGGACGGGTCAAAGTAGGCCCCGGAACACTGTATCATTTAATTGCCAGATTTGAAGCTGAAGATATTGTAGAGCAAGTCAGTAGTACAAATAATAAGAAAAGTTATGTGATGACAAAAAAGGGCCGTGACCTTTTAAACAAAGAATTCTTTCGTTTGAAACAGTTGGTCCTTGATGGTGAGCGGATATTGGAGGGGAAACTTGATGGGGACAGTTAAAAACATTATAAATAGAGATATAAATAAATGTGGAAAACGCAAAAAGATAAAGATTGTATCAGCAATTGACAAAAAGTATCTTGAAAAAACGTATAAAGATATGGCGATGAAAGGGTGGCTGGTCGAGAATATTAAAGGGATTCGAGATACGTATCGACCGATTGAGCCTTGTGAGCTAGATTTTTCTGTAACCTGTTTTCAACCGGTGACACCACTGGATTATCCGGACTATGACAAAGAAGACACTTATCAAGAATTTTGCGAAGATAGTGGTTGGACGTTAGCGGCAAAGAATGAACGGCATTTTATATATTATAAAATGCCTGAGAGTAAAGCGTTGCCTATTTATACAGAACCAATGGAAGAATATAGATCAATATGGAATGCCATGAAAAAAGGGGAACTAGTCACTTTTCCTTTGCTTATACTTTTATTGGTATTTCAACTATGGATGGGATTAAAAAATTTGCGATTTGATGATTTTTATAGGACAGGAGGTTTGTTTTCGGTTACATATCCGAGTCTCATTTTAATAGTCTGTGTCGGTTACATGATTCCCTTGATTTTATGGCTAATTAAAAATAGATCAAGAGCAAAAGAAAACAAACCGCTGATTTTTGATTCTTATAAAAAAGTTCGAATTAGAAATGGCATATATAATAGTGGACTTGTATTGGTTTTTATGTATTTAATATATAGCCTTTTTAGCATGTTTACATCGTATTTTAACTTAACATTGTTATTCGTAATCTTGATAAATTTGGTTGTTCCGATTGGGTTTGGAATATTGCTTCGGATTAAAATAAAAAAGATAAAGAGTAAGCGTTCAACGGGTTCTTTCCAAAGTTAGTTGATTTGATAAAAATATTCATTTAGAAGCAATTTTGCTTTGAGTAATTTAAAACTATTTCTGCCATACATTATGCGTTTTGTGAGCTTTATTTTATTAACACTGCCTT
>Ga0334898_1001569_pt1 | contig 24506 bp, 22 predicted proteins | sample GraSluR3_MG_10_FD_207228 | JGI IMG/M metagenome (GOLD analysis project Ga0334898, IMG submission 207228) | Sludge microbial communities from methane-producing bioreactor in Wageningen University, Netherlands - Granular Sludge_3_08-R3 | ecosystem: Engineered > Bioreactor > Anaerobic >... | reverse complement strand
TACAAGCGTTTTGCCACTGCCGACTTCTCCTTGAACAACGTGGTGTGAGGGAAAGTTCTGACTAAGTTGTTTAGCAATATCTTGGCAGGCCTTTATTTGAGAATCGGTTAATTTAAATGGAGCAACTTGCTGAAAGTCTTTGAGAAAATTTAGAGACTGCTGATGGTGGATGATGGCGGCGGCTGGTTGTTGTTGTCTCTTAGCTTTTTGTCTAGCTAGCTGAAGAAAAACCTCCCACAGTTCATCGAAGGCCAGCCGCCGCCTAGCTTGAAAAGCTTTATCTAGTGTAGAAGGGAAATGTACCTCTAAACCTGCTTCTTCTCTTGGCATGATTTTTTCTGCTTTAAGTTTTTGGTTAGAAAAATGTTGCGTCAGATATTCTGGCAGTCTAACTTCAAGTGAAAAAAGAATTTGATATAAAATTTGTCTCAGCCATCTGGTACTTAGCTGATTAGCTTGAGAATAAATTGGAATAATTCTTCCCAAGTGAACTTGGCTATTTTTTGATTCAACAGGTTCAAAAACCGGATTAGTTAAACTTAAGCGATTTTTGTAGGCACTGATTTTACCTAAAAACAAATATTCTTTTCCTATTTCTAAAGTTTTAACCACATAAGGTTGATTAAAGAAAGTTAGGCTTAAGGTGCCGGTTTTATCGGCTATTGTAATTAAAATAAATGACTTGCGAGAATAAAAAGATCGAGATTGCTGATTTTTACCCATTCCAGCTACGAAGTGTTTAACTACCTTGGCCTTAATGGTTGTAACCTGATTCAGTTGTAGATGTGCAATTGGAGTAATTTGAGTGGCATCTAGGTATTTATAAGGTAAAAATAGTAGTAAATCTTTAATTGTTGATATGCCAGCTTGGTTGAGTAGTTCTTTTTTCTTTGGTCCCACACCAATCAGGATCGAAACCGGCGATTCCAGAGATATAGTGGGCATATCGCCCATTCTACGCTATACTTTTTTCTATGTCGCTTAGCTTAAGATGGAAAAGATTCTGGCGTCGTCAGCGCTGGCAGCTTAGACGATCTTTTAGATATTGGTCTTGGCGAAGCCAGGTAAAGTCAGGCAGTCGAACTAAAAGCGGAGCCAGAATGACCGCTTGGAAAGTAAGACTATTGAAGTTTGGTTCGATCGCGGTTATTGCTGGTGCTTTTGGAGCAATTTTGTTATTTATTGCTTTGGTTGCTTGGGTGGCAAATGATCTACCTGATCCAAATAACATCAAACGACGAGATGGTTTTAGTACTAAAATTTTTGATCGTCACGGTGAAGTTCTTTATGATTTCTATGCCGATGAACAGCGTAGTCCCATTAAAATATCGGATGTGCCAGATTACTTAAAACAAGCTACGATTGCCATTGAGGATAAGGAATTTTATAAACATAGCGGTTTTGATCCCCTAACCATATTACGAATTCCGTACAACTTGGCTTTCCGTCAACGTGTGGTGGGTGGTTCCACTCTAACCCAACAACTAGTTAAAAACACTTTGCTTTCTAATGAGAGAACGATAACGAGAAAATTAAAGGAATTTATTTTAGCTCTCGAGATCGAGAGACAATTTTCCAAAGATGAAATTTTACAGATGTACCTAAATGAAGCGCCTTATGGTGGGACGGCCGTTGGGGTTGGCTCGGCAGCTCAAGTTTACTTTAACAAGAGTGTTGCGGATTTGAATCTGGTTGAGTCAGCAATTTTAGCCGGCCTACCCCAAAGGCCGTCAGCCTATTCTCCTTATTTGGGACGTACCGATGAGGATGGCAATCCCCTCTGGAAGATTAGAACCCAAGGAGTTCTGCGTCGTATGAGGGAGGATGGGTACATATCAGAGGATGTTGAAAAAGAAGCTAATAATCAACTAGAGGAGATTAGTTTTGAACGTCAGTCAATTCCAATTAAAGCGCCTCATTTTGTGTTTTATGTTCAAGATGTGCTGGAAGAAATGTTTGGTCCGGAAATTGTGCAGGCTGGCGGTTTACAAGTCACCACTACTTTAGACTTACCTTTTCAGCAAGAAGCGCAAACAATCGTGGCAGAAGAGGTGGAGAAGGTTAAAGATTACAACATAACCAACGGTTCGTCGGTTGTGATGGACCCACGAAATGGTGAGATTTTAGCTATGGTTGGTAGTAAAGATTATTTTGCCGAGGATATTCCTGGACAGTTTAATGTAGCTGTTGATGGTTTGCGCCAACCAGGATCGTCTATCAAACCAGTAACTTATGCAACCGCTTTAAAACAGGGCTACACACCAGCAACCGTTTTTGTCGATGCCTTCACCAATTTCGCGCCAGATGATGAGGCCAAACCTTATCAGCCACGAAATTATGATGGTCAGTTTAGAGGGCCAATGAACTTAAGACGTGCCTTAGCAGAATCTAATAACGTAATTGCGGTTAAGACTTTGGCTACGGTGGGAGTCCAGAATATGTTAACCACCGCCTATGAATTAGGTTTTAAGACCCTGGAACCAACCACAGAAAACCTAAGCCGCTTTGGCCTGGCGGTTACCTTAGGAGGGGCAGAAGTGCACCTCATTGATTCAACCACTGCATATAGTGCTTTTGCTAATGGTGGATCTCGAATTGATCCAGTGGCTATTTTGGAGGTTAAGGACAGCTCAGGACAAACTATTTATCAGCACAAACACGTGCCTGGAAAAAAAGTATTAGAGCCAGGTGAAGCTTTCTTGATTAATCATATTCTGTCTGATGATATCGCCAGATCTGGTGCTTTCGGAACCAACTCACAGTTAAATATTGAAAATCGACCAATCGCGGTCAAAACCGGTACCACCAATGATCAGCGTGATAACTGGACGATCGGCTGGAGTCGTAGCACTATTGTAGGTGTTTGGGTAGGAAATAACGATAATTCTGAAATGACCAGAGTGGCCTCAGGCGTAACGGGAGCTTCTCCCATTTGGCGGCGAATTATGTTGGCCGCTATAAACAGTGGCAGAACTACTGATAATTGGGAAATGCCGGATACAGTTGAAAAGGTAGCGGTTGACAGAATCTCAGGTTATCGGGCACATGACGATTTTCCCTCTTATGAAGAGTTGGTTATCAAAGGTACTTTGCCTACACAGCCAGACCCAATCCATCAAAAGGTAAGGCTTTGTGAAGGTCAGGACAAATTGGCGACCGCGCCCGATATCCAAAGAGGAAACTTTTACGAAAAAGAGTTTGTAATTTTAAAAGAAAATGACCCAATTAGCCAAGATGGCCGCAATCGTTGGCAGGAGGGTATTGATGCCTGGATAAGTGAGCAACCAAATGCTGATTTATATCGACCCCCTACAGAGATGTGTGACACATCTGATGAAGTAATTGTCTTGATTGAGGAACCAGAAGACGAAACTAGTTATAATGAAGAAGATATTGAAGTTGAGGTAAAAACTTTTTCGGAAAGAAAGATTGAGCGAGTTGAGATTTTTGTTAATGGTGATCGACGCGAAACTTTTGATAATCCGCCATATAAAACAAAAATTAGATTACCCAAAGGGCGCTACGAAATTTACGCTAAGGCAATTGATGAAGATGACAAAGAACATAAAAGTAAAACAACAGAAATCGGTACTGGCGGAGAGGATTGGGAAAAACCAAAGCCATCACCAACGCCGTCGCCAAGTCCAAAACCATCTCCGACACCAAAATCTAGTCCATCGCCATCACCTAGTCCTACAAGTACGCCTGTAGTACCAACTCCTAATGTAAATTTAGATGATGATTAATGGCTCAAGTTATTACAAACTATTTGAATAAAGAGCGAAAACATTTCCAATTTGGAAAATAGAAAAATTATTGATTGCTTTCTTTGGCAACCGCGGCAAATGCTTCTGGGTCCTCAACAGCTAATTCAGCTAGGATTTTTCGATCAAGCTTAATATTATTAGCTTTCAACTTACTGACAAACAGTGAATAACGAATTGGTTCTGCCAATTGACTTAAAGCAGCCGATATTCTGGTAATCCACAATCTTCTGAAATTTCGCTTTTTTTGTTTGCGACCAATATATGCATATTGGCCAGCGTGTAAATAAGCTTCGTGAGCCACCTTATAAAGACGATTTTTCGTCATTCGATAGCCTTTAGTTTGGGAAAGAACTTTCTTATGTCGGCGTGAAGTTATAGCTCCACTTTTAACTCTAGCCATATTAAGCAACCCCTAACATCTGTTTAACTTTTTTAGCAAATTTGCCCTTAAGTTCCACCGGAACAGCATAGCGACGAATCGCCTTTTTCGACTTTTTACGTCTAAGGTGACGCATATTTTGGGTTCGACGCAAGACTTTACCAGTAGCGGTAATTTTGAAGCGCTTGAGCGCTGATCGTCTCGTTTTTTGTTTATATTTCACAGCCATATTGACTCCAGAAGATTGCAATTATAACAAGCCTTTGCCGATTATCCAAGCGGAGTTTCCTGATTTGTGGGGTAATTTAGCTTTTTTTAGGATTGGGCATTAATTGACAGGACATCATCTTGCCTTGCATTTTTGGTTCGATCTCGATTTGTCCAATATCAGAAACTGCGTCAGTAATTTTCGTTAAGACTTCTTGTCCAAACTCCTTTTTAGTTATTTGTCGACCTTTAAATCTTACGTGTAGCCTAACCTTAAAACCAGCCTCCAAGAATTCTCGGACGCGGTCAATCCTAGATTGTAGATCACCTTCAGCTATAAAAGGTGATAAACGTAGCTCCTTAATATCTGTTTTTTTAGCCGAGCGTTTTTCTTCCTGTTTTTTTTGTTGCTGCTGATATTTGTGCTTAGAAATTTGAATTAGCTTAGCAACAGGAGGTTTGGCTTGGGGAGCAATCAAAACAATATCCTTGTTTTTTTCCTCCCCAAGCTCCAAAGCTTCCTGTTTACTCATCACGCCAATTTGCTCACCGGCTTCGTCAATGACTCTTAGTTGAACGGCTCGAATCCGATCGTTAATGATAAAATCATCCGATTGATCTCTAAATTTTGGCTTTCTTGGTCTAAAACGAATTGTAACCTCCTCTTTTCCTCTGGATTATATCATTTTTGTCTCAACTTCTTGAACAATGATCTTGATAAATTCATCGATAGACATAGTTCCTTTGTCGATTTGGCCACGCTGCCTGACCGCAACTGATTGAGATTTTACTTCTCTTTGTCCGACGACCAACATATAGGGTATTTTGTCCGACTCGGCTTTTCTGATTCGATTTTGCATTGTTTCCGACTCGTCTCTGATCTCATACCTAATGCCTTGGCTGCTTAGCTTTTTACCCAACATCTGAGCGTAGTCAAGCTGATCTGCCGAAATTGGAATGACTGAAACCTGAACTGGTGCTAACCAAACTGGAAATGCACCAGCGTAGTGTTCAATTAAAATCGAGACAAAACGCTCAATTGAACCCATAATGGCTGCGTGGATCATTACCACTCTTTCAGTACTACCTTGCTCGTTAATGCAGGTTAAATCAAACCTTTCGGGCATATTGCGATCGACCTGAATTGTGGCAACTTGCCACTCTCTGCCCAAAGAATCCTGAGCCATAAAGTCAATTTTTGGCCCGTAAAAAGCGGCCTCTCCTTTGGCTTCTGTGAATTCAGCTTTTCGTCTGATGAGTATTTGTCTAAGTTGATCTTCTGATTTCAACCACTCCTGCGAAGTACCAAGATATTTTTCAATATGATCTGGATCGTGAAGCGAAAGGCGAATTTTTAGATCAGCAAAACCTGTACCAGCATAAAACTTTTCAATAATATCCCAAATAGCTAGCGACTCTTGTTCAACTTGACTCTCGCGACAGAAAACGTGAGCATCATCTTGTGTAATGCAGCGTACTCTTGACAAACCAGATAATTCGCCAGTTTGTTCATCCCGATATACCATTGTTGTTTCAGCGTATCTTTGCGGTAAATCACGGTAACTACGTGGCACGTGAGCATAAATTTGAGTGTGATGAGGGCAGTTCATCGGTTTCATAGCAAACATATGCCCTTCACGGGTGTCAATTTTAAACAGCTCGTCACCAAACTTGCCCCAGTGACCACTGGTCTCATACAGGTCCTTTTTTGTTAAATGCGGAATTGTTACTTTTTGATAACCTTTTTCTTGACGTAATTGCCAAACAAAATCATCAAGCAAATTTCTCAGCAGCGTGCCTTTAGGTGTCCACAGCGGTAGTCCTGGTCCGACAAGATCAGAGAAAGTAAATAAATCAAGTTCTTTACCAAGTTTACGATGATCGCGTTTTTTAGCTTCTTCTAGCAAATGCAAATATTTGTCTAGTTCTGCCTGGTTTTCAAAAGCTGTCCCGTAAATTCTCATTAGCATTTGATTATTTTCATCACCGCGCCAGTAAGCACCAGCTAGAGAAAGTAGTTTAAAAGCTTTAATTTCGGCAGTTGATCTAACATGAGGGCCCTTACATAGATCAGCAAAGATAAAATCCTTTTTTAAGTCTGGTAACTGACCATTTTGGATTATCTTTTTAGCTTTTTCTAAATGTTTTTGGCTTGCTGTGATATAAATAGAAACCGGTTCTTGTCGGTCCTGTGCTTCTTGAATCCACTCTTGTTTGTAGGGATTTTGAGCAAATATCTGCCTGGCGACTTCTGGCGACACCTCAACACGTTCAAAAACCAAGCCTTGCTTTATAAGTTCAGCCATTTTTGCTTCGATCTCGGCAAAATTATTTTCAGAAACATTTATATCTTTTTGTTCAAAATCAAAGTAAAAACCTTCATCGGTAGCCGGTCCCATTGCCATCACGATTTTGTCTGCTCCATACAGCAACTGCATCGCCATGGTTAAAATGTGTTCAGCCGAGTGCCTAATTTTTTGTCTTTGTTCTTTTAATTCTTGGTTATTCATATTTCCTTTCGATTAACCTTGTGAGTATCTATAGTTTATTCTTTTTATAACAGGTTTTCACCTGGAATAAGGTTTAAGTAGGGAGAATAGAAAATTACTATTCCCCCACAGTAGTTGTACCAGTGGGGGAATTTAAGTTGGCTTTGTTATCTAGTTGCGTTTCTCTTTGCAAAATAATACTAAGCTCTTCTAATGGTATATTGAGGCTGTTTAACCAAGGTTGAATAGCAGTAAGTAATACGCCGGCGATAAGACCAAAAAATACTATTGTGGCTAGAATTTGACCTAAGCCAAGAGCAAAACCTGCTAGTAAGCTTTTGAAGAACACCTCTTTACCAGATACATCGTAAATACTCTTGCGCTGATCTGGCGCAGGGCTAACTTGACTTTTGGCGGTGCTGTCTAATTTTAATGCCATGCAGTGTGAGTCTGACAGGACTTGAACCTGTGACCTCTTCGATGTCAACGAAGCGCTCTAGCCAACTGAGCTACAGACTCAAATAAGTGTTAGATACCTAAGAATTGTAACACGGAGAAAAATTAAGCCGCTTTATTTTTTTGTTTGGCCTCTTGTCGTTGGCGAAATATTTGGGCGGGATTATTATCTCGACGAAAGTAATTTGCTGCTTTTTCAAAAACTGATAATAATGGTCTTGCAACCTGATCACCCTCAGTTTGTGCGGGTCTTCTAGCATTTCTTTCAGCGGTAGTAGCGATTGAAAATATTGGAGCATGATTGGGAATTGAAACTGTGTTCGTAACAGGTTTTTGCTCTGGAGAACCAGCTTGGAATTGGGTGTTGAGTTCAATTTGTTTACTATCACCTTGAAGCCCCGCTCTCAGCTCTTTAAGTCTTGTTTTACGTTTTTCTTCATAACCAAAAATTGCCGTGGCAATAGGACCCAATGCCCCCTCACCTTGTTGGTCGTGGCCTGTTAGCTCATCTCTCTCGATAGTTTTATAAATATTCACATTCGCCATTCATCCTCCTGCCAGAGATACCAAATTATACCCGTACAAAAGGGTACAATCAAGATCCTCCTTGGGAGGTAAAGATATTGATTAACTGTATCAGACTACAAATTAAGCAAATGGTCAAGTGCTTTTTGTTTTAATAAGGTTGCGTGAGCATATTGTGCCTCGCGCGCTTTAAGAGATTCACGTTTTTCCTCTGGAACGTTAGCAAGTCTTGTTTCCAGCAATTCAACTACCTCAGACTCAGATACTTTAATGTTTTCTTTGGCGATAATAGCGCCAAGTAACAATTCCACCTGAAGTCCACCCAATGATCTGGTGGCATAATCTTGTTGTAGCTGCTCCATCGTTTGACCGCTTTTTTGCAAGAAATCTTCCATCGTCATCTTGAGATGTTCAAGTTGATGGGCAAAATGATGTAGTTGCTGCTCGGTTTCTCTTCTGAGCAATAATTCTGGAACCGGTACGGCAATTTTCTCTAGTAAAGCCGTTAAAATAACTCTAATTTGCTCTTGTTTGATCTGTTCAGGCGAGTCTTCTGGTTTTGTGGTTTGTTTTTCATTTGTTTTATTAGCTGCGTTTTTAGTAGGCTTTTTTGTCCAAAGTTGATGATTTTTCTTAAGTTTTTTTACTATTTGATCGTAGTTATCTAGTGTGATTTCTGGTTTAACGGCTATCGATACTTCAAGTTCCCAATCCTGATCATCCTCCATTTTTATCGGTTTAATGGCCGGTTCAGTTAGTGGGAACAATTTATGTTCTTGTAAATATTTTTGATAAGCCTCAGGCAAGATAGTTTGCAGGGTGTTTTCGACGATATATTGTTGTCCGACTGCCTTGATAACTAGTGCTTCCGGAACCTGACCCTGTCGAAATCCGTCGCGCTTAAGTTGTTGCTTTGCTTTATTAATGGCAATTTTTTTGCCTTTTTTAACATCAGACCACTTAATTGTTAAGTTAAAAACGGTGTTGTCTCCAATTAAGGGAAGACCTTTTTTAGAAGTTGATTTAGCTTTATTGTCCGATTTGGTAGACTTTTTTGTTGAAGTATTTTTGGTTGATTTGGTTGTGTTTTTTGCCATGCGGGCAGTATACCATACAGTCCAGATTGAATACTTATCAGAAAATTAAAAATGGTCTAACTGACTTTTATGACGTTATAAACAACATCACCAGATGGAGCTTGAATAACAGCCTTTTCACCAGCTTTTTTTCCAAGTAATGCTTGTCCAATCGGTGATTTTTCTGAAATCTTCTTTTGAACCGGGTCAGCTTCCCACTCACTCACTAAAGAAAAAGTTTGTTTTTTTGCCTGACCATCGATGGTTATTTCCACTTCGGATCCCAATTGAACTTTTTGGCTCTTGCTCTTTTTAATGATTTTGGCGTTTTGAACCAATGATTGCAGTTCATCACGCTTGGCTTCAAGCATAGCTAATTCTTCTCTGGCTGCGTGATACTCACTGTTTTCTCTAAGATCACCTTGTGACCTGGCTACCGAAACCCGCTGAATAGCTGTTGGTATCTTATTTTCAGTTAATTCAGATAACTCTGCCTCCAAAGCATCATAGCCCTGTTGAGTTAGTTTTACTTGATGGTTGTCTGACATATTTTCCTTCTCCTGCTTTTCAGCAAGTCCGAGTATTCTATGGAGTTAAGAGGTTTTTGTCCATAGCAGTTTAAAAATTTATATAGGTTATGAAAATATATCTATATATAAATGAAATTAATTAGCACTCTTATCAATAACTATTCTTTCAGGAGTAGCGATAACGAGTAAGCGCTTACTAGTAGTACCTGGTGGCCAACAAGTTTGTAAAATAAGCATTTCTTTTTCAGTTTGCGGCTGAATTATTTGGGTATCATCAGCAGCAACAACCATTGTTTCTTTAACATAGTAGGTATAGCTTTCTCCCCAAAAAGTAAGATTAATTTCTTGTCCAGGCTTAATATCTTTGAGTGCGTAAAATTGAGCGTTATATCTAAGAATGTTCCAGGGAGAGTCGGTTGAATGAGCAAATAAATAAATTGTTTTATTTTCTTCTAATTGGTCAGGTAAGCCACTACCCTTAGCGTGAGCAATACCTTTTTTTAGGGCCTGTGTGTAGTCTTTTTCTGATCCGGCATCAACATTAGGAATTACTAGGCTATTAATATCTAAATCAGGGATATTGATAGAGAATACATCTTCTTCAGACATAATCTTTGGTTCTGGCGTGGATTCTATTTTACCGATAATTTCCAGCATCTGATTTTTAGTGCTAGGTTTAGCCTGCAAACTTGGTTTTAATTGCTCCCAGGCTTGCGAGATAATCGGCCGCGACTCTAAGATCAAAATCGGCGCAAAAAATAATAATAGCAAGGCCACCGATGCCCCGATTAGGGTATTGCTTAAGGTGGCGTTAATCTTTGGTTGAGTTAACAGAGCCAGCGTTTTGCTTGAAGCGTTGGCGACTTGTTGTTTTGAACTGTTAATCAACTGTAGTAAGTAGTTAGTTATTTGCTGGCTGATTTGGCTTACGTTGAGCTTAAATTGTTTATCTAATACATCAGCTGGTTTCTCAGTAATAACTTCAATAGGAGTGCTCTTAATTAGCTGAGTGAGGGCGATTTTTTGATGGTTGACTTCTTGCTTGGAAACTAACTGCTGTTTCTGTCTTTGTAACCCAAGGTCAACAATTAAAATCGGCTGTCTAGCAACTTTCCATTTCTGGTAAGCATCCGAAAGTTTTATCTCGCCACGGATAATATGTGACCGATTGTCCACTGCCCCAGTAGCTGGTAGTCCGGCATCCAGAATGGTCATTTTAGCTTTATTAGGGTTTAAGACGGAGGCCAATTAGTCGAATCGATAAACCAGTTAGACCCATTAAACTAGCCAGACTAATTCCAACTTGCAGGGGCGAACCAGTTTCTGGTAATTCTGTTGGAACCTCACCTTTTTTGGTCACTGGCTTCTCGCGTCGATTGCCAAAGACAACGAGCTTAATTTTGTTTTCATCGACAGTAATGGTTTTTTCGGTGTCGGTAGTGGCGGTCCAACCGCTCTTGGTCTTTTCTCTAATGCGAACCACATCACCTTCTTCTAAGCCGCCAACTTCACCACCTCGGCCGTCTTTTTCCTCATAGGTAATGTAATCTTGCCAGTCGTCATCATGATTGAGATCCCATTCAAATTCCCAGTCAAGACCTGGTTCTTCCTCATCGCGATAACCGTCGCCATCGTGGTCGTCGAATTTAGCTATCACAAAGCCACCGCGCTCTTCTTCTTCAAAGCGGTAATGATCGGTACAATTATCAGCTACATTTGTTTCGGAGGCGCAGTTACCGTTCTCACAGGGAATACAGCGGATATCAAAGTACTCGCTGATCTCAATTTCCGGAGAGACATTGCTTGAACTAGAGGCTAAAACCGAGTAGTTATCACCTTTGTTGCGTCGATACTCAAAGGTGTAACTGTTTATTCCGTTATAAGCGGTACAAACAAAGCTAACTTTTTCATTTTCTTTTACCTTTTGATCATCTTTTGGCTCGATATCTTCACAGTAAGGAGCCTTTGGCGTTGGACTAGGACTGGGGCTAGCTTTTGGTGTTGGACTAGGGCTTACCTTGGGTGTTGGTGAAGGACTTGGAGATGGCGAAACTTTTGGTGTGGGCGAAGGTGAGGGGCTCGGTGAAGGTGATGGAGAAGGAGACGGAGACGGGCTCGGACTCACCTTGGGAGTAGGCGAAGGGCTTGGTGAAGGTGATACTTTTGGTGTTGGACTAGGACTGGGGCTTGGGCTAGGACTTGCCTTAGGTGTGGGTGAAGGACTTGGAGATGGTGTTGGGCTGGGAAGTGGTTGTTGTACTTTTGCCTGGAAAAAGGCAACTACAACGAAATCCCAGCAGCCTTCAACTTCACCAACATGTCCGATTTGAATGCCAGATGGACCTGTAATACCATCGGGTCGAACTTCATTAGGATCATATGTCCCAACTGACAAAGTTGGTCTACCCTGAAATCTTGTTGACCCTTCAAGATAACTCAGTGAAAATTCTTGATCATCATTAATCTGTATATCACTGGTTACTCTATTAGCATTGTCGGCATCTACGAAACCAGTTAGGAAAAGATTATCGGTCTTTTCTTCAAGCCAGTTTGATATGCCAATTTTTGTATTGAGAGCTTTTGTACCTCTTGGATTATTGTGCACATATAAACGAAACTCTAAAATGTCGTCAGCATTAATATTAGAAATTGATGTTTTCCATTCACTATCACCTCTTTTTCTTACAGATAAGGTTGGTTTGTCAGTGGGGTGAATATTAAATTCTGCTTGATTCTTTTCAATAACTTCTAATTCATATTTAACACTGTATTGAAAGATATCTCCACTTTGTGTATAGCCGCCAACAATATTTTGCCAATGAAAACCAGTGCTGGCATTATTGCTTTCTGAGAAGACCTTACTGTCACCATACTCATTATCAGATATTTCATCAAAAACTACTGTGCCTGAGGCATTGGTAGCAGTTTTGGTTGAACCCTTTTTATACTTCAATCCATAATTATTTGGTAAATCAAAAGTCAAAGTGTTATTGCTCATATGTTTTCCCAAACTGTCTGGTTCAATCCATGCTAAAACACCATCATGAGCGTAGGGGGCATAATACTGTAAATCATTGATTGTGTTAGCTGGATTACCGTTGGTAACAGTTAAATAAACATGAATTGTATCTCCAGGCTGTAAGCTAGAAACGTGTTGCAACGCTTCACCGCTGGTTGTATTCACTCGGGCAAAGGTACTAAAACCAGGGACTTCTTCAGCAGCAAGGCTATTAAGGTGCAAATAACCGCCAGTTGTCAGGATTGAAACGGTCAAAATACTTAACAAAAATGAAATCGAAAATCTCCGAAATTTTTCTTTTAAATAATTTAATTTTTTTAGCATATAGCTCCATCGCCTGTTCTTGTTGTTACCAATCTCCAAATGGTGTTGCCTCTGCTGGCGGTGCAGTTGGTAAAGGTTTTGGTGTTGGCACCTCTTCGTCGACAGGTTCATCCCTGTTGGTAGTATCGTCTTCATAGCCGCCTCTTGCCTCATCTTCATCAGGCGATTTGTGTTCTTCTGGCCGTGGTGTTGGTTGGGGTTCAGAAGTTACTTGAGTTGTTGGTGGACGATATTCTTCTGCGGGTATTTCTTGGACTGGTGGAGCAGCTGATGGCATGACTGCTGGTGCTTGAGGTTTTTCTTGAGCTGGACCACACGGTCGTAAAGGATTATCTACACTACCATCTTCTGGATTGTGAATTCCATTGTTAGCCGCACCTAATTCATAGGATCCTGAGATTTCGATTACTGTTCTTTCTTGAGATGGTGATGTGATAATTTCAGCTGTGCTAGCCTCAGTTATGGCAGCTCTTTTTTCCGCGTCACTCATACTTGCCCAATTAAGGGCAAGTTGATGAATGTCGACAACCAGAATAAATGATTCCGGGTCATCAAGTGCAATTACACCATGAGGTTGTTCATCACCAGTGACTTTTACAAAGGGAACCTCAACCAGGGTTGGTTGCTGCTCAGAACGCGAATCGTCATAACTTGGTGCCAAATCAAATCTACAGGTTCTTCCTGGTCTCATAAGAGGTTGTGAGGCAATTTGCAAATATCCATTTTCGTCAATAACATAATATGGCACATAACCGTCAATACTAGATAAAAATCTCAATAAAAGATTATTTCTGATGATAGCAGCTTCATACAGTGCTTCTTCCAGGCTCATTTGAGGGTCAAGCTTCATCAGAACTCCTGCGAATGCGGTATCAATACCAATTTGCAGCGTGTTAAAACTATCGGTGTGAACTACAGATCTGTGCAACCCATCCTTACCTGGTACTATTAGTATGGTGGGATCTAAATTCTGTTTATTTAAAACAGTTTCTAGCTGACCATGTATAAATCTTTCCTCAAGGTGACTTTGGAAATAGTCGTTGGCAGCTTCGAGTGCTTTCGGATCGGTATGTTCAAAACCAAGCCCGAGCGAGTCAAAGTCACTATCTACTCTCTCAGGGTTGTTCCAACCCAATTTTACACCCCCATCAGGTGTTTCCCAAAAAATTTGAAGTAGCCTATTTTGTTCAAATACTTCTTTAATTTTTTCTTTGGGAAGAAGAGACATTGCTTTTAGATTTTCTCGTACAAACTTTACTACTCCCTTATGGAACGCTATTGAGGTGTTGTTTAGATATGGAGATTCATCTTTATTTTCAGTTGCGTTTTTAAAGATTTCTATTTGAGTAATATCTTTAATTTCGGCCGTAGGAGTTGGAGTCGAAGTCGCCTCAATTGTTGGAGTTGCTGTGGCGCTAGGTGTCTCGGTAGGAGTTGATGTTGCTGACGGAATTAAACTTGGAGTCTGGCTTGGAGTTTGAGATGGGGTTGGAGTTGATTCAATAGTCTCGAAATCCCCATTTCCTTGATTAATATCTAACACGTCAGTTTCAGTATCTCCAGCCAAAATTGCTTGTGTAACGGTTGGTGTTAATGCTTCAGCTAGTCGGCGACCCTCTTCCGAGGAGGTTGAAAGTTGATCTTTAGCTATGTAACCCGCAATGAGTCCTACAACCAAAAGGGCAAGGTTTTTACCGTATTGCTTGACTAATTCCTTTAAGTTAGGATTTCTATCAACTGGGATAAGTGGGATAGATGGTATTTGGGGAGAAATATCACGAGGTTGACTTTTTTCACTAGAAGTGTGGACTTTAACTTCTTGATCAGTACCCCCATCCTCTAAATGTGATGGATAATCTGTATTTGGTGTATGTTCAGAATCAGGACTACTCATTACCCCCGATTTTATAGAAAATTATAAAAATGTCAAACAGCTACTTGCCGTTTTTTACTGTAACAAAAAGTAAAAAAGCAATTGTTGTGTTCGTAATTAATAGAATTATCGGTTTTTTCTTTGTTCTAAATCATAATATACCGATACAGCAATGAACGGACTTGAATACGTGCCGCAAATAGTTCCAACCAACAATGCCACTGCAAACCATAGCAAACTAGATCCACCCAAGAGAATTAAGGCCACCAGCATAAAAGCAATAGTTAGTGAGTTATTTATTGATCTAATAATGGTTTGTGTAACAGCGGTGTTAATTAAATCTTTCAAGTTAATATATCTAGCCTGGGTGTGTTGAAGTTCTCTGACTCTGTCAAACATAACGATGGTGTCGTGAACAGAAAAAGAAAGAGTGGTTAATAGGGCGGTCACAAATAGTAAATCAACTTGTGTACCGAACCATCTGCCAAACCAAGTAAATAACCCGGCTAAAATAACGGCATCATGAAGCATGGCACTGGTGGCAGCAATGCCGAACCGCCAGTTTTTAAATTGCCACCAAACATAAAGCAAAATAATTCCTACTCCCAATAAGCCAGCTATGAGAGTTTTCTGCAGGATTTCTTGGCTTAGAGCCGGTCCAACCGACTGGAACCTAATCTCACTAATTTCATAACCAAGTAATTTCTCTCGTAAGCTAGCTAGAAACTGATTTTTTTGTTCTTCAGTAATTTCTGAAAGAGACAATCGCCATTTAGTATTGGTGGATGCGTTAGCATTATCGGTATTAATATTTGTTGCTTCACTTTGTAAAATCTCAATTTCTTGCTGGGACAAAATATCTCTTATAGTGCCGTCGATCTGCTCAGCGTTAAGACTCTCGTCTTCTGCTTGCGCTAAATCAAGCAGTACCATTTCCAATTCAAGTTCTGATCCGCCACTGAATTCAAGCGATAATTTAAAGCCGTTTAGAATAATTCCTAACAAACTGAAGCTAATTATTAAAAGTGAAAATAAGTAATAAAGATATCGTTTTCCAAGCCAATTCATAAATTCCTTTTTGTGATTACTTCGATTTCGAAGCTGCTTGTGTTTTTTGCCAAAATAATTGTAATAGGATTCTGGAATAAAAAACGCCGGTGAATAAGCTTAAAATTACTCCGACCGCTAGGGTTAAAGCAAAGCCCCTGATAGGTCCACTTGTATTCAGCCAGCCCCAATTTAGAGGATTAAATAAAATAAAGCAGATTGCCAAAGTTGCCAGGTTGGCATCTTTAATCGCTGTCCAAGATTGTTCGTACCCACGTTTTAAAGCAATTGATTTATTTTGACCGTGGCGCAGCTCGTCTTTAATTCTTTCAAAAGATAAAATATTGGCATCTACAGCCATACCAATAGATAACATTAGGCCAGCAATTCCTGGAAGAGTTACTGTAACCGGTAGTAATTTATAAATGGTGATAGTTAGAATTCCGTAGGCTATCAACCCAATTACGGCCGCTACACCCATCCAACCATAAATGGTAATCATAAAGATAGCCACCAAAGCCAGGCCGATAATGCCTGCCCTGAGGCTTAGATCTAAAGATTCCTGTCCAAGCGAAGGACCAATAGTATTTTGTTGTAAAACCTTGATAGATACCGGCAATGCTCCCGCATTTAGTTGGGCAGCCAATGTTTTAGCTTCCTCGATTTGAAAATCTCCTTGAATACTGGCTTGACCGCCATAAATAGCCTCATTAACTACGGGCAGGGTTAGCGGCATATCATCCAAAAAGATTCCTAGTGGTTGTCCGATGTTATTAGCTGTTAAGTCGGCGAATTTTTCAGCACCTTCGGTCGAAAATTGTAAAGCTACTACCGGCTGTCCAGTAGTTTGGTCAAACTGAACATCGGCTCGTTGTAGCAGTTCGCCGGTTAAATCAGTGGGTTGAAAATCAGAGAGGATTGCTAAAGCTGAGGGAGTTGCCTCATTATTTTCCTCAGCTTGGGGCCGATATTCTCTAAACTGAAGTTGAGCAGTCTGGCCAATTAGTTGTAAAGCAGCTTCAGGCTGATCTAGTCCGGGTAGTTCGATTAAAATGCGATATTGATCCTGCCAAACAACGGTTCTCAGCTGGGGTTCGGCAATACCAAAAAGGTCAATACGGCGCCGTAAAATTTCTTTTGCTGACTCTAAAGCCGTGACCCGCTGATCTTCAGGAATACTGGTCATATCGGCGGCTAAGGTAACTTGTGTCCCGCCCACAATATCAAGACCTTTTTTTAACTCAAGGTTGTTGGTCAGAGGGATACCATAGGAGTTCAAATCAAAAGTAACCTTGTACAAAGTCAATTTGGTTGGTAGTTGGTTAGTAACTTCTAAACTAAAGGGACTGGTAAGTGCTTTTCCTACAGCCTGAACCGGTATAGTGAGTGTATTTGGCAAAGCAAACCAAGTTGCCAGGATGATAAAGAAAGTACTAACAACAAATTTATTAAAAACGGGGTGTCTTAGAGAATAAGATAATTTAAATTTTAACCAACTAACTAGGCGACGCCACCCTTTCATTATGGACATTTTCAACCTCTTAAACCTCTGGATTTTTTTCTACGAGGGCATCTTCATCACCAATGATCATAATGCGGCCGCCACTAAGTATTTCATTAACAAAAGGATCTCGCCTGGCCTTACGAAAATCAAACTCCTCGACTGTCATTACCGTAAAGTTTATTTCGTGTCCTCTGATTTTTTCTTCTGCTTTAACTAGTGGCTCCAGTTGTTGAAGCTTAATATTACCAACTAATAGAATGTCCACTTCGTCTCGACCGCGTAAACGTTTTTGGGCAAATTTGCTAGAAAACATTACAAATTTTGGGTTGCCGATATCTTTTCTCTTCTTTTTAATTGCCTTACCTAAACCTGAGGATTTTGCCACCAAGCGAAGTAATTCTGAATAAAAATCATACTTTTTATTTAAATAGTAATAAAGGCGATTGCCTCGTTTTTCACTACTTAAAATGCCGGTTTGGTTCATACGATCAAGCTCGCGCCGTACAGCATTGATTTCCTCATCGATCAATCTGGTGATTTGTCTAACGTAATATAACTCACCCGGATTTTTGAAAAAAAGCTCCAGCATCTTAACTCGAACTTTGCTGATCATAAAATCTGTTAGTTTGGCCATAAATCAGTGCCGCAATTGAGGTATGTTTTTACTCAAGTCAGTATATCTTATCAACTATCTTTTTAATAGATCGGTTAATATCAAAGTAATTTTACCTATAACAACACAAATTTATTGTCAGCAGTAATTAGCATTGATAAATCATTACTAGCAGGTTAACCCCAACCAGGAACCAAACCAGCAATAAAAAATGGCACTAAATTAGTCTTACTTAGTAACTTACTTCACTACTGGGATCCATTACCGAGATCCAGATTTGCCCGCGAACAAACTCGACCGGTTTACCGCCAACTGAAAAGGTTAAAGCAGTAGTGCGTGTAGGCTTACTCCACTTGGCTTCAACAACCTGGCCGTTCTGGAAAATTAAAGCTTCACCAGTGCCGGTGGTTTCATATAACAAGTGTTTGTTTTCATTGATCGGTCCTTTTTCAGGTGAGAATAAAACAACTACATTCTTTGCTTTAATTTGTTCACCATTATTTAAATCGGTATGTGGTTGGCCGCCATTAATTCTGGCGTAAGTGTTCTCCTGAGGGTTATAACTCCACTGGACAGCAAAGTCATCATAGCCACTCCAGAAATTGTAGGTAATGGCACCGGCTTCACCGCGCTCTGACTCCGGCGCATCATCAACAAATTGCCAAGGTGTGAAATCATCCTTGCCTTGCCAGGCGGTTATCTGGCGGTTTTCTTTGGCATATTTCCAAAGTCTTTCCGAGGAAGTTTCCATAGTGTGTTCCGTGGCTAATTGTTGACCATTGGTTAGCTCAATTCGATTGTAGTTGCGAGCAAATGTCGGAAAACCGATGGAAAATTGATTAAGATCGTTGGTATTGGTCCAGCCATAATCATTTAATTGACCTAAAGCATCACTAGGACCAGGGATATTGGCTCCACCAACATGGACATACAGTGGTTTTTGGTAACTTGAAGCCCAATCAATAAAGTATGTCCTGGCGGATCTAATTGGAGCCAAGATAACGTCTTCAGCCTGAGCGTCACAGTAAACCATTGCCATAAAACGAGTAATTCCACCTTCGGCCACTGCCTCGAAAACAACATCAGAATCGGTTAGACCAGATTGGGGGCGTGCATCTACGTGGTTTTCAATCATGACTGCCAGTGGGGTTCTTTCTTCCCAAGCTTGCCTTTCAGCCACAGTAAAAAACTTGCCGTTTAAGGGGCAGGCTTCGGTTTTAGGGGCATTGGCGTCAACCTGTACCTTGCCTTCTTGAGCACCTGGAGCCAAAGGAGAAATTAAACCAGCAAATCGATTTGGGCCGACCGATTCTGGCAAAACACTGGTAAAAACAGCGTAAGAAATACCAGCAGACAATAAATACACCACTAATGCAGTTAAGCCAACAGACTTTTTAGTTAAGTTTTTCCACTGCATAGTTTTTCCTTTCAATAATTGCGATTGATATCGACTGAGAGTTTAATTTTAGACTCAAGACTTCTATCATACTGATTGACGACAGACTGGTAAAGTAATAAATAATAGGATAGGTAAATATGGGTATAAGACGGACTCGTCAGCAAAAAATTAAAGCTCAGCAGCGCCGTGAGCTAACTTATCAGTGGCTTAGTCAGGACAAAGCATCAGCTCAGGCGAAAAAACAGCCAAATAGTAGTGAACAAACTACTCTGAAAACTGAAAAAAAATCACCTACCAAATTAAAGCAAATTGGTGATCATCAATTTGTGCTAGATATGAAAAATGATCTGATTAAAACCAGTCTTGTGGCTATCGGTATCATGGTTTTATTACTGCTTATCTGGTGGTTCTTTTAGTATTTATTAAGCTAGTTATTGATTCTTGAGCTCCCGATTAAAAAACTGAATATCTCTTTGTACAACTTGTTCCCAGTTGGGTACTAAATTGTGATCCGCTGCAGGATAACGATATAGAGTAACCTCAACTTCGGCTTCATTCAAAATTTCGGCTAGTTGTTCTGACCAATATAGGGGAACGGCATCGTCTTCTCCACCCTGGTGGATTTGAATCGGGGCAATAATTTTTTCGGGTTTAGCCAGGATTGAATAATCTTTGACATCGTTGTTTAGATCATTTTCAAACTCAGATAATGCCCGGCGAAAGTATTTGCCGCCGTCATCAGACTCATCGGTGTAGTACAAAACTGAGTAGGGGAAAGGTTTAGAAACCGGTGCCCACAAAGTAGTTGGTATATTCTGGCCAGTGATTTCCAGAACAGATAGAGCAATCTGCCCACCATTACTATGACCCCAAAGACCAATTTTTTCGTTATTAAATAATCTTTGGGTTAAGTAATCAGCAAATTCCTGATCCAGAGAGGCCATTCCAGACACAGTGATGGTCGGTTGAGTTAGGTTGGCTAATAATTGCAGTACCGTGACTGGTCGACTAAACCTGGCAAGTAAGATATCCTCATCTTCCGGATCACTTTGGCCATACCCCAAAAAATCTGGGGCAATAGTGATAAAACCTTGTTGAGCTAGAGCCGCCGCCGCGTTTCTTGTTCCTAGTCCAGTTTGGTACTGCTCTCTTTCGGCATAGCCCCGTAACATAACAATGATCGGGAATGGTCCTGATCCATTGGGGATATTAAGCTGGCCGGTAACTTTTTTATTTATTCCTTGTTTTAAATCAGGTACTTGCCAGGCAACTAAAAACGAGGTGTATTGCGGAGTTGAGTCCAATTGATCGACAACGGTAAGTGGTTGCGGTGAAAAAACTGTTTTTTCCAGATTGGGAAAGCTATAAACTTCATAAATATTTTCTTTTGCTTGATTTTGCTGATCAGGTAAGGGTGAAATTAATTGAACATTAAGTTCGCTCTCCAAAATCACGCCACGAAGAAAATAACCCAGACAAAACATAATCACGCCGCTGACGATCGCCAAGCTGACTCTGGAAAAACTTAGTCTAGCCATTGTAGGCGTAGTATAACCCGTGATGATTATTTTTTATGACTTTTGGTTCGCTCACCTTTTTTACGTAAAGCTCTGGCTATTTTATTAAAAGATGCCTGTATTGCCTGGTATACGTTATCACCCTCTTTTTCTACCACGATATCTTTACCCGGAATTACGGCTTTAACCGTTGCTTTAGCTCTGCTTCTAGTGGTTTCGAGAAATGTCTCAACCCGGATAATCCGCTTAAATTTTTTAGTTAATTTTCCAGCCTGTTGTTCTGAAAAAGCCTGTATTGCTTTGGTAATGATAAAGTTTTTCGCTCGAACCAAGACTTGCATTACTATCTCCTTTCAAAAACCCCGACTCACCACTTACTTGTGGAGCCAGGGTTAAAACATTGGTTGCCAACCATTAGACTCAATTTAGCACGCTGTCAGTGTAGTGACAACTTTTTAGATTTCAGAGATCGAGCCGTTAATACCAGGATCTAGCCAAAAATTAAAATCTGAATATCAAGGGTTCCAGATGGTAAACCGACCATTTTCGTAGATGACCTTTTCTTGACCATTAGTTAAGGTGGCCGTAACTTTGCGGTTGGCAGTACTGATTAAGTCGGTGTGTACGGCCGAGTCATTAAAGCCTAATTTCTTCCAATCTTGGTTGGTTAATTTCGTTTTATCGCCTCGGTAACACTCTTTAAAAGCGGTTCCTAAAGCTACATGGGTGTTGTTGGAGATGTTTTCGTCATACAAAATTTCAGCCATGGTATGAGTGATTCGTGACATTCGAGCGTCTGTTAATGAGAATTCACCAAGCTTGTCACCGTTGGGCACTTGCAACATTTGCTCTAAGAACTGTTTTCCTTTTGTGGCAGAGAACTTAACCACTCGACCCTTTTTAAACGTTAAAGCAATGTTTTTAACTACATTACCTTGTCTATAAAGAGGTTGGTTAAACTTTATCCAACCTGATGTAAATCGCCAATCTGGCGAGGTGAAAACCTCAAAACTCGGAATATTGTTTCCATCACCACCAAGCCACTGCCGATTAGCGCCAATCTTAATTTTTAAGTCGGCATCGTCACTCTCTAAGTGGATATTCTCTATCTCTAAGTCATTTAGACACTTTTTTAGTGCTTTTTGCTGATTTTTGATTTCTTGCCACTTGATTACTGGTTCATCATTATCCAGCCAACAAGCCTGAATAATTTGTTGCCAATAATTTGGCAATGAAAGCCCAACAATGTTTGCCTTGGCCGGAGTCCCCCAAAGAGCAATTGTCCAGGAAAATTTCTTTTGTAGTTCTTTCTTGGTTAGCCAATCCCGATATGGTTTGACAATTTGGCTTCTTTGCATAATTTTTTGAGGCTCGACCGACTGAAGCTCATATGGATCAACATCAGCGATAATCGAGATTTGGTGATTAATTAAGTCTGCCTCAGCTTTAAGATATTTTTTGGGAAAGAAATTTAGTTGATTACTATTAGCTTGTTCAAAAAAAGCTCGGTCAAAACCTCCAGTTGGTATTAATCGTAAAATCGGGTGGCCACCGGACTCCAAAACTTTTTTCTGTAGATGCCAGGCTAACGGTTTAGCTACATCTGGTACTTTAATTAAAACAACTTCGCTTGGTTTTAGTCCTGCTCCCTGATTTAACGCAAAGTTGATTAATATGTCGGCATAACGCCCTAAATATTTGCTGTCTGGTGAATAATTGAGTTGACTCATTTGAAGATTGATTTCTAATTTGTCGAAAGAATTTAAATTTTATCTAAAACTTCGGGGTTGACTTCTAGTTTTTCAAACCAACCTCTTCTAAGTAAAATAGCCAGATTAGCGTATACGGCTATGTCGATGAAGGTTTCCTCAATTGATTCATTGGTTGGCGCATCACCTTTCAACAATAAGTTTTTTAGCCTTTCGATTTTCTCTGTTATTCTCAGGACAATGCCGATTTCTCCGACGGCTAAAATATTGCCCTTACCGTAATCCTTGTGTTTTTTTAAAAACATTTTCAAAAGCTCATCATTAACTTGAGAAAAAGCCTGGTCAAGAGAAGTTGGCTGTGAAGTCACAACTTGCTGCTTCTGCGTTTTGGTTTTGTCACCGGTCGCGGGGTTGACAACTTTGGTTTTTGGCACATTTCCCTTTCTTTGTTTTAGGCTCTGTTTTAAAACGGCTTAAATAATTTTGTTTTACTATCCTTATCGGTCTTTATCTGGACATTACAACCGATCTTACTCAATCTGGCAAGAACAAATTAAGGTTATAAATAGAGAAAGTGTTAATAATTGTTTTATTAACTGTGTCATTTTGTCTGATTTAAACTAATAAAATAATTATTCGGATATTTTTCGTCTAGACAGCTTCTACTATTATCTATAGAACTGTACAGAACAAACGAGGTCGCGAGTGGGTAGAAAAAAAGAGTTCAAAGGTGATGACAGCAAAGCAAGAAGAAATGGTAAGAATAATGGAGCTGCAATCTTGGTAGATTATTCTGTCCAGGGCGATAATGATTTTCTGTATGAAGATTATGATGCAGAAATTTAAAGTTCACTCCCACCTGATTACGAAACTTTATCCTTGCTGTATGCCGATACAATTGAGGAAATTCTAAGACAAAGAGGCTTTGTAGGTCTTGAAGTTGATATTAATCCAATTCCTCATAAATCAGGAAATTATTGGGTAGTTATTCGAAGCATTAATGGTGTGCCTATTTCTCCTAATCAAGAAATAGAACTTAGAAACTTAGTGGCTGATTATTTTTATTGTCTTGATGGTAGTGAATCTAGTAGAAACACTCCTCATGAAGAATTTCGTTAAAGATGGCATTGCCTTTAGAATTACTGGCACAAAACCAAAAGGTATTTCAGGAGAAGAGCAAACGCCAAAAACTCGCTGAATTTTTTAGCTAGTTTATATCTATTACTATTTTCTTACTAATTTTTGTTGATAACTTAACACTTTGACTAGATTATGCAGAGTCAAGGTAATAGCTAAAAGTAATTATTTAGCTAGAGGAGGTTAGTATGGCAGTAGGTAAATCAGCAAAGGGCAAGAGGGGTTTGGCCTCAGCTTCTAAGGCAACTCGCAAGCGGGTGGCGGCCGCCGGCGGGAAAGCTCCCCATCGCTTGCGTGGCTTACAAGCTGCTTCTAAGGCGACCAAGAGACGAGTAGCGGCTCTCGGCGGCCGCGCCAGTCGGTAAGCCCGCCCGCTCTACTCTATTTTTTGTTAACTGAACTAATATATTTTGCCGGATTTTTAATGAATTTTTCATAGCAGCCGGTAGCACAGAAATAGTAGGACTCACCTTGATACTTAATACCGACACTAGCAGTTTTGGGTGACAATCTCATATGACAAACAGGGTCATGAACTAGCGGTACCAAATCCGTCATTTTTAAGGTCAGTTCATCTACTAGTTTTTGATCCTTCAAATCTTGAGCTTGTTTAACCAAAACTTCTCGAATTAAATCGCTCGCTTTAACGAAATTAATATGGGATAGCCGATAGTAAACGTTTTTACCCTGCTTTTTAGTTTTAAGAATATTAGCTTCTTTGAGAATTTGCAGGTGCTGGCTTAGATTTGCTTGAGGTAGTCCCAACATTTCCTGAATATCACTCACACAAAGCTTTTGATTTCTTAATAAGTGAATAATTTCCAGTCGCTTAGGATGTGACATTGCCCTGAGAACTTTGGAATGTAAAGCAAAAATGTGATGATACATATTAGGTATCTCGAATTTATTGCTTGGTGAGAGAAATGTCAAGGATG
>Ga0334898_1001564_pt1 | contig 24581 bp, 18 predicted proteins | sample GraSluR3_MG_10_FD_207228 | JGI IMG/M metagenome (GOLD analysis project Ga0334898, IMG submission 207228) | Sludge microbial communities from methane-producing bioreactor in Wageningen University, Netherlands - Granular Sludge_3_08-R3 | ecosystem: Engineered > Bioreactor > Anaerobic >... | reverse complement strand
TGGGATCGGGGCCCCGGGCGGGCCTCTTCGAATTGCTGCTGCCCGAGAACGAGCCCGGCTCGTCGATCATGCCCGGGAAGGTCAATCCCACCCAGTGCGAGGCCCTGACCATGGTGTGCTGCCAGGTGATCGGCAACGACGTGGCCGTCACCGTCGGGGGAAGCCAGGGCAACTTCCAGCTCAACGTGTTCAAGCCGCTGATCGTGCACAACGTGCTGCACTCGATTCGCCTCCTGACCGACTCCTGCCGCTCCTTCCGAGAGCACTGCCTGGAGGGCCTCCAGCCCAACCTTCCCCGGATCGAGGCGTATGTCCGGGACTCCTTGATGACCGTCACGGCCCTGAACCCCCACATCGGCTATGATCGGGCTGCCCAGGCTGCCAAGAAGGCCCATCACGAGGGGACCACCTTGAAGCAGGCCGTGCTGGCGCTGAACCTTCTGTCCGAGCAGGACTTCGACCGGATCGTGGACCCGCGCCAGATGCTGGGGCCTCGCTGAAGCCTGTCGTTCTCCAAGGGCCCTGCCCCGCGGCGGGAAGACGCGTCCAGGGGGCGAAAGCCTGTCGTGCCGGCTGTGCCTGGCACGGTTCCGGGCCCGAGGTGAAGGAGGACAATCGTGAAGGCGCTGCACGGTCTCCTGATCGTGGTGGGGGTGGCCCTCGTGGGGGGGCTGCTCTATCTCGGATCCTTCCGCTCGCGCCCCAAGGAGGGCTTCTTCTCGGGAGTGGTCGAGACCACCCTCTGGGACCTGGCCTTCGAGGTGGCCGGCCGGATCGACTCCTTCGCCGTGGATGAAGGGCACCTCGTCGCTGCAGGTGCACCCCTGGCCGGTCTTCGCGAGGCCGATTTCCAGACGGCCCTGGAGGCGGCCCGGGCCCGGGAGGGTGTGGCGGCTGCCCAACTGGCGGCCCTGGAGGCCGGCAGTCGGCCCGAAGAGATCCGCTCCGCGCAGGCCCGCCTGAATCGCGCCCTGGCGGAGCTTGAGCGCCTGAGCAACGGGGCGACCTCGGAAGAGCTTGACCAGGCACGGGCCCAGAGCGAAGCGGCCAGAGAGACCTGGAAGGTGCGTCAGCAGGGGTTCCGCACCGAGGACATCCAGTCTGCCCAGGCAACGGTCGAGGCGGCACGCTCGGCTCTGGAACAGGCTCGGGCCGATGCCCGGCGCTATCAGGACCTGGCCCGCGAAGGGGCCGTCCCCCGGCGCACCCGCGAGGAGTTCGACAACCGCCTGGCCCAGGCCCAGGGGCACTTCGATTCGGCCGTGGCGGCTTCACAGAAGCTTTCCCGAGGCTATCTTCCCGAGGAGGTCGAGGCCGCCCACCAGGAATACCTGGCTCGGGACGCCCGCTATCGGGAGCTGGCCCGGGGGACCCGCCCGGAGATGGTGCGCGCCGCCCAGGCCGAGGTCGCGGCGGCCCGAAGCCAGTTGGAACTGGTGCAACAGGGGCCCCGCGCCGAGGACATCCAGGCCGCCCGCCGCCGCCTCCGGGAGGCTCGCTCGGCCGTCGAGCAGGCCGAGCTGAACCTGCGCAAGACCCGACTGGCGGCGCCCGCCGAAGGCCTGGTGCTGACCCGGAACTTCGAGGTGGGCGAGATGGTCCAGCCCGGGCAACCCGTCCTGACCCTGGCGGACCTGAAGAAGCCCTGGGTCGAGGTCTTTGTTCCCGAACCCGAGATTGGGCAGGTGCATGTGGGGGATGCCTTCGACGTCACGGTGGATTCCGCGCCCGGTGAGGTCTTCTCGGGTCGGGTCACGCGGATCTACGAGAAGGCGGAATACACCCCCAAGACCATCCAGACCCAGACCCAGAGGGTCAACCTGGTCTATCGGGTCAAGATCACCGTCCAGAACGAGCATGGGATCCTGAAGCCCGGGATGCCCGCCGATGCCCGGCGTCGATCCACCGGCTCGGAGGCTCCGGCCGATGGCCGATGAGGCCGTTCGGGTCCGCGGCCTGCGCAAGCGCTACGCCGCCGGAGTCGAGGCCCTGTGCGGGTTGAACCTGTCGGTGCAGACCGGCCAGGTCTACGGCGTGGTGGGTCCCGACGGGGCCGGCAAGACGACCTTGATGAAGGTGCTGGCGGGCGTGCTCTCCTTCCAGGCCGAGGAGGCCCAGGTCCTGGGGCGCCCCGTGCCCGACGGCCTGGCCCAGGTGCGTCACCATATCGGCTACCTTCCGCAGCGCTTCAGCCTGTACGGCGACCTGACCGTGGAAGAAAACCTGGACTTCTATGCCGCCCTCTATCCTCCCGATCCCGAAGGAGGGCGCACCCGGCAGGAGCTGCTGGAGATGATCGGCCTGGATCCCTTCCGGGACCGCATGGCCGCGGACCTCTCGGGGGGGATGAAGCAGAAGCTGGCCCTGCTGTGCAACCTGGTCCACCGTCCCCGCCTGCTGCTGATGGACGAACCCACCGTGGGCGTCGACCCGGTCTCGCGTCGGGAGTTCTGGACCCTGGTCTTCGAACTGCAACGGGGAGGGCTGACCGTGCTGGCTTCGACGCCCTACATGGATGAAGCCGAGCAGTTCGACCGGGTGGCCCTGTTGAGCGAGGGGACCCTGGTCCGCGAAGGGACGCCGGCGGAGATCCGGGCCTCGGTGCCGGGGGTGGTCCTGGAACTGGTCTGCCAGCGGCCCTTCCAGGCGGCTCGTTGCCTGGAAGGGGCCCCGGGCATCCAGGATGTCCAGCTCTTCGGAGACCGTCTGCACCTCTTCGCCGCCCAGGACGCGCCGGCTCTGCGCCAGGCCCTGGATCAGCGCCTGGGCCAGGCAGGCCTTCAGGTCCAGCGCCTGCGGGTCGTGCCTTTCTCGATCGAGGACGTCTTCCTGAGGTTGACGACGTGAGCGACCTGGTGGTGGACGTGCGCGACCTGACCCGCCGTTTCGGCAGTTTCGTCGCCGTGGACCGCGTCAGCTTCCAGATCCCGAGGGGGGCCATCTTCGGCTTTCTGGGACCCAACGGGGCCGGCAAGTCGACCACCATCCGGATGCTGCTGGGGATCCTGCCGGTCTCGGAGGGCGAAGGGCAGGTCCTGGGCTTCGACATCCGCACCTCTTCGGAGGAGATTCGCGCCCGGGTCGGCTACATGTCCCAGCGCTTCAGCCTGTATGAGGACCTGACCGTGCTGGAGAACCTGCACTTCTTCGGCGGGGTCTTCGGTCTTTCCGGGGCCCGTCTGGACCAGAAGGTCCGCGAGCTGGTGGAGATGACCCGCCTGGAGGGTTTCGAGCAGCAACTGGCCCAGGGGCTTCCCGGAGGGATCCGCCAGAGACTGGCCTTGGCCACCAGCCTGCTGCATGATCCCGAGATCGTGTTCCTGGATGAGCCCACAGGGGCGGTGGACCCGGCCCTGCGCCGCTACTTCTGGGAGCGGATCGCCGAGTTGTCGGCCGCGGGGCGCACAGTCATGGTCACCAGCCACTACATGGATGAGGTCGAGCGCTGCCACGACATCTGCTTCATCCACCACGGCCGGCTCATGGCCCAGGGGTCTCCGGGAGACCTCAAGAGCCGTCATCTTCCCGGGGAGATGTGGCAGGTGCGGACTTCCGCCCGCGCCGAGGTCGCGGCGCACCTCGCGCGGGTGCCCGGCGTGGCCGGAGCCTTCCCCTCCGGAGAGATGGTGCGCTACCTGCTTGAACCCGGCTTCGACCCGGCCGGCCCCGCGACGGCGCTGCGGGCCTCGGGTCTGACCTGTTCGGCCCCGGAACCGGCCGAGCCGACCTTGGAGGACGTCTTCGTGGCCTTGTCCAGGAAGCGAGGAACGCCATGATTCCGCATCGCCTGCTGGCCATCATCCGCAAGGAGTTCGTGCAGATGCGCCGGGACCGGCTGACCCTGGCGATGATGCTCTTGCTGCCCTTCGTACAACTGGTGGTCTTCGGCCTGGCCATCAACACCGACGTCAAGCACGTCCCGATGGCCGTCCTGGACTACTCGCAGTCTGCCGAGAGCCGACGCCTGATCCAGTCCTTCACGAACTCGGACTATTTCGACGTGGTGGCCTGGCCGCAAGACACCCGGGCCATCTCCCGGTTGATCGATTCGGGAACCCTGAAGGTGGGGCTGGTGATCGACCCGGACTACGCCCGGGACGTGCGCGCGGGGAGGGTGGCCCGGGCCCAGGTCCTGGTGGACGCCTCGGACCCGATCACCGCCTCCTCCACGCTCTCCAACAGCGCCGGAATCGCCAACGTCCTGGGCATCCAACTGTTGGGGCGCTATCTGCGCCCCGGGACCCCCTTCACGCCCCCCCAGATGCCGGTCCAGATCGACGTGCGGGGCTGGTTCAACCCCGACCTCCTGACCGCGAACTATATCGTGCCGGGCCTGATCGGCGTGATCCTGGCCATGACCATGATGATGATCACGTCCATGGCCATCGTGAAGGAGCGCGAGACCGGGACCCTCGAGCAGTTGATCACCACGCCCATCAAGACCTGGGAGTTGATGATCGGCAAGATCGTCCCCTACGTCCTGATGGGCTATACCCAGATGACGATCGCCCTGCTGGTGGGGATCTACGGGTTCCACGTGCCGGTGCGGGGAAGCCTCTTCCTGATGTACGCCCTGACCCTGGTCTACATCGGCTGCTATCTGGGCCTGGGACTGGTGATCTCGACGGTGGCCCGCACCCAGCAGCAGGCCATGCAGATGGCCTTCTTCCTGTTCCTTCCGACCATCCTGCTGTCGGGCTTCATGTTCCCCCGGGCCGGGATGCCGGAGTGGGTGCAGATCCTGACGTTGGTGATCCCTCTGACCTACTATCTGGAGATCATGCGCGGGATCGTCCTGAAGGGGGTCGGCCTGGTGGCCCTGTGGCGCTGGGTCGCTCCGATGACGGCCCTGATGATGGCCATCCTGGGCGTCGCCATGCTGCGCTTCAAGAAGCGGTTGGATTAGGAGCAGTGCCCAGGGCCGAAGCCACAGGGCCCTGAGCGGCCGGGCAGGCGCAGTCTCTCGGGCGAAGTCGGCCCCGGACTCCCCTGGTCCGCCGCTCGCAGAGATGGACCGACTCAACCAGGCGAACTCTCCCGGCAATCGGCCCGGTCGTCGCACGGACCCCAGGCCTGGCGCCTGCCGCCCCTCGGCTGGGCCCTGCTCACCATCCGGCGGATGATACGACTCGTGACACCGCACTCCGCTTTCGGTATGATTCCCCCGTGAGGCGATCCCGTGGGGTATGCACGCGGACTCCTGGGGGCCCGGGCGGAAGCCTCCCCCGAACCTCGTCGAGGGCCCCTGGAACCCCCGCGCGGGGGCATCCCATCGAGTGGCGAGGCGACCGAGGGGTTCCCGGAGGAAGTCGGCAGTTGGAGAAGGTTGCATGAGGGACAGGTCGCGTCTGTTGATCCTGGGGGCCAGCGGGCATGGCCGCGTGGTCGCCGACATCGCCTCGCGGTTGAACCGCTATGAGCAGATTGCCTTCCTGGATGACGACGAGGGCAAGACCAGTGCTCTGGACCATCCGGTCCTGGGAACCGTCGCGACGGTGGATCGCTATCTGGAGGATTTCGACGTGTTCGTGGCCGTGGGCGACAACCAGGTCCGCCAGCGGCTCCAGCTCGGATTGCAGGCCCGCAGTGCCAGCCTGGCAACCCTGGTCCATCCCAGCGCGGTCCTGGGCAGCCAGGTGAGCCTGGGCGCGGGGACCGCGGTCATGGCGGGCGCCGTGATCAACTGCGGGAGCGTCGTCGGGCGCGGCTGCATCATCAACACGTCGGCTTCCCTGGACCACGACAACGTCCTGGAGGACTTCGTGCACATCTCGCCGGGAGCGCACCTGGCCGGGACCGTTCACGTCGGAGAGGGCACCTGGATCGGCATCGGCGCCTGTGTCATCAACAACCTGCGCCTGGCCGGGGGCTGTCGGATCGGCGCCGGGGCCGTCGTGATCTCGGACATCGTCGAGAGGGGAACCTACGTCGGAATTCCTGCCAGAAGGCGCTGACCTGGCCGTCTCGCTCGACATTCCGTCCCGAGGCGCAGAGATGCACGGAAGGTCGCTTTCCAGTCAGCGAAGTCGTCCACGCCGCAGACAGGATTGCCGGATCAGGTCTCTCCAGGAGCCCGCATCTTCAGGACCGGGACGCCGGGCGCCAGGGGTTCCCAGGAGGTGTCGCGGAAGAATTCCTCGATGGCTTCAGGATGGAGGTCGGCCCATCCGTCCCCGCGCTCGAAGAGGATGGGGTCGGCGACTACCCGGGTGCCCTCGGCCAGGGCCCGCTGCAGGCGCCGCCGGGCAACAAGGCGCGACACCGGGTTCTCGGGCTGCAGGAGCACCACGCGTTCACCCAGGGCATAGCGGCCGTATTCGGTGCGCAGGGCCTCGCGGCTGAGAAGGAGCCCGTCGGGGCCCACCCAGACCAGGGCCTCCCGCACGAAGACCAGGTGGGGATTGCGCTCGGGCCAGCGGTTGGGATCGATGAACAGGCAGAAGTTGACCAGGGCCAGGGCGGCCACGGCGGCGGCAGCGGCGGGCGCGTGTCGCCCCAGGGCCCTGGCGGAAAGCCCCCAGAAGGCCAGGACCAGGGCCGCCAGGTTCTCGTTGGGGGGGTCCACCACGGCCAGGATGCCCAGGTGCAGGAGGGCGAAGAGGGCCAGAGCCTGCTCTGGCGGGGAGGCCTGGCCGAAGCCTCGGGCCACCAGGCCCAGACCCAGCGCCGTCAACCCCAGCACCCAGGGGGCCGCGGGAGCGGTCCAGCCCGGCAGCCCCAGGACCTCGCCCGAGGGGACGCGAGAGCCGCTCAACAACAGGGGCAGGGCCTGGAAGGGGCGCAGGAGATCGGACTGGAGGAGGTTGCGGGACTGGAAGTCCCTCGACAGGGTCCCCTCAGGCAGGACCTCGTGCGCCAGGGCCAGGCTTGCGCCTGCCCCCAGCAGGACCAGCAGGGCCGTCACGGCCAGGAAGAGGACCGCGTGTCGCCTGCCGCAGCGCAAACCCACCACCGCCGCCAGGGCCGCGGCCAGCGAGATGAAGGTCCCATGGGCCAGCACGCCCAGGCCGGCTGCCACCCCGAGCCAGGCCGTGCGGGCTGCCGTGGGGGGGCGGCGGCTCCATCCCTGCAGGGCCAGCAGGACCCCGACCAGGCACAGGTTCGTGAAGCCATACCATTTGGGGTGGGTTGCGTGGAACCAGAATCCCATCGACACCCCGGCGCCCACGGTTGCCAGCAGGGCTGAGGGCAGGCTTCCGGTCTGGCGCGCCAGCAGGACGAAGAAGGCCGACAGCGTGCCCGCCGACAGCGTGGCGCAGAGGACCTGAAGGGCGGCCAGAGGTTCGGGGAACAGCCTCTGCACCGCGGCCCACCAGGCCATCGCCGGAAGGGTCGACAGGGGGCGATAGGGAGGGATCAGGAGGGTCCACTCCCCCGAGCGCAGGTGCTCTGCCAGGAACAACGCGTCCCAGTTGAAGAGCGTCCCCAAGGTGCTGAGGAACAGGGCGGCAAATCCCAGACCCAAGGCGGCCGCGGGCCCGGCGAGTCTCATGCAGGACCTCCCGGGGCGGCCGTGCAAGCCCGGTGGCAGGTGCGATCGATCGGAATCCTGGCCCTGTTCTTCTTGTGCGCATGCCTGCCCGGCTCGCGGGATCCCCTTCTGGAACAAACGCTGAGCCGTCTGGAGGAGGTCCGCTCGGTCAACCTCAGGCCCGGCTCGTTGCAGGAGCTCAACTGGCTTCCTTTGCGCGAAGGGGACCTCCTGGCGGGGCGGGATCTGGTGCTCACGGCGGTGGGTTCGCGCCTTGCCCTGAAGATTCCCGGAAGGCCCTCTCCTCTGCAGGTTCGGGGTTATCTGCCCCTCTCCGCTCTCGCGCTGGCTTCGGGCCAGGAGGTTCAGGCTCTTCCAATCCGGGGACACGCCTGGTGGGCGCGTCCGGGGCTGGGAGGGGGGCCGGCGGGGGAGGTTCCGCTGCCCTTGGAGTGGGAGTCGTCCCAGGGAGTCTGGGGTTTTGCGGGAAGGCAGGCCGTCCGGCAGGGGGCCAGGGAGTCAGGCGTCGAGGTGACCCTGGTCTTCCCGGGCAGCCCCGCCGACCGGATGGGATTGCGTCCCGGCGACGTGGTGGTCGCGGGGGCCGGAGGACGGATCCGGAACCCGGAGGATCTGGCGGCTCGCCTCCTGGGACGCCAGGAGGCCACGCTCTACGTGTCCCGCTGGCCCCTCATCTGGAGGGGGACCCTTCAGGCCGCGCCTGGGGCGGGAGCTACCGGTGCTCGAATGCCGGGGGATGGAACTTGATCGGCATGATCGCGTAGCAGTGCACGCCGGGTGCGGTCCATTGCGCCATCGACGCGAAATAGTCCAGGACTTCGCGGATCTGAGGGTCGTAGGGGGCCTTCAGGACCCGGACGTTGAGGATCTTGCCCGACGGGTCCAGCTCGTATTCATACTCCGCCTCGATGCCCCCGGGCCGGGAGGGGTGCTGGTTGATTTGCCACCCCGTGTTCTGGGACATCACCTCGAGGTTCAGAGGCCGGGTCTCGTCGGGGACGGCACCGGCCAGATTCACGCGGTTCACGTGACAGCCGTTGCAGTCGATGATTCCCGCGCGCAGGATGTCCTCGGTGGAGGCGTTGGCAGACACCATGGCCTGCCCGCCGTCGCCGTCTCCTCCGGTTCCCCCAGGACCATTGCCGCCGGTGCCGGTGCCCCCGTGGATGCCATCAGGATCCCCGAAGGCCGTCCCGCGATCCGGGTCGCCGTCGATCGACTTGCCGCGCAGGACCGAAGAGTTCGGGTTCACCGCCGCGGGGCGTCGGTTCTTGGGAAGGTTCATCCGCAGGGACTTGGGCGCAGGCGCCGGGTCCCCACCCACGCCGGGCCGGGTCCCCTTGTGACCGGGGCGCACCACCGGGATCTTGGGCGGGGGCGGCGGGGGCACCTTCAGCCGCGGCAGGGTCGCCGCCTTTGGCTTGTCCGGCAACTTGATGTCGCTGACCACGTCGACCTTGGCGATGACGCGGACCTTCTCGGGCTTCTCCTGCGAGGTGCCGCTCAGGGCCAGGAGGATCAGCCCGTGCAGCATGACGGACAGGATCAGCGTCGCTTTGATGACGTTCGCGGTGGGCTGTGAAGCTACAAGCATGGCCTTGTCATTATAGCAAACGGTTGGGGGACGCTGAAGGGTGGCCGGGCGGTGGAATCCGATCGAGAGCTCCGCTCTGTCGCCGGGAAAGAGAACAGCCCTCGACGGTCGGGGGGGGGGCACCCGTCGAGGGCTGAGACTGACTTCTCTTTGGAGGCTCGGCTTGTCGCGTCGCCTGAACACAGAATACCTTCCGGGGGCTGGGCGCAACAGGTAGGATCGTCCCGATCCCGACTGGGAGGATCCTACCAGTTTGAGATTCGAGGGGGGCCTCTGTCCGGTCGGCCAGGCCAGGACCTGCTTCGGGAGCTGGCGATGTGGCCTGTCTCAGAAGAGGCTGCGGAAGTTCTCGTCCTCCACCCGCCAGCGGCCCGACTGGCGAACCAGCGTGTAGTCGATCTCGTAGAACTCGAAGTGGCCCTCGGAGCGCCCGGCCTGCCTGTCGCCTGCCGGAGCGGGCCAGACCTGGCCTCCCCAGACCAGTTCGGCCCTTTGGCCCTGGACGCTCTGCCGGAGCAGGCGTCCCTGCTTGCGGGGGAAGAGGTCGTTCCGAAACGGCAGCGGACCGGCTTTGGGCTTCAGGAAGCGCTTCTGGATGAAGCCTCTGGAGAGGAACGGCCAGCGCCGCTGCAGTGCTTCCACGTCACCCGGGTGGGGCCCGGGTCCGGGCTCGAAGAGGAGATACTCGTCCAGGGTCGCCAGCAGCGAGCCCGGCTCGGCCCGCACCCGCACCTCGACGGCCGAGCCGAAGCCCGTCTTGTCTGCAGGCCTCGGCTGGGAGCCGTCGGGCTGGAAGCGTACCCGGATGGGCAGGCCCTCGCTGGGCCGAAGCCCCCCGTAACGCGTCGTCGGGCTCAACCAGAAGATCCGTATCCGGCCGTCCTGGGCGCGGACCGTCAAGGTCTGGACCCGGTTGCCGGTCCCCACGCTCTCGACGGTCCCGTCAAAGACCTGAGGTTGGGCCTGCACGGAGGGGAACCCGAGCAAGAGCAGCAGGGCCACCAGCGCCAGGCGAACTCGGCAGGGCCCCGCACCCCTACCCATCGGGGTTGAGCTGCCAGAAGCGGAAGTTCAGCAGCGCGGCGAAGCTGGCCCACAGGAAGTAGGGCGCCTGCAGCAGGGCTGCCTGCTGCGAGACCGGCCACAGGGCGGTGAGCATGGCCGCCACCGCACCCAACAGCGCCGTGGCCAGGATCATCCCGCCGCCGGGCGAGCGCAGGCCGAAGAACGCCGCCGACCAGCACAGGTTCAAGAAGAGCTGCAGCATGAAGGTGGCCGTCACCGCGGGGATTTCGTCCAGGGTGCGGCCCTGCCAGGCCATGAAGAACGAGGCGGCCATCAGCGTATAGAGGATCGACCAGACGGGGCGGAAGACCCAGGCCGGAGGCGCGAAGCCCGGCTTGCGGAGCTGCTGGTACCAGTCCGGCAGGGCCGGCAAGGTGATCAGCGCCCCCACGGCGCCCACGCCATAGCACACCATCAGGACCACGAAGAACTTCCACAGCTCGTCGGACATCGGGAACTCCTCCTCAAGCCGCCCGCCGCGGCGGCCCCCAGGCCTCAAGGGACGGGACAGCACCTGGCATGTCGATTCTGACCCCGGCCGGACACCTCCTCCGTCGCTTGGGGGGGAGGGGAAGCCGGGGGAGTGGGAGGACCTGAGCGCCTGGAATCCAAGAGAGTGTCCGTGACCGCACCTTCGCAGGCCCCGACCATTTATCGCCACAAGACCGCCATCCGGCGCAACCAACTCTCGCGCCCCGTCGCGACCGCGATTCGTGATCAGGTCATTGGGGCGGGGGATGAGGTCTTCGACTTTGGATGTGGCCACGGCGAGGATGTCGAGCTGCTCCGAGGCCTCGGGTACCCGTGCCAAGGATGGGACCCCCACTTCCGACCCGACAAACAGTTGAAACCCTCAAGCGTGGTCAACCTCGGTTACGTCCTGAACGTGATTGAGGACCCCCTGGAGCGGACTGCAGTCCTCAAGCAAGCCTTCAGCTTGAGCCGGGGGGTCCTGATCGTGTCCGCGCTGATCGGCCCCCCGGATTCGCAGCGTACGGTTCCACATGGGGATGGCATCGTCACGACGCGTGGGACCTTCCAGAAGTATTTTCGGCAGGAAGAACTTGGGCGATACCTGACCACCCAGGTCGGCAAGGAGGCGTATCCGGCGGGCCTGGGCATTTACTACCTGTTCGCTGACGCCCAGCGCGAGGCGGATTATTGCCGGCGCCTTCTGGAAGATCCCGACCGGCAGGGGCCCGTCTTGCCAGGGCGTGGCTGGATCCCGCTTCACTCTGAAACACTCAAGCGCGTTGCGACCAAAGTCATGGAGCTGGGGCGCCTGCCATTGCCCGAAGAGCTCCCCGAAGATGCGACCGCGGTGATGATGCTGGCCCGGTCGGAAGACTGGATGGATCGGCTGGCCGAGCACCTGGAGTCCGACTCCCTTGCCGAGCTCCGGCGCGAACGGCGCGCTCGGCTCCTTGAGGACCTGGCCGCCTCCTATTTCAGCCCGACAGGCCGCCTGCGCTTGCAGGATCTGGATCTCGCCCAACGTGCGGATCTGCGCAGCCTCTTCGGGTCGGTCGGGCGCGCCTACAGCGAGGCTGAGGATTTCCTGGAGCGAAGCTTGTCGTCGGAGACCTTGGCCGAGGAGTGTCGCACCTGGGGCACCGGCAAGCTGGTCTATGACTCGCTCTACTTCCATCCAAGCCTGGAGTCTCAGGCCCCGCCCGCTGTTCGCCTGATGCTCCGATGTGCCCGGCTTCTCGTGGGCTCCGACTTGGCGGGCGCCGAGAATCTGCTGAAGGTCTCCTTCTCTTCCGGACGGGTCACCTTTGCGACCTACGAAGACCTGTCCGCCGTGGCGCATCCGTCGCTCTTGACCGCCGTGCGAGCCTGCCTGGAAGATGGCGTGGTCCTCCGGCGGGACTATCGGGACGCGACCAACCCGCCCATCCTTCACAGGAAGGAACTCTTTGTCGGTCGTGACCATCCGGATTGGGGATCCTTTGCCCGGCTGACGTTCCAGGAGGCCAGGGCCGGCCTTCTGGGACGGTCGGACATCGGAAACAAGTTGGGGTGGGAGCGCGCCCTTCAGGAAGCCGGTTTCCGGGTTCAGGGGCACAAGCTGGTCTCGAACCTTGCGCCGGAAGAGCCTGAAGAGATGGCCGACTCGGAGCTCGAGGCTCTGCTGGAGGCGACCGAGGCCGGCCTTCCCCTGGAGGAACACTTCACTCTTCGGGGGGCACACCTGGTCCGGCGACGTCGGAGGGCCGACCGGCGGACATCGGGCCTGCGCAGGGTCCGGGTCTCGCTGGATGACGACGTCCTCAAGCGCGTGGCTGCGTCGGCACTCCGCCTGGGACGCCTGCCGTTGGCTTCCGAGTGTGAGGTGCCCGAACGCGCCTTGGAGGTCCTGCGGAAGGATCGTGCCTGGTCTCAGTTGTTGGCCCCGTGGATGGACACGGAGGCCTTCCAGGAAGCCCGCCGCCGCCGCTGGAGTCATTGGATTGTCTTCCTCGGTTCGGCTCGACTGGGTACGCTGGGGCGTCCTCCGTTCCGCAAGCTGCCGCCGGCGGCGCAGGAGGATCTTCGGGTGCTGTTCGGCTCGTATCAGAGGGCACTGGCCGAGTCTGACACCTGGCTGTTCCGGATAGGTCGCCCCGAGGAGGTGGACCAGGATCTGGCCTCCTGGCCCTTCGGGATTCGGCAGGAGGCAAAGGGCGCCGTGTTCCACGCTTCGCTTGAGGAGCGCCTGCCGATCCTGCCTCGGATGTTGGTGGCTTGTGGCCGCCTTCTGGCCGCGGATCGGGTTCCGGTGCGCACCAACGTGATCCGCGTTGGGTTCGGGGGCGACCACGTCAAGTTCTATGAGTATGAGAACCTCGAGTCGCCCGAGCCCTCCCGCTTGCTGCGGATGGCCCGGGTCGACTTCCGCAAGCGGCGGGCCTACGACATCGACTACACGGGACGGCAGGCAGAGAAGTTGCTCGTGGACAAGGAGGGGTTGGTGGGGGGCTTCGGATAGGGAAGTCTTCAAAGAAGGCATCCCAAGGGAATTATTTCGGGTGGAGCAGGTTTCTGACGCTGAGGCCGCCAGTGCCTGGGACCAGACAGCTTTGGTGGCCACAGTTCTACTGTTCTGACGAGAGACTCTTGACGGAGTGAACATTTGTTCACTATCATCAAGAGGAAGGAAATTCGAGGCCAAGAGAGACGCCTCGCGGTCTATTTTCGATGGGTTTTCGTCGATTTTGCCGCGTTTCTCGAACATAGTTGCGGCAGGCGTCGGCGAGCGCAAGTTGAAGAATCTTCTTTCTTCGGCTGGTTCGAAGGGCTCTTTGGGCCCAAGAGGGGAGCGGCATGACCGCCATGGAAGCCAAAACACGCCACATCCTGGGCCTTTCTGGTGGGAAGGACAGCACGGCACTGGCCGTCTACATGCGCGACAAGGTCGCCGACATGGAATACGTGTTCTGTGATACCGGCAAGGAGCTCCCAGAGACCTACGAGTATCTGAAAAGAGTTGAAGCCTTCCTGGGCAAGCCCATCGTCTACCTGAACGCTGACCGGGACTTCGATCATTGGCTGGCGATGTTCGGAAACTATCTGCCGTCCGCCAAGATGCGCTGGTGCACTCGGAAGCTGAAGATCGCCCCTTTTGAGAAGTATGTTGGCGAAGGGCCAGCCTACAGCTACATCGGGATCCGCGCTGACGAGGACCGCTTCGGTTACAAGCCCAGCCTGTCACCCAACGGGGGCATCATCCCCGTGTATCCGTTCAAGGAGGCTGGCCTGGTCAAGGCGGACATCCACCAGATTCTCGAGGACAGCGGTCTTGGCTTTCCCGAGTATTACCAGTGGCGAACTCGGTCTGGCTGCTACTTCTGTTTCTTCCAGAGGAAGATCGAATGGGTTGGCCTCTTGGAGAGACACCCCCACCTGTTTGAGGAAGCCAAGAGTTACGAGCGGCCGGACCCTGAATCGGGCACCCTCTACACGTGGTCGCAGCAAGAGAGCCTCGCAGAACTGCAGGCACCGGACCGGGTCGCAAAGATCAAGGCCAACCAGCACGATCTGATGGAAGAGATGAAAAGCCGCAAGAAGAGCAAGCGGCTTGTCGACATCTTCGAAGAGACCAATGACCTGCAGGACGACTTCGGCGAGCCCTGCATGATCTGCCATCTGTAGGACGAGCGACGTCCAACACCATTTAGAAAACCGCGAGGTAGATCCGATGGCCGGATCCAGGCACGTGACTTTTTCCGGGCACGAAACCTTCACTTTCCGCTATGGCTGGCTGAAGAAGGGGGTCGATGGCGTGCATGGAGACCCTCTGATCTTTACTCGCGACGATGCGACGACCCGATTGGGCGTCGGCAAGAACATGGTCAAGTCTGTGCGCCACTGGTGCCTCAAGTTGGGACTGATTGAGGAGTCGCCTGCCGGCCTGAGAGTCAGTGACTGGGGAAGTCGCTTGCTGGCGGGTGATCCTTATATCGAAGACCCATCCAGCCTCTGGCTGCTGCACTGGAACCTGGTTTCTGGACCCGAGGCTCCGACAACGTGGTACTGGGTCTTCAACGAATTCAGAGGGCACGAGTTCTCGAAGCGCCAGTTGGTTCAGGGACTGCACCAGATCTCTGAGTCCCGCGGCAACGGGCGCAGCACCACCAACACCATCAAGCGGGATGTGGATTGCTTCATTCGCACCTATGTGGCTACCGCTGGGCGGGGGAAGAGCTTGGAGGAGAGTCTGGACTGCCCTTTGGTGGAACTGGAACTCGTCCACGCCGTCGAGGATGGTGAGGCTTATCGCTTCACAGTCCGACCGAACAGCACTTTGAGCGATGCCGTATTGGGCTTCTGCGTCGCCGATTACTGGTCCCGCAGGGGGCAAGGGAAGGCGATTCCGGAGACCCTCCCCCTGGAAGAACTCTGCTACGGCGTTGGCTCGCCGGGACGGGCCTTCCGACTGTCCGAGAGCGACATCCTGAATCGGGCCGAACGCCTCGCCAGACGTTTCGGTGATCTCTACCATTTTGCTGACACCAGTGGCCTCAAGCAGTTGTCCCTGAGAGCAAAACCAGGGGACATCCGAAAGGCTCTTCTTGCCGAGGTCCTCAATTGCGTTGATCACGACCTCCGAGAGCAGAGAGAGGCTTCCTGATGCCACCTCTGGCTGACCTGGTTCGGGTCTTCGCGGGAACAACACGGTCTGTCAACCTCGAGGCTGACTTCTATCGGGAAGTCGATCTCGAATCCTACATCTTGACCTCCACCGTGCAGTCCACCCTTCGTCGGATTGGCGAAGGCCTTGTCAAGCCGGAGGGCACCAAAGCCTGGACATTGACGGGCCCCTATGGCTCGGGCAAGTCGGCCTTCTGTCTGTTCCTGGCAAATCTCTTCTGCCCGCCGTCGGGTCGGTCATCGAACCAGGCGATCGAAATCCTGAAGAGGGACGCCTACGAGCTGTGGCAGCTCCTCTTCGATGGCCGCAAGAACGAATTGGCTGGACGCTTCAAAGCCGCACCCTTCTGGCCCATCCTGGTGACGGGCGGCAGGGAATCGGTTCACCGCGGCCTGCTCCGGGGGGCGATCCGGGGACTGGACTACCTCTCTGCATCCGAGCATCTGGAACGTGCCCAGCGAATCCAGGAGAGGATGGAAGGGGAGCAGGTCAACTCCCAGGAGGTCTTGACCTTCATCGAGGAGACAGCCAGAGACCTCGAAAGGAAGGGGACCATCAGCGGTATCCTGGTCTTTTCTGATGAGCTTGGCAAGAACCTGGAGTATGCCTCCTTGCACCCGGATCGGGGTGATCTGTACATCCTCCAGGAGTTTGCCGAAAAGGTTCAGCGGCTGGAAATCCCTGCGATCTTGATCGGCATGCTGCACCAGGTCTTCGACCGTTACGCAGACAAGCTCACACCATTGGAGAGGGCGGAGTGGTCAAAGGTCCAGGGGCGTTTTGAAGACATCGCCTTCCAGGAGTCCACCGAGCAGTTGCTACGCCTGACGGGCAGGGCCATCCGGAGCTGTCCGGGGCACCTTCTTCTGCCCGAGTTTCAGCATTCTGCTCAACTCCTTGCGGAGAGGGCGGTGGCTCTCGGAGTCCAGCTTCCTGGTCTGCAGCCGGAGGCAGTGGTAGAGGTTCTGAAGGCCACCTTCCCCTTGCATCCGTTCACGGCCCTGATCCTGGGCCCGCTGTTCCGCCGCCTGGCGCAGAACGAGCGCTCTCTCTTCGCCTTCCTTTCGTCGTACGAACCCCACGGTTTTCAAGAGTTCCTGCACCGAACCGAGGTCAGATCCGGGAGCGTCCCTAATTACGGTCTTCCGGAGCTGTATGACTACCTGTGGTCGTCGCTTGGCGGGGCACTCCTTTCTACCCCCGCGGGTCGGCAATGGGCGCTCATTGATACCAGCCTTTCCCGTGTGGATGGCGAGGATCCCAGACTGCGGGCGGCTCTCAAGGCTATCGGCCTGTTTCAGGTGGCTGGCGAGGCAGTGGGCTTCAAGGCAGAGCCGAAGAGCTTGTCTTTCGTCTTGGGGTTGGAACTGGGCGAGACCGAGTCCATCCTGAACAGACTCCGGGCGCAGTCAGTCATCACTTACCGTGCCTTCCAGGGCGCGTACGCCATTTGGGAGGGCAGCGACTTCAACCTTGACGAGGAACTGCAGAAGGCTCGAGCGCAGATCCGTGACGATGGACACCTGGCCGGGTACCTGCAGGAACTGGCCCCTGCGCGCCCATTGATCGCCAAGAGGCATTCGCTTGAGTGGGGAACCCTGCGTCGCTTCGACGTGGTCTACGCCGACGTGGACAAACTTTCGGACCTGGTCAACGCAGGTCGCGGGGACGCAGATGCCAGGTTGTTCCTGGTATTTCCCAGAGACGCAGAGGAAGATAAGAGGGGCCGGGAGATCCTTGACAGCGACATCCCAGACGACGTGGTCCTGGCGATACCGGAGGTCAGCCGGGCGCTGCCACGACTCGTTGGTGACCTGCGCGCCCTGGATTGGATGCTACGGACGAAAGGCGAACTGGCCGGGGACATGACCGCTCGGCGGGAGATTCACACTCACCTGGCGGCCCTTCAGGAGACTGTTCGTCAGAGCCTGCGGGGCGTTCTTGACGCTGAAGTCCCGACTCGGTGGTATTGGAATCGGAGACAAAGAGAGATCTCGAACCGCCGGAAGTTGAACGAGTTCCTCTCCGAGGTCTGTGACCACGTATACTCGTTGACCCCGTGGATCCCGAACGAGTTGATTACCCGGGACCAACTCTCGTCGTCAGCAGCGGCGGCCCGCAGAAACCTGATCGAGGCCATGCTTCACAGGTCGGGCGAGGAGAACCTGGGCATCCAGGGGCACCCGGCCGAGCGCAGCATGTACGATGCGCTGCTGAGGGTGACTGGCCTCCACGTTCACGCCAATGAAGGTTGGACGTTGGTTTCTCCATCGCCTGTCTCTGGAGGCTTTGTTGCTTCAATTCCGGGGGAGCGAGGGACAAGTGAGAAGGCCAGGCTCAGTCTGGAATCTCGGCGCCGGATGGCCAACGTCTGGGCCACGATGGACAGTTTCATGGACCAAGCGCGAGCGAAAGCACGGCCTGTGTGTGAACTGTTTGACACCCTCCAGCAGCCGCCAATCGGCTTGAAGGCTGGACCACTGCCGGTCTTGCTTTGCGCATACATGCAAGTGCACGGCGCGGCGGTGGCCCTGTATGAGGACGATACGTTTGTCCCAGAACCCAGCACCGCCCATTTTGAACGCTTGATGCGGGCCCCCGGGAAATTCTCTGTTCAATTCTGTCGGTTGGATGGGGTGTGGCGACAGATCTACCGCGCCCTATTGACTTCACTCCCCGGGTACGGCCTCGATGGCGTGAGTAGCAATTCACCAGGCGATGGTGACCTTCTCGACATCGTGCGTCCCTTGTGTCAGTTTGTGGCCCGGCTCGAGGTCTACGCCAAGCGCACTTCGCAAGTTGGCCTGCAGGCCAAGGCGGTGCGAAATGCTGTCTTGATGGCCCAGGATCCGGCTCGCCTGCTCTTTGAGGATCTCCCGAAGGCTTGCGGCCTGAGGCCATTCAGCGTCGGCGACGTCTGTGACTCGGACCAGGTAGAGGAATTCGCCCGCATTCTCGGCGAGTCCATCCAAGCATTGAAGAAGGCCTATCCAGACCTGCTCGACCGTCTGCGCGGGTCGATCGCCGAGGCCTTTCGTCTTCGTTTCGGTGCCGAAGAAGTCAGGCGTGAGCTTCGAGAGCGTCTCGGGCACCTGGCCGACGTCCCCACCGACACGCAGACCGTGACGTTCTTGCATCGAGCCACGGACAACCAACTCGCCGATCGGGAGTGGGTTGAGTCACTTGCAACCTTCTTGACCACAAAGCCGCCCGCCGCATGGACCGAAAACGACGAGTCTGTCTTCAGTGCCAACCTGGCTCAGATGGCAAGGACGGTCAGCCATCTGGAATCCCTGGCGGTGGGCCTTGGAGACGGTGCCCTGGCGGGCTCCGGATTCACGGGTCGGCTTTGGCGCCTGGGTGTCACGGCCTATGGTGGTGGCGATCAGGAGCGCGTTGTCCGGGTTGGCGAGGAAGACGTGGAAAGAGCGCGCGAGATGGCGCAGCAGTTGGTTGTACAGCTCGGTCGAGAGGACCCCGAATTCGGCTTGGCCGTGCTGGCTGAGGCGGCACTGGAGGTGCTTCGCACCAGGTCCGATTCGCAGTCGCAGGAATCTACCCTCAAACGGCTGACCTGATGACCCGGATAATCAATGCAGCATAACGCCCAATGGGGTCGGGAGCGTTGCCTTTGAGGCGAGGAACACGAGGTGTTCGCGTTCAGGTTTCGGGCCAGGCGGCACCTGGGGAAGGAAGTTGCGCCTGGGGGTGAAAATCAGTCAGGAGTGGGTTTTCCCATATCGGGCGTCATCGAGGCTGGCAGGTCAATTGGCTGCTGAGAGTCATCTTGGTTTTTTCCAAGCAAGCGAGACAGCAAAAGTCCCTGAAGTGCCGGGTATCTACGCTTGGTATTATCGGCCTTTGGCCACGAGCCCGTTGGCATTGGAGGCAATAGCCGAACGGCTCAGCGCTCTGATCCATACACCGGCCGAACTGGTCGCTGAAGTGCGCTTGAGTTACAACATGAGGCTGAAGGCCCGTGCCCAACTCTCGCGCCAGGTGGGACGCAAGCACGAATACGAACATATCAAGGCGGATGTATTAGATCTGGTGCGAGACACGCCGGAGTTTTTCCGGAGCTTCGTGCGGGAGGCACTTGTTCCCCATTTCTCACGGCCCCTTTACATCGGGATCGCAACCAACCTGCGGCGAAGAATACATACTGAACACTGGATGACATTATCGGAGTTGGAGGATGCCAACTCGTCCGCCAGTCGCTTTCTTCGTTCGAATCCCAATGCCTCGCTGACCCAGTATTTACGTGCGCTAGGGGAGAATCATTCGTTCGCTGCAGAGGCGCGTTTCAGAGGAATATCAGCCCGTGATATTGCAGCACAGGTTTATTCTCTGGATCCGGGTGGGTCGGGCGAACCACTCACTCAGGACACTGAAGACACCCCCAGGTGGCGGAGCTTGGAAAGGGTCCTTCAGCTTCTCGCAGAGCCATTCTGCGGGCGTATATAAGTGAGGGAGTTCACCATGTCGTTTGGGTTCGGCACACAGATGAGTTCGGTCTTCGGGACCCTGGGTGAATTTTTTATCCCCGGGAACGGGCGTTCCATCAACGTGCGTTATCTTGTCACCAAGATCCGGCCCGGAACGCAGGGCAACTGGGAGAATGAATTGGCATCCATGATGGTGCCTTGGCGCGAGGTCTTCAAAGTCGAAGAACTCACTTTTGATGAGCTTCTTCAGCGCGATCTCGACGATTCTCGAGTGGCCCACGAACTGATCCCCTATCTGCTTGGGCAGAAGGGGGATGCCGCCCGTTTCTTCCCTCCGGTCCTTGCGATCGTGGTGCCTCGAAAGGAACGTGGGTCGGGCATCCGGGATCTCTACCCATCGCCCAAGGTGCTCAGTGAGGCACCTTTGGTGCATAATGACTATTCTGATATCTTCACTGTTAAGCAAATAGAATGGGCGGGACAACCGACACCGTTCGCCGAGCTCCAATATAATCGTCAGCGTTCTGCATTCGTCATTGTGGATGGGCAGCATCGCGCCATGGCGGTGCTGGCTCTTCATCGCCAACTGAACGAGAGCTGGGGAAGCAACGCCTTCGCGTCCTACTACCACCACATCAAGGTCACCCCAGAGCAGGTGCGTTCGATTGAATTGCCGGTCTGCATTGCTTTTATTCCGGAGTTGTATGAAGGAAGCCCCTCGGTGGCCGACGGAGGGATCAATCTCAAGACGGTGTGCCGTGAGATCTTCCTGGTCGTCAACAAGAATGCTAAGCCGGTAAGCCGCTCGCGGGAGCTTCTCCTGGACGATGAGGATTTTGCAGCACGTCTCATGCGCCATACTCTTTCATTGTTGAAAGATCGCAGTGCGCACGATTGCGATAGGGCCAGGATCTATTCGGTCGCGTACGGAGACTCGGACGGTGAGAGCGGTGGAACGGTGGTTCAGGGGACATTCCAGGTGGCCTCTGCCGTTGCATTACATCGCTTGCACGCGGCATTGTCTTTTGGGCGCCCGGATATCTACAGTTGGAAGGACCCTGCTGAGGCCACGGACATGCGGAATCTCCGGAATCCGTCCACTCCAGCCGAGATCTTGGTCGGGACGGACCTGGACCACCTCGATGCCATTACCCGTATGCACGGGCGAACCCTGCCGTACGCAACCGTTCAAAATGTCGTCTCCCTGCTGGGCAACCTGAATAATCTCATCTTGATGTCCTTGCTCGACAACTTGCAGCCCTTCCAGGTTCATAATCAGGAAGTCCTTTCCCTCAAGCACAGGTTGTCCGATGTGGATGCCCGGGCGGATCTGGTTCAGTCGAAGTGTTATACCCTCTTGTTTGAAGGCAGCGGGGTCCGCGAAGTCTTCAACAACCATCTCGATGTCCTCAAGTCTCTGCGGGACGACGCGAGGGATCGTGGTGCCGCGCTCTCGCAAGCACTCCTTCGGCAGATCAGTTGGGCCGATACGGTCACGAACGCGTTGGCAAAACACGAGAAGGAGTTCCAGCGCCGACGGGCCTGTCGCCTGCTGAACATCAGTTACGAAGCCTACACCGAGAGCGGGACCGAGAAGGGGTGGCAGGACATCGAGAGATGGGCACGAGCCCTCTATCAGACGCTTTCGACTCAGGCTTTCCAGTTGGGCTATTGCATGGCGATCATGTCGATCGTGCGCCATCTCCTGCCCCAAGGGTGTGGCTATGATTGGCGTCTCAGCGTGACCAGGAAGGTCTGCAATCTGATGGAGCGTTCATTCAACAGGTTTCTCTCGCCGTCGGATACAACGGTCCATCGTACCCTGACGGGCTTCATCGATGAGAAGCGCGCTCATCTTTTCGATCCCGCAAAACCTGGTCTTCGGGGCCTCTTGAGGATGAGTACGTCCGAGATCAATGAGCGCCGCTGGGACTTCTTCAGATATTGCGCGATGGAAATCTGGCTTTCCAGGATCGGAAGCGCGGATTGGCTGCCGGAGCTTCATGTAGCTCAGCCCGGCTCCGAGCTGGACTTGATCCGTGCCCATCTTCCTGCGATGGTTCAATGTGCCCTGGCCCTCAGGCAGACATTCACGGATAAGGCCGTGAAGGCAGCACTGAACAGCAACGACTATCGCCTGGAGCGGGAGAGGGTGCGCGCCGAGGCGATTGGGCGGGGGTGCGATGAGGGCGAGGTGGGGGACATGTTGATAGAACTGGAATTGTTGACTGAAGAACGCGCTCAGAAACAGGCCGCGGTCAACATTGAGGCTTCGTTGGGTGCCGAAGAATCGTACGAGAGAATGTGCCAGCGCCTGGGCGTCTAGTTCCCGGCTCTCTCCTGAAGGATTCAAACCTTAATCGTTCCGGCGCGCTTCCGACGGCTCCTCACAGGCTGAGAACATCAGGCTTCGGATCGTCCTGCCCCAGTCTTCACGAACCCTCTTGACCTGCTCTTGGAGGGGGCCGGGCGGAGTTTCGGATTCCAACATTGCCCACGCTTCAAATAGGAGCAAAAGGAGAGAGGGGATTCCGGGGGCACTGTCCTGTTCTTCGACTTCGCCTTTTGTTGCCTGACTCAGTTTGTCGAAGGCTGTTTCACCGGCGGGATGATCCCTATTGATGGTGATCAGCGTCATGCCAGCCTCGGGCCGAACCGTGAAGAGCGCCGGGGAATCGATGTGCCTGGCTTGAAACTTGTAGCGGATATTGCAGGTCACGTCGACCACCGAGACTTGATCGAAGTGGGGAGGCTCGGTCGGGTCGGAGTCCGGCTTCTCGTGACTGAACTTGATGCCTCCCTCGCCCTTGCTTTGACTGAGGATGCGCCCAAGCCGCCGGTGGCCGGCCTTCAAGAACCACGCACGGTACCACGTTCGAACCTTTGAGAAGGCCAGAGCAGCGGTCGGACAGAGCGAATCGAGTGCATTCTTTGCCGCACGCACCTTCTCGTCGGACTTAGCCTTCTTGGTGCCGCTGCCCGAAATCGTCCCGAACTCGAGCAACACCCGCCCCAGTGACCGATGCCCTGCGCGGAGGTAGTGCGCGCGCCACCACTCCGAGACCGCCTCCTTGTGCGCGGGATCCAACCGGGACAGTTCCTGCTGGGCATGGTCGGCTTGCTCATCCATCTGTTCGGGCGTGTAGGTTTCGAACTTCAAAGCCTTCAGGCTCCGCTTTCGTGCCAGGATTGAGGGGCTGCGGGGAGGATGACGACCTCCGAGATGAAGGCGCGGTTGCCGAGGACGCTAATGATTATCGCGGCCCTCACTCGTTCAGTAGAAAGTCCCGTGCAACCCGGCCCCAATCCGTGCGACTGTCCTGGGCGCTCATCCGGAGCGCACCGTCAGGCTGCTCGTCCTCGTATCGCGCCCACGCTGCCAGGAGCAGCTTCAAGCCGCGCCAGGTGTTCACTAGGCGGTCGTTCAGTTCCGCAGCTCGCTTTCGCAGCGCATCCTCGGAAAGGTCGAGAAGATCCAGTCCGTCCTGTTCATTGGTCGACTGTTCCGATCCATCCTGATCCTCGAGGAGTTCAATGAGATGCTTGTACGCCGGGTGACTCGTGTTCAGGGTGATCAGCAGGATGCCGCCCTGGGGGCGCACGGAGAAGAAGGATGGGGAATCCAGGTGACTGGAGACAAAGCGGTATTTCAGGTCGGAGCTGATGGTGCTAACGGCGTAATCGTGGGCTGCTTCCCGTGACAGGCCTTGCTCGAGCAGGGCCTCTTCCACCGCCTGGATGCGTTCGGATTCAGGTAGCGCCTCGCCTTGATCGCTCACGCCCGCGTGCCCCGCTTCCTTTCGCTTCCTTACGGCGGCCGTTCCGATGGCTTCCGCGGAGTTCGGGGCATCGTGTCTTGTCCGGCGGCTTCGTGAATTCTTGGTCTGGTCGCGAAGAGTGCTACGTATCACGGAGAGGTTGCTCTTGATATGATGGATCACCGGGATGTGATGGGCCAAGGGGTCGCCGGCTGCTTTCCATTCGTCCGCGAGTTCATGCACCGTTTTCTTTTTGGTTTCTTCTTTGAGGAGCCGTTCGATGTCGATCCCCGCGGCGTCGGTGAAGAAGCGCGCACTTTGCTTGTTGTTGGCAACCCCGAAGATGTCGTCGAGTGCAGGAGGGAATTCGACCTCGACTCCCCACCAACGTTCGGTTGGCTCGTATCCGATCTCAAAGGCCCGGCAGAGTTCGAGTTCCCTGTCGGCACGGACGATGGAAACACCGATGTTCCGAGCGGCGTGCCTGCCATGTGGGAGCGAGCCGGGATTGAGTCCGGTTCGCGCTTCTTCCCTGGCATAGGCGAAGCGGACTACGACGGGATGGCGGCTGCCGTCGGGCAAATCCACATGGAAGGTCAATTCAGGCTTTTCGCCATGGGGCATGAACATCGGCTTCTCCGAGTAGGGCTCGGGACACGAACTCGGAACCAAGGTGTACATCGGGTCGTTGATTTGCGCATCGCGATCCTCGACTGCCGCCTGAAAATCAGGCGAAGAGAATCGGGCCATCCTGATCCGCACACGGCCCTCTGCCAGGAATCTTCGGTATATCCGGCCGATCAGGAGCTCGGAGTTCTCGATGACCGCCCTGGCCGTCTTCCAGGCGCAGCGGTCCAGTCTTGACCAGACCACGAGGGTTCCTGTTCTATCGAAATGGCCTCCCATCTGGCACCACTTTGAGGGCAACTGCGTGACTTTCGGCTCGGGGACCTCGACCTGCTGTCGCTTCTCGATGAGTGCGATGTCCAGGTAGGTGCGCTTGTCAAGCGCCTAACAGCCAAGATTTTCGGATCGGCTCCGGTCGAAGGAACGGTCAGGTGTTTGACCATCGGCGGGTAGCAGTCGCCTGACA
>Ga0334898_1001563_pt1 | contig 24646 bp, 17 predicted proteins | sample GraSluR3_MG_10_FD_207228 | JGI IMG/M metagenome (GOLD analysis project Ga0334898, IMG submission 207228) | Sludge microbial communities from methane-producing bioreactor in Wageningen University, Netherlands - Granular Sludge_3_08-R3 | ecosystem: Engineered > Bioreactor > Anaerobic >... | reverse complement strand
GCTTCACTGTAGCCGTTGCCGTTAAAGATTATCCGCTTGTGCTCTCGGTAGGTTTCGGCGATCAGAACGGAGACCTTCTTCCGGGGGTCCTCCGACTGTTCCAGCTCATCGGCAAAGCGGCGCAGGATTTCCGCCATGGCGGTGTTAAGCACCACATTTGGCCCGGCAACCGACTCGGAGGAGGGAACCATGCGGAACTCGAACTTGTTTCCCGTAAAGGCGAAAGGGCTTGTTCTGTTCCGGTCGGTAAGGTCCCGGGGAAGCTTTGGAAGAGCGGCGACCCCGGTCTCCAGAAGGCTCAGAATGTCCTTCTGCTTTTTCTTCGTCTCATCCGCCAGTTCCTCCAGCACCTCCGTCAGCTGGTCCCCGAGAAAGATGGAGATGATCGCCGGGGGTGCCTCATTCGCCCCCAGGCGGTGGTCGTTTCCGGCGTTGGCGGCGGACATGCGCAGAATCGGGGCGTATTCGTCCACAGCCCGGAGGGCGGCGGCCAGAAAGAGAAGAAACCGCGCATTCTGCCGGGGGTTTTCTCCCGGTTCCAGGAGATTGATACCGTCGTCGGTGGCAATGGACCAGTTGTTGTGTTTACCCGATCCGTTGACCCCGGCGAAGGGTTTTTCATGAAGCAGGGCAACCAGGTTGTGTCTCAGGGCTACCCGTCCAAGGGTTTCCATGACCAGCTGATTGGTATCCGAGGCCACGTTGGAGGTATCGAATATGCAGGCTATCTCGAACTGGTTCGGGGCGACCTCGTTATGCTGTGTCTTGGCGGAGATGCCGAGTTTCCAGAGCTCAAGATTGAGTTCCCGCATGAATGCGGAGACCCGCTCCTTCAGTGCGCCGAAGTAGTGGTCTTCCATCTCCTGTCCCTTGGCGGGAAGACAGCCGAATACGGTACGCCCGGTGAGCATCAGATCGGAGCGCTTATCGGCATACTGCTTGTCAACAAGGAAATATTCCTGCTCGGCCCCTACCGTCGTGATGACCCGCCTGCTGCTGGTATTCCCCAGGGCACGGAGTATCCGCATGGCCTGTCTGTTGATCGCTTCCATGGAGCGCAGCAGGGGCACCTTCTTGTCCAGGGCCTCGCCGTAGAAGGAAACAAAGGCGGTGGGAATATAAAGGGTTACTCCCGTACTGTCCTCTTTCAGAAAGGCGGGGGATGTGGTGTCCCAGGCGGTGTAGCCCCGGGCTTCAAAAGTCGCCCTCAGGCCGCCGGAGGGAAAGCTCGAAGCATCAGGCTCCCCCTTGATCAGCTCCTTGCCTGAAAACTCCATCATCACCCGTCCGTCTCCTGTGGGTGATATAAAGGAGTCATGCTTTTCCGCGGTCAGCCCTGTAAGAGGCTGGAACCAGTGAGTATAGTGGGTCGCTCCCCGTTCGATGGCCCAGTCCTTCATGGCGTTGGCCACAACCTCGGCCACCTCCAGGGTAAGCTCTGCATTGCCCTCCTGAACATCCTTGATGGCCTTGTAGATGCTCCTGGGAAGGCGCTGCTTCATGACAGCGTCACTGAAAGCGTTTATTCCGTACAGCTCAGGTATCGCTTTTTCCGATATATCCGGGGGGGTCATATATCCGCTCCTTTGTATTTCGACTATACCCCGGATATTCCCTTCATGTTAATACGTGTATGTTCTATTCCTGGGGACAGGGACAGGTCGGATCGATATACACCCGGAATTTCTTTACAAAACCCGTCGGCCGGTAGGTCATTTTTGCCTGCCTGAGACCCGGATCCCCCAGGTCCTGTTCTCTGTTGATAAAGGAAATGTGATGAGGAAGTATCGATGCAAAAGCCTTGTTTATAAACTGGTATATTCCTTTGTAGCTGCCTATGGCTTTTTCAAAGTGGACCACGAAACCTTTTCCCCGGGCTATGGGTTCTCCCAGCACGTAGGCCGCAGGAACCCCGTCCACATAATAGAGATATCCGCAGAGATCCAGAACCTCTTTCAGCTCAAGGGCTTCAATGGCGGCCTCGGTGTCTCCGGGATCATCCTTTTCCTTCGCCCATTGCCGGGCCACGGAGAAAGCGTCTTTGATATTGGCAGGGTTTATCTTGACTTCGGAATACTCATAGTTGTTCAGGAACTGTTTTACCAGGTTTCGCTTTTTATGGTATTTCTTTCCCGGAAGATGGGCCAGATCTTTCGTCAGATAGAGGTAGTCAAAATTGTCCCGGTCCTCGATTACGCAAAAGCCCTTCCGCTCCAGGTCAATCTGTCCCGATACGGCAAAGGGTTCGGCCAGGTTCTTGAGGTACAGGTGATCTGAAAAAAGGCTGATCAGTGTCTCGTCGTCCGGGAGGCCGAAAGGAAGCATGGCGAAATTCTCGCCCCCCTTGATTCCTGAAATAACGATTCCTCCGTCATCCAGTCTGCTCAGGCGGTAGTTGTAGGTTCTTCGGAACAGAAACAGATTGGCAAAAGTAAATTCCGAAATACCGAATTTGAGCTGGGACAGGCGGGGATGAAGCTCATCCCTCATCTCGAGTTCTACAGGTGCGAAATCAGGATAGCCGGGTATCTGCATGGCATCAATATAGAGAATCACCTACTAAAAAGCAACTGATCATGATATACTCGCTCCACCATGAAACAGACTGAACGGATTGTCCCGGAAAAGCTGCTTGAACGCTTTATACGTTACGCAAAGATCTGGACCACGTCGGACCCTCACAGCACGAAATCCCCAACCACCGAGAGGCAGTGGGACCTTCTGCGATTGCTCTCCGATGAACTGGAGCAGCTCATGGTTCCCGTCGAACTTGATGAGAACGGTTTTCTTATCGGTCGACTGCCCGCCCGGGGTGTCGGCCCCCGGGTCCCTACCGTGGGATTCATGGCCCACGTGGATACCTCTCCGGATGTTTCCGGTAAGGGAGTCTCTCCCGTAACGCACCCCAACTGGCAGGGAGAAGCGATTGTGCTCAGGGATGATGTGGTCCTTGACCCGGCCCAGATGCCGGAGCTCGCCGCGCGAAAGGGGGATACCATTATCACCTCCGATGGTACGACCCTGCTCGGGGCGGACGACAAGGCGGGGATTGCCGAGATCATGGCGGCGGTGGAGTATCTGCAGGCCAATCCGGAGCTTCCCCATGGTCCTCTGGAGATCATCTTTACCCCCGATGAAGAAACCGGCAAAGGAATGGACCGCTTTCCTCTGGAGAGGATTCAGAGTCGCTGCTGCTACACCCTGGACGGGGATGAGCTGGGGACCCTCGAGGCCGAGTGCTTTAACGCTTACCGGGCGGATATCACCTTTTTTGGTGTTTCCGCCCATCCGGGACGTGCTCGGGGCAGACTTGTCAATGCCATAAGCATGCTGGGAAGCTTTCTTGGGATGCTGCCCCGAAGTGAGAGTCCCGAAGCTACCGACGGGCGCTACGGTTTCTATCACAGTGTGGAAGTTTCCGGACATACGGAAAAGGCGGAGCTGACCCTCATTCTGAGGGACTTCGAGCGGGACGAAGTAGAGCGCCGGGTAAAGGCCCTGCAGTCTTTCGCCTCTGCCATCGAAGCCGCTTATCCCGGGGGAAAGGTAAAAGTCTCCTGGGTTAAGCAGTACCTGAACATGCGGGAGGCCTTCGGCGAAGATCCTCTGGTTGTTGAACTTGCCCGGAAGGCGATATCCTCCCTGGAAATCATTCCGGTTCAGACATCCATCCGGGGCGGAACCGACGGTGCCCGCCTCTCGGAACTCGGGATTCCGACCCCGAATCTCTTTGCCGGGGGCCATAACTTTCACAGCCTCTCCGAATGGGCCTCCCTGGAGGTCATGACCAGCGCTGCGGAAACCGTGCTTGCCCTGGCGCTCCTGTGGGGAGAATTTGAAAGCCCGGTCCCGACGTGATAAAATTCACCAAGAGGTCGGCGATGGCGACCGTGTACCCGAACGAAGGGACGGTTGTGCCGGCCCCGAACGAAGCAGAGCGGAGCCGGAGAACGAAAGTCCGAGGGCGACCGTGTAAAAGTGAAGGGACGGCTGTGCCGGCCCCGAACGAAGCAGAGCGGAGCCGGAGGACGGAAGTCCGAGGGCGACCGTGTAAAAGTGAAGGGACGGCTGTGCCGGCCCCGAACGAAGCAGAGCGGAGCCGGAGAACGGAAGTCCGAGGGCGACCGTGTAAAAGTGAAGGGACGGCTGTGCCGGCCCAGAACGAAGCAGAGCGGAGCCGGAGGACGAAAGTCCGATGGCGACCGTGTAAGAGGAGACAGGTAATGAAGTCATTGGATGAAAAACCGGGAAAAAGAACAGTACTTTTGACCGTCGTTCTGTTGTTTCTTCTCTGTCCCATTCCGACCTTCGCCCAGGAGATCGGAAGAATAGAGTATCTGGACGGAATCGTGGATATTCACCGGGGAGGCGAGATCGTCGAGCTCTTTCCTTCCGACATAGGTTTTCCCCTGGAAGCCCTTGATACCATCCAGACGGGACCGGACGGCCAGGTGGAGTTCTCCCTTTCCACCCTGAAACGCCGGGGAACCAGCGTGAGGGTGGGCAACAATACTACCTTCCTGGTGGAAACCAGCCTGGAGGCCGGCGGGGCAAAGACCAGGATCGAAGTCTTTACCGGCTCCCTGAGTCTCAAGGTCGCCCGTCTGACCGGGAGGGAGTCTCTTTCCGTTACAACCGAAAGCGCCGTTATGGGAGTGCGGGGAACGGAGTTCGAGGTGATAACCGCTCCGGACGGCGGGGTGCTCGTTCTCTGTGAGGACGGCAGCGTAAGCTGTAAGGATCAGAATCAGCGGGAGATAATCGCATCTCCCGGTACCGGGGTAGAAAAGGTCCCCGGCACGAGCATCAGTTCCGTGGATGTTGAACCTGAAGACTTCGAGAATTTCAAGCGGCAGTGGCGGGAAACAAGGATGGAGATATTCCGTTCCGGGGCTCCGGTTTTTTTCCGCGCCTACATTCAGCAGTTCAGGCGGGTGGAACCCCGTTTTTCCGAGGCCTACGCTGAGCTGTCAGTCTTCGATTCCAGGTTGAAAGAGTATGCCCGCCGCAGCAGCGAAGGGTCTTCATCCATCGGAAGCGGAGAGCTCTACCGCTTCCGGGCCGAGATTTCCCCCGCCCTAGCCCGGATGCGCAGCATCATCCCCCTGTACCGGCAGACATTTTTCCGCCTCTCGGAGCTGCTGCGTTACTACCAGGAGTCCGGTATCGCCAGAGACGAGATAATCGATGGAACAAGGGTATCGGATTTCTTCCGGAATTTTCAGCGGCGTCTGCGTCAGGATCGAGAGCGGATCGCCCGGGTGGAACACTGGTTCAAGCTGTATCGGGGCCTTGGCGGTGAAGGCCGGGAGAGCCTGATGGATGAGTTTTTCGGACCCGGAGAGGGCAGCCTGCTGGATGAGTTTTAATCCTCCTCCGGAAATAGTATATTTACAGTAAGGACAGAGGGGATCCTTCGGAATCATGAAAGAGCGTTGGAAAGGACCAGGCGTATCCTCGATCGCCCTGGCTCTGATGTTTGCTGTTCTCCTGGGCGAATGCGGTGAATCAGGGCTCATGGATATTTATGCAGTTTCCAACGCTATCCGGCTGAGTACCATACCCGCAGGTTCGGTTCTCGAACCTGGAGATCAAATTCCCCTTAGCCTGACAGTGAATTCAGGTTCGGCGCTGCCCGAGACCCTGGAGGTTCGGATATACAGAAATGCGGATTCCCTTGTTTCAACCAGCGACTATAAGGTCGAATCCTCAGTCGTACTGGTTGAAACCGATGATCTGCGACCGGGTTTCTACAGCCTGACTGCTTTTCCGGGAAACGCGGAGGGCACCGAAGCGGAACTGGAGCTTCCTTTTTTCATCTCCTCCGGTGCGGGCAGCATACAGCGGATCAGCACCTATCCATCCACGGTTCTCCCGGGAGAGGGAATGGTACTGTTTGCCGACTTGACTGCGGCTGCATCGGACGATCCCTATATTCGGTGGAAAGCGGGCGGCCGGACAATTGCAGCCGGACGTGTTGCCCATGGGGCTCAGCTGGCTAACTGGCAGGTACCGAAAACGCCGGGGATTTATCCTGTTACCGCGGAGTATTTCCCCTTTCCTCCTCCGGAAAAGGGAGACTTCCTCTTTCCCGGAGCTGAAAAACGCAGCGAGGCTTTTGTCTCCATGGAACAGCGTACTCCCCGGGGTGAGCTGGGACCCGCGGAATCATACAGTTCCCTGTTCCATTTTCGGGGTACCTTTGAATCCAACGGGTATGCGCTTGTCCCGGAACCCCGTATCGAGGGTACGCCTGTCCTTGCTCTGGAGGATGAAATCTTCGGTTACAGTTTCACGGAACATGACGCCCTTGTTTTTAATACCAGCCTGATTCCCGTCAGGAACGGTATACCCGAAGCCTTTGTTCTGGAGTTGAAGGGAATCTTTTCCCGAAACGGAAATATCCTTTCCGTGCGGAACCAGCGAGATGTCCTGGTATTATCCCTTCAGAGGAGTGATGAAGGTTTTCTCCTGGCGACAGACAGTTTTCAGGTCCCCCTGGCTCTTCCTGTCAGTTTTATACTGCCGGAAACCGCTGTGCCCCTCTATCTGGCAATTGTCGTCGAGCCCGGTTCTCCCTCGGGAAAACTTCGCTGGTATCTGAACGGGGTGTATCAGGGAAGCGTTGCACTGCCCGACCTGACAGGTTTTGGCGGAACAGGATTGAGGACCATTATCGGTGGAGGTTTTCATGGTCTCCTGGACGAGTTCGGAATCCGAACGCTTGAACCGGCCCAGGAGGGGGGAATCTTCGGCTTTGCCATGCGGGAACGCTATGGACGATCCCTGGTGATGGCTGAGGGATTTGATGTTCCCTGGCCGGATAATCTGCTCCTTCAGGGGAGTGTCGGCACTGGGGATAGCAACGAGGAGAGCATCCTGCTCATAGAAAAAGGCGGCCAGGCGGGCTTCGCTGTTCCCATGCAGGGAGCGGAGGGACGTATAATCCTCTCCTTCAAGGAAGCTCCGGCAAAAGCCGGTATCGGCTTCAAACTTGGCGAGGCAGAGTCCGGTCCCGTAAGACTGATCCCGAGGGCCGACGGGAAGGCGACCCTGTTTATCCTGCGCAGAGATAGGGACATTAACATCCGTCAGGGTGAAACCATCCTTGCCTCTTTTACTGGGGATGACAGCGACGGGGATCTTCAGCTCTGGATAAGGGCTGAGGATGAATCCCTGCGGCTGGACTCGATTCTTGTAAGCCGGGGAACTGAGCGTTTCAGTTTTCAGGCGGTCGGGGCGGAGGTTTCTCCTGAGCTCTGATTATTCGGAGAAAACCGGAGCCCCTTTCCCCTTTGCTCTGATTCTCCTGCTCATGCTGATTAATTTTGCTGTTGAAGCCGAAGAGAAGACGGGAGCACCTGCTGTGCTCCATGTCCGGGAAGGGACGATTGTTTTTTCTCTTTCCCCCGGTATGGATCTGAAGCCGGGAGATGAATTGACCGCTTCTTCCGCGGACACTGAGCCGCTGCTTGCAAAAATTACGGAATTGTATCCTGAAGCCGGAATTGCCCGGATTATCTACGGAAAACCGCAGCCGGGGAATGTCCTGTCGGTTCGGCCTATCCGGGGGCTGGAAGTGCAAAGCTATGCAGGAGGGCTTTTTACTTTTTCCGGTACCCTTTCTGCAATTCCCGGGATACGGATTACCGGAAGCCGGGGCTTTTCAGGACTCTTCCCGGTGGCAGGACTTGAGTTCCCTCTGTCGGCAAGCTCTGTTCAGGGCTTCCCGATGTTTCCCTATGCGGGAATGCAGCTACAGTGGGACATAGGGAGGATCCAGATAATTCCCTCCGGTGTCTTTGGATTGGGATTCTATCTGAGCCCCGGAGTCAGGGGCTCGTATTTCGCGGATTATCTTGGAGGAATCGGCGAGATCGGTATAAGTTATCTTGTTCATGATTCCTGGCGGATACTGCTGGGCCTGGGCTACAGTTCCTGGGTGGGCAGGGTCGGGCTTGAAGAGGATGACCGTTACGGTTATAACGGAATAACCCTGAGAGGGGGATTGGTCTGGAAGATGTAATACTGTGAGCGCTGCTCGCAGCAAGGAGTTCTGAATATAATGGCGGCTGGAAAACTCGTATCACTACAGAGCTTGCTGGTTCTGGCAACGCTTTTAATCATCTCCTGTACAAGCCTTGAGAAAAGCGCTTCGACATTTCATGAGGAAGGGCATACGGCACCTCTCCCGGAAATCCCTGCGCCCCTTGTCTATGGGCGGGGCCTGGGCGAGACGGTGGATCAGGCTCTTGAGGCAGCTTTGCGGGACGCTGCGCGTAAAGCCGCGGAAGCCCTTCTGGGACCGGGAGCTGTATTGAAGAACCAGGAAGTTCTGGACCGGCTCTTTTCCGAATCATTCTTCCCTGTCAGAGAAGCATATCACAGGGACAGCATTGAAATTCTCGGCAGTGAAGAGCCGGCAGACTCTGAAGGCGCTGCCGCAGTTGTCCGTGGAAGAGTCGATCTTCCTGTTCTTGTAAGCAACTTGCGTCAGGCGGGAGTACCTGAAAATCAGCTGCCGGAGAATCTTGAATCCGTCGTACTTGCCGATGAAGCTGCTCCCGGGTACGCCGAAGTATATCTGGCGGACAGACCGATGGTAAAGAAGCCTGAGCCCGAGCCCCGCGCTCCCGCCGCGTACGAAAGCGAATCCCTTGATATACGTGACCTGGGGCGCCTCAAGCTCAACGATTCGGAAAAAAAGCGGATGGGCAGATATCTGGGTAATCTGAGCTTCATGGTTCACTCCGTTCGGCCCATCGAGGCCGAGGACGCCTACACGCGGGAAGCTGCCGTTGAGTTGTCCAGGGTCCTGAATCGCTATGGGTATGCCTGTCATTATCCCGATCAGGTGGATGAAATTCTTGCGGGGCAGGAGGAGACTTATCGTGACGAGACCGGAGGAGATGTTCCTTTTCTGCAATGGACGGGAAAAAAGCTCGGAGCAAATATATTCGCCCGGGTGGAATCAGATATAGACATTCGCCGGGATACCGGGGGGTATTACGCGAGTGCTTCCGTCAAAATCGTTCTAATCGATACCCAAAGCTGGAAAGAGGCTGTTTCCCTTTCGTCCCGGGAGTCTGTCCCCGCTTTCAGCGCTGTTTCGGAACAGGAGGCCGTCAGTTTTGCACTGAGGAGCGTCATGCTGGAACTCGTGCCGGATGTTGTATCCTCGGCCAGAGAGGCCTACAGCAGCTCTTTGCTCAAGGGTATTCCGTATGAGTTGATACTGCTGAATCCGCCTGAACAGAGGGAATTGCGCCGGTTTATTGATGCGCTGCAGGACGATGTCCGCAGGATCAGCCGGATCTCATCTTCGTCCGAAGAAGAAAGGTTCGAATTGAGGTTTCTCGGTACCATCGAAGAGCTGGAATCTCTGCTCTTCGATGTCGCAGGGAGTATCGACGGCCTGGATGATTTTTCTCCGGCCTATCAAAAAGGAAACACCCTTGCTTTTTATACCGGCCTCTTCTGATTTCATGCAAAGAGGTAGCCGCCGATGGTACGCTGGATTACCCGCTTCTGTTTACTTCTGTTCATACTCATAACGAGTTTTTCCTGGTTTTCCGGCTGTGCTTCCTCATCCAGGCCGGAGTCACCCGCCGACTACAGAACGGATCGCCATGTCTCCGCTGATCCCGGCGAGCCTCGCAGGGCAAGCGGGGAGGATGATGGCCTGAACCGGGCCGCACAGGAAGGGGATCTTCTCATGGCTGAAGGCCGGCCCTATCGGGCTCTGCGAAGATATCTGGCGGCTCTGGGAGAAGAAAAATCCCGCTCCCTGATGAACGAAGAAGAGCTGAAGGTTCTTCTGGAAAAGAGCCGCAGAATTGTGGAAAAAATCAGCATTGAACCCCTTACCGCCGGAATGACGGTGAAAATGGGACGACCTTTTTCATCCCCTTTTATAGCCAAGATCATTTTCGATGGAGGGGAGAACGGTCTTCCGGATGTGCGGCTTCTGGTTCGGCATAAAATTCCCGGTGAGTCTGTTGCTCCTGGAGAATCTCTGCTGCGCTTTGTATCCGACGAGACCGGAAGCATATCGTACAAACCCTCGGTCTCTTTCTTCGCAGGAAACGGAGCTGTTTACATATCCCTTGATCTTGCGGGGGAACTTGAGGAAATTGAAGCGCATCCCTTTTCTCAGCCGGATACCCTGGAGAAGTATCGGGCCCTCAAGCGTTCCATCAACGCGGTACAGGCGGTTTTCCCCTATCGGGTGGAGGAGACCAGGGACAGGATGATGCTGGGGATTTTGATCTTTGACCGGGACAGTGCTGGAAATCCCACCGGTGGAAACTACACCGCTTCAGGTTTCGCCGGAGTTTTCAATTCCGCGCTTTTTGATGTACATATACTCGAAGCGGATACGGAAAATCCGGACGAAGACCCCCGCGAAACTGCCCGACGCTTCGGGCGTGAACATGTACAGACAGGATGGCTCATATACGGCAATTCCAGAATCTCGCAGTATGAGGAGCGGGGCGGACGGATCCATATTACCGTAATCGGCTCCGCCCGGGCGATTCCCCTGGCTCCGGAGAGAACGGGCTATGCAACGGGGGAGATGAAAAAATCGCTTATCGGAAGCAATTCCAGGAGCACCGTATTGTCAGCATACCGGCAGCTCGGCAAGATACTGGGTTCTGAACTGCTTGATCATCTTGAGTAAAAAAGATCCTCCGGGCGGTTGGATATTATTCCCGCTGCCCCGGCGGCACAACAGCGTGCGGCCTCCTCCGGACTATCCACTGTCCAGCAAAGAACAGTATTCCCGGGCTTGACCTTTTCTCCGACCATGTCCGCTGCGGGTTTCAGGAAATCCGCTCTGCTGTAACGGCAGACTGCAGAAAGAGGCAGCCGGGAGGGCAGGGAAGTCCTTTCGTATATGAGCCCCGCGGGAATCCGGGGGAGAACCCGCTTTGCTCTCCGAACAATCCGCGGATCAAAGCTCGATACAGCAACCTTTCCAGGGTTTCCCGTTTCTTCCAGCAGCATCCCCAGAAGGCGGGGTATTTCCAGGGCCTGCCGGAGGCGGTAGTATTTGATTTCGATGTCAAAGAGGATCGATCCTCCGAAGGCTTCAAGGACCTCCCGAAGCGAAGGAATGCCGCTGCCGGTATACTGCGGACCCTTCCATGCCCCCGCGTCCATAGCCTGCAGCTCCTTTATGGGGAAATCCCCGATGGTGCCCGGAATACCACAGATCCGGTCGAGCCTTTCATCATGAAATACTGTCAGCTCTCCGTCGGCGCTGAGCTGAATATCCAGTTCTATTCCGGGAATCCCCTTTCGTACCGCCAGTTCAAAAGCGGGCATCGTGTTTTCCGGAGCACGGAAGGAGCATCCCCGGTGGGCGAAGATAAGAGGTCTGTCTATGCCGGGAAAGAGCTCGGTTTTCATGCCCCGCAGTATAGAGGTTTTTCTCCCCTTGCGGGAAGCTCCCCGAAAAGGGTATGCTGTTGCACTTATGAAATCCATCTCCTATGATACCAGTGATCCAATCATCGCTCTGGCAAGCCCCTGGGGCGAAAGCGCTGTAGCGGTACTGCGAGCCTCAGGAAGGGCTTGTATCTCTCTGATAGCGGGCTGTTTTTCCCGTTCCGAAGCTTTACGTAGCGCTCCGAGCCACAGCCTGGTTCACGGTGTCCTGATTAATCCGTCCACCGGTGCTGCAGTCGATGAGGTTGTATGCGGGGTGTACCGGGACGGCCGGGGGTATACCGGAGAAGAAGCGGTTGAAATATTCTCCCATGGCAGCATGCCGGGAATCCAGCTCATTCTGGAAACCCTCCGTGCCCAGGGCTTTCGTGATGCCCGGCCGGGAGAGTTTACCCTCAGGGCTTTTCTGAACGGGAAAATGGACCTTACCAGGGCGGAAGCTGTGGGAGAGATTGTATCCTCCAGGAGCAGGGCTGCCCACACTATGGCCCTTCACCGCCTCGAAGGAAGCATCTTTCGCAGGATCGATTCCTTCAAGGAGGGGCTTAAGAAACTTCTCGCTGTTATAGAGGTTCAGTTGGATTACCCCGAGGATGAGGTCTCCGGGGAGGAGCTTATAGCGAAAGAAGATATACTTCAGTTAAAGGGGGAGCTCGAGACCCTGGCAGCCACCTTTTCCACCGGCAGGCTTTACCAGGAGGGGGCCAGGGTTGCCCTGAGCGGGCGGACCAATGCGGGGAAATCCTCGCTTTTCAATCTCTTCGTCAAGGAAGACCGTTCCATTGTTTCGGATATGCATGGAACAACCCGGGATTTTGTTCATGAGCAACTGAGCATCCGCGGTATACCTGTAACCCTGTATGACACCGCGGGCCTGCGCCACGGTGAAACCGATGATACGGTGGAAAGGGAAGGAATCCGGCGCAGCGGTCTTGTTTCCCGGGAAGCGGATCTGGTCCTCTATCTGGTGGACGGAAGCATCGGGATTCAGACCGGTGAGCTTGAGGGACTCGATCTAAGGAAGACGCTTCTTATCTGGAACAAGGCCGATATTGTCGATGGCCCCGCTCCGGAAGGTTTCCTTTCCGTCAGTGCCGTAACGGGAGATGGTTTTTCTTTACTCGAAGAGGAGATCTGTCGGAGACTCTCAGGTGTGGAGATCGGTGCCGACGAGGCGGTCATCGATTCCCTTCGGCAGCGGGACCTGCTTCTCCGCGCTGTGGAATCCCTCGCACAGTTCCTTGAGGGGCTGGATGCGGGTATGCCTCTGGATGCTCTGGCTGTGGACCTGCGGGATGCCATGGACGCTCTGGGGGAGATAAGCGGAGAGGTAACCAGCGCCGAGGTCCTGGAGAACATGTTTTCCAGATTCTGCCTGGGCAAGTGAGGAGTCCTATGGACCATGAGATAATTGTTGTCGGCGGGGGACACGCCGGAATAGAAGCTGCCCTGGCCTGCGCCAGGCTGGGCTTCAGGACCCTGATGATTACCCAGCACCTGGATGCTATCGGACGCCTCTCCTGCAATCCCGCCGTGGGGGGACTGTCCAAAGGCAATATCGTCCGGGAGGTAGACGCTCTGGGGGGTGAAATGGGTCTGTTGATTGATGCCAGCATGATTCAGTTTCGTATCCTCAATCGACGTCGGGGGCCGGCGGTACAGGCCCCCAGGGCCCAGGCGGACAAATACCTTTACGCCCGCCTGGCAAAGGAGCATCTTGAGGTCCAGAAGGACCTGGATTTATTTCAGGATACCGTTACCGGACTGGTGTACAAGGGCCCCGGCAGCCCTGTCAGGGGGGTGGTCACCGAGAGGGGACGCCGTTTCGAGGCGAAGGCTGTTGTGCTGACCACCGGGACCTTCATGGAGGGAAAGATTTTCATAGGACCCTACAGTGCTCCCGGCGGACGGCTGGGCGAGCCCGCCGCCCTGGGGCTGGGAAGCTACCTGCGCTCCGCCGGTTTCAGCGTCAACCGGCTGAAGACCGGTACCCCCGCCAGGGTCGCCCGTTCCAGTATTGACTTCAGCAGGGTGGAGGAACAGCCTGGAGACGACGAGATGCTTCCCTTTTCGTTCCGTAACGACTCTGTCTCCAGGCCCTCCGAATCCTGCTACATCACGTATACCAACCAGCGAACCCATGATGTAATACAGAAAAACATGGAGTTCTCACCCCTCTATTCCGGCAAAATCGTCGGGGTCGGACCCCGATACTGTCCTTCCATCGAAGACAAGGTGGTCCGCTTTCCCGACCGGGAACGGCACCAGGTATTCATTGAGCCCGAAGGCTACATGAGCGAGGAGATGTACCTGAACGGGATTTCCTCTTCTCTTCCGGAGACTGTTCAGGAGGAATTCCTCCGCACTCTTCCGGGCCTTGAGAATGTGCGGGTAATGCGTCCCGGCTACGCGGTGGAATACGACTTCCTCGACCCCAGGCAGCTTTTTCCAAGCCTGGAAGCCAAAGCGGCTCCAGGGCTCTTTATCGCGGGACAGACCAACGGTACCTCCGGCTACGAGGAGGCGGCCTGTCAGGGACTGATGGCGGGAATAAATGCTGCCCGTAAGCTCCAGGGAAAGGAGCCGATAGTCCTTTCCCGGGCGGATGCCTATACAGGGGTTCTTATCGACGATCTCGTGACCCTGGGTACGGAAGAACCCTACCGGATGTTTACCTCCCGGGCGGAGTATCGCCTCTCCCTGCGGCACGACAACGTGGACCTTCGCCTTGCGGAGGCGGCTGGAGACGTCGGACTCCTGGGATATGACGCCCTGGAGCTGCTTGCAGAAAAGCGCAGCGGAATTGACGAGATTAAGGAGCTGCTTCGAAAACGACGGTTAGATGAAAGGATGCTTGATTCCCCTGATTCCCCCCTGGTGCAGCATGTCGGAAAGAGCCTTTTTGCAATCATGAAAACCCCGGAAGGGGAACCCGGGCTGCTGCACTCCATGGATCTGCAGGCAGCCGGGCAGGCTGAATATCCCCGGGAGTGGCTGAATATCGCCGCCCTGGATATTAAATATGAAGGCTACATTCAGAGGCAGGAGCGGCAGGTGGCGCGCTTCCGGAAGATGGAGAACATCCGGATTCCCGACAGTTTCGACTATACAGGCGTGGAAGGCATATCCACCGAATCCAGGCAGAAGCTGATGCATATCCGGCCGGTCAGCGTGGGACAGGCTTCCAGGATTTCCGGAGTCAGGAACAGCGACATAGCCGTGCTTCTGGTTTATCTCGGCCGGAGAAAAGAGCTTTAATGGACCATAGAGAATCGCTGGTGGAGGGGCTCGTATCCCTGGGCCTGGAGTACCGGGAGGAAGAGCTTGTGGCTCTTCTTGGGTACATCAGGGAGCTCATGTTCTGGAACAGTCGCTTTAACCTTATCCGGAGTCCGGAGTCTGAACTGGTTCGAAGGCATATCGTCGATGCCCTGGCGGCGGTCCCGATTATACGCCGTTCCATGGACAGGAAAGTCCGCTTCGCGGATGTAGGATCCGGTGCCGGGATCCCCGGAATTCCTCTGGCGATCTTTCTGCCTGAAGCGGAACTGCTGCTGATTGAGCGCTCGGGAAAACGGGCGGGATTTCTACGCAGCGCCCTGGTAGCTGCGGGCCTTGCCGGACGCTCAGAGGTGATCCACAGCGATGTACGTTCCTGCGGGGTAGAGGCCGACGCCGTGCTCATGCGGGCCTTTAAACCCCTGCCGGAGGCACTTCCGCTGGTTCTTCCCGTCATGCGACCGGAAGGGAGCATATTCGCTTTTCATGGACGCCGGGAGACCATTCAGAAGGAACTGGAGGATCCCCTGGTACGGGAATTCCGCTGGATTCTCCATTCCCTGCCTTCGGGGCCTGAGGGTGAAGAGCGGCATCTGCTGCAGGGAAGCTACGGCGCTGACTGATTTTCTATAAACCTGAAAGATCGAATCCTCCCGCCGCGATCAGGGCTGCGGCGACTGTCCCGATCCCGATGAAGGGACCAAAGGGTACCCGGAACCGTCGCCCGATGCGTCCGCTGAGCAGCAGGGGCAGAAAAATGAGCAGGGCAGACAAAGAAGCGATGCTGAGCGCCGGAAGCCATTGGATACCCGGCAGCAGGACCCCGCTTGAGGCAGCGAACTTGACGTCCCCGAGGCCTATACCGCGGGATGTCAGTCCCCGCAGGAGCAGAAGAAAACCTGCCGCCGACGCAGCGCCGAGAACGGAAGGAATCCATGGACGGCAGCCGGAGAGGATCATCAGGACCATGAGGCTGAACAGACAGCCGAAGGATAATGCATCCGGAATTCTTCGGCGGGTAATATCGAACCACGATACAGGCAGAAGCCAGAGGCTGTAGAGGATCAATCCCCGGACAAGACAGTGCTCCATCAGGGCTGCCTGTCCCCTTTCAGGTGGCGCTGCGGGAGTGCCCCACCTGGTTCATGCGCTTCATGAGATCCTCCTTTTCAATCAGGTCGATCAGCCGTGCTTCCACAAACTGATGGGCCCCGTCGGAGAAATCACCGGCGCTGAGGCAGAATCCCCTTCCGGCCTTTACCTCCTTGCTGCGGGAGTAGAGGTCCCGAAGAGTGAGTTCTCCCACCGTGTTGGTTGTACGCACAAAGCGGAAGAGGACCAGGTCTTCCCATTTTGCTGTGCTTACCTCCGCCAGGATATCGGCGTACTCGCTCTTCTGGACTGAAACATCCACAATCTTGACCTTCGCCTTGGGAAAAAAGGTACTGACCACCTTGCGGCAGAGGGTAACAAAATCGGAGGTCCCTGCTATCAGGTAAGTCTGCAGATTCTGGTTCCCGTGAAGTTCACGGTACTTGCGCAGCAGGTTCGGAACGTCCCGGTACACCGGCTGAACGGAATGGATCTCTTCCAGAAGCCGCAGGGCCGAACCGATCTCCTGCTGGCGTATGTAGGCTGATGCCAGACGGTATTTCAGCTCCAGGAGGGTCTTTTCCGGGATATTCTGATGCCGCAGCCCGATCTCGAAGTCCAGCATGGCCTTGTCGTACTGGTGCTGGTTCATGCGGATACTGCCCGCAAACAGGGCTGCGCTTGGCCCCAGGCCCGGGTCGGCCCGCAGATGGGTAAAAATCTTGATGGCGTTATCGTTCTGCCCCAACTCATGATAGCACTGGGCAATGGCAAAGAGGGATTCCTTATCGTCGGGTTCCAGATCGATGGTCTTGCGGAGAATCCCCACCGCCTCATTAAACTTGTTCAGTCGAAAAAGGCTGTGTCCCAGGTATCGCAGGGTGGGAACGTGCTCTCCCTTCTCCTTGCGTGCGTTGGTCAGAAGCTGGACAGCTTTTTCATAGTTTTTTTTCAGATATTCCAGGTATCCCAGGTTGTAATTTACCTCGAACACCTCGGGGTTCATGGTCCGGGCTATTACCAGGCTTTTGTAGGCTTCTTCGTAATGCTTCATCCGCAGGGCTGACAGGGCGTACTTCAGGGTTATGTCGAACTCGTCGAGCTGTTTGTTGGTGGCGCAGAGATCGATCAGTACTTCGAAGGTTCGCATGGCCTTATCGAAAACCTGTTCCGAGAAGTAGAGTTCCCCCAGGGCCAGCAGTGCATCGGCGTCTTTAGGATTCTGGGCTAGTCGGCGATTGGATTCCTTGATGATCTGGTTTCTGTCCCTGCTTCGGACTTTACGGCCGGATTGTCGTTTTTCCGCCTTGCCGTCGCCTTTGGAAAGGACCAGGAGAATTCCGGCACCGAACACAACAATAGTAAAGGGTATCAGGAAAACAAGGACATCCATATGAGACCCAGTATGTATTGACCTGTCGGGGATGTCAAGAAATGAAAAACGATTGACAAAACACCCCGCTGCGGCTACGCTTTTATCCATGAGTTCCGTAAGTGATACAACTACCGGTACAATCGGGATTAAAGTCGCTGATGGCGCGTATTATCCGATACTGCAGGAGGGAAGTTCGGCCAAAAAACGGCTCGTGCTGACCACCGTAAAAGACAATCAGCCCAGTGTACAGATCGACCTGTACAAGGGGCGGGGCGATGAAATAGAGGACGCTGTTTACATAGGCAGTCTTGTAATCGAGGATATAGAACCGGCTGCTGCCGGGGAACCGGAAATTGAACTTACCCTTGGCCTGGACAGCGAGAATAACCTTTCCGCCACCGCCGGCGACAAATCAACCGGAGATACCCAGTCCCTGAGTGTCAGTCTTGAATCCCTTGACAACCTGGGGATATACGATATTCCGGAATTTGACCTGGGAGAGGAGTTCCGCCCTGAGGATGTTCTGTCCCGGGAGGAAGAGACCCGTCTGCGGGATGACTATTCCGAGGACGAAGCTTCCAGTCTGCCCCGGGATAGACGGAGCAGGCTGCGCCTGCTGGCCATGATACTCCTTTTTCTCGGTCTCGCCTTATTGGCTGCCTTTCTGCTGTACAGCTATTTCCAGACCAGGGGAAACGGGGCGGAGAATGTTTCTCCTCCAGCTGTCGAAGAACCCGCCGCCGAAGCAGCCCCTGCGCCGGTTTCTCCTCCTGTGGTTGAGAAGGAGCCCCCCGATGAGCTTGCCCCGGAAGCTTCCGTGCTTCCCCGGGAGCCCTCTGATACTGCCGGACAGGGTGTCTGGTATCAGCTTCAGTGGGGGGACACCCTCTGGGACCTCTCCTCCAGTTTTTATCGTGATCCCTTTCGCTACGGTCAGATCGCTGCAGAAAATGAAATCGAAAACCCTGACCTTATCTTCGCCGGCCGGGATATCTACATACCCGATCCCCGTCGATAATCACCCCCCCTTTCTCCCGTATATTCGAGTACCCTATGACGCCCAGCATCGATTCTGTAAAGAACGTTCCCTCTAATCTGATCAGTCTGCTGTTTTTACTGTTCCTGTTCTGCATATCCTGCAGCGGCTCCCCCACAATATGGGGTTACCCCGTACAGGATTTTCGCAGCCGTCTTGTTTCCGGTACCCTGCCTCAGCTTCATGAAGAGGACGCCTCTCGTCTCTCTCTTTCCGAGCTGGGGCATCTGGGACCCGGCGCTCCTCTGTTCCTCTCCTATTTCCCTTTCGCAGATACCGAAGCACCTTTGCGGCTGCGTATTTATCAGGCACAACGCGGGGAGGAACCCTATTCATCCTTCGCGCTTGAACTCCTTGTCAGTGACCTGCTGTCAGCGGAGGATTACCGGCGCATTCAGGACCTCGAGGATGAAATCTCTCCCCGTTACCATGACTTCTACCCCTGGCGTCGGTCTCGGGTGAGTGCAGCTTACTGGCTGCGGCAGGACGAAGAGGCTGCTGACATGCTGACTGAGCTGTTTCGGGATTTTCCCGGACAGGCGGAGGATGATCAGGAGCTTGTATTGATGAGGACGGTTCTGGAACAGCGTATCGGCGGAGCAGCCTGGCGGAACTCCTTTGTGGCATTTTTCCGGGAATATCCGGCCGGGCCTCATCATGTGCGTGCCTGGGACTACCTGAGAATCGAGGATTTACTGGAAGACTTTGGTTCTGATGAACAGCGTTTTTTACGGGGGATGGATCTGGTGGCCCGGGGTGAAGAGGTCCGGGGCTTTGAGCTTCTGATGGAGCTTCTTGCCGGGGACAGGATGGGAGAATTCCTCGCCTCCGGAACCCTGCAAACCCTGGCCGCGGCGGCGAATACTCCTGCCAGGGCAGGGGAGCTTCTGAAGCTCTATGAGCGTATTTCCTCTGATGTGCCCGGGTTCGGCCGGGAAATCAGCGAGCTTTCCGCCTTTCTACTCCGCAGAATCGGCCATCATCGTGAAGCCTTTGCTCATTTCAGAGCCCTTGCACAGGGAGGGGATCAGAGATTCCTCTGGTATGCCTTTTCTTCCCTTGTTCGATGGAATACCGAGGCGGCCCTGAGGGAGCTTCCTTTTCTGGCAGCTGAGATGGAGGATCCGGCGTATTTTGCCGATGTTCTTGGAGCTCTCTGCCAGCGACTGGCCCAGTACCGGAACTGGAACGGGATTGCGCGGGCTTACCGGATTCTTGACGGAAGCGTCGGGGCGGAAATTTTAAGCCCCTACGCCTATATATCCGCACGGGCTGCAATGACCGGGCTCAACGACATGCCATTGGACCTGCCGCCGGAGGAAATCCTTGAGCGCCTGGGCCGTGGCAGATATCCCGGGAGCGGCGGGGATGTCGCCCCGGAGGGCTCCCCCGATTCTTACTATCGGCTGCTGGCGGCGGCTCTCAGCGGCTTTGATCCGGAACCCCTGTCCCGGCTCCCTGTTCCTGAAGGCGAGTCCGGAAGGCTTGACTCCGTGATTTCCGGACTTCTGGACTACGGCCTGGTGGGAGAGGCGCTGACAATCGTCAACAATGGCCACGCAGGGGTTTCGGATTCCGCAGCTGCAGCTGTTGTGAAATCCCTGTACGGTGAAGATCGCTACGAAGAAGGGCTTCGCCTGCTCCTTCGCAGGTCCCTTCCCATGGAAGAGCGCTTTTTTTATCCCAGGGCCTTTGAAAAGGAGACCGAAAACCTGGCGGAGGAGCAATCCCTGCCGGCATGGCTGCTTTTTGCCCTGGTCCGGCAGGAGAGTCTTTTCAACCCTGCCGCACTCTCTCATGCCGGGGCCCTGGGACTTACCCAGTTGATGCCCTCCACGGCCATGGATGTGGCCCGTCGCCTGGGTATGGAATCTCCCGGGGATCTTAGGGTCCCCAAGGTCAACCTGCGCCTCGGAGCCTGGTACCTGCGTCACATGACCGAGCGTACCGACAGCCTGGCGGATGCCCTTGCCGCCTATAACGCCGGAATTACCCGCCTTCGCCGCTGGCGGGGACAGACCGGAGGGCTTCCGGATGATCTTTTCGTTGAGACCATCCCTTTTCAGGAGACCAGAGATTACGTAAAGCGGCTTCTTGTTTCATCCTGGAATTACGGGTATCTTTACTACCGCCTCGCCGGGAAAGAGCTTGTGAGCCTCTATTTCTCCCGATTATAAACCAATCCAAGGAGCTGTGCGTGACGTTTTTAGAAGCTGTATTTCTGGGATTTCTGCAGGGTATTACCGAGTTCCTCCCGGTATCCAGTTCGGGTCATCTGGTCATCGCTCGGCAATTTCTCAACATCCAGGGCATTCCGGTCCTCTTTGATGTTCTTCTCCACATTTCCACCCTTCTGGTGGTATGCCTGGTATTCAGAAAGACCCTCCTGCGCCTTGTCATAAGCTTTATACGGATTTTGCGGGCCAAAGAAGTGGATGCCGACGACAGGGGAAGCATTCTGGCGATTATTGTTGCGACTTTTGTTACCGCGATCCTGGGACTGGGGATAGAGTCCCTCTCTCCGGGAGAGAACCCTGTTCTGGTTGCAGTACTTTTTCTTGTTACGGGGATTATACTTTTCCTTCCGCGGATATTTTCCTGGGGGACAGGAGACCGGACTCCGGGGATTAAAACGGGCCTGATTGTGGGTGCGGCCCAGGGGCTGGGTGTTTTTCCCGGTATTTCCCGTTCCGGCATTACCATAACAGCTTCCCTTGGGGCCGGCCTGTCCAGGGAAAGGGCCGGGGAGTTTGCCTTTATCATATCCATCCCGGCGATACTGGGGGCCCTTCTACTTACCCTGCGTGATATGGGGAGTCTCAGCGGCAGAATTGCTCCGGCAAGTCTCGCGGGAGGGATGCTTGCATCCTTTGTGGTGGGCTATGCAAGCTTGCTGTTGCTTCTTCGCCTTGTCAGAAAGGGAAATCTGCACTATTTCAGTCTGTATCTGCTTCCCCTGGGGCTGATAAGTCTCTTGATACTCTAAGGATCGCTATGATTGGTAAATATACGTCCCTGTCAGGCCGATAGTATATAGCAGAGGAGGTCTCTCGTTTTGGGAAAGCGGATTGTTTTCGGCATCCTGGGATTTATTCTCATTTGTGCCGCTTCATGGATCGTAGTTTCTGTTTCTCTTTATGCCCTGAAAGGTGGAGCGGTCCCGGGTTTTTTGCTTGTACCCGGTGAGTTCCTCTATGAGCGCTTTCTCTATGCTTCCTACTATCTGGGGGTATACCTTCTCGTTCTCGCTTACCTGAGTTTTTCCAGGGATTTCCAGTCCCAGTCAGTTCTTTTTCTGCTTTACACCCTGATTCCTTTTATAACAGCCGCCATTCTGTTTCATGTTGCCATGAACCCGGATCCCAATGCCGTTGTGCAGTTTTTTATCCTGGGATTCGGCGGAAGGCGTCCCGGGGCCCTCATCCTGCTGCTTTTTCTTATCGTAGAAGTGCTGCTGGGATACCGGATAAGCATGACGACGGATAACGGGACTGTTTCCGCTGAAACCGATGATTCCGACGCAGCACCGGATCCGGCGTCCCTGAATGATGTTCTGGAGGATGGTCTTTATCCTGAGCGGCATCATGAGAACTTCGAGGACCAGGAAGCCCCGGAGGTTGAAGAACTTCTTTCTCTTGCTGAGGAGGATGAGGAGCCCCTTATGCTTGATCGGGATTCCCGGGGCAAGCTGCGCTTTTCCGTCGGCACAGGGGCGAAGCGGGAAAAGGAAACTTCTTTTTATGACCGGGATGACGAAGATGAGGCAAAAATGGAGGAGCTGGAAGATATGGAAACCTCCGAACTTGACGAGCTTCCTCCGGAGCCTGATATTTCCCCGGAAAGACCTGCACAGCGACCAGTTCCCAGTACCGAAGAGGGGACAGAAATCGTACCCGAAGGGGAGCCCGGCAGTCTTGATAAACTGTATGTAAATGATGATGAGGACCCTTCAATACGCGGAATGGTCAGGGACATCCTGAATGCCGAGGTCATCGCAGCACCCCCCGGCCCGGACCCCGGCGAAGACGAGGATATCCCGGAACTGCCGGAAGAGCTGGACCTGGAAGAGATAGAACTGTCAGAGGAGGACGCCGCATACGAGCTGGAAGACGAGGCCGAGGAAGTAGAGAGCGTCGACTTCGATTTTCCCGAGGAAGAAACCTGGGAAGAAGATCAGCTGGCTCTGCTGGAAGAAAAGTACGGAGATGACGACAGCTTCCCCGGGGATCCTGTTCCGATAGACCCGAAAGAAGATCTTCAGGACGAAGCGGAATCCCTTGAGGCTTCGGAGGACGCAAAAAAAAAATCCTCCGGGGCTGGACCAAAGACCCTTCCTAAAAAAGCTGTAAAGGACTATTCCGTCCCCGTTGATGATCTTCTCGAACATTATGGTGATCATGCCTACTGGGTTGTGGACGATGAGACCCGTCATGCCGGCGAAGTCCTGCGGAAAACCCTGGAGGAGTTCAAGATCGAAGCGGAGGTAACGGGTATCCGTAAGGGTCCGGTTATAACCATGTTCGAGATCCTCCCCGCCCCGGGGGTCAAACTCTCCAAGATTACCAATCTGGCGGATAATATCGCCCTCAGGCTCGCCGCCTCCAGTGTCCGTATTGTTGCCCCTATTCCCGGAAAGCATGCTGTGGGAATCGAGGTTCCAAACCATAAACGCGCCATCGTCTCCTTTCATGAGATGATCTCCCACGAGACTTTTCAGAAAAAGCATTTCGAGATACCCGTCATTCTGGGGAAGGACATCGCCGGCGAGGCGCAGCTTGTGGATCTGATAAACACCCCCCACCTGCTGATTGCCGGAGCAACGGGTTCGGGAAAATCGGTCTGTGTAAACTCCCTTATCTGCTCGATCCTCTGCAAGAAGACCCCAGAGGAGGTCCGAATGCTGCTGATCGACCCGAAAATCGTGGAACTCAAGCTCTATAACGACATTCCCCACCTCCTGACCCCGGTAATCACCGAACCAAAACGGGCATTTCAGGCACTGCAGTACTGTCTCAGCGAAATGGAACAGCGCTATTCCCTGCTGGACAGCCAGGGGGTCAGGGACATCCGGTCCTACAACCGCAAGGTCAGGGAACGCCGGCTTGCGACTAAACCGCTGCCGTATATTGTGATAATCGTCGATGAGTTCGCCGATCTGATGGCATCCACCGGTAAGGAACTGGAGTCTACCCTGGCCCGTCTGGCGGCCATGTCCAGGGCTGTGGGGCTGCATCTGGTCCTGGCAACCCAGCGGCCCTCCATCGACGTAATAACCGGTCTGATAAAAGCAAACATTCCCTCCAGGATCGCCTTCATGGTGGCTGGGAAGACGGATTCCCGGATTATTATCGATACCGTAGGGGCGGAAAAGCTCCTGGGCAAGGGCGACATGCTCTTTACCTCCGCATGGGACCCGAACCCCGTACGTATACAGGGAGCCTTTCTCTCGGAGGACGAGGTGGGGAATATCGTTTCCCATGTAAAGACCCTGGGCGAACCTGACTATATCGACGATGAAATATTCTTTGACGATGACGAGGAAGCCTCGGGGCTCTTCGATGAGGGAGGAGAGGATCCCCTCATGAACAAGGCCCTGGAGATTGTTTCACAGGCCGGCAAAGCCTCTGCATCGTACCTGCAGCGACGTCTGAAGATCGGCTATAACAGGGCCGCACGACTTGTGGAAGAGATGGAATACCGCGGTATTGTGGGTCCCCAGAACGGCAGCAAGCCCCGGGAGATTCTCCATGTTCCCGATAGAATAGAACAGACGGTGGAAGGATAGACCCCCTATGGATATGCTTGAGCTTGATTATATCGCTTCCAGGCTTGAGGCTCTGGAGGAGACCATCATCTTCGTTCTGATTGAACGCATTCAGTTCATGCTGAACCCCTCCTGCTACCTTCCAGGAGAAAGCGGTTTTACCGGGAAAGACGGGGAAAGTCTTTTTTCCCTGCGCCTTACGGCCCAGGAAGAGCTGGATGCCAGGTTCGGCCGTTTTCTGACCCCGGAAGAGCGTCCGGTGAGCAGGGACCTTCCATCTTCAGAGAGGGCCCTCAGAGTCAGCCCCCGGGGACTCTCTATCGACGACTATGATCTGGTTAATCTGAGCGGGGAGATCCGCGACGCGTATCTGCGGCTGCTTCCGAGAATCTGTGCCGATGGAGATGACGGACAATACGGCTCAAGCATCGAGCGGGATGTAATCTGCATTCAGGCCCTGGCCAGACGGGTCCATTTTGCAGCCTTCTACGTCGCGGAAAGCAAGTACAGACGGGATCCAGAAGTCTACAGTTCCCTCGTTCGGGCAGGAGAAACGGAGGAGATAGGGCGCAGGCTGACCCGACCGGAGGTGGAAGCGCGGATACTGGACAGGGTCGGGACAAAGTCCAGACGACTTCAGGAGATCAGC